>ERZ1106948.849-NODE-849-length-11106-cov-2.813230_pt1 | contig 11106 bp, 8 predicted proteins | sample MGYA00403673_ERZ1106948 | MGnify/ENA primary metagenome ERZ1106948 (study PRJEB35170, sample SAMEA104062409) | human gut metagenome | biome: human gut; feature: human-associated habitat; material: faeces | place: Denmark | collected 2012-05-07 ...
TCTTGGTCTTACGGGACAGGATGCGGATCACGTTACGGATCTCCTGATCACGGCCGATGACCGGGTCCAGCTTCTGCTTGCGGGCCAGATCCACCAGATCCTGACCGTATTTCTGCAGGGCGTTGTAGGTGTCCTCGGGGTTATCCGTGGTCACGCGCTGGTTGCCGCGCACGGCGGTAAGCTGCTGCAGAAACTTGTCCTTGGCGATGCCAAAGGCACGGAACAGCTCGGTGGTGTTCTGGGTAGGCTCATCCAGCAGGCCGAGGAACAGATGCTCCACGCTGACGTACTCGTCCTTCATGGCCTTGGCTTCACGGGCGGCGGCGCTCAGGACCTTGTCGGTGGCCTGCGAGATATAGACCTTGTCCGGGTCGCGGCCGGAGCCGGACACCCGGGGCAGGGCCGACAGCTTTTCGGCAACGGCAGCGGCAAAGCTGCCGGGATCCACGTTCAGCTTCTGGAGCAGCTGCGGGATCAGGCCCTGCTCCTGCGAAGCAAGGGCGTGCAGCAGATGTTCAGGCTCCAGAGCGTTGTGCTGGTACTCCACAGCCAGCTGCTGGGCTGCCTGCAGAGCTTCCAGAGTTTTCTGAGTATATTGATTGGTATTCATAAAGTCAAGCCTCCATTCATACCGGAAGGTTTATTTTAGCGGACGGACAAGTTCTTTGCTAACAGCTTCGCGCCCGGCGGCGGCAGAGCCGTGAGTTGATTATATCGATGTTCTTTTTCATGGTTTTGCACACCTCCTGCGGAGCAGTTCGTTTTGTTTTTAGCACTCTGTCTGTTCGACTGCTAAAAATATACTCCTGTCCACCTACTTTGTCAATAGGGTTCACAAAAAGTTTGCAGAATAGACGCAAAACCATGCTTTTTATTTTAGGGTGTATCTGAACCTCCCATGAAAACAAAATTCAGCCAAGCCCGCAGGCTTGGCTGAATTTCAAATCAAAAGTATTTTTCCGCTGAAAAAACGTTCCGCTTACAGCAGCGGGATGCCAGCCTTAGCGCAGGCTTCGCGGGTGGCCTTGTCCCAGACACTGGCCTGCACCTCGCCAATGTGGACACTGCCCAGCAGCAGCATGCACAGACGGCTCTGGCCGATGCCGCCGCCGATGGTATAGGGCAGCTCGCCAGCCAGCACTGCCTTGTGGAAAGGCAGGGTGCGGCGGTCGTCGCAGCCCGCCATGGTCAGCTGCCTGTCCATGCTTTCCGGGCTGACGCGGATGCCCATGCTGCTCAGCTCATAGCTGCACTGCAGCGGGTCGTTCCAGAACAGCAGATCACCGTTCAGATCCCAGTCGTCATAGTCCGGGGCGCGGCCATCATGGGGCTTGCCGCTGCGCAGGGGTGCACCGATCTTCATCAGGAAGGTGGTGCCATTCTCCTTGACAAAGGCATTCTCCCGCTCCTTCGGGGTCAGATCGGGGTACTTATCTTCCAGCTCCTGTGAGGTGACAAAGGTCACGTTGGGGGTGTGCAGGGGCAGATCCTGCAGCTGGGGGAACATGGCGTGCAGGTTCATCTCGGTAGCGCACACCGCAGACACGATGCAGCGCACCACGTTTTTCAGGTAGGTCTCGTTGCGGTCCTCCACCGTGATGATCTTTTCCCAGTCCCACTGGTCCACATAGACCGAGTGGAGGTTGTCCAGCTCCTCGTCCCGGCGGATAGCGTTCATGTCGCAGTACAGACCCTTGCCCACGTGGAAATCGTAGTCCTTCAGTGCCTGCCGCTTCCACTTTGCCAGCGACTGCACCACCTGTGCTTCGGTGCCGCTGTCCTTGATGTCAAAGGTGACCTTGCGCTCCACGCCGTTCAGGTCGTCGTTCAGGCCGGTGGAGGCCTCCAGGAACAGCGGCGCAGACACGCGGTACAGGTTCAGCGTGGCACACAGGGTGTCGGCAAACAGCCGCTTCACCGTGCCGATGGCGCGCTGGGTGTCGTACAGGTTCAGCGCAGGTTTGTAGTTTGCCGGGATGATGATCTTGCTCATAGATAGTACCCCTCTTTGTGTTGTCAGCTCACCTGCTTTCCCAACAGGCGGCGGTTCCAGAAACCAAAAAACACTGGTTAAATTATCGCACATTCTTTTACGAAAGTAAAGTGCATGCCCGAAAAAACAGGAGCCGCTGCACCTTGTTTTGTGCAGCGGCTCCCGCATCGCGTCGTGTCTTGAAAAAGGCTCAGCCGCCCAGGTACGCGCTGCGCACCCGCTCGTTGGTCAGCAGCTCGGCACCGGTGCCGTCCATGACTATGCGGCCGGTCTCCAGCACATAGGCGCGGTCGGCCACCGAAAGCGCCATCTGCGCGTTCTGCTCCACCAGCAGGATGGTCATGCCTTCCTTGTGGATGTCGCGGATGATGTCAAAGATCTCCTGCACCAGCAGCGGCGAAAGACCCATGGAAGGCTCGTCCAGCATCAGCATGGAAGCGTTGCTCATGAGCGCACGCCCCATGGCCAGCATCTGCTGCTCGCCGCCGGACATGGTGCCCGCCAGCTGTTTGCGGCGCTCCTTCAGGCGGGGGAACAGGGTGAACACCTTTTCCTTGTTGGCGGCGATGGTGGAAGCGGGCTGGGTGTAGGCACCCATATCAAGGTTCTCGTCCACCGTCATGTGCAAAAACACATGGCGTCCCTCCGGTACCTGTGCAAGGCCGCTTTCCACGATCTTGTGGGCGCGCACGCCCTTGATGCTTTTGCCCTTGTACAGCACATCGCCGGTGCGGGGCTTCAAAAGGCCGGAAATGGTTTTCAGGGTGGTGGATTTGCCCGCGCCGTTTGCACCGATCAGGGTGACGATCTCGCCCGCGTTGACGGTGAAAGAGATATCCTTTACGGCGTGGATGTTGCCGTAGTAGACGTTGATGCCGTCCACCTTCAGTAATGTATCAGCCATGGCTCAGCCCTCCTTTTTGCCCAGATAGGCCTCGATGACCTGCGGGTTATCGCGGATCTCGTCCGGGGTGCCCTTGGCGATGATGCGGCCGAAGTTCAGCACTGCAATGCCCTCGCAGATGCCCATGACAAGGCTCATATCGTGCTCGATGAGCAGCACGGCAATGTTGAACTCATCGCGGATGCGGCGGATGGTCTCGGTCAGCTCCGCTGTCTCGGAGGGGTTCATACCGGCGGCGGGCTCGTCCAGCAGCAGAAGCTTCGGGCCGGTAGCCAGTGCGCGCATGATCTCCAACCGCCGCTGTGCGCCGTAGGGCAGGCTGCCGGCCTGCGTATAGGCCATATCTGCCATGTGGAAGATGTCCAGCAGCTCAAAAGCACGCTCGGTGCAGTGCTTTTCCTCTTTCCAGTAGTTGGGCAGGCGGATCAGCGAAGATGCCAGATTGTACTTCATGGACTCGTGCAGGCCCACCTTGATGTTGTCGATGACGCTCAATTCCTTGAACAGACGGATGTTCTGGAAGGTACGGGCCACACCCATGCGGTTGACCTGATAGGTCTTTTTGCCCGCCGTAGGCATGCCGTCGATCAGGATGGATCCGCGGGTGGGCTGGTAAACGTTGGTGAGCAGGTTGAACACGGTGGTCTTACCGGCACCGTTGGGGCCGATCAGACCGGTGATCTCGTTGCGGCCGATCATCAGGTTGAAGCCATCCACGGCGGTCAGGCCGCCGAAGTCGATGCCCAGCTCCCGCACGTCCAGAATGGGCTTTTTGTCCTTGTCGCGGTCGGTCAGAAAACCGCCGGAGGGAACACTGTGCAGTCTGGTCTTGAACTCACTCATGGTCAGCGGCCTCCTTTTCGGTATGTTTGCGGAACAGTTCGCCGTTCATGGCCTTTTCCACAATGCGGCTCAGGGAGAAATCGTAGCTACCCAGCAGTCCACCCGGGCGGAAGATCATCATCAGCACCAGCACCAGCGAGTAGACCACCATGCGGTAGCTGTCAAAGCTGCGGGTCGCCTCGGGCAGGATGGTCAGCACGGTAGCGGACAGGATGGAGCCCAGCATGGAACCCATGCCGCCCAGCACCACCATGACCAGAATTTCGATGGACTTCATAAAGCCGAAGGTGGAGGGGTCCAGCACGCCCAGATAGCAGGCGTACAGGCCGCCCGCCAAGCCTGCAAAGGCGGCGGAGAAGGCAAAGGCCATCACCTTATAATAGGTAGTCTGGATGCCGCAGCTTTCGGCGGCGATCTCGTTGTCGCGGATAGCCAGCACGGCACGGCCGTGGCGGCTCTTCATCATGGCGTGGATCAAAAAGCAGGTGACGACCACGCACAGGAACACGTTCCAGTAGTTGGAGTACTTGGGGATGTTCTTCAGGCCCTTTGCGCCGTAGAACAGCTTGAAGCCCAGCACATCATCAATGTTGTTTAAGGTGATGCGGATGATCTCGCCAAAGCCCAGCGTCAGGATGGCCAGATAGTCGCCGGTCAGGCGCAGGGCGGGGATGCCGATGAGCACCCCGAACAGCCCGGCCATGATCCATGCCAGCACCAGACCGATAACAAAGGCAACGCCCTTGGGCAGGTTGGAATACTTCGTAAACAGCGCGCAGGTGTAGGCACCCACGGCCATAAAGCCGGCGTGACCCAGCGGCAGCTGCCCCAGATAACCGGTGGCAACGTTCAGCGAGACAGCCAGAATGATATTGATGCCCACGGTCAGCAGCACCTTGTTCTGGTAGGTGGACAGCACATTCTGGGTGAGGAAGGAAAGCCCCACGAACAGCAGCGCCACCAGCACGGCGTTCATCAGGTAGCGCACGGGCATTTTGATGGTTTTACGGTTGGTTTTCATCGTTATGCCCCCTTACACCTTTTCCTGCACCTTGCGGCCAAGGAAGCCCGTGGGCTTGACCAGCAGCACGATGATCAGAATTGCAAACGTAACAGCGTCCTTCCAAGCGGAAAGGCCGATGGCGGAAACAAAGCACTCGCACAGGCCGATGGCGATGCCGCCGATCATAGCACCCGGAATGGAACCGATGCCGCCCAGCACGGCGGCAACGAAGGCTTTCAGACCCAGCATGGAGCCCATGGTGGGGGTAGCCTGCGGGTAGGAGCAGCAGTACAGCACGCTGCCGATGCCCGCCAGCGCCGAGCCCACGGCAAAGGTAAAGGAAATGGTGCTGTTGACGTTAATGCCCATCAGGCGGGCAGCATCCATATCCTCCGAAACGGCGCGCATGGCCTTGCCAAGCTTCGTCTTTTGCACCAGAAAGGTGAGCACCAGCATGGACAGCACGGTGACCACCAGCGTGATGATGGAGGTAAGACCCAGCGGCACCTTGCCCAGATGGAAGGTCTGGTTGGTGTAGTAGGCGGGGATCACCTTTGCACCCGAGCCGAGGATCAGCTCTGCCGTGTACTCCAGAAAGAAGGAGACACCAATGGCGGTGATCAGCAGCGAGATACGGGGTGCGCTGCGCAGGGGGGTGTAGGCGATCTTTTCGATCACCACGCCCAGCAGCGTACAGGTGATGATGGTGGCGCACACAGCGGTGACCGGGCCAAGACCCAGCTGGTTCATGACGAACCACGACATGTATGCACCCACCATGATGACATCGCCGTGGGCAAAGTTCAGCAGCAGGATAATGCCGTACACCATGCTGTAGCCCAGTGCGATCAGTGCATAGATGCTGCCAAGGGACAAGCCGTTGATCAGCTGGCTAAAGAACACTGTCATGGTTGAATACTTCCTTTCTTTGCGGCGTTTACACTTTTTGATATAAAAAACGGAGAACGCCTGACCAGAAAAAAGCTGTTCCGGCGTTCTCCAGAAAATCATGGGGTTTGCTCTGTGCGGGCGGCTCCATCACCGGTGGATGGAACGGCGCGGATCAGAACATTTCCTTCAGCACGGGGGTTGCGCCGTCGAAGCACAGGATAGCGGTCTGCTTGACGGGGTTGTGGTGCTCGTCGAAGGTAAAGGTGCCGGTGATGCCCTCGATGGTGCCGCCGGCAATGGCGTCGATGACGGCCTGCTTGTACTCGTCAGAGCCAGCCTCAAGACCCTGCTCCTCAGCTGCCTTGATGCCGTACACAACGGTCATGGCTGCATCGTAGCCCAGAGGTGCAAAGCCGTTGGGGTACTCCTCGCCGTACTCAGCCTTGTAGGCGTTCTCAAAGTCGGGGTTGGAGCCCTTTGCGTAGTTTGCGCAGAAGTAAGCATCCTTCAGCTGGTCGGCGGTAGCGTAGCCCTCCAGACCATCCCAGCCGTCGCCGCCCAGGAAGGGAACGGTCAGGCCAACGCTCTCGGCCTGCGCAAGGATCTGACCAATTTCCTGATAGTAGTTGGGGCAGAACACCACCTCGGGACCCTTGCCCAGAATGGTGGTCAGCTGGGTCTTGTAGTCCACATCGCCCTCGGAGTAGCTCTCCTGATCCACGACAGTGCCGCCCAAGCTCTCGAACTCGGTCACGAAATTCTCGGCCAGACCCTCGTTGTAGTCAGCGCCCTTCTGGAAGATAACGGCTGCCTTGGTGTAGCCCAGCTTCTTGTAAGCGTAGTCAGCCATCTTGATGCCCTGGAACGGGTCGGTGAAGGTTGCACGGAACACGTTGGCGTTCACGGTGTCGGTCTCGGCATCGTAGGTAACAGCCTCGGCAGTAGCGGAAGCGGTGACCATGGGCATATTGTAATCGGCGCTCTCAGCGGCGACAGCCAGCGTCGGGGTGGTGGTAACATCGCCCACCAAAGCGGTGATGCCCTGATCCACCATCTTGGTAAAGCAGGTAACGGCCTGGGTCTCATCGCCCTGCTCGTCCATGGTGATGATCTCCAGCTGCTTGCCGTTGACACCGCCATCGGCATTGACCTGCTTCATGTACAGGCTGGCACCGTTTACAACAGCCTGACCGTAAACGGAAGCGTCACCGGTCAAGGGACCCATCACACCCACCTTGATGGTGCTGCCGGAAGCAGCAGCGGAACCGGCGGTAGAACCGGCAGCAGAAGAAGCGGCAGTGCTTGCGGAAGAACCGCCGCAGGCAGTCAGAGCACTTGCTGCGGCAACAACACCGGCAGCGGCCATGAACTGACGACGAGTGATCATCTTTTTCATAAAAATCTCCTCCTTCGGAGTGTTTTATAAGATAAATTGATAAAAACGGAAGCAAGGCCCTTCCCCTCTAAAGCGGCCTTGCTCCTGTCCTTGTCTGTTATTATAGCTATCTGGGTTCAAATCCGCAATTCACAAACCGTCCATACTTTTGGGCGCATTTTCTCGGCTTTGTTGATACTTTATACAAAAATTAGAGCACGATTTTGTGCACTATTTCAAATTGTTCATTTTGTTTATCTGTGACATGAAACAGATTCACAAGTTGCAAAAAGGTTACAGGGTCTCCATCTCGGCGTCGGCGGCAAATTCGGCCTCGGCGCGGACTTCGGCGGCCTGTCCCTCGGCCTCGGCAACAGCCACCGGCTCTGCCAGTGCCTTGCGGATGGCGGTGACGTAGAACACCATGGAAAGCGCCGTGCCGATGCACCAGCCCACAGGCCATGCCATCCAGATGCCGGTGGAGCCCAGCGCGGTGGCACTGAGCACGGCAGCAATGCCCACGCGCAAAATCAGGTCGGTGAAGGTGGCGATCATGAACCGCACCATCAGGCCGCAGCCGCGCAGGATGCCGTCTGCCACCAGCTTGACCGACACCACAAAGTAGAAGGGGGAGAGGATGCGCAAAAACAGCATACCGGTATCAATGGCGGGGCCCTGCGGGTCGTTCATGAACAGCAGCAGCAAAAAGCGGCCAAAGAAGAAGTACAGCACCACCAGCGGCACGCACAGCAGCCACACCAGATTGCGGCCCGCGCCAAAGCCTTCCTTGACGCGGTCCATCTTGCCGGCACCCATGTTCTGGGAGGTGTAGTTGGAGATGCCGTTGCCCAGAGTGGTAAAGGAGGTGATGACCATGTTGTTCAGCTTGACGGCGGCAGAGTAGCCTGCAATGACGCTGGCACCAAAGGTGTTGATGATGCTCTGCAGGATGATGTTGCCCACCGAGACAAAGCTCTGCTGCAGGATGCTGGGCACAGCCACCACGGCCACCTTGCCCAGCATATTCCACGAGAACAGCTGCACATGACCCTCGGTGTGGAAGGCGCGGATGCGGCGGAACACCACCACCATGGCCAGCACGCAGCTGACACCCTGACACAGGAAGGTAGCCCATGCCACACCGGCAATGCCCATCTTGAAACCGGCGACGAACAGGATGTCCACGCCGATGTTGGACAAAGAAGAGACTGCAAGGAAGTAGAAGGGGGTCTTGCTGTCGCCAAGGGCAGAGAAGATGCCGGTGGCAATGTTGTAGAAGAACATGAAGGGCAGGCCCAGAACGTAGATATCCAGATACAGCGCGGAATCTGCAAGGATCTCCTCCGGGGTGTTGATGAGCTCCAGCAGGCTGCGGCAGCCCAGCAGACCGAACACCATCAGCACTGCACACAGCACTGCCGAGCCGATGAGGGCCGTGTACACCGAGGTTTTCATGTCATCGTATTCCTTGGCACCGAAGTAGCGCGACACGATAACCGAGCAGCCAATGTTGCAGCCAAAGGCAAAGGCGATGAAGATCAGGGTGATCTCGTAGCTGTTGCCCACCGCAGCCAGCGCATTTTCACCGATGAACTTGCCCGCCACCAGACTGTCGGCGATGTTGTACAACTGCTGGAAAATGATGCTGCCGAACATGGGCAGACAGAATTGCCACAATACCTGTGACGGCTTGCCCACCGTCAGATCCTTATTCATTGCAAAAATCCTCCTCTATAACGACTATAAATGGGAAAAAAGCGTAAACGCCGCAATCAGTATAGAGCCGAACTGCCAAAAAGTAAAGAGAAATTTTGGCATATATGCCATATAAAAAACACATGGTAAGCATAACGTATCCCCGCTGCCGCAAGGGGGCAGACTGTAAACGGGTTTTCCACAGCGGTTTGCGCCCCCTGTTAAAAATTTAGGTCTGCAAACATCCGCCCCGGCTCTTGCACCGGGGCGCAAAGCGTGGTAGGATATTGGTAGTTAGTTATATATAACTATCTAAATAGAGCAGTTCTCCATCTGCCCGCCCGGGCAGTATGGGAGAGAAAATGATATTCAGGAGGGTTTCAAGATGAATTATCTGGAAATTGAATCTGTTGTAGGCCGCGAGATCTTAGACTCCCGCGGCAACCCCACCGTGGAAGCCGAGATCACGCTGGCGGACGGCACCGTGGCGCGCGGCTGTGCCCCTTCCGGTGCATCCACCGGCGAGTTTGAAGCGCTGGAGCTGCGGGACGGCGACAAGAGCCGCTATCTGGGCAAGGGCGTGACCAAGGCGGTGGAGAACATCAACACGGTCATTGCGGACGCTGTGGTGGGCATGGATGGTTCCGACATCTACGCCATCGACGCCGCCATGCTCAAAGCCGATGGCACCAAGGATAAGTCCAATCTGGGCGCAAACGCCATTCTGGCGGTGTCCATTGCAGCCTGCCGCGCAGCAGCCGCTTCGCTGGAAATGCCGCTGTACCGTTTTCTGGGCGGCGTAAACGGCAACCGCCTGCCCGTGCCCATGATGAACATCCTGAACGGCGGCGCACACGCCGCCAACACCGTGGACACGCAGGAGTTCATGATCATGCCGGTGGGTGCCCCCTCCTTTAAAGAAGCGCTGCGCTGGTGCGCCGAGGTGTTCCATGCGCTGGCCGCCATCCTGAAGTCCAAGGGACTGGCTACCTCCGTGGGTGATGAGGGCGGCTTTGCACCCAACCTTTCCAGCGATGAGGAGACCATCGAGACCATTCTGGCTGCCATCGAAAAGGCGGGCTATCTGCCGGGCAAGGACTTTATGCTGGCAATGGACGCCGCCGCTTCCGAGTGGAAGAGCCCCAAGGGCAAGGGCTTCTACAAGCTGCCCAAGGCCGGCACCGAGTTCACCTCCAGCGAGCTGATCGCCCACTGGAAGAGCCTGGTGGAGAAGTACCCCATCATCTCCATCGAGGACGGTCTGGACGAAGAGGACTGGGAGGGCTGGCAGCAGATGACCCGCGAGCTGGGCGGCAAGGTGCAGCTGGTGGGCGATGATCTGTTTGTGACCAACACCGAGCGTCTGGCAAAGGGCATCCAGCTGGGTGCAGGCAACGCTATCCTGATCAAACTGAACCAGATCGGCTCTGTCTCCGAGACCTTGGAGGCCATCAAGATGGCACACAAGGCCGGTTACAATGCCATCAGCTCCCACCGCTCCGGCGAGACCGAGGACACCACCATCGCGGATCTGGCTGTGGCGCTGAACACCTGCCAGATCAAGACCGGTGCACCCAGCCGCACCGAACGTGTGGCAAAGTACAATCAGCTGCTGCGCATTGAGGAGCAGCTGGGCGAAAGCGCCGTCTACCCCGGCATGGAAGCTTTTTGAGCAATTTTTTCACGGGAAACGGCGGCAGCCGCTGAACCCTCTCAGTCATCGCTGCGCGATGCCAGCCCCCCCGAAAGGGGGAGCTTTATTTATGCTGACCGGCAGAGGGCAAAAAGCTCCCCCTTCGGGGGAGCTGGCGAACGAATGTGAGCCTGAGAGGGTTTTCTTTCCAGCATTTACCACCATGGTATTTGCAATCCTGCGGCGAGCTGGTTCGTATATAAGGCAGACCGGCACCCGGCAGCAGCTGGGACGGAATGAAACGAAAGGAGCAAACCTTCCATGTTTCAAGGCCTTGGGCCGCTGCTCAACCTTTTGGGCGGCGGCAGCTTGACTAAGCTGCTTCTGTTTTTACTGAAGGGGCTGTTCGGCTGAAACGGACGGTCTGAAAGGAGAATACCATGCTGATCGTATTGGAGCATCTGCTGGGTCGGATCAACCTGCCCGGTATGTGGTGGATCATCTCTGAGCGCTGGCTGTGAGGTGACACCCCGCAAAGCCGCTGCACTTTTTGTGCGGCGGCTTTTTTGCTGTGCGGGACGGTCTGGAATGCCCCGCCGGGCTGAATTCTCTCAGGCGCTGACCGGCAGAAACAAAAAAGCTCCCCCGAGGGGGAGCTGGCATCGCGTAGCGATGCGTGAGCGGGTTCTTATTGCAGCGCTTCTTTCAGCACCTTCAGCAGGTGCGGGATATCCAGCGGCTTTGCGATGTGGCCGTTCATGCCCGCATT
>ERZ1106948.852-NODE-852-length-11076-cov-31.366573_pt1 | contig 11076 bp, 14 predicted proteins | sample MGYA00403673_ERZ1106948 | MGnify/ENA primary metagenome ERZ1106948 (study PRJEB35170, sample SAMEA104062409) | human gut metagenome | biome: human gut; feature: human-associated habitat; material: faeces | place: Denmark | collected 2012-05-07 ...
TAGACATCGGAGCTCTTGCAAATCATCCAAATCTGCAATAGAGGCACGTGACTCCCTCTCTTTGTTTCACACACCATTCATCATCATTTGAGAGTCCATCATACCAGTGCAACCAACCACATAATGATCATTGCCATTTCAAACGTAATCAATGTTCACAGAATCGTTGGAACAATCCTTCCTGCTCATTCTCCAAAACCACTTGAAATCCATGCATCTCCCATTCAACAATCTCTTCTTTTCATTCTATGAAAGCAGGAATCGTTGTGGGTTATCCTTCCTCCATTCACTTCGATATCGAGCAGTGTGTTTGTCTGAATCATATTTCAAAGGGCATTCAAGACAGATTGTGGTAACAATCCATTCAGTTACAAATCAGTTGTCTCTCTCTTCTACACGAATCGAGTGTGATGAATTGGTAGTGATCGTTGTGGGAGGGAGTTGCACGTCCTTCTTTCCCTCGTCGTGACTTGGTATGGGCGCATTCTCTCACTCTGTGACAACTCAACTCTTTCTGTGAATGAATAGAACGTATGTTATGAGTAGCTGTTCTAGAAGATTTCAGATAGAACACAGTGTCACAATGCCTGAGTCCCATCTTCGAGTCCGTTCAAGCGTCAGTTGAGGTGGTAAATGTATTCAAGGCGTTAAAGGCAAACGTTTTGGAGCCAGCTATTCACTCATTCTCTCCTTTCATTCTGAGTAGAGTGCGGAAGAATGGTTGCGATTTCTATGCATTATGTTACAGTTCTATCTATTCATGTGGTTGCTTTGGAAAGGAGAGAGTGAGAATGGAAGAAAGAGAATAGGTTTTGGGTGATGATTTGCTTCATTTTGAATGGATTGAATGACTGAACGGATGGCTCTGTTCGAGATGGAGTTGGAGTGGATTTCGCTGAATTCGTTTTGAGTTGGGTGGAGAGTGAGGTGGAGTGTGGGAGTGAGGTTAGTTGGAGAGTTGGGGTGGAACGGGGTGCGGATCATTTCCAATGGGAATCAGTGAGGTATGAGTTGGAGACGGGTAGTAGAACGCGATTCATACTCAATGCGGGTACAAGTGGAAATAGGTAAAGTAGTGAAGAAGCCAGTTGCTCACAAATCTGTTGTTCACGTGGCATTAAGTGGCACTATCAGATATGAACCATTCTTCAAGTGATGTGTATGAGTTCAAGAGCAAATTGGGAGAAGGGTGAGTGAAAACGACTCGAATTAGGGCTAGTGGTTTTGGCGAGGTATTCGTGGCGTTGGATAAGTCTTCAAATGATCTATTTGCGATCAAGAGAGTGAAGATGGTGATGGAGGACGATCAGATTGCGAGCGAGTCGAAGTTGTTGAAGGAGTGTCAGTCTCGTTATATCGTGCGATACTATGACGTGATGAGAATGGAAAGCGAGTTGTGGGTGTGTTGTTGAGAGATAGAGTGATGTGTAGATTGTGATGGAGTACTGTCACTGTGGGTCTGTGGGAGCGTATTTGAGGAGTGGGAATCGATTGAAGGAGGAGGAGTTGCGTGAGGTGGTGAGTTGTTGTTTGCTGGGGTTGTCGTATCTTCACAATCGGAATGTGATGCACCGAGACATCAAGCCAGACAATCTGTTCATCTCAGAGAGTGGTGTGATCAAGTTGGGCGATTTCGGTCTGGCTGTGCAACTGGAACACTCGTGTTCAAAACGCAATAATGTGTGTGGCACTTCGATGTACATGGCTCCAGAAGTGTACGAAGAAGAGGCATGTTTGAAGAGCGATGTATGGGCCCTTGGGATGAGTGTGATCGAGATGGCAGAGAGCAAGAATCCATTCGCTGGCATGACGTCAGCGAAGATCGTGAATCAGGTGTTGAACAAACCCTCACCTTCTTTATCATCGTCGGGCTGGTCGTCTGACTTGGTGGACTTCGTGAAGAAGTGCTTGGTGAAGGATGCGAATGAGCGTAGTTCAGTGGAGGCGTTGTTGAAACACCCGTTCGTGAAGGACTCGATTGAGCGCATCAGGGACAAGGGCAACTCCTCCCTGCTGTTTCAATTAGCGGAACGCGTGGGTAACGCAACAGCACCTTCAAATGATGAGATCACAGAGAGCATGAATGTGGTTGGTGTGACGATGCTGAACAAACCGATGACACAAGAAGACAAGATAAGGGCAGAACACACGTTGATTATGAAGGAGGAAGATGACATGTTTGAAGGCGATGCCTCCACTGAATCCATTCAAGTGTTGAATGGACTGTGCAACGCTTCGGATATTGTGGAGTGGAAGCTGGAGGTGTATCCTGGACTGAAGAAGTTGGTGGTGGGCGACGACTGTTTTCAGTTTGTGAAGGAGTTGAGATTGAATGGGTTCAAGTGTTTGGAGAAGGTGGAGATTGGAGCGAGGTGTTTCTCCTCGTCGTTTGATGGCGAGATGGAAGTGAGTGAGTGTGATGTATTGAGGAGTGTGGTTATTGGAGGTGGCTGTTGTGTGAATTGGAGTTCATTCGCATTGAAGAATTGTGATTCCATTCAGGAAGTGAGCATTGGCGATGGCTGTTTTGTGAATTGTGAGAACACTGTGTTTGAGAGTTTGAGTTGTTGAATGGATTGATGACTAGATTTGAAGTCGCTGAAGACGCTGATGATTGGGAATGAGGCATTCAAAGGAGATGAGAAGAAGAATAACGCGCTGATAATGAGAAGTGAGTGTAAAGGAGTGAGTTAATCGGAAGACTTGCCCTCACTGGCTGAACTGAAGGGACGGATGAGAGCGTTTCGTAATGTGAGAAAGGTCACAATGGTGGACATACCAGCGCTAACCACGTCGTATGTGCGGATGGGGTTTGTGGACGTGAAGGAGTTGGAAATGGAGAACGCGAGTTTGATGGAGAACCACGAGAAGCTGGGCGAATTGAAGAGGAAACAGGATGAAGAGAGGGAAAGGAGGAGGAGAGAGGAGGAGGAGAGGAGGAGGAGAGAGGAAGAAAGGAAAAGGAAAGAAGAAGAGAGGAGGAAGAAGGAAGAGGAGGAGAGGAAGCGAAGAGAGGAGGAAGAGAGAATGAGAAGGGAACTGGAATTGAAGGAATTGAGGGAGCGAAGAGAAAAGGGAATTGTGTTGAATGCAGAGGATTTGGAGAACCTTCCTGTTCACGTGAAGTCGATCAATGTGGAGAAGTGTGAGGACTACAGGAAGGAGGTGTTGGATTTGTCTCGCTTCGGCGAGTTGGTGGAATTGAAGATTGGTGAAGCATGTTTCATGTATGTGAATGAATTGAAGTTGATTGGATTGAGTGAGTTGGAGAGTGTGGAGATTGGAAAGTTTAGTTTCTCAAAAGTGGCTTTTGGTAAGAATCCAAATCGTCATTTCTATTTGAAGAACTGTCCCAAGTTGAAGTCATTGAAGATGGGTCGTTATTCCTTCTCTGATTACACTGTAATCGAGATTGAGAATGTGGGTGCATTAGAGGAGATTGAGATTGGCGATTTGCATGAAGGGAGTTACAATTTCTATTCTGCATCCCTTAATCTGAAGAGTATGGTTGTTGCAACCCAATCACCGCTAGATCTCCCACAATTGAAAAGGCTCATCTTTGGTGATGGATCCTTTGGATCCTGTCATCATCTTGTCTTTGAGAGTAACACCATTTCGGTCTCATCATCAAATAGACCTGCCCGAACTGCAATCCATCCAAATGGGTCGCAGTGCGTGTCAATTCTACCGTTGCAAACCAGGGTCCTATGCTATTCTGCGAAGTTCTTTCCACTCACTAGAATCACGGAATAGACCTACCGAAGCTCACTTCACTCTCGACCCTCCGATCGGACGACTCCTTCCACGGTGCGAAGAGAATCACAGTTGAGAGTGGCTGAGGGATCGAAGCCTCACCCCTAGACGTGCCAACTGCCTTTCCATTTCATCCTCGTTCGATTCTTTCTTCAAACAAACACAACTCAAGAACGCATGTTCAGTTCCCGCACAATTCCACACGTATCTATTCATCACGCTTTGGACACAACCCCACTCTTCTCGCTAAAACGATTCACATCGCGAAACAACGTCACCCCCTGACACACAACACCGCTCTTCTTCAACAGAGGAACGTCTACACCTCACACACAACCGTCTCCGCAACTCTCCAACACAACCGATTCAAAGCCGCTCAACGACGCGCCTTCTCTACCTGTCGTCTTCAGCTCACACAGCACGGGAACATCTACGCCTCACTCCACGCTCTCACACTCACTCTTCATCACAAATACCCTCTTCTCCCGCTTCTTGTCCGCGCAAAGCGTGTTCTCTCCCACGGACATCGTCGTGAGCGACGGTAAATCTACTGCTCACACGAGGGTTGCGTTCCCACCTTCCAGCGTCACGCTCTGACAACACGTGAAGCAGTTGGAGCCAACGGAGAAGGCAGTGAGCGCGTCCAGATCTAGTCATGAGCGAAGAAGCGAAATCCGACGCGTCAACACCAGATCCGAAAACAGCGAAAAGCAGTTGTCTTCGATGCGAAGCGAGTGGAGCCGCGGCAACGCTGACAACTTGCAGCGAAATGAAACGATGCGAGGAGGATGTGAGTAGTTGCAGCTCTTCTTGCAGAACAAAATCGAGTGTAATTCTGGCATGTCGGTGAGAGAGAAAGAGGAGAGTTCTGGCAAACAGTTCGCCTCGACCACGAGATCCCGCAGGTTGGGAAGGTGGTGGAGCTGGACTGTGGAGAGAGAGTGGGAGAAGCATTGCGTCACGCGGATGTGTGTGATGATGTGATACGGGGAAGAGAGGATTTGGGTGAAGTCGTTGTCGGTTCGCAGTGCGGCGGTTACTTCCAGGAGGGGCGTTTCGTTAGTATTGGATGTGGATTCTCTCTTCTTTGATGTGACTTCCTTCTTTGGTGTGTCTTTCTTCTTCGGAGATGAACTTCCCTCCTTCGGAGATACACTTCCTTTCTCTGATGACCCACTTCCCCCCTTCGGCGATGACCCACCTCCCCCCTTCGGCGATGATTCACACCCCTCGGAAGAAACTACCTCCTTCCTCTCCACCACACCCCCAATACTCTCAGTGAGCGTGGAACAGTAGAAAAAACCGCTGTTCCTTATACTCCCCCGACGCACTACGGAATCGCGCGGACGCACCTCCACCGGCAAACTCGTTATCTCTGTGTCTCCTCGCGGCTTGTTCAATCGCTCGGGCAAGGGTCCAGAAGCATTACTCGCAATGGACGGACGACTCGGCTCGGTAATGTTGAAATGGAAATCTCGCTGAACGATACGGTTGATTTCGGAGCGCACAGAACGCGTGTTCCACCATTCGTCGATCTGCTCCACATAACGCTTGGGCACGAGCAACGACTCCGGCTGGTGAATGGAAACACGCTCCAAATACTCAAACCCGCTCTCCTGAAGGAGGGAACGAGCATCACTCTGACTATCCACGTAACGGTCTTTCGCCACCAACCGACTGTTCTCGTCGTAATAGGAACCCTTTCCCTTTGGATATCCGTTGAAGAAATTGCCTTCATAGCGAAGCACGGAATGAACAAAGAACCGACCCTGACCGTAAAACGTATTGCTTTTAAACTCTCCTTCGTACACCAATTCACCGTCGAGGAAGGCTTTCCCCTTCCCATCGCGACAATACTTGTAGTGGAGGTTGTTCAGATACTCTCCTTCGTACAACACATTCTCTCCATCCCTCTCAACCATTCTTTCATCATGGAACTCCTTTAGCACGATTCCTTCGGGTTCATGAGTGATGAGATGAATGCGATTGTTCTTAAAATGATAGCAGTCGTTCACCCACTGCTGGTTGTAGATGTCGTATTCACCGACGGTCAACAAATCCCTACAGAGAGAGATTTCGATCATGAAGCGCGAACGAGAGCCCGTCTTCAGGATAACCGTTTCTTCAATACCATTCACAAACTTGATCGCTCTGGTTTGACCATCCGTTCCTCGTTCCAGAAACAGACCGTTCCGGACGCCTTCCTTGAAATAGCCTCGCACCAGTAGATTTCCACCCGGTTCTTTCAACAGAATCATACCGTTGAGGACGTCTTTCTTCAGTTCCAAGTAACCGACAGTCTGAGAAGAGCCGTTGCTGATTTGGATCGCCGCAAACTCGTTGATTCGACCATATAATCGCTTCATCGAGCACCGTTCTCCCGTTTTCGCGAAAACCAGCTCATCGCTCAATCCGTCCTTCTCGACGACTTCGTAGCCATACGAATGAAGTAACGACTGTGCCGTTTCATTCCTCGGCATTCTGTCAACACCTTTTGTGTGTCTTCTGTTTTCTTTTAACGGACTCTTCACTTTTGTTAACGAAACAAACAAATGAAGGCAATTGTGAACGAGTGAGCGGAGCCGATTTGGGAGGACGTAGTAACTGAAAGGGCGGAGCTGGGGTTGTCTCTCGCGATGTTCGCGTGGGCGTCTTTGCCAGCTGAGGATGCCTCGTGATGCTACCCGGAATGTCTAAACTGATTCGACTTCGCGAGGGAGTGCTAGCGGCTGATCCGGGAATTCTCTCTTCTCCCTGCTTCGAAAAGGGATTGGTCAGCTTCTTCTGTCATGACCGTCCGTTCTCATCTCCTACTTCCATCTTCCGGTCGATGAAGGAGGGAGTTCCTGGACGCGTTTGAGGAGAGGGCGGAGCCATGCGCGGCGTTGACTGAGATGGGTTGAATGTGCTCTTGAAGCGAGAAAGGAAGTCAGGGCGTTTCAACACGCCTGCTCCTTGGCTATGCGTGAGTCGTTCCAACTGTATAGACAAGTGCGAGGAGACAGGTACGGATTTGCATTTTTCAAGCTCGGCCTTCAGGGAGGCGATTTGACTGGTGTTGATTCGGCTTCACCACACTCACCTCTCATATGTCTTCTTTTGTTGTTGCAGTCTGCTCTCCAAGTGAGCGGTGTACGCTCTGTTGTGGTTTTCTTGGAACTAGTCTTCACAGCATCATTGAGCGCTACGCGCAGGATTTCGACGGCTTGGGAGAGGAGATCACACGGATTCGAGCTGATGAATTGCTGCACCTCGTCCGGCATGCTTTCCTACCGCTGAACCAAAGGAGGCAATTCCACGTCCACATAGAGGATGCTGCACACTTGACCGCACTTTGGGCAGGTTTCGCTGCTTGCGCTCATCCGCTCCGAAACGCATTGGGGACAGAAGAAATGACCACAGGAGGTGAAGATGGACTGAGGGGATACAATCTCCTTGTAGCACAAACTGCACCGCGGCTGAAAAGACATACCACTTGCCAAGAATCCGTTCCAGTGACGATCAGCGAGATGGAGGGAAAAGACAACACCCTCTCCGAAGAATTCAATTCACAAACGGGATGGAATAGCAGGAAGAGAAGCAGTGGTTCACAATCATCATAGCGATGGACACGAATCAGCTCATTGAGGCAATCAAACTGTTGTATACACCTGTGCGAACTGTGGCCGGTGTGCTAATGCATAGAACGCGTCGGTTGATGCGGTGAATGGTGCTCAGCGTTATGTCAATGACGTCGTGAACAACAACGTGGTCGTCATTGATCTGGAGCACGGACTGCAGTGTTCCGACGATGTGGTCGTCTTTGGACTATGCAACATTATATATCAACAGGTGAGTTTGCATTCAATATGGTAACGGAAAGACACAATTGTTTCGAAGAAATCCTAATCTCGGAGCGATCTCAGCGTATAGCACCTGTCTTCGGAACTTCTTAAATGAAATCATTTCAAAACAGGAGAGCGCTCTGAACAGTGTCGCTTTCAACCGTGTTTGTCTGTGTTACGCGGTTCTTCAGTCCTTTGACGAGACGTTACTCACAGGGTATGCATTCTCTTTCAGCATGAGGAATAGACTGATCGAGGAGTGCTATAGCAGTATTCCCAAATCGCCTGGTCATTTGCGCGTGTTCCTGAACATCTACCGCGTTTGCTTTATTGCAGATCATGAGCTGTAGTGCTTGCTCGAGGAAGTGGACTCGAACCACATTCCGGAATCAGTGAAGGATATGGTCGTGAAGGTACTGATTTCTCGCAAAGAGGTGTGGGAACAACTCTTCTACACGCTTCTCCAGAACGACAGTGGCCGATCTCGTCTCTCTTCATCTCTAGTTCCTCTCTCCTACAAGGAGCAAATCATTCAGTGTCTCACGTTCTCTCTCTTCTGCTGCTCGCTCCCCGATCTCTACAGCTTCCCCAGCGAATCGCATCCCGAATCGTGCTTCCTCTCCCTCCTCCTCCAACTCGCTCTCTCCAACCCCCACTCCCTTCTCCGCCACTCCATCCTCACTCTCCTCATGCGTCTCTTCGAGCTGGGCAGTTACCCCGTTCACCGTCTCTTCGACGCGTGTGTGAAGCTGGTGTATGAGATGGTGATGGCGCTCTGCGGCGCGATGCTGCGCAACGAGCTGGACGCGGAGGAGATGCTGAGTCTGATCCACCTGCTCACCACCATGATCCGAGAAGCGCGTAGCATTCTGACCGTCAACAAAACCATGAATCTCGACGTGGTTCGCGTGTTGTTGGGAATCACCTCCAACCCCAGCCAGGACGTGGCGTCCCTGACGATGGAGAGTTGGGATATTCTGACGGTTCGGAGTTTGATGGTGGTGTCACCTGAAGGAAATGGAGAGCTTCTACGACCCGAGTCTGGTGATCGAGAACACCTCGTGTGCGATGACGCTCCTTCTCCTTCTCCGCAACCAACTCGCCAACTACGAGTTCGCCTCCTTCTCTTCTGAGACCGCCTACAACGCATTCACCAACCCCGGCAACCAGCTGAAGCTTCTCCACAACGGCGAGGCCGTGTTGAACTGGAAGCCTCAGGTGGGCGAGAGCGTCAAGAATGAGGCGTTTCCGTTGATCCTGGAGCTGGAAACCACTCCGTTCCGTCGCGGGCCGCCGGGGTGCGAGGAGGTGCTTCGTCGTCTGTTCAGCCACCTGGGGAACGAGGGACTGCGCGTGATGGTGGAGGCGATGAAGAGCGAGGCGGTGAGGGCGATGTGTGTGAGTGAGGAATAGAATGAGAACATGGTGGAGGCCGACCTGTACGTAGTGGGTCAGTTCTTCGAGGAGATGAACGCGAACAAGGAGACCCACCCTGTGGTGGGTTCTGTTCACTGTGCTGATGGCATAGACGGAGGAAGTGATCGCGCTGGTGAACGAGTTGGTGTGTGTGTGCGGGTCCGTCGTGAACCGTCTTCAGGGAGACGGCTTCCTTCTCATTCGCCAACTCACCTTCGCTATGATCCGTGTCGTGGGTCTCAACACCAGTACCTTCGTCCTCGCTCACTCACCTCCAGACCTCCCCAACGAGATTCTCTCCTCCCTTCTGATGCTCAGTGGCCTCCTCCTCCAGCGCCGCCACGAGTGCGTCTTCGGCGTTGACCTCCTTCTCCACGTGGGGTACCACTACTCCACCGTCCTCTACGCGTCCGGCATTCTTCCCTCCATCCTCGCTTTATATCAGGTTTTCCCTCCTTTCTTCCCCAACCCTAGAACCACGCCACCATTCCCTTCGTTCGCTTCAAGCTCGCGAAGCTCCTCGTCCTCGTCTACCAGACCGCGCCCGTCGCCGAACAGCTCGACGTTCTCTGCCAACTGCTCCAAGCCACCTTCGACACCACCAACCCCTTCGAGCGGCTCGTGGCCGTGTACAACGCGGAGATGCTCTTCTACACCTCCTATCAACTCTTCACCCACCGTAGTCCACCTCTATCACCATCACGTGTAGTGGAGGAGTACGAGAAGGCCTCCTTCGTCCTGCAGGAGGTGGTGCAGTCGCTCATGCGCGTGCTGGAGCAAGTCACTGCCGATCGCACCGTCACTGCCAGCGCGCAGGAGGAGAGCGACAGTCTTCTCGCCTTCTGCTCGTTCCTGCTGTACGGGATTCGGGGCTGGTACGCCAATCTCTTCTCCCCTCACATTCCACAAATCGTGGGTATTTCTGCACCAGTGTGATGTAGATGTCGATCCTGTCCGACTACTACAACCACTACTCCCGTTCCACCATCCTCCTTCAGACCGTTACCTCCCTCACCAAGTTCTACGGCAAGGACTACGCGGGGGATTTCTTCGCGGTGATCCGCCACATCGGAGATATGGCGCTGCTGAACCTGGAGTACAACGACGAGAGCTATGTTCGCGAGCTCATGCAGTTGTTCGCGGTGGTGCCCGTGATTTGCTGCTCGCAGCTGAATCGGGACACGGAGTGCGTGTCGACCATTCTTCGCGTGTCGGACTCCTACATCCACACGGCGCCCACGCGCGGGAAGATGGCGTGCTTCTCTCTGCTGAATCGGTTGCTGCGCTGCGAGTCGGACAACGATAACATCTTGATCGTCATCTCGTCATTGTCGAGTGTGTTCCTTACTGTGGCAACAGTCACTCGTTATCACTTGTAGAACGTGGTCGTGGAGTGCGTGAATTGGGATAGGACATTGCTGCGCCTGGGAGTATCATTCTTGTTCAACCTCGTCATGGCTGTTTGGAAGAGTCCGTCGGAGCGCTGCGGTGTTCTCATCGACGCGATCACGAAGAATTACCAGGACACCTTCACGCAGGAAGAGTTGGTGCGAATTGCGACCATCTTTGAAGCGTATGCGGAGTGGGCGAGAATCACGCATAGACGCTTGACGCAGTATCTCGACATGGCGCAGTTTATCATGTGCTTCATGGATGTGATGAGCATCATCAACAACACCAACACAAAGGATGCGCTCTTAGTCTATGAATTGTGATTTCTGTTTGTTTGGCAGCGCTGTGGGGAGAATGGACATGTCCGATGGGGATGTTTCTGCCTCCCTATTGCAGGGGTTGATTCATCCCGCTTCAATTCTTCCCTCCTCCTTTTCTTTCCTTGTGTTGCTCCCAAAGAGAAGAGATGTTCAGTGGTGATCATAGTAACCATAGGCTCATGATCACTGGTCGCTTCCTTCTTATCACCAATTCGGGTACGCAGAAACCAAACGTTTAATCGCTTGTAGTGATAGACTTTGAATAATGGGTATGTGTGCCGTCGTGTGGAGCGAATTGGGAGCGGTTCTGACCGGAGTGTAGGTATTTGCCGTGATTCTCGTCATAAGCGTCGTTTGACCGGTGGAAAGGT
>ERZ1106948.854-NODE-854-length-11035-cov-31.638342_pt1 | contig 11035 bp, 31 predicted proteins | sample MGYA00403673_ERZ1106948 | MGnify/ENA primary metagenome ERZ1106948 (study PRJEB35170, sample SAMEA104062409) | human gut metagenome | biome: human gut; feature: human-associated habitat; material: faeces | place: Denmark | collected 2012-05-07 ...
TCGAACTTCTCCTCGGGAGTCAGGGTCTTCGTCAAATCAATCTTTCCTAGGGCGTAACGGCTTCGTCGCATCCCTCACTCGCGACAGTCGATTTCTGTTCCATGAATAAAGTATTACTGAGAATGAAGCAGGAATCACCAAAGATTTTTCCGGGAAAATTCTGGTGTTCAACGAATGACGCTGTGGCGTTTTCCTCCTAGCAGCGTAAGAGACGCAGTGTGCGCACTCCATCCAAGCGTTAGGCGCACGATTCGGTGAGTCCGGAATGAGCACTTCAAGTGGCTCAACGGAGTCTCTCTCGTCACAATTCCATTCCTCCTTCACTTTAGTAACGAGAACGGTGTCCTTTCTCCGCGATGTGGGGTCCCCCAAATTCGACTCGCCGTTCCCCAAGCAGGTGCCCCCTTACTCGCAACTGAGCTATCAGTTGCTTTGGGGAAGAGCGTAGTATTAATGTTTTGATGAGAAGACAATGATCAACCTCGATATCTATTTTGATTTCGCGTGTCCCTGGTGTTACGTGGGATTCCTTCGATTCCACTCCGTATTGTTCCCGCATTTTTGTGACGTTAAGGCGCTGGAAACGTGTGGAAAAGAAGTCCACGTTCATAACCACACAGTATGGGAGGCATTCGCGCGTAATCCGTAGTACATGATTGACACAGGAACGGACATGGACGGTGAGGACATGATGAGGTGCGGATGCGTTTGGACTGTTCACATTCAGCTATTGTAATCGACGCTGGGGATCCGCGGCGTGGATATCCAACCTGAAGAAGAGCGGCGAAAAGGACGGAGCAATGTTTGCAAACTGGAAGTATCCGCGTTTTCTAGTGTTCAGGGGTAGGTATTGGCCGAACACATTTCACGCGCATCGCCTCCTTCTCTATGCGGAGAGCCAGCACTTTCCGCGTACAACGGAACTCATCCACAAGCTCTTCCTGGCAACCTATGAGAATGGCGAGAATATCAGCTCCATTCCCACGCTCGTCCGTCTCTCGGACGAGGTCGGCCTCACCGGCGTCCTTGATATGCTTCAGTCCACGCTGTACATGGAGGAAGTGATTAAGGAAGACAACTACGCCAAGTCTGATTTAGATATAGAGTTTGCACAGCGGTGCGGTGTTACGTGTAGCGGTGTTCCATACTTCATTGTGAACAACCGATTCTATCTTGAGGGTGCGAATCCTTCTTCTTCCTTTATCAACGTATTCGACGTTGTAGAACGTCTCCAGAATGACAAAGAGGACAATGAGTAAACGTCCTCCGCCGTATTTCGCTTATAACCAATATGAAACTGTTGGTTCTCTTGCTGCTGTTTGCTTACAAACCGGTTTGTCACGATTTGATCGGAATGGGAGGCTTCAACGGAATGCTCCCCTCTTCCATACCGAGAGTCCATGTGTGTGTGGTTGGCGTGGGAGGATTGGGTTGTGAAGTGGCAATTCCGCATCCTCCTCAGAATTAGGTCCTTTTGATTCTGGCGAAGAGCGGATATACAGCCATTTCCATTATTGACATGGATTGCGTTGAACTGGGCAACATCAGAAGACAGGCGTTATACACGCAAAACGATATTGGATCCCCAAAGGTGGCGAGTGCAAAAGTCTATATCGAGTCCCATTTTCCGTCGGTACACATCCAAGCGATTGAGAAGAGCCTTCAGAGCGTTCCCGTATCCTTCTTCGCTTCCGTCGATGTGATTCTCGGCTGTCTGGACAACATTGAAGCCAGGGAGTACCTCAACCAGATCGCTCTTGCCCAGTCCAAAGTATACATCGATGGCGGCTCCATGGGGTTTGGCGGACAAGTTCAGCTCATTGTGCCTCGTGTATCGGTTCCCCCTTCTCTCCACTCTAGCAAACGCCCTGCTTCCACTGTCTCTCGAGTCTCTTCGCTCCCCCGTCCGCCATGCAAACGCCTCTCTGCACTCTCATTTCCCATCCCACAAAGCCGGAGCACTGCATCACGTACGCTTCGGCCGTCCTGTGGGAGAAGAGCCACGCAAACCATTCACTGGACGTGGACGACGCGGAGCATGTTCGGTGGGTCCACGAGAAGGCGCTGGAGCGAGCACGACGCTTCGGCATCGAGCCCTTCTCCCTTGAAATCACGCGCGTACCCACTCTGAGAAGGATTGACGCGTAGCTGGTGCTCCACAATGTCGTTGTCACTCTCCCCACGACCAACTGCGTCATCGCCTCCATCATGTGTGCCGTGTTACGGAGCCTGGTGGAAGGAAGCGACACGGATGCCAACTATATCATGTACCCACACTCTTCTCCCATGATTCAAAGCTATCGCGGAGACGAGGGAGAGTACATGGAGAGACTCGTCATGGAGAAGGACCCCAACTGCATCTGCTGTCGAGAGACGCGAGGCGTGCGTGTCTCCTACGACAAGAACAGGACGGTGGAGTCTCTCGTGAGGAGTCTGGTCGTCCAGGAGGGCTGGTGCAGGCGATATTCTCTCTGGCACGGACTGACGCCTCTGTATGCAACGGTGATCCATGCATTCCGTCCTTACGCCTAGAAACCGCGTGCCTTGCACCAGCTCACGGCTGCGAACTGGACCAAGACGCTGGAGATGCTGAACGTGACGCCCGAATCGGTTCTGGAACTGCGCTTTTCTGTTCTCGAAGAGGAACAGCTTGTGACTGTCACCTTCGAGTGGACGTGTTTCTTAACAAAGAGCCGAACCATTACAACTGCTTCTTCAATACCTCCGTGTCGTTCGTGCTCACGCTCTTCACGCGCTGACACAGGTCCTTCATCGCGTAGTACTTCAGAAGCGGGTCCACGCGACTAGCAATTACAGCACTCCCTCGCTCCTACTCGTTCTGCTCCATCTGAGCCAACTCGGGATCTTCTGTATACATGTCGGCGATCAGCTCGTCGCCCTCTTCTCCGACGCGCTTCGCCGTCCAGTTCGAGTGCTGCTTCTTGCTCGCCTTCCACACATGATCAGCGTACTCCTTCCTCTCGTTGATCACCATGCCTATATTCTCGATCAGCTGCTCCACGTTCTTCTCCTGCGCGTCACAATCACCTAAAAACACTACCAGCGAGGTCGTCGGATTCATGGGAATGGGGACGATGCCCTTCGTGATGGAGGACACCTTCAGCTGCTGGAGCATCGCGGAGGCAATCTCGTTCACGCAGCAACGAATCGGCACCTCTTCGAGAATCATGTTGCTCGTGAGTGTGTTCGTTCGGAGACTAGGCCATGAAAGCGTCGCAGCACACCCACTCCTCGATGTTGATCTTTCCCTCCTTGAACAGCTTCATGAACTGCTGCGTGAGACGATACGCCTTCAGGTTCAGCTTCCCCTTGCTCAGATCGAACGCGTCGATCACTAAAGCGACCGTCTTGTTGCCGAGGTTCAGCTGGTACTCGTATTGAGTGAGAACCAGCTCCAGCGAGCAGAACGAGTTCATGAATGTGGAGGTGTACCAGCCAACGACAGTGTTATCTACGTTAATCTAAACGGGTGAAACGAGCCAGGAATGGCGACTTGAGAGAGAGACTTGATCATTTTGTCCTGGAAATCGCTCGCGTTCACCTGCTGAAGGTCGCCCTCCTTAATCGGCATTCCGTAGGAGTAAGTGACTTCCACATGCGAACCGTCAATCAGACCGAGGAGCTGTCCAGAAACATTTGTTGGGGCAGACTCCTGGGCATGCTTCACTATCTGAATCAGCGCCTACAGCGTGATTGGGCCGCGAGCACGCAATACCAGCACCTCCAGATTAATAACGTTCTCCTCCGCGCTCGTCGGGCTGTTCTCACTTGGCTTAGGACTGGACATTGAGGACGCAGCACACACAGTGGTTTTTGGTCGAATTCACCACTGGAAGATGGCAGACGCGGACTCCAGTTTCCGCCCCGATTTCGGTCGACCGATTTCCCAAAACGGCAAAAGGAGCAACGATTTAAAGCAAACGATGACCGACCTGGTGTTCACTGTTCCCAGTTTGCCGATTGAGCGCGACTGTGACTGGAATAGGCCTCTTTGAAGAGACAGCGTACGAGACTTGCGGTCGCGCGTATTTCATGAAGGTCACTTGGGAAGAGGATCAGAATGCTGCGGCGTATTCTGTTGGTGGTGGTGATGATCCTAGTGAGGCTGCAAACGAGGAGGAAACGACGAAGAAGGAGCACGAGGATTACGAGAAGCACGCGAAGAAGATATCGATCGCGGACATGAAGAAGGACGATTACTACAAGGTGCTGGGTTTGGACGGCTTGAAGTGGATGGCCACGGAGGACCAAATCCGATCGGCGTACCGAAAGCTGGTTCTGAAGTACCATCCCGACAAACTCACCAATCCCACGCCAGAAGACCGTCAAATCTTCTTGCGCGTTCAGGATGCGTACGACGTGCTCGGCAATCCCGAAAAGAGAAAAGCGTGGGTACTGATTCCGCGTCTAATGCCACAGATACGATTCGGCCGACGTTGATCTGACCGTGCCGTCCATCGTGTTCGGACAGGACTTCTTCGACTGCTTTGCGGGCGCGTTCGTCGATTGGAGCCGCTTCAGCCAGATCAAGCCTGTGTTGGTGCTGTCTCACTTCCTGACATTCAGACCGCTTCTCGGAACTATCGACACCCCCTGGGAGGAAGTCGATGCATTCTACCGATTCTGGCGCGAGTTCAAGTCGTGGCGTGTCTACAGCGCCTACGATGAATATAACCCCGAGGTGCCCGCTTCTCTCCTCCGTCACCCGTAGGAAGCGGAGTCCCGCGGGGAGAAGCGTTGGATGAACCAAATGAACGAGGCGCACCGTCGCAAGCTGCGTCTGCAGGAGTAAGTGCGTGGGCGTGGGATGACGACCAGTGTGAAGAAGGTGCAGTTGCTGGTGGAGCGCGCGTACAAGACGGACCCGCGCGTGGCGGCGTACAAGAGAGAGCAGGAGCGTCTGCGCGAGGAGAAGGAGGTGGTGGAGCGTGCGTGGAGTGAGGCGTAGCGAGAAGAAGAAGCGAAGCGACGAGAGGAGGAGAGACAGAGAGAGGCGAAGCGTCTCGAAGAGGAGCGCATTGCGCGGGAGAAGAAGGAGGGTGGTGTTGTGTGGTGTGAGTGAAGGGTAGAGGAGGAACGACAGAGAAAGGCGCAGGCGGAGGAGCGACAGCGTGTGCGTCGCGAGAAGAAGCGCATCGTTCAGCGCTTCGCCGAGAAGTTGGGCAGTGTTGTGGAGATGGACTTGTACAAGGAGTTCTGCGAGAAGACGGAACTGTCGTCCCTGCAAGCCATGCAGAAAGAAGCGGAGGAGAAGGGCTACGAGAAGGTGAAGGCGGCGCTGCTGAAGCTGAAGGAGGAGGTGTGTGTGAGGCGTGGTTGTGAGGAGTAGAAAGAAGAGCAGGAACGAGAGATCGAGCGAAGGCGACGCGAGGAGGAGGAGAAGAAGAAGGAAGAGGACTTGCGAGCGATGGAGCGAAGCAAAATGAGCAAGACGGGCGCCGAGTGGAAGCTGGAGGAGGATCACTGTCTTTCCCAGGCGGTGAAGAAATACCCCGTATTTTTGGAATCGAGGGATGAGCGTGCAGGCAGGTTACCGCAACCGCTGGGTGAAGATCGCGGAGTTCGTGACGGAGTACAGTCACTGCAACACGGAGCGTACGGACGTGCAGTGCCGTGCGCGCATCGAGGAGATCATGAAGAAGAACATGGGGCAGAACACGAAGGTGGGTAGGGGTTGTGTGGGTGTGTGAGGCGAAGACGATGGAGACGCGTTCGCGCGATTCCGACGTGGGCAGACGGAGTTCAAGGAGAAGAACAAGGTGGAGATTAAGCTGGACACGCGTTATGATGTGACGGCGGAGAAGGCTAATGCGAAGCCTGATGCCAAGTCCGACACAACGACCGAGATAAAAGCTGAGGAGAAGGCTTCTGAAAAGCCCGACGAGAATGGGTGGACGCAGACGCAGCAGAAGGCGCTCGAAGCGTGATTTGTGGAATGAGAAGGGATGATGAATAGAGCGATGAAACAGTACCCTGCTTCCATGGACAAGACGGAGCGATGGAAGAAGATCGCAGAAGCCGTTCCCGGAAAGACAAAGGTGGAATGCATAAAGCGAGTGAAGTGGATCCGCGAGGAAATGCTGAAGAAGAAATAGGGCTCTTTGTTGGAAGCAAACACACCACTAGAGTATAGAAATACACCCGTTTAACACATTCAGCAACTCCGTGACTTCTTCGTTCGTCTTGCCACTCCAATAGTCCAGCATCGAATCGATCACGTCTTCCAGAATATTCGCCTCCACGAAGGAGGGAAATCTACAATTCACTCCTCCTCGCTTCCCCTACAACTCTCGAAACTTCTCGCAGTAATACAGCGACAGAAACGTCGCTACCCACGCCGTTATCCGTCGACAATACGCGTCCCCGCGCAATTCCGACTTCTTCCACACGAGGAGCAGGTGGCTCGAGAAATCGCTCATTCTCAACAGTCCAGGCTTGATCATGTACAGAAGCAGGATCGCCACGCTCTATGAATCACTACAAGCATGTTCTCCCACTCGTTGCCGAATCGGATCGCGCAGCGAATAGAAGGAGTCCTCGTTCAACTCCTTGTACAGAGGCACGTCTTCGACTCCCAGAACGCCCAACTTCCGTAATCGCAGAATGATGCGGCAGAAGTCCTTCATCAGCACGCCGAACGACTTCGATTCGGGCACATTCCGAATGATCTTCGTGAGCAGCGTCGGAAGCTGGTTCTTGAATGGGACGAGCACGGACAGATCGCCCCGATACCCCTATTCATTAGGACACTCACGGACAAATGACCCCTAATTCTTGCCACAATGAGTGCAGCGAATCGATGCAGATCTTCACGTACTTCTCCATCCTACCCCTCACACCCCACCTTTTTCACCACCTCTCCGAATCACGTTCCTCGTCCACCATCACACAACACGCCTCTCGCAACTTGGCATAAATACTCCCTATTCTCGATAACGCTCGCCACACCTACGCAGTCGCTCCATCTCCGCCAGCACGCCCAGGAAACACTCGATGAAACCCCCAGGCGTTTCTCTGTTCTCCCTCACTCGCGCGTTGGTCTGAAGCAGAAGTCTATTGACAGTGGCGTCTGAGTGCTTCTCCTGAATCAGCAGGACGTTGCGCTGCTTGCGACCCTCCTCGAACTACGGTTGACGCAGCGCTGAGATGGTACCATGCGCGAGAGAAGGAGGTGGAGCTCCTGCTGCACCACGGAGTACAGACTGGGTTGGATCATGAGTTGAAGGACGGAGGTGTTCCACAAGGGAATGTCTAGTCATGACTCCATTCACACACCACCACCCAGCTGCACGCGCATGCCCTTCACCTGACTCGCGTAGTCGCTCTGCACGGCGGTCATCACCTCCTTCAGAAGGATGCACTCCACACGGTTCTGCAGCTGGATCATTCCTTCTTCGGGAGTCGCTGCCACGCACTTCCCGTTGCTCCGATTCAACACCGTCTCCACTGAGTCCTTCTGCACTGCCGCGTACATCTGCCGCACACACTCCCGCACGGAGAACGAACACTCCTTCATCAGTGTGTTGATGTAGTCGTGCGTCACGCGCTGTTTCGCGCACGCGTCCAGCACAAGCAAGCAGAAGGAGTGGATGATCGGGTACTGTTCCGGGTTCTGTCTCTCCAGCGCCTTGAGAAGTGTGGCGCTGCGCTCCAGCTCCACGGAGAGCAGTGGTGTGATGGTCGAGCTGTCAGACAGCGGGAGTGTGGTGGAGACGGTGCCGGGACGGATCTTGCGCGCGGAGGAGGGGAGAGAGGGCGTGGTGGAGTCGCAGTTCTTGAGGAACTGGTCCGTTCGGACGACGGTGGAGAACAAGAGAGCGACCTGCGAGTCGAAGAACTGGAGGAGGAAGAGGAGCGTGGAGGCGTCGCAGGCAGACGGTGATGGCGCGATATCGAGAGAGCGAGGGAGAACATGCGAGAAGGAGGAGGCGGTGATTTGGAGCAGACGCTGCGCGAGCGTCAGGAGGAGAAGAGACGACGCATCAAACGGACGCTGTCCTCGCTCTCTATTCATGACTCCAGAAGAACTCCAGTACTGGTACTGGAAGGCGAGGAAGCCGAAGAACGCCTTCAGCTCCGCCGAGGAGCGAATCATGGCGTCGGTAACGAAGTGAAAGAGTTCCGAGACCCACAGAAGGAACAGTTCGAAGCACCCGCTCTCGCACGCGTCCCTTGCCAGACTCACACAATCGATGGGCAGTCTGTGGGTGAGGAGGAGGGATTGCGCTCACGTGAAGAAGAGCGGGAGCGACTGCGTGTCCGCCACCGAGCACACAGAGAGTCGCCAGAAGGAGGAGAAGGTGACGAAGCCGAGCAGCTTGGCGAACAGACGGAGAATCGTCAGCTTGTGGAGAAGCGACTGGTACTGCCGCGCGAGGAGCGAGGCGTGGAGCACGCGGATCACACGTAGCAGTTCTACCCGTCACGCACTCTGCGCTGACTCACCGTTGGAGACGAACTGGGTGAAGCCCGCGCAGTCGCAGTAGTACAGGAAGTACGCGAAGAAGCCCTGCTTGCCCGGGAACACGCAGTCGATCATCTCCTCGATCTCCGCGTCATGCCGCCTCCACGTCCTTACATCACTCACCTCGCGCGTTGCCGCGGGGATCTCTTGGTTCATTCGGAAGAAGAGACTCTGCAGGTTGGCTTCGGCGGACAGTTGGTGGATGGATGCGTCGTTGGAGAGCGTGAACTGAGCGTGAGGCCAGCGCGCCGAACGTACCTGGAACAACTCCTCCACGAAGATGTGCGCGAGGTACTGCATGTTCTCGAAGCCCGCCACCTCGCACAGCGAGTACCGGACGGACTTCTTCATCGCGTCGAGCACAGTGCTGGTGCCGCGCACACTGACCTGATTGCAGCACACGTCGTACTCGTGCGAGAGCCCGAGCAGCCAGTCCAGCGCCTTCTGCCGGTTGTTGAACACGATCTGTTCCTGCGGCGAAATGAAACCCTGCTTCGTCTCCTTCAGCTTGCGTCGCAGCGCCAGCGTCTCCGCCGCCACCACCGTCATCATGTCTTCAGCGGGCTGTGCTGGCTTGCCCTCGTTCTCTGTGGCGAGGAGCGCTTTGGCGAGCGCGGAGGAGAAGGAGGGCGTGGCAGCGAGGGACTCCATCGCACGCAGCACTGCCGGCTATGACTCACACACACACACAGAGGCGACGGGGAAGGACAGAAGGAGGTCCTGGAACGACTCCAGAACCAGCGCGGCGAAGACGCAGCACTCCTTCGGACGGTGGAAGAGCGTGTGGTCGCGCGTGTCGAAGACTCGCCAGCCCTCCGCCTCGTCCTCGTAGTCGAAGGTCACGGCACATGACAGAATTCGGAACAAAAACTGGAGTTCGATGATGGTGGTGCGCGTGTACTTGCTGTGGAGGATCATGGCGAACAGAAAGGCGACGCGCTCCACCACGCGGTTCGGATGCAGCTCGTCGGCTCGGAGGAGGTGGAGGGAACGGATGGAGGGAGTCTTCGGAGGTGTTGTGTTTGGAGGAGGTGAGATGATTGACTTTACTGGAGTTGAGGTAATTGACTTTACTGGAGTTGAGGTAATTGACTTTACTGGAGTAGAAGGACTCACTTTTACTGGAGTAGAAGGAGTCGCTTTCACTGGAGTTGAAGGATTCACTCGCACAGGAGTGGAAGGACTCACCTTCACAGCAGGAGGAAGAGAAAGAGAATTGGGAACGGAATAGGGAAGGGACTTCAAAGGAGAACGAGGAGGCGTCGATGGAGCTTGCTGTGCTGCCGGGTTCAGAAAGCGTTTGGAAAGCTCGGGAAGCGGCATCTCCCTTGATTGCGAAGAGGGAGAAAACGAAAAGGCCTTCTTAGGGACAAAAGGCGTGCTACTACTCGAACTAATCAATGAAGGAGAAAGCAGAATCATACAGAGTCGAGGGACGGATCTTGCGCACTGGCGCTTCTTTCTTCTCCTTGCTCTGCTTCATACGCTGCTCTTCGGTGTAGCGATTCTAAGCCATAACACACGAACTGCAAAACCACCATTTCCTGCTGAAAAAGGGAAAAGACTTGATCTGCGTTATCGTGAATCACTCGAACGGCGTACTCACAAAACTAAGAGTAAGGAGATTAGAAAACAGCGACTTCCTCGAGTGTCGACAAATGATCACGCGGAGCACACACAAATCCTTCCAACGAGGTTACACCATGCACCTTTGCAAGATCTTGCAGGTCTTGTATCTATTGCTCACTCATGCACCCCAAACGACAACGGTTTCTTCTGGAAGATCGAGGACCGATCCAAATTCCAACAGATTCGACTCTGCACATACCAGGTCACGCAAAACAAGATCATAGTTGCTGATCCGACTTAGTTTGCGTGGACTCACGAAACTCATTCTCTGTTATGCAGTGACGGTCGCTCTTGCAGGATTCCGCTTTTGATAACCACACGAATTGCCTGATAAGAATCAATGAAGAATTGTGTCGCAGTACTCCGCATATGGAATGGAGAGATCATGGAGCGTGCACTCGTTGCCATTCCGATGACAGCGTTGACATCATTCTCGACTTCCCTTGATTCTGCACCCATAAGACCACAGAGTGATTCCAAACCCATTGGAAAGCAAGAATCGTACAACAATCGATGACCAGAAACAGGCTCCGCCTTGTCCACTCCTCGATTCCTCCACATTTCGGTTGTTCTTTCCTTTTCTCCATTCTTGTTGATTCGAATGATCGAAGTGATTCTGAACGATCGTCTTGGAAGGAAGATCCGCGTGAAGTGCAACCCGTCGGACACCGTGGGAGATTTGAAGAAGCTGGTCGCCGCGCAGACGGGTATCGTTGCCGTTGTGTCTCTCACCCCTAGGCACGCGTCCGGAAAAAATCCGAATTCAGAAGTGGTACATCACGTACAAGGACCACATCACGCTCGAGGATTACGAAATCCACGACGGAATGGGTCTGGAACTGTATTATAACTGTCGTCCTTGTTTGAACAAACACCGGGATATAGTTACATCGTTTCTTAACCCACACCGCTTAGTTCAGC
>ERZ1106948.855-NODE-855-length-11032-cov-2.922748_pt1 | contig 11032 bp, 10 predicted proteins | sample MGYA00403673_ERZ1106948 | MGnify/ENA primary metagenome ERZ1106948 (study PRJEB35170, sample SAMEA104062409) | human gut metagenome | biome: human gut; feature: human-associated habitat; material: faeces | place: Denmark | collected 2012-05-07 ...
AGGGGCGGAATTCGTGGTAGCCCTCATAGGAGCCCCAGTTGATGAGTCGGCGGGATTCCAGCATCCACCGGTCCGCGATCATCTGCACGTCTGTCGCCTGCATCATTCGGCTCCCTTCTCGTCGTCATCGTCATCTTCCGTGTCGCCGTCGCCGTGTTCCGCGACGTCGAGCCAGGTGTCGGCCAGTTCGCGGTCGAGCACCACGGGCACGAGCGGCGTGATCTGGTACATGGCTTCGTCGTCCAGGCGCACCAAATACCCGTAGGTGATCATCGCGGAGACGATGGCGCCGATCTGCTTTGCCACGCCTTCCTCGTCGTTGCGGGCGGCCAGATAGCCGGCGCCGGTGGCGAGCGCGGCGCGGATCTCCTCAAAGCTGACGAGCCAGTCGGCGGGGTCGGCGTGCACGTTCTCGTATTCGAGGACGCGGATGCGCAGGAAGGCGAGCAGCGCGGCCTCCTCGCGTTTGAGGCTGACACGGGTTTTGAGCGAGCGCAGGGTCACGTCGTCGCCGGCCACGGGCGTGGCGTACATGATGCGGTAGCGTTCGTTGATCACCAAGTCGAGCAGGTCGTTGTTCAGGGAGCGTACGACGGCGTCGCGGTTGTCGAGCACGGTGTCGTAGGTGGGCCCGCTGATATAGCGGTCGCGTTTGAGGGCGATGGCGGCCATGCGTGCCTCGGCCGGCATGTCGCCGATGTCGCCTTCGAACAGGGCGTACGGGTTGGCGTTGTCCATATGCTCCTCGTGTTCCTCGTGTTCCTCGTGTTCCTCGGCCACGGTCATCCTTCCTCCACAATGATGCTCAGCTCGTCCATGTCGGCCAGCACCGGTCTAGTGATCCAGTTCCGGGGCTCGCCGTCGATCGATACGCAATGCCAGGTCGCGGTATCGCCGCGCTGCGCCGGGGCCGGCTCGGTGGCGATGTCGCTGTCGACCCCGACGCCGACGCCGTCAGTGGACGGCTCGTCGGCGATGGCGTTGCCGCTTACGGCTCCCAGCCCGCCCAGGAAGCCGACGATCTCGCTTTCGCGGCGTTCGCTTTCGGGCAGCCGGTTGAAGCTGGCGGCGATGTCCACGAGGGTTGCGCCGGGCCTGTCATCGGACCTGTCAACGGTCACCGGGTTGCGCCGGATGAGGCTGACCATGCGCAGGAGTCGGGGGCCGCCGCTGTTGACCATGTCCCGCAGATCGGCCACCGGAGTCGACTGCGGGGCTTCGGCGGCGAGGTCGCTCAGGCCGGGTGCGGTGGCGCGGGTCATGGATTTGGCCGGGCGCATCGGCAATGGCGCGAACAGCGCGTCCGAGGTGGCCGTGTCGTACGGGCGCGAGGCGTCTCCCATATGGGTTTTCGCATCCGCGTTGAGGCGCGCGTACAGTCGGTTCAAGCGGGTGAGCATCGTACGGTAGCGAGTGTCGGTTTGCTGGCGCACGAGCCGGCTGATCGCCTCGTCGGAGACGCGCATCTGGCGGCGCACGGCTTCGATGCCGTCGTAGATGCGGGCCAGTTCGTCGCGGATCTGGCCGAGCAGCACGCCGGATTCGCCGGCCAGATACGGGGTTTTGGCGATGGCGCGCAGGGCTTCGTCGATTTGCTGGCGACCCTCGTCGGTGATGATCACCTGGAAGGCGTCCTCGAAGCGGCGGCCGCTGTCTGATTCGCGGAACGAGCGGCGGTATTCATCGTGGTAGCGGGTCAGGTTCTCGTCCACGCTGATGTCGCCGGCCTGCATGCGCCGGCGCAAGGCGTCGCCGTTGTCCCGCTCGTCGAGCACGAGTTCGCGCAGGTCGATGGGCACGCCGCGCAGCGTGTTGTGGATCACGGCGATCACGTCCTCCACCTGGGCTTCGCTCAGCGTGGCATGCTGCTTGCCCTGTTGGATGCGTTTGATCTCGTGCTTGCGTTCCTTGATTTCACGGTTGAGGAGTTTGATGCGCTCGCCGGGGTCGGCGGTCAGCTGCATGCGCGCGTGCTCGATTTCCATGATGATGCTGTTGGCCTGCGCGCCGGACAGGGCGCGTGATTCGTCTTCGAGCCTGCTCAGCGCCTCGATGGCGCGGTGGGCGCGGGCCGTCAAACGGTAGAGGAATCGGTGTGAGGCCGCATCATGCGAGTTGGCGAGCCAGGCGTAGTCGCCTTCGCCTTCACGGGTCAGGTCGGCGAGGATCTGATGAGCGGCCTCGGCGAAGGTCTGGTCCTCGCGCGGCGCATATTCGCCGGCGTCGGCCAGAGCGTTCAGACTTTGCGCGAACCGCTCCTCCACGGTCTCGCGCGGCAGCTCGCCGGTGAGCGGGTCGAACGTGGAACGCAGCAGCGACACGTACAGCATCGCGTTCTGGCGCAACAGCAACCGCAGGACGCCCGTCTCATACACCGGTCGCAGCCGTTCCAGCTCCCGCATCACATCGGCCACAGCATGCCTCCCTCTGTCGTGACCGCACCATACTAGCCGATAGCCGCGAACCACACCCCGCCCGCGCCACGTCCTTCGCCCCCCACAGGGAGGGGCGCCAAGCCATGCTAAAAATCACAGACAGACTATTGCCTTTGCGGGAAATCATCGTTAGATTGGCGAGAGGAATATTGTCAATGCATACGAAACGGAAAACATCGTGACCGCACCGAACACGCCCGCCGAAACCTCTGACCAGCTCAACAAGCCCGCCAAATCCGGCAAACTGGAGGTCTCCGACCTCATCACCATCGGCGTGTTTGCGGCCCTGTACTTCGTGATGGTGTGCATCGCCACACTGGTGAGCACCCTGTTCACCGGCGGCTTCGGCTCCATCTTCCTGCCCGCCATCACGGCCCTCATCTCCGGCTGCGTGTACATGCTGCTGGCCGCACGCCTCGGCAAATTCGGCGGCATCACCGTCATGGGCGTGATCATCGGACTGTTCCTGTTCATCTCCGGGCATTTCGTGCTTTCGTTCATCGCCAGCATCGTGTTCCCGGTGGCGGCCGACCTCATCGCGCGCGCCGGCAAGTATAAGAGCAAGGCGCTACTGCTCGTCAGCTACGTGGTGTTCTCCTACGGCCTGACCGGCCCGATCCTGCCCCTGTGGTTCATGAAGGACGCCTACGTGGCGAGCCTGCAGGCGCGCGGCAAGGACGCAGCCTACATCGACGGCGTATTCGTCAACATCAACACCGGCACGTTCTTCATCTCGATGATCGCGATTCTGGTGTGCGCGGTTCTCGGCGGCTGGTTCGGCCAGCGCATGATGAAGAAGCACTTCATCAAGGCCGGTATCGCCTGATGAATCCTGCCCGCCGGACGCTCGATCCGCGCGCGAAACTCTACCTTCTGCTGGTGGCGAACCTCATGCTGTTCTTCCACGTAGGGCTCGCCACGCAAATCGTCATGGTCGTGCTGTTCCTGCTGCCCCTGCTGGCGGCCGCCCGATGGCGAACCGCGTTGAACTTCGGCGTGACCTATGCAGTACTCACCGCGCTGGGAATGCTCGACCCCGATGCCCTGGGACTGCCGTGGCTGCATGTGGTCTCCGCGCTGGCCGTGGGCGTCACGATGATGCTGCCCTGTTTCATCACCGGCGCGTATACGTTCACCACCACGTCCGCGAGCGCGTTCATCTGCGCGATGCGGCGTATGCGCGTGCCTGAGGCCGTGGTGATTCCCTGTGTGGTGGTCATCCGCTTCTTCCCGACCATCGCCGAGGATTACCGGCAGATTCGCAATGCGATGGCGTTGCGCGGCATCGCCTCCGGCGGCTGGGGGCTGGTTCGTCACCCGGCCCAATCGTTGGAATACATTCTGATTCCGCTGCTGATGAACGCCACCAATGTGGCACAGGACCTGTCGGTGGCGGCACTGACCAAGGGGCTCGGGCGTGAGGGCGAGCACACCTCGCGCACGCTGATCCGTATGACCGTGGTCGACTGGCTGGTCATGATTGTGGTCACTTTGCCGCTCGCGCTCGATATCGCGGGGGTGATCTGATGGGTGGCAACCAATCGCAGCCGAATGCAACTGCCATTATTGGGACCGGCAAGGGTGGCCCACTCGACACGTCTGCGGGAACCATCGCCTCCCGTGGCATCTCCTTTACCTATGACCATGCCGCAGAGCCGGCATTGCGCGACATCACGTTGACCGTGCCCGCAGGCGAGTGCATCGTGCTGTGCGGGGCGAGCGGCTGCGGCAAAACCAGCTATACGCGCGTTGCCAACGGGCTCATCCCCTCATTCTTCCATGGTGCGTTCGCCGGCAACCAGACCACGTGCGGGCTGGATGTGGAGACCGTGCCGATCGACCGGCTCACCCCGCTGGTCGGCAGCGTGTTCCAAAACCCGAAAACCCAGTATTTCAACGCGAACGTCACCGACGAGCTCGCCTTCCCGGCCGAAAACATAGGGCTGCCGGCCGAGGACATCAATCGTCGTATCACGGCCGTGGCTGAGCGCTTTGGCATTGGGCATCTGCTGCATCGCAGCATCTTCCACCTGTCAGGCGGCCAAAAGCAGCGCATCGCCGTGGCGGCGGCCACCATGCTGGGGCCCAGGCTCGTGGTATTGGATGAGCCGACCAGCAATCTCGACGCGAACGCCATCGCGGACATGCGCGCCATGATCGAGCAGATGAAGGACGAAGGGCTCACCATCGTAATCGCCGAACACCGACTCGCATGGCTCAACGGCGTGGCCGACCGGTACGTGGTATTCGACGGCGGGCATATCGTGCAGGATTACGAGGCCGATGAATTCCTGTCCCTCTCCCCCGGCTGCGTGGCCGCCATGGGATTGCGGGCGTTGGACCTGCAACCGTATCGGCACCGGATTGCGACGCTGGCTTCAAGCCCGGCCGCGGATGAGTGCACTTCGGCATTGCTCGGCACCCATAACCTCACCATCGGATACAAAGGCAAGGACGGCTTCACCCGCGCCATCCCGGACCTGCGGTTCCGTGCCGGCGAAATCACCGGGCTCATGGGCAACAACGGCTGCGGCAAGACCACGCTCGTGCGCACGTTGACCGGACTCATCAAGCCTGTTTCGGGCCGCATCGAGCTCAACGGCGTGCCCGCGAAACCGCGCGACCTGACCCGCGCCGGATTCCTGGTCATGCAAGATGTCAACTACCAACTGTTCTCCGACAGCGTGCGCGAGGAACTGCTCATCGGACTCGACGAGACGGATGCCGGCATCACCGCTCAAGCCAATCAGGTCATGGCCGATCTTGACCTTGCAGCGTTCGTCGAACGGCATCCGATGAGCCTGTCCGGCGGGCAGAAGCAGCGGGTTGCCATCGGCTCGGCATTGATGTGCGGCAAGGACCTCATCATCCTTGACGAGCCCACCAGCGGACTCGACCGCTACCACATGGAGCAGGTCGGCGAACTGCTGCGGCAACTGGCGAGCCAAGGCAAGGCGATTCTCGTGGTCACCCACGATGAGGAGCTCGCCGCCGGCTGGTGCGACCGCATTGTCAATCTTGGCGCCGACGATTCCGGGAACAACGGCTCGCATGCCAGTAACCCAGATGCCAGCAGCCCCAACCCTAATGCCTCTACCAATTTCGCCACCGCATCCACCCATGAAAGGAACGCGCAATGACCGTCAGCAACACCACGGATTCCACGGCCTTCGACATCACCGACTGGCTCGGTGAATGGGAAAGCTTCGAGCATTACATTGATTCGGATGACGCCGCCATCCAGCAGACCTGGGAAGCCGCCGAGCAGGCGGTGCTCGCCAACCCGAAGATGGCCCCGATGGCCGCGCGCGGCATCAGGACGTTCTGGTCGATGGCTTGCTCCACCACCAGCCCGGAGAACATCATCCATATCGGCTACTGGCGTGTGAACGAGCCGGCCGCCGAATCCGGCTCCACGGACGATGCCGCGCTCGCCATCGAATGGTTCGCCGAGGACGACACCAGCCTCGACACCTACGAATACACCATCGACCATGTCATCGAGCACGGTCTCGAAGGCTCCCCCACCTTCGTGTTCCACACCACCGATCCGGCCGCCGAAGACAGCCCGTTCCGCTGGCTACTTGCCATCAATCCGCTGCCTTCGCGCAAGGCGTTCGCCGAGGGCGGGCTGCTCAGCCACCTGCATTTCCAGTACGCCAACGATCTGCACACGCTCGTCGCCACGGATGAGGCCACCGGCGTCGAGACCTTGCGCAATCCGCGTTGGTACGCCACCATGTGCGCCAACGAGGGAACCGTCGAGGACCGTTGCGCCATCATCCGCGCGTTGCACCACTTGCAGTAGACCTGGCAACATACGGCAGTGACGGCTCCCCACTAGTGAAACTAGCATCGCTTCAGTAGCCGTGCGAGTGCAGATACTCGTCATCGAAGCCGAAAAAATGGCCGATCTCGTGCAACACGGTTTTGCGGATCCGTTGGCGCAGCTCGGCCTGCGTTGAGCATACGCGTTCATGCGGCCCCTTGAACAGGGTGATGACGTCCGGCATCACGCCGCTGTAGCCCGTAGTTCGCTTCGTGACGGGTATGCCCTCATACAGTCCGAGCAGCTCACCGCACGGATTGCTCATTGTAGCCAGTTCGCGCTCATTGGGTTCGTCCGCAACGACGATGCCGACATTCTCCAGCACCCGCGCAAACCGTTCAGGCAAATCATCCAACACCTGTTCAATGGCCCGTTCAAACTCATCGTCACTGATGTGCATTCGCTCTCCACACGCGAAATGCCTTGGCACCAAGTATGTACCAAGGCGCTGAAATCTCAGACTAGCAGGCTCAGCTGTTGCGGTTGATCTCGATGTCGGTGACGGTGAGGTTGGCCTCGTTGATCAGGTTGAAGAGGATGACTTCGGCCAGCGGGCCGGGCTGCATGAAGGTGTGCTGCTTGGCCTCGGAGACGTAGTCGCGACTGTCACGGTAGAAAGCGGTATCAATGCCGCCCGGATAGACGGCGACCACCTTGACACTGGTGCCCTTGTATGCGGCCTGCAGGCTCTTGGTGTAGCCTTTCTCACCCCACTTGGTGGCGCAGTACACGCTTTCGTTCGCGTTGCCGCGTGTGGCGGCGGTGCTCATAATCTGGGCGATTTTCACGTTCTGCTCGCCGCAGGCCTTGAGGGTTTCCACCGTCCACAGAATCATGCCTTTGAGTCCCTTGAGACATTTGTCGACGTCGGCGGCCTCGTAGGCGGTGGGCACCTTGAACGAAGGCTGGCCGGCGTTGTTGATGAGCAAATCGATGTGGCCGAGCGTGGCGATATCCGCCACGGATTCCTTCACGAACGCTTCGTCGGTGATGTCGCCGACGTAGGCGCGGTAGGAGTCATCGGGCCACTGCGCGGTCAGTTCGGCCTGACGTTCGGCATTGAAGTCGACACCGGCCACCAGCCAGCCGTTGGCGATGAGCTGGCTGGCGAGCTCGTAGCCCAAGCCCAGCGCGCTGCCGGTGACGATGGCGATTTTCTTACCTGTTGTGGTTGGCATGGCAGACCTCTCCTACTACTATTCTTCGGCTACGAGTTTACTACTATTCTTCAGCTACGAGTTCGAGATACGAATCATTCCAGAGGTCTTCGTCGCCGTCGGGCATGAGGAGCACGCGCTCGGGGTTGAGCGCCTCGACGGCGCCCTCATCGTGGGTGACGAGCACGATGGCGCCCTCATACTTGGCAATGGCCTTCAGAATCTCCTCACGGGAAGCGGGGTCGAGGTTGTTGGTGGGCTCGTCGAGCAGCAGCACGTTGGCTCGCGAGGTGACCAGCGTGGCCAGAGCCAGACGGGTCTTCTCACCGCCGGAAAGCACGTGAGCCGGTTTCATCGCGTCGTCACCGGAGAACAGGAACGAGCCGAGAATCGAACGGGCCTGCGTGTTATCGAGCTCGGGCGCCACATGCTGCAGGTTCTCCAACACGGTGGCGTTCAGATCCAAGGTGTCGTGCTCCTGCGCGAAGTAGCCGATCTTGCAGCCGTGACCGTATTCCACGGAACCGGTGTCCGGCTCCTCGATGTGGGCCAGCAGGCGCAGCGTGGTGGTCTTGCCGGCACCGTTGTAGCCGAGGATCACCACACGCGAGCCCTTGTCGATGGCCAGGTTCACGCCGGCGAACACGATGTTGGAACCGTAGGCCTTGGAAATATCCTTGGCCATGATCGGCGTGCGGCCGCAGGGCGCGGGCTCGGGGAAACGGATGTCCGCCACCTTCTCGGCCTTCTGCGCCTCGGAGGTGTTTTCCAGCAGCTTTTCGGCACGGCGCATCATGTTCTGCGCCGCCACGGCCTTGGTGGCCTTGGCGTGCAGTCGAATGCCTTGCTTCATGAGACGGTCGGCCTTCTTCTCGGCCACTTCGCGTTCGCGGCGGCGGCGCTCCTCGTCCACCACGCGCTGGTGCAGGTAGGCCTTCCAGCCAAGCGAATACATGTCGATCTGGCCGAGCTGCGCGTCCAGATGCCAGACCTTGTTCACCACTTCGTCCAGCAGTTCGGTGGAGTGGGAGATGACCAGGAAGCCGCCCTCGTACTTCTTCAAGTAGCCGCGCAGCCATTCGATGGAATCGGCATCCAAGTGGTTGGTCGGCTCGTCGAGGATCAGGGTGTCGGCATTGGAGAACAGGATGCGCGCCAGCTCGATGCGGCGGCGCTGGCCACCGGAGAGCGTGCCGAGCTGCTGCTCCATGACCTCCTGCGGCAGGCCGAGCGAGGCGGCCATGGAGATCGCCTCGGACTGGGCCGCGTAGCCGCCAGCCTTGTCGAAGTCCTGCATGGCCTTGTCGTACCGGGTCATGGCCTTGCTCATCACGTCCGGATCCGGGTCGGTCATATCCTTTTCGGCCTTGCGGATGCGGTTGATGATGGTGGCGATGTCGCGCGCGCTCATCATGCGGTCGAGCGCGGTCTGTGTGGGAGCGGAGGCATGCGTGTCCTGCGGCAGGTAGCCGAGCTTGCCGGAGACGCGCACCTTGCCGGCGGTGGGCAGCATGTCGCCGGTGATCACGCGGGTCAGCGTGGTCTTGCCGGCGCCGTTGCGGCCCACCAGACCGATCTTGTCTCCCTTGGCCACATGGAAGTTGGTGGGGTGAAGCAGCGTGCGCGCGCCGATCTGAATTTCAAGTCCCTGCACCTCAATAGCCATGAATAACCTACTTGCCTGTTACGAATACTGTCTCTTACCAAAGTCCGACTGTCCATCATAGCGAACACCATGCCGACCGGGCTCAGCCGACGCTCATGCGTCCATACGCAGCCGCGCAACTGATCGGCAAGGTGAAGAATGCGACGCCCGGTATGGTGATCGCGACCATGGCGCACGGTATCGAAGCTGCCATCGAAGCCGCTGTGAGCACCGAAACCGACGCCACCGACATCATGGGCGAAACCCACTAACGTACAGACAGCGATGCCCCCCGCCGACAACTTCTGTCAGCGGGGGCATCGCTATGCGTTGAACGTTACAGTTCGCGCAACTGGGCGGCGATCTGGATGGATTCGACGCTGGCCTCGGCCTTGTTGCGCGTCTCCTGCCATTCGGTGGCGGGCACGGAGTCGAGCACAATGCCGGCACCGGCCTGCACGCTCGCCTCATGGTCGCGCAGGAACGCGGTGCGGATGGCGATGGCCATGTCCATGTTGCCGGAGAAATCGAAGTAGCCGACGGTGCCGCCGTAGATGCCGCGGTCGGCCGGTTCCAACTCATCGATGATTTCGACTGCGCGCGGCTTAGGCGCGCCAGACAGCGTGCCGGCCGGGAACGCGGACTTGAACACATCGAATGCGGTCAGCGAGGGGTCGACCTTGCCGGTGACCGTCGAGCAGATGTGCATGATGTGGCTGAAACGCTTGATGTCCATGAGCTGCACGACTTCCACGGACTGCGGCACGCACACCTTACTCAGGTCGTTGCGAGACAGGTCGACGAGCATGATGTGCTCGCTGCATTCCTTCGGATCGGCAAGCAGCTCCTTGGCGAATTTCTCGTCTTCCTCAGGGGTGGCGCCGCGAGGGCGGGATCCAGCAATCGGGAAGGTCATCGCGTGGCCGTTGTCCACCTTGATGAGGGTTTCCGGGCTGGAGCCGATCACGTTGAAGTCGCGGCCCTGAGCGTCGGTCAACGCCATGAAATACATGTACGGGCTCGGGTTCAGCGTGCGCAACACACGGTACACGTCGAACGGGTCAGCAGGCGAATCGATGTCGAGGCGCTGGGAGATGACCACCTGGAACACGTCGCCGTCGACGATGTACTGCTTGGCTCGTTCGACGGCCTGCTCGTAGTGGCTCTTCTCGGTGCGGAAGCGCAGCTCGGGTTGGGCGACCGTTTCGTCCAGGATGTTGACGCGGGACTCGTCCGGAGCCGGGGTGGCGGCATCGCGCTGCATCTGGTCGAGTCGAGCGACGGCCTCGTTGTAGGCAGCGTCGGCGCGAGTGGATTTATCATCCACATTCACCGCATTGGCGATGAGCCATACCGAACCGGATACGTGGTCGACCACGGCGATATCGGTGGCCAGAGCAAGCACGGTCTCAGGCTGGCCGGTCTCGTCCGGAGCTTCGGCGCGCAGGGTCGGTTCCCAGTGGCGGATGGCATCCCAGCCGACCGTGCCGACCAGACCGCTGGTCAGGTTCGGCAGGCCTTCCACATGCGGGGCCTTCAGAGTCTTCAACGTGGCGTGAGCGACTTCGACTACGTCACCGGTGACGGGCACGCCGACCGGGACCTTGCCCAGCCAGTCGGCCTGACCGTTGTTGGAGCGCAGCTGGGCCATCGAGTTGACGCCGATAAAACTGTAACGGCTCCACGTGCCGCCGTATTCCGCCGATTCGAGGATGAAGGTGCCGGATCGGCCGCCGGCGAGACGCTCGTAGAAGCCGACCGGGGTGAGCGAGTCGGCGAGCAGACGGCGCACAATCGGAATCACACGGTATCCGGCGTCGGCCAGTTCGTGGAACTGTTCGCGACTGGGCCAGGTGGCGCCCCACTTCAGGTGTTTGACGCTGCATTCGCTCATATTCGCTCCTTTGCTTACAACTCGATGTCTTGTTTCATAGTACGCGGTCGCTCGGCTTCCCTCAGTCAGGAA
>ERZ1106948.857-NODE-857-length-11009-cov-5.844714_pt1 | contig 11009 bp, 8 predicted proteins | sample MGYA00403673_ERZ1106948 | MGnify/ENA primary metagenome ERZ1106948 (study PRJEB35170, sample SAMEA104062409) | human gut metagenome | biome: human gut; feature: human-associated habitat; material: faeces | place: Denmark | collected 2012-05-07 ...
GGTGGCAGGTTGTTCTAATTCTGATAAAAAAGCAGAACCATCAGGCTCCACTACTTCTCAAACATCATCAGCTAAAATTGAAACAAACAGTAAAGCCTCAGAATCTTCAGAAGCTGAGGTTTCAAAGGCAAGAGATTATACAAAAGAAAAAGCCGAAGGCGAAATTACTGATGACGGACTTCTTATTGTCAAGCAAGATGACCACTGGAGAGCTATGGAGCAATTCGGTGGCGGCTCTGGTGATAGCTATGTTGAAAGCCTTAATAACCTAAGAGATAAGCTTGATAGCAGCGTTAAGATTTATTCTATGCCTGCTCCTCTTGCCTGCGAATTTTATACACCATCAAACCTTTCTGATAACTATGTAAGTCAGGCGGATTGTTTTTCGAGCATAGCTAAAAGGCTTAATTCAGAAATCACAAGCGTAGATATTTGTTCAGTATTAAAACAGCACACTGAAGAAAACATTTATTGCCGTACAGACCACCACTGGCAGCCACTTGGAGCATACTATGCTGCTAAAACCTTTGCTGAGGCGGCTGGAGTTTCTTTTGATGATATAAGCAAATATAACAAGGTTACTGATGAGGGCTATGTTGGAACACTTTACGCATTCTACGGCGATGAGCGTATAAAAAATGACCCTGAAAGCTTTACTTATTACGAACCAAAAACAGAATACTCTACATACTATTATGACCAAAGCTTTGATTATCAATATGAAGGCTCACTTTTATATGATGTAGATGTTGCAAACTCATATATTCGCTTTATGGGCGGAGATGACAGCTCCGTAAAGATTAAAACTGGTGTAAACAATGGCAGAAAGCTCCTTGTTGTTAAGGATAGCTACGGAAATGCTGAAATTCCATTCTATACAAATTCATTTGAAGAAATCTATGTTGTAGATATGAGATATTTCAAGTGTAATCTTGTCAACTTCATAAATGATATGGATATAACAGATGTTCTCTTTACTATGGCAGCATATTCAGTTGTCGGTGGTAATGCAGAAAATATTGATACGCTTATAACTCAAGATGCAGATAATCGAGTTGTTGATGGTCAGCTCACTGCAAGTACAGAAGATTCCGAAGAATAAATTATACAAAAAATGACACAGTTTTAAAACTGCGTCATTTTTATTTTACTTATCTTAAATCAATTATGTAAAGTCATAAACCTGATTAATATCATCAACAGCGTTATTTCCAATTCCAATAATATTTATCTGGCATATATCCTGCTGATGGAGCAGCTTCTGGAATATAGCCTGTTGTTGGTTCAGCTTTAGCATTTTTAATATCATTTATTTCAGATTCGCTAAGCTCTACCTTTGTATTGCCAATCTTTGAGATTGAGAAATCAATCTTAGCACCAAAACTATTAAAAGCAAAACCACTTAAATAACCTGCGTTATCAACTGTAATATCAAATTTTAGATTTATACTATTCAAATAGCTTTCTGCCTCTGGAAGTTCATTTTTAAGTTCATTATACTTGCTCTTATCCTTGAAAAGTGGCTCTATCTCATCAACAATAATTGAAATAGTTTTGTATGTGTTTATATCAAAGCTGTATTTTGTACCATTATCAACAGCACTTTCCTTTATACCAAGAGCCTCTTTTCCATTACCATTCTCAAATGTATTCTTGAGCGAGTTGGAAACTGCGTCTATTTTTGTTGTATCTATGTAATCTTTAAGATCAGCATCTTCAAGCAAGGAGTTCCAATCAAGCTCTTGCTCTGCATTTGTTTTATTAATGCTGTCAAAGAAATTATTAAGTGTTTCTTCATCAATCTCTGTATACGTTGTATTGCCGTTTGCTGTAATTGCTGATTTGCGTACACCATCTTTGCAGTAAATAACACTTTTAAATGTATCACTTGAGCTTAAACTATCATACGAGCTCGAACCATTTATAACAAGAACAATTTCTTTCTTGCTTGCGTCAAGCTCATAGCTTATATCGCACTTTGTTTTTTCTCCGTTTGCCTCTACACTCGCAGACATTGTTGCACTGTTAGCCTTTGCAAGCTGTTTTGCACTGTCGGCTATCTTTGTGATAGGACCGCCCGATGGCTTCAACATATTTAATACCATTACACCCGCAACTGCGACGGCTGCAACACCAACAACAGATACACCCGCAATAATAAACGGCTTTTTAGAGCGTTTTTTAGGTGCAACAAGATTTTCACTTGCTGTCATACTGGGTGCATAAGGATTGATAGGTTGTGAAAAATCGTTATCAGCAGAATTTTTCTCAACAGAATTAACTACGCCTTGTGTTGATTGATTATTAATATATGGGTTAGTCTGCTGAGCTGGTTGCTGTGGCTGTGCGTATGGGTTAGCTTGCTGAACTGGTTGCTGTGGTCTTGCGTATGGGTTAGCTTGCTGAGCTGGTTGCTGTGGTCTTGCGTATGGGTTAGCTTGCTGAGTTGGTTGCTGTTGTTGTGCATATGGATTAGCTTGCTGAGTTTGTTGCTGTGGCTGTGCGTATGGGTTAGCTTGCTGAGTTGGTTGCTGTTGTTGTGCATATGGGTTAGCTTGCTGAGTTGGTTGCTGTTGTTGTGCAAGCGTAATATTAGTTCCACATTGACTGCAAAAGTTTTTGCCTGCGATTAATGGTGAACCACATTTCGGACAAAATTGTAGCTTGTTATTATTTTCCATAAAATTTCCTCCTTAAAATAGATGCATCTTTCATAATAAATCTAATTTTATCATATCATAAAAGCACCAAAATTTCAATGATTTATACAAAATATTTTATTAAAAACTATCAGCAGATATTTAAATTCTTACTTAAAATTTTTCTTATAATAATATACTCAATACTGATAACAACAAGAAGAAAAACCCAATCTACTATTGATACAACAGAATTTATAATTGGAGCTACATCAGTATTCCAGCTTGTAACTATATCTGAAAAAGATATATCCTCGCTATAAGCATTATATACTCCTGATGGAAAAATCTTTTCTACAATATTCATAATTAAAATAGCAAAAGCATTAACAACTATAAGCAAGCCTATATAGAATGTAGCCGAAAAAATAAGTCTGTGCTTATTAAATAATGAGGCAAGAGAAATTGCACAATATATAGACATAATCTCCTGAAAGGTTGATATTAATATATCTAAGAAAAGATAAAAAATTGCTTTTATTCCGTCTGCTGTTAATGATGATAAAATATTGCCAAAATATGAAAAATTGATAATATTGTCATCAACATTGCGGTTAAATATCATCAAAAAAATACCTAAAACTGCAAAGACGGACATAAGAAAGCCCCATATCAAGGCACAAAGAAACTCACTTATAATTATATAATCCACTTTAACGGGAAGCGTAAAAAGCAAATATCCCTCATCGCTTGAGGTATTTCGATAAAATCTCCATATTATTACAATGGCAGTAGCGACAAACATTGTTATAGCAGAGATTATAAAGACAAAAAGCCCCATACCATTGATAAAACTCCAAAGAGAGCCTTCATCAACCTGAAGGTCTATAGATACTCTTGAAATGATTGTAATTGCTATAAAAGCAATATATATCGGAACTAAAACCTTTGAAGTAGCTTTTAGCTCATACTTAAAAAGCCTTCCTAACATCTATATTATTCCCCCTAAGCATATATATGTTTCTCTGAAAATTTCATCAACAGATTTTCCACGCTCCTCTCTTAAATCTTCAACTGCAGAATTTAGTTCTATTTTACCTTCATTCAAGAAAATAACATCATCGAGAATTTTTTCAACATCAGCTATATGGTGAGTTGTAATGATTACACTACTATCTTCGCTATAATTGGATATGATTGTTCTAAGTATGTAATCTCTTGCGGCTGGGTCAACTCCAGCAATAGGCTCATCAAGAAGATAGAGCCTTGCAGCTCGGCTCATAACAAGAACAAGATTCAGCTTTTCCTTAGTGCCTTTGGACATAGTTTTAATTCTATCATTAACCCCTATATTAAGAAGCTTAAGCATTTCCATAGCCTTTTTCATACTAAAATCTCTATAAAAATCAGCAAAAAAAGCTAAAATATCGTGAACCTTCATCCAGTTCGCAAAATATGGCCTATCTGGTAAAAACGAAACAATCGCTTTCGTTTCTATGCCAATTTCTTTATTATCAATAAGTATATCTCCGCTTGTTGCTGTAAGCAAACCTGCAAGAAGCTTTATAAGTGTAGTTTTTCCACTTCCGTTAGGCCCTAAAAGACCAACTATCTTTCCTGAATCGACATTTAGGCTTATGTTATCTATTACATTTTTTGTATGATATTTTTTTATCAGGTTTTTAATTTCAAGAATCGGCATTATTCATCCTCCATAGCCTTTTTAAGAAGTTCAACAGCTTCATTAAATGAATATCCAAGATTATTTACATTTTCAAGATAAAGCCTTGCATTACTTCTTGCAATATCCTCTCGAATCTCCTGAATAAGCTTAATATTATCTGTGACAAATCTGCCACTTGTTCCCTTAGCATAGAGCAAGCCTTTTTTCTCAAGCTCAACAAGGGCTTTCTGCATAGTATTCGGATTTACTCCAACCTGAGCGGCAAGTTCACGAACAGACGGGATATTTCCCCCAGGCTTATATATACCAGAAACAACATCAAACTGAATTTTTTCCATAAGCTGTAAATATACTGGTCTGTCAGATTTTATCTCCCAATCCATTCAAGTCACCTCCAAGCAACATCATACCATTCTAATACAATCATAACACATAAACCTATTTTTATCAAGTATAAATCCCTTTACATAGCACTATCGGCACAACAACATTGTTTATATATATTAAAAAATCCATTAGCTAAATAATTTATGGCGAACTGCGTTCGCTATAAGAAAAAACAAATGTTGAGCTTCGCCCAAAGGTATTTCGCTCTCTGCGGAGAGCGACCAAAGGCCCTGCCTTTGGAAACTGCGAGCCTTTGAAAAGGCTCGAGCGAAACTTTTAACTGTCTTAAAAAAGTGCGTTAGCTAAACGGCAGAGCCGAACGGTGTAGCCCGTTCGGCTACGGTAGCTACTTCATCCGCGGCAACCAACTTCCCCCCACTCCCTACGAGCGAGACTTGTCGAGCGATTCCGCGTCTTCGCCGTGGGTCGGCACCCACACTTGAATAAATTTTTGAAATGAGGTATCATATAAGGGTAGAAAATATGATGAAATTAGAGGGAATGAATTAAATGTCTTTGAATAATAATGAAATCATTGAGCTTAGAAAAAGAATTATTGAAAACGAATTTAATCGTATGAATGATATGCAAAAAAAAGCTGTACTTAGTGTTAATGGTCAACTGTTAATTCTTGCTGGTGCAGGAAGTGGAAAAACTACCGTTATCGTAAATCGTATCGCTAATATCCTACGCTTCGGTGAGGCTTATGAAAGCGATAAACTCTATGGAAATTATTCTGATGAGGAATGTTCAGAAATCATCTCCGCCGCAAGAGGTGAAACAAGCTTATCTGATGAACTCGCTGAAAAACTCTCCGTTGGCAAAGTAAATCCTTGGAGAATACTCGCTATCACCTTCACAAATAAAGCCGCTAATGAACTCAAAGAGCGTATCTGTAACAAAGTTGGTGAAAATGGCTCTAAAATCTGGGCATCAACCTTCCATTCCTGCTGCTCAAGAATACTCCGCAGTAACGGAGAACTTCTTGGCTATACTCCACATTTTACAGTTTATGATACAGAAGATACCAAAAAGCTTATTAAAGACTGTATGAAAGCATTGCAAATTGATGACAAGACCTTACCTGTCAGAAGTGTTCAATTTTATATTTCTCGTGCAAAGGATTCAATCGAAGCTCCTGCCGACTTTAAAAACAAGGCTGGCGAAGATAGCAAGCTTGTTTCCGTTGCCGCTATCTACGAAATGTATCAGAAACGCCTTAAAGCTGCTAATGCAATGGATTTTGATGATATTATCCTTAATACTGTCCAACTCTTTAAGCAATATCCTGAAGTTCTTGAAAAATATCAAGAACAATTCAAGTATATTATGGTTGACGAATATCAAGATACAAACAAGCTTCAATATGAGCTTATAAGACTTCTTACTGGTGAAAACGGCAATCTTTGTGTTGTTGGTGATGATGACCAGAGTATATATAAATTCAGAGGGGCTACTATCGAAAACATTCTCAACTTTGAGGATAATTACCCAAATGCAAAGGTTATCAGACTTGAACAGAACTACCGTTCTACAAAGATGATTCTTTCTGCGGCAAATGGAGTTATCGAAAATAATGAACAGCGTAAGGGCAAGACCCTTTGGACAGAAAATGACCACGGCGAACCTATTCATATATTTACTGCCTTTGACGAACAGGGCGAGGCATCATATATCGCAAGAACTATTACAGATAAGGTTTCTAAGGGTGCAAAATTCTCAGATTTTGCTATTCTCTATCGAATGAACTCTCAATCTCAGAATATAGAAAGAGCTTTCACAAGAATGGCTGTTCCTTATAGAGTTATCGGCGGACACCGTTTCTTTGAGCGTATGGAAATTCGTGATATGATAGCCTATCTCGCTGTCATCTGCAACCAAGATGACAATGTTCGTTTAAAGCGTATTGTCAATGTCCCTAAAAGGGCTATCGGTGAAGGCAGTATTGCTCGTGTTGAAAATATTGCTGGCACTCTCGGCAAAAGTATCTTCCAAATAATGAATACAAGTGATGAATTTTCAATACTTTCGAGAGTTTCACCAAGCTTGCTTGAATTCTGCAAGCTTATAAATGACCTTACAAGAATGCTTGATGAGGGCAAAGCCATAGCTGATGTGTATGATTGTCTGCTTAATAGCATAGGATATAGAAGATACCTTTTAAAAACAAGCGACCACGCAGAATCCGCTATCGAAAATATCGAAGAACTTAAATCAAGCATTATGCAATATGAGGAAGAAAACGGTGAAGACGCAAGTCTTGAGGGCTTCCTTGAGGAAATTGCATTGCTTACTGATATAGATAACTATAATTCTGAGTCTGATAGTGTAGTTATGATGACACTTCATTCTGCAAAGGGACTTGAGTTTCCATATGTATTTATTCCCGGTATGGAAGACGGAATATTCCCAGGCTATCATGCAACACTTTCAGAAGAAGATTTACAGGAGGAACGCCGTTTGGCTTATGTTGGCATTACTCGTGCAAAAAAAGAAATCTACCTTGTAAACGCTGAATCAAGAACCGTATTCGGCAAGACCTCAAGAAACCGCCCATCACGCTTTATCTCTGAAATTCCTACAGAATTCGTAAAATCTGAGCGTGTTGAGCATACAAGAACCTCTATATCTGCCGCAAAGAAAAATCGTCCTAAGCCTACATATGATGTAGAACGCACCATAACACCGACAACTGCTAAATCAAGCAGTGCAACATTCAAAGTCGGTGACAAAATCAATCACAAGATTTTTGGCCCTGGACTTATCGTTTCCGCAACAAAGACAGCCAGTGATATGCTTTTAGAAGTTTCTTTCGAGAAGGTTGGCACAAAGAAGCTGATGGCAAACTTTCTTTCAAACAGCTTGAAGAAATAATAAAGGGGCGAACTATATTCACCCCTACATACGCCTGAACAATAATTCATTGGTGATTTTTTCGACCGCATTAACAATCCTTCCCGACCCACTACGAACAATTCTGCTTTTTGCTGTGGGTTGGTTTCAATGGAGAGGAGAAGCCTGATGCCAGCCGTTGTTTCACATTATATCATGTCCGAAAGGCTGATTGATGATATACACGAATTTTACCCATCACTAAAGCTCAACCGAACCGCCTTTATCTGGGGTGGAAATGGCCCTGATTTTTTCTTCTGCCACAGAATTATGCCTTGGCAAAGGGGTAAAAGCTATAACAAAATCGGCACGCTTATGCACAAAATGCCTGCTGAAAATATTCTTGGTTATCTTGTTGCATATGCGAAAAACCACGAAAGCGATACCGCTCTCAGCTATGCCCTCGGATTTATTTCACACTATGCTTTTGATAGTACCGCTCACCCATATATACTATGTCGTGCCTCAGAGCTTGCAAAATCTGAAATAGGTCTGCACGAATCAACTTGTCACAATGATATAGAGGCAAACCTTGATGTTCTTCTATACGAACATTTTTATAACAAGCCATTAACAACTATCAATCTGAAAACACTCTCACCATTAGATTCTAATGTTATGACGGTTATTGCCGATATGATGCACAGTCTGATGGTAATGTATTCCTTGCCAACTATGACAAAGCGTGAAATAATAACCGCCCAGCACGATTGGCACAATGGTCTTGCATTAATTAACGACAAAACACATTTTAAACGCAAGGTTCTTTCTATCGGAGAAAAGGCTGTAAAGCTTCCGCCTGTACTTTCATCTCTTCTAAGACCAGCAAACAAGAAAATTGAGTATGATTACGCAAATTTATACCATAAGGAATGGCATTCACCATTCAACCCTGATGAAATACGGACAGATAGCTTTTATGAATTATTCGACAAAGCACACCTACGCTCAATAGAGTTAATCTCTACCGCTATGCGTGGAGATTCTCTAAAAGAACTTGTACATGGAATACCTTTCGGATAAGAAAATTAATTGATAGTTTTTCAAATGAAATCTCCTAATAAGGGCGGACAAGGTCCGTCCTTATTAACTAATATCGCTAAAAAGCCTTTCAAAGGCTCAAGCAAAGCCTTTAGCTATTTCCAGGAGAGGCACTTTTTTCAAGACACTCTGCTAAGGCATTGCCGAGCAGACTGCCTGCAAGCTTGACTTCATTCAGGCTATTGCCATCTGTGCCGACCTCTATAAGCAATGAACCTGTATTCGCATTCATATTATATACGAAATCTCCGAAATTCAGCGGTCTGGTCATACCCGGATATAGTGTTTCTGCTGTCTGCTGTAGCCTTAGTGCAAGACGAAGATTATATCGCCATTCTGGGAAATCTCTCACTCCGTCAACATCACAGCCCGCCATAATCATTATCTGTGCGGCCTTCTGACCATCTGCTGTTTTAAAGGTTGGCTTTTTCATTGCACCGTCCTCATCTGTACTGAAGGCATCTCTATGAATATCCAAAACTACCTTTATAGATGGATATTTCTTAAGATAGCTCTGAATGGTTTCCATACTGTTATCATATGCTCCGTTATAGCTTTCATCGTGCTTTGTGGTATCGTGTATAGTCTTTATGCCACGCTTGTTGAGAGATTTCGTTATCGCCGCACCAACAGCACATACATTTTCGTTATTATCATCTGTTCGTGGATAGTAGCTTTCATAATAATATCCTGTATCGTATTTAAGATAGCTTTCGCCTGTGTGCGTATGTACTATCAAAACTTGTGGTTGGTCGGTTTTCTCAACAGTAAAGCCAAGCTCTCCGCTCAATTCCTCTCCTATATCTATATCAGCTGAGGCATTATTTTTGACATAAAAATTATCATACTTCTCCCCTGCACCTGTTATATTTGTTTCATAGACAGTATATTTATTTTCGCCTTCGTGGGCTTTGTCATATTCAGCAAGCTCTTCCTCAGTGGGCTCTGAAAGCTCCGCATTCACTGGAACAGCCTCTGCTTTTTTCTTAGGCTTTTCTGAGGCTTCTTGCTTTTTATCTTCTGATGTTTCGCTTGTTTCTTGGCTTTCAGCCTTGCTCGCTTCTTTATTATCGCTCACTGCTGTATTGCCCGTTGGCAAAGAAAGCTTAGCCGCAAAAACCATAGCCTCGTTATAATCAGGAGGAGAACTCATTACTCTGAATATTACACAAGCTACTGCAAGAATCGACAACAAAGACGCTGATATATGCGGAATGAATTTTTTTATACTTTTAATTTGTTGTTTCTTCATATTGCTCCTCCTCAAAGATATATCCACTGCTTATATCATAGCCGAAGTATTCTGCGAAAAACGAAAATTTATGTATGATATGAAATTTATTTTAAATGTATGAAATTTTTGGGAATATCTTCCGCAAAAGAACGGTTTTTATTGTCTTTTATCTTATGATGTGATATTATTTAGTAAAAGCTAAGGGGAGATTATTATGAAAAACTCAAAGAAAAAAGACACCGGCGGTGCTATGAAATTATCTGTCTGGTGCTTTGTTATATTTCTTTTGATTACCGCTTTGCAATTTGTTATTAAGGCTATGGTGCCTATGGTTGGCGATATTTATTTCTATGCACTCAGCATTTCTTTTGCTCTGCAAATGCTTGCAGGAATTATAAGCGTAATCGCCTTTATAATAAGCTGTATAAAGCGAAAGGTACTATCCCTTGGATTTGCAGTTATTACAATAGTTATGCTTGGCTGTGTTATCGGTGAGGGCTTCTTAGGTGTGCCTTATATAAATGACTTCAAGAGCAAAGCTGTAAATGTTATAACGAGCGATTATTCAGTAATTGGCAAGGAAAACAACAAAAGCATATATTTTTCCGATAACAAAAATAACGAAGAAGCTCTCAGGCTTGATAAAGCTACACTCAGCTATCTTGAGGACAACAACGCAGTAGATGTAAATAACTCCTATGTCATCAATACTTCATATCTGCATCATATTAATTATATTGATATAGAGTACTATCCAAACACAGGAATACTCAAGAAAATCACAGTTATTGAGCAATAAGGCAAGCCTTGCCTTATCTTGACTTATATGCCAAAATGTCGTAAAATTAGTGCGTGGTGGTGCGTGCCGCCACTGTCAAGACGCGGTCGAAGAAACTACTGAGCGGGCGAACACAGTTCGGTAGCGTGCCGCATTAAGCAAAACTTTTGAGTGTCTTAGATAAGTGATCAACTAAGCGGTAGTTCATTGGGAATTTCATCGACCGCGGCAACATAAGGCAATTAAGAGTGTCGAGCGAGACTTGTCGAGCGATTACGCGTCTTGGGGGCGGCGGCTCGCCGCCTAATGTTGCTACCAAAAGAGAATGAATCGGCGGATAAAATCCGCCGATTT
>ERZ1106948.858-NODE-858-length-10991-cov-35.822970_pt1 | contig 10991 bp, 20 predicted proteins | sample MGYA00403673_ERZ1106948 | MGnify/ENA primary metagenome ERZ1106948 (study PRJEB35170, sample SAMEA104062409) | human gut metagenome | biome: human gut; feature: human-associated habitat; material: faeces | place: Denmark | collected 2012-05-07 ...
CGCAAGTTCGAGAGAGCGCGTGGTCGCAGAACGAGCAGAGGCTTCAAGGTTTAAGCGTTGTGAGAGAATTGAGTCCTTCAATTGTGGGGTGTTTGTTAGATTCCTCTATTCTTCCTCCTTCTTTTGGCTCTTCTTGGTTGCAGTGATCGTCCATGCCCGATTTATCGCAAGTCAAATCGTTACAAGAAGCGACGCAGCTGTTTGAGAATGCGTAGTCCTTTTTCCTTGCATTGATCGCAGATGCATCATGATGGGAGACTACAGGAACCACAAGGAAGGAGAGTCCATGATCGAAGCTCTCTCGCAACATGAGTACGCGGAGGAGATTTTCAAGTCCTGTTTATGCCAAAGCAGCCAGTCCTATTGTGTCTTTTATGTGAGTGTGTCTCCGTCCCCTTACGCGTAGAGTGCCAAACTCTATGGTCTTTTACTGACAAAGAAGTGGTGTCACATGTCCGCAGAGGAGCAGAACGCTGTTTGCGATATGCTCTTCTCGATTATATCCTTGTCCCTGCGTTTTCCGCGTCTCCTTCACCAACAGCTTGGCGATACAAATCGAAGCATTTCGGATTTCGGCTACTCCGAAGTGGAGCTAGTCCTGTGCTTCTTCCTGAAGCAGATGTGGATTTCCCACGCCTCCGATCTCTCCGTCCTCTTCTTCCAGCGTCTTGGCTCTCCCTCCTGGAGAAGCATGAAGCTGCTCGAAGCGTTCATCCAGTGCATGAAGTGCAACAACGCCTCCGACTTCTCCCTCTCGACCGACATGCACAAGGCGTCGCTGAACGCCTACTACAACAACGGCTTCAAGCAAGTCGCTTCTGACCTCGCGGATGATGCCTAGACAGCACAGTGGGTGGTGGACGCCGTGTTGTGTCTCTCCTCCTCCTTCGACGCCTCCGCCACGCAGCAGCAGGAGCAGATGCTGGAGCTCGCGCTCTCCCTGCTCGCCGAAGTCCTCTCGTGGCCGTGGCCGAAGAGCAAGGAGTTCCGCTCCGTGACGAAGACGGGAATGGCGACGGACCTGATCACGCCCGACGTGTCCTTCGAGCCCATCTTCATCCAGGCGCCCATGATTCAGCAATTCCAGAAGATGTGACGATTCGTGTTCTCGTTCATTGTAGCTACTTCCTGAAGCGCTTCAACTCCTCCCTGCCGCAGAACATCTTCAGCGTGCTCACGTACCTGGGCTCCTACGCGCCGCAGTCCTTCCTCTCCACGCGCACCCACGCGCAGCACCTCCACCGCCTCGCCGCCTTCTGTCTCGACATCATCGACCACCCCTATCTGGAGGCGATCCAGCAGAGCGGCGGCAGCCTCAACACGGACAGCGTCGAGGGCGACTGTCGCGAGAAGATGCGCGTGGCCGTGCTGCTGAAGACGATTCTCTGCACGCACGCCTCCGACGTGATGGTGTTCCTGCCCATGTGGAAGGACCTGGTGGCGAGGGTCCAGCGCATGATGGCGATTCTGTACGAGGTGGAGTTGCTGCTGCCGCGTGACGCGTAGGACCTGCTGCGCATCGTGAACACGCCCGCGCTGGCGGACGACTGCGTGGAGCTGCAGCAGGAGTGCGAGGAGGTGGTGTGCATGGTGGTGGACGTGATCTCCTACTGGTGCGACACGCCGGAGATCCTGAGCACCGTCGGCGACCTCCCGCAGCGTATCTACGCGCTCTCGCTGGAGACGCGTCTGCAGCTGGCGGCCATCGTCCTTCGCTACTCGGAGCAGGCGAGCGAGGCGCTGTGGCGCGACCTGGAGCAGCGCGACGAGAACGAGGATCAGTGGACCTTCGAGGAGGAACAGGACGCCATCGGGCATCTGGGACGAGTGAAGCCCGGCGACAGCTGCACGCTTCTCGTCGACACCTTCAAGCGGATCCTGACCTCTCTGCAGAGCTCGCACAACGAGGCGGAGCTGGACTACTACGAGGAGCAGCTGTACTGGCTCATCACGTACATCAAGCACTTCGTCAGCGACTTTGACAGCGACGAGGTGCCTCTCGCCTTCGTGGAGATCGAACAGAACCCTGACTATCCGTTACTCCAATTCATGGACACCATCGTGGCCGCGTCGTCCGTCCCTCACCCCTAGAACGACATGATGAAGCAGGTGCTGTCGCTGCAGGGCGCCGAGATGTCCTCCACCGTGCTGCAGAGCATCCTGGGCTACCTGCGGAAGTTCGTCGTGCTGTACCTGCCCTACCGCCCGCTCCTCAGCAGCGACTTCTACGTCATCGTCGCCATCACGCTCGCCAGCACCAGTCAGGAGAACGTGCCCTTCAAGGCGGCCGTGGAGGTGCTGAAACTCCTCCTCGACCAGACCTTCCGCAACGGCGTGGGCACGGTGAACGTGGCGGTGACGCAGGTGTCTCATCGCGTAGATGTCCGTGTGGAGCGAGCTGGTGACGGCGCTCGTCGACTTCGTGCAGCAGGACCACGTCAACGGCAGTCTCCAGGCGCTGAACGACATGCCCGTGCAGCACTGGCGCTCCTTCGCCTCCTGCGTGATCCGCGGCATGATGATGGACGTACGCGTCTCGTGTCCGATTCACCGTAGACCGCCAGCTACGGCGCCTGTCTCCAGACCATCCTCTCCACCGTCTACCAGCAGCTCGCCTCCGTCGCCGCGCTGACCGACTTCGCCGACTACGCCAAGTCCATCGCCAACCTCCAGCACACGCAGGCGCTCCTGGCGCTCGCGCGCGGCGTCTGCGAGGAGGAGGAGTGCCAGCCGTGTCTGCCGTTCGTGGAGCAGTTGCTGGGCCTGTTGCCGCAGCTGTTTCGACAGATGAAACTGCACGACGAGCTGCGCATCCTCGTGCTCAAACTGTTCACTGACATCGCGGCACTTGTGGGCGATGGCGCGTTCAGTGATTCATAGTTATCAAAGATGACCGAACAGCAGAACCTCGCGTTCCTGACCTCGCTGCTCGCCGTCATCGATCAAACGGTCAAGTCCTTCCCTACGGATGACCTCTCCATCCGCAAGTGGGTCTGCGGGTCTCCTCTCAGGGCTAGACACTCCGACTTCTGCGTGAAGACGCTGTCGCTTCTCTTCAACGTGTTTCCACAAATCATCACGAATTCGGCCATCTCGGAGAACATGCAGTGGGAGGGAGGGCTCGTTCACGGGTACATTCAGCTGCTCTCGCTGCTGCTGCCGCAGCTCACCTTCTTCCCGCTGCTCATGAAGAGCGTGTTTAATGCATCGCTGATGGTGTGCAACTCGCTGATCCGAGGGTTCGATGTGGCGTCGTTCGACGAGATTCGCGTGTTTATCGAGTTCATGCTGCCCTCGCTGGAGCGGTTTGAGTAGTGCGCGATGATGGCGATTGACCTGTAGTTGCGAGTTCAAGACCATGGAGTGTCTGTATCTGATCTACTTCCACTACGCAGAAGCGAGTCGCGGAGCCATTCCCTTCAACCAGGATCCGAATGTGGGCTTGGTGTCGTATCTTCGGGCCAACCCGGCCGTCACGGAGCACGTGTTCGTTGCCTCCTACAAGCAGATCCTGTCTCCCAAAACGGGCTGCATCACCAAGGAGGGATTAGAGACGAGAGCGTCCAATCTGATGCTCATACTGATCGTGACGCAGTGCGAGGGGATCCGAAACTACTTCATGCAGTGCTACGCTTCGGTTCTCTCCCAGGAGCCCAATCTCCTCTCCGGGATATTCAACGAAAAGTATCTTGCAAACTACACGGAGCGCCACGTGAGGTGGTCCTACAACAAGGTGTTCTTGCATTTCATCGAGACAATTCAGAGGGTGACGGAAGCGCAGAGTCATTACGATTGCTTGTTCCATCAAACACTGGATATCAAACAATTAGCCTCTTCTCGGAGCAACAATGACACGGTTTTCGCCATCGACAATCACGCGCACTCTATCTATCTGTAGATCCATCGTCATGGGAGAGTGCTACACCGTCAACTCGCATCCGCAGAACTCACTTCGTTCATCACCACGACAGAGCAGTAGGAGCAGTCGCCACGGATGGTCTTCACCGCTTCGTCCGCATCGACTCCCACGCACTCGGGCCATCTACGATGAAAACGAAACCACAATGCCGACTGGAGCTTTTCGTCCGCGGGGAAGGGGTTGTACGCTACGGCCATGGAAAACAGTACAACACAGAGCAAAAGGAAGTTCAGGAATCGCATCACCAAAGAAAGAATGAAGAACGACTGCGTGTCGCAAACAAACAGGGAACAAGTTATTCGCAATAGATTCATAGCAGTCACAAAGTCTCTTCAAAGCGTCCACATACAGGGGCTGACAACGACCCTTCTCTCCCGCCACCGGAAGAACGACCGGCTCACGCTTGTCGCCCTTCAACTGCTCCTTCAACTCCTCGATCTCCTTCTCCTTCGCGGCCAGCGCATCGAGCAGCTGCGACTTGCTCCGTTTATCGTTGATCTGCTACTTGTCACCCATCATCAATGCACCGACTCCCGACTCGTAGCGCGCCTGCAAGTGCGATACTCGGGTTTCCGCGAGGAGGTCCTCGTCGCTGGAGGACGAAGACCGCTCGAGCATTTCGCCCGAAACACGAGCTTCCAATTCCTCTTCACGCTGACGCGAATTCCTCAGCTGGCTCTAGTCATGATTTTCAATTCTGCTTCTCCACCAGATACTCGTCCTTCTTCGCCTTGAGATTCTCATTCTCCTTCTTCAACGATTCCAGCTGCTCCATCAGCTCTGTCACGTTTGCTGAGCTCTCCGCAGCAACGGCATTCTAAATATAACAGAATAAACACACGAAACACAGTGCTTTCTTTCGGCTCGTCGTGTTGAAGCGCCGCGTTCTCCTTCTTCAGCTCGTCGCGTCTACACATTACACACGCTCATCGCAGCAACTCCTTCTTCACCATTTCGAGGTCCTCCTCGATCTTCTGGATTTCCGACGCGAGGATTTTGTATTTGGATTCCGTCGTTTCCTGATTCGAAATTGCGGACTGCAGCGTCTCCTGGAGCTCCTTCTTCGACTCCTCACACTCTTGGAGCTGCTTCTTCGTGTTCTCCAGTTCCTCCCCCATGCTCTTCTTCTCCGCCTCCAGCTTGCTGTTGCTCTCCTCCAGCGACTCCTTCTCATACCCCAGCTTGAGCTTGTCGTTCTGGAGTGTTTCGCAGTATTCCTGCAGACTCTTGAACGAGTTCTTTACTACGCGCTAAGTTTCAAAAAGAAGCCATACTCATAGTCAACTCCTCCTCCTTTCCCATGCTGTCCTCGTTGTTCGAAGGATATTCCATGCTGTATGAAGATAGCTTTAAAACGGACGCACACAGTACGCTATTTGTTGCGAAATCGGCTGATGAAAAGAAACCGTCTCCTCCCATTTTTGCCATTCAACTTTAACCTCCGATTTCGCGCATTTCTGCTTTCGTCAGGAAAAGACAATGAGCTTGATGCACTACCTCCAGCTTCGTCGCAATGAGGAGTATGGAGACGACATGACATTTGCGTTCATAAAGGATGTGAGTATGAAGGATGTCAAGGAATTGATGGAGAAACATTACCCGTATCACCCCAAAGCCGACTCCATTGTGCTGTATGAAAATGGAGTGGAGGTGAGCGATGACGAGTGGCTTTCCTCTCTCGTACTGATTACTGTGTCGCATGAGGAGTAGGACTGTGACGAGGACGGTTATTCATATCTCACGTTCCAGCATGGAATGCGCTACGATGAGATTTGTCCGTGGGAAGAGGAGCCTCCGGAGGAAGTGGACGACCTTGAGGAGGACATTCCGGTGAAGCCAAAGCGCCGATTTGTGTGTCTGCTCCCATTTCGTTACCTATAGGAAGTCATTGTTGACCACGGCGATGGCGAGTTCCAGCGAATGCTTGCGGAAGAGGGACATCGTGTCTTTGTTGTCAAAATTGTATTGACCTCGGAGCGGGCGTTAACCGTAGACCATCACCGACATCATCCAGTTCCTTGTACTGTTCTACGTCCTCTTCTTCACAAGCGCCAAAGAAACGGTTGACAAGTACATGAAGCAATACGTCGTATTCTCTCGTTGTTGTGTTTAGCGTAGGGATTCACGATTCCGGCGTTCCTTCTCTTCCTGCTCGTATTGATGTCCGGATCGATTCAGACTGTAATGCGTAGTGTTCGTCTCGTCCTTCCTGGACTCGTGAAGATGATGAAGGCGAGGTATCCGCTGAAGAAGGATAGTCGTGTTTGTCCCCTCTCCTCACGAGTAGTGGTTGATTTCACCCCCGAGGGTGTTTTAGGCGACGTATGGCTGTGTGTGTATTATTTCTTTGCTACCATTTTGCCCACCAATTGGGGACCGAAAGTGTTTAGGGATTATTGTGTTTGTTTTCCACACTTCTCCGTCTCGATGTCTCGTCACCACAGAAGTGTATTCGGATTGTGTACCATACATCAAGCATAGAGGAGTCGATCTCGATCGAGGAGCCGACACCGACATCGGAGTCCTTCCCCGCCGAAGGAATCCAGAACTGTGAAGCAGATCATTTTTGAGTCCAGACTGAATCCGTTAAACCAAAAGCCGCTCTCGAGGCGTTTCTTCGACATTCTGCGAACACGGCGCTCTCTCCCCGTTTTTGAATTCCTCGATGTTTTCGAGGATGCCTACACCAAGAATTCCGTCCTTATTGTCGAGGGCGAAACGGGCAGTGGAAAGACGACGCAAATCCCTCAAGTTCGTTGCTCTTCTCTCCTAGCATGTAGGCACTGCTCCTTCATCTGCTGAATTCAACGCTCGATCACGTTCCCCACATTGCCTGCACGCAGCCTCGTCGTGTCGCTGCAACGAGTGTGGCGCGTCGCGTCGCTGAGGAAATGGACGTGGAGTGCGGCGCTGAGGTGGGCTACTCGGTGCGATTTGAGGAGAACACGAGCGCCAAGACGATGCTGAAGTACGTCACCGACGGCATGCTTCTGCGAGAGGCGATCACCGACCCGCTGCTCAAGAAGTACGATGTCATCATTCTCGACGAAGTGCACGAGCGCACTCTGTCCACCGACGTGATTCTCGGAATGATCAAGGAAATCTTCCACTACCGACAGGACCTGAAGCTCGTCGTGATGAGCGCCACACTCGACGTCTCCTCCTTCCAAGTTTCCCCGTTTCCCCTCCTTCACCAATAGCGTTATTTCAACAACGCGCCCCTGTTTCGCGTTCCGGGCCGACTCTTCCCCGTGGAGGTGTTCTACACGGCAGAGCCGGAGCGCGATTACGTGGCGGCTTCCGTGAAAACGGCGATTCAGATCCACCTGTACGAGGGCGCTGGCGACATTCTGATGTTCCTCACGGGCGAGCAGGAGATCAACGACGCCTGCAGCGCCCTGCGTCGGGAGACGGGCTCCTTCCCTCCAGAGAAGCAGCAGCTGGTCGTCGTGCCACTGTACTCCTCCCTGCCCCCGCAGCAGCAGGCCGACGCCTTCCAGCCCACGCCGGCGGGGTGTCGCAAGATCGTGGTGAGCACGAACATCGCGGAGACGTCGGTGACCATCAACGGCGTCGTGTTCGTCATCGACTGCGGCTTCTGCAAGCAGAAGGTCTTCGACCCCAAGTCGCGCATCGAGTCGCTGGTGGTGACGCCCATCTCGCAAGCCTCCGCCAAGCAGCGCGCAGGTCGCGCGGGTCGCACGCAGCCGGGCAAGTGCTTCCGCCTCTTCACCGAACACTCCTTCAACACGCAGCTCCCCGTAGCTCACGCTCTCTGCCTTCACCGTAGAAACAAACCACGCCCGAGATCCTTCGCAGTAACATCACATCCGTCGTCCTCACGCTGAAACGCCTCGGCGTGCAGAACCTCGCCAAGTTCGACTTCATCTCACCCCCGCCCTCGCAAACCCTCATGCGCGCGCTCGAGACGCTCTTCTTCCTGGGCGCGCTCGACGCCGAGGGCGCCATCACGGACCTGGGCAAGACGCTGGCGGAGTTCCCGCTGGAGCCGCAGCTGGGGAAGTGTCTGCTGCTGGCGCCGCAGTACGACTGCGTACCGGAAATACTCACGATTATCGCCATGCTCTCCGTGCCGAGCGTGTTCAGCCGTCCCGCGGGGAGGCGGCGAGGCATGCGGGAGACGGAGGGTCTGCGGTCGTTCGGCGAGGAGGATGAGGCCGTGGCGGGAGGCGGCGAGGAAAACTGGAAGATGTTCGCCGATCCGGAATCCGACCATATTTCGTTGATGAACATGTGAGAGATGGAGGGAAGAGTGAGGGGTAGTTTCGACGCGTTCCAGCGAGTGGGCGAGAGCGAGCGTGTTGTGTGGTGCAACGCGCACTGTTTGAACTGTCGCAGCCTCAGCAGCGCGCTGAGCGTGCGGGAGCAGCTGTGCGGCATTGTCGATCGGTTGCACCTGCCCGTCGTGCACAACCCCATGATGTCGTCGCTGGAGAGGAAGCGAAACATTCGGCGCTGCTTGTGCGCGGGGTTCTACATGCAGTCGGCATTGTTCGATCGGGACGGGTTTTACCTGACAGCGAAGGACAATGAAGTAGTCTGAATGCTGAATCGTAAGGCGTAGAGAGCACGCATCTATCCCTCATCATCCGTGACATCAGCTCAGTGGGTCATTTATAACGAGTTCATCAAGACAGCGAATTCCTTTTTGCGGACTGTGACGATTGTGGAGGGAAAGTGGCTGGCGGAGGTGGCTCCCTCGTATTTCGACGTCACTGTGTTTCCCGAAGGAAGGATGAAGGCGGAGTTGTTGTATTTGTATAGTAGTCTCTTGGGAGTGTGATGTGTTTTCATTTGAATTGATGCGTGTTGTTCATCCATGATTTCGTTTTCAGATCAGGATGTGTTGATGCCAACTTCAAGTCAATTTGTAATGACTCTGATTTCAACTCGTGATAATCCCGTGTTCAAACCACGAACGAGAAGAAAGCACTCATTTACCACAAAACAACTTCAATTCTCCAACGCCTCAAACTCCTTCTGAATCCTCCACCGCTTCAAGGCGGAAGCAAACTCATCTAGCAACTCCCCGTTCATCATTTTGTCCATTCCGTAGAGAGTCAGCCCAATGCGGTGGTCCGTGATGCGACTCTATGCATTATTCCCATCGCTTCCTTCCACATTGGGATAATTGTAGGTGCGATTCTTCTCACACCTCTCTCCCGTGCCGATTTGCGTTTCCGTTAAGCCACCACCTTTCCTCCTCAAAAAGGATATGATCTTCTTTCCGAATCCACCTCTTCGTTCATTAGCGAATCCTGTCGATTCTGCAACCGAATCGCCAGAATCTGCATTGCCTTCGCTTTGTTCATGTGCTAAGCAATAATTAGAACACGAAACATCACACCTGACTCCGTTCATCCTGATTCGCAACAACAATGCCCGTGGGAATGTGTGTGATGCGCACTGCTGACTCCGTTTTGTTCACGTGCTGGCCGCCCTTTCCGCTAGACCGGTACACGTCAATGCGCAAGTCTTCGGGTCGAATCAGCATGTCCACATTCTCCACCTCAGGAAACACTGCCACCGTCATCGTGGACGTGTGGATGCGTCCCTGACTCTCCGTCTCGGGCACACGCTGAACACGCTACTCGTAACACGCAAAGAAGACACGAACATGCACACCACTCTCCGTCCGGAGAACGCCGTAGGATCCCTCTCCCGTAATCTTCACGATGGCCTCCTTAATGCTACGCGTGAGAAAAGACGAGAGGAGCAACCCTCCACCACTCGCAGGATTCAGAGACAGCACGGACCATCTCCAGTCCTTCAGTCCGCAATAGTTCTTGTACATGCTGTATATGTCTTCGGTGAAGAGGCACGCTTCGGCGCCTCCCGCTCCAGCGCGCACTTCCAGCGTGCAATTCTTCTTGTCCTCTCTACACCGATTAGCCCTTCTAACGAATACAAACAAGTTGGAAGGGAGCGATATGTGGTTCGCCTCCTCGATGATACTCTCTTCCTGTTTCAGTAATTGGGTGAGATCCTCCTCCGCCAGTTTGATCATTTCCTTGTCCGTTTCCTCAGCAATCAACTCCTTTGCCTCTTCGATCTCCTTCTTTACCTTCTACGCCGTCAAAAACGCGCGCCACACCCACAATGTACTTCTTGTAGCAGTCATACTTCTCGTACAGTGATGACAATTCGTGATTGATATTTGTATACTCCTCTCGTGAGAGATCTGTCGATTTCTCCATAATGCGCGATAGTTCTTCATGTCGTCTATTCCGATGAAGAGAGCGATGTTTGTCGTACTCATAACTCGACTTCATTTGTTTCAAAACCGCGCCACTCAGCACATTCGAAAAGCAGCGCGCGGCAATCGCGTTGCTCCCGTGAGTGATACAGGAAAGCAGGCCGCCTGTGCAAATGTGCCTTAGTGACAATGCGGAGAGCATTCTTGTGTTTCTCCCTCCGTCCGCTTCTGGACTGCGCTGCCACTGCTCATTTCTATTCTATCGACTTGCAAAGTGAATTGTGGAATCCGTCGATTCTCCTCCTCCGAAGCGATTTCACCGACGGACGCGTTTCTCCCATCCTTCCCACTCACTCTGTATCGTAGGAATCGGAAAAGGCGTCGAAGAGTGTACCCCCACTTTGACCATTCAACCAATGAAACGCCCGGAAGCCAACTGATATGGGGGGTTTTCACCATTTCTTCCAAACCCTCATTCTTCTCTTAAATGGATATTGATACTGACGACTCGATAGGAGATAATTCTTCGAACGACGGAACGGGAATGGTGGAAGTGCTCCATTGCGGCTCATTCCTAGAAGAAGGTCCCCACTTACATCCGCATTATTTCCAAGAAAGTGAAAAGAACTGGAGGTGCTCTAACAGATTAGGGATTATCCCACCTATACTACACATCAAGTACCCAAACCAGCGGTATGCCCTCCCTAAGAGAGCTCTATAGGTACGTGTCGGTTTTCCCTATCACAGGTAGAATCGGTCACGGTCCCTCGAGTTCCCACACGATGGGTCCCTCCAATGCCGCTCGCATGTTCAAGGCGCTGTACGATTCTGCCGCAGACAACTACGTTGTCGTTT
>ERZ1106948.861-NODE-861-length-10951-cov-33.577919_pt1 | contig 10951 bp, 17 predicted proteins | sample MGYA00403673_ERZ1106948 | MGnify/ENA primary metagenome ERZ1106948 (study PRJEB35170, sample SAMEA104062409) | human gut metagenome | biome: human gut; feature: human-associated habitat; material: faeces | place: Denmark | collected 2012-05-07 ...
CAGGCCCTTGCACATCCTTCCAAAAGACTTCAACAACGTTGCCATTTCTCCAAACGCGTGTTCAGTGTTGCTACAGTGTGAGCGACAAACGAGCGAGCGCCTACAGTGCGTAATCATGGAGAACCCGAAGAGGGAACGGGCGACCAAAATGGAGAGGATTTCGGGAGCCACTCGCGCGAATCGAATTGGGCGGAAACAAACAGCCAACAGCTAGTATCCTCTGCTATGAACGTTCCATGGTACACTCTCCTCCATCAGCACGGTAGTGCCGTCAACGGACGGATCCGACTCTCCCTTGAACGCCGTAAAGAAGAACTTGTTTAGGGAATAGGCGCACACGTTCAGGCATCCCTACGCGTGATAGAAAGAACCAAGTCCCACCAGCAAGGGGACAGACAGGGAGATGATGTCAAACGAGAAGGGGAATGGCCTCTTGTTGAAGAAGACGCAGACGCGGTCCCACGCGCTCCACCCGATGCAGAACAGCGCGACGAGCACGTACAGCAGACTGCGGAAGATGATGCTGCACTGCAGCTCCTCTCCGATCGACTTGCACACAACGACGAAGTATAAGACCTACGTGTGAGAGACGACGCAATGGCCCACCATGTCGATCACGATGAGAATGCCCATGGGAATGTAGAGCATGCCCATCTGCGCCCAGAAGGCGTTGGGATAACTGTTGCTGATCCACAGCCTGTCGTTCAAGCCCAAAAACAGCGCCTACCACACACGATTGCAGTCTCCCACCACGCCCACTTGAAAGCACTGCAGTACGAACAGTACGATGCACGACACGATTGGGTACAGCCATCCCAGTATCCGATTTCTCCAGTGCTTCAGGGGAAGGTGGTTATGAAGAACCACAAGGTTGTATCTACGGGAGACGGAAATACGCCATGCACTACAAATGGACAGCATAGCGGTTGCACCAGCAATAGCTCGCAGTGAAGAAAAACTGAATTCCGTACGCCTAGGGAATTACGGGGCGGAGAGCAGTGCTACCTCGATGGTTCGAACGATGCGCGAGTTGATGTACGGAGCATCCAGCGCGGAGAGGAAGAAGAAGAGGGCCGAGCCGAAGTCACAAATATTGATCATCAGCAAATACCCTCGCGCTCCCTTCCGAAGGTTCTTGTTGGAGCAGTACAAGAGAATCATCGCCAGCGAAAAGACGAGGGAAAGCGACGAAGACACGAGAACGACATTGGGGTCCGGTACTACCTCCGTAGTGCTAGTCACTCCACCTTCAAGACCGTCCATAGCTTGCTTCTATGACGAGAACTGGGGATTGCGTGATCGGGTTTTTCGGCTATTTCGTATCTAGTCAATATAGCATCCATTTTCAATGAAGTGTGCTGTTTTCGTTTTGATCCTCGCAGCGGTCCTGTGCGTCAGCAAAGATAGACCCTGCGACAAGGAGCCCTGGAAATCAGAGCCATGGTGTGATACGAAGCTCTCCTTTCAGGGTAGTGTATTGCTTAATGTCTGATTTGGATAGAGCGTGCGGAGACTCTCGTATCCAGAATGACGCTGGACGAGAAGATCGGTCTGCTGGGAAACACGGCGGAGAGCGTCGATCGACTGGGCATTCCCGCCTACGAGTGGTGGTCGGAGGCGCTCCACGGCGTGGGCAAGTCGCCCGGTGTCCGATTCGAGGAGCCGACCCCGTAGAGAGAGGGGCATGGGATGACGAGTAGATACGCGACGGTGTTCCCGCAGGTGAGTCTCACGTGTCAGTCGTTTGACCGTCAACTGTTCCGAAGCATCGCCTCCGCGATTTCCACCGAGGCGAGAGCGATGAGCAACGTGGGCCACGCCAATCTCACGTACTGGTCTCCCAACGTCAACATCTACAGAGGTGCTTCCTTCTCGTGAGTCCGATCTGTAGATCCGCGCTGGGGTCGTGGTCAGGAAACGCCGGGCGAGGATCCCTTCCTCACGTCGACGTACGCAGTCGAATTCGTCCGCGGCATGCAGGAAGGCGAGGACGATCGCTATCTGAAGGTAGTTTTAGTTTAATAGACTGAATGCACAGGTTTCCTCCTGCTGCAAGCACTACTCCGCGTACGATCTCGACAATTGGCACGGAGTGCGCACCTTCTGGTTCGACGCCAAGGTGACGGACCGTGACATGAAGGACACGTCGCTGCCTTCCGCCGCCCTCACCTCTAGGTTCCAGGTCCCGTTCGAGAACTGCGTCAAGAAGGCGCGTGCGTCGGCACTGATGTGCAGTTACAACTCCATCAACGGGATTCCGGCATGCGCCGACAAGGAGCTGTTGTACGGCACGGCGCGCGACTCGTGGGGCTTTGAGGGCTACATCACGTCGGACTGCGACGCGGTGGACACGATCGAGCACTACCACCACTACACCAACGACAGCGACACGACGGTGATGTTCGGTGGGAGTGTGTGAGGCGCGTGACGAGTAGCCATGAAGGCGTCGTGCGACATTGACTGCGGCTCGTACTACAAGGACCACGTGAAGCACGCCGTGGAGAAGGAGGCGATTCAGGAGAAGGAGGTGGATTCGTGTACGCGAATCGTGGGGGCATCACCACTAGCGCTAGTGAACCTGATCAAGGTCCAGATGCGTCTGGGCCTCTTCGACCCGGCGGAGAGCCAGGTGTACACGCAGTACGGACTGGACCGTCTGAACACGCCGGATCACAAGGCGTTGTCGCTGCGCGCCGCGCGTGAGGGCATCGTGCTGCTGAAGAACCACAACCACAAGCTGCCCGTCGCGGCGGAGCAGGCAGACAAAGTGATGGTGACGGGTCCCTTCGCGGAGGACACGGACGTGATGCTGGGCAATTACGAGGGCGTGCCCGAGCACATCGTGTCGCTGGCTGAGGGACTGAAGTCCGTGATGCCCGCGACCACCGCTGTGCACGTACAGTGATCGCGCTGTGATGAACAGTAGACGTGTTCCGACGTGCTGTGCAAGGAGATCGACGACGAAGGACTCAAGGCGCTGCGCGACGCTTCGCTCATCGTTCTGGGCGTGGGCATCAACCAAGACATCGAGAGCGAAGGTCGGGACCGGTTCCTTCTGTCTCGTCGTCTCATTCTCTAGCGAGAGCATTCTTCTTCCCGAGGGGCAGCGTCGTCTCATCCGCCTGATTCTAGAACAGACGCGCTGCGACGTCGTTCTGGTGTATTTCTCGGGCTGCGGCGCGCTGGACCTGAGCGCGTACGAAGCGGACGACCGCGTGGTCGGCATTCTCAGTGCAGGCTACACGGGCATGTTCGGCGGCACGGCGGTGGCGGAGATCCTGGTGGGCAAGGTGAATCCGAGTACGTTCCCTCCACGGGCGTGATGCGTAGGCGGTCGACTCGTCAACACGGGGTACTTCGACAGCACGATTCAGTCCATCGACTTCTTCGACATGAACATGCGACCCAACCCCGTGACGGGCTTCCCGGGACGCAGTTATCGCTTCTTCACGGAGAAGGTGTTGTACCCGTTCGGCTTCGGTCTCTCGTACACGACGTTCAAGCACCGCATCGAGGTGGGCGAGCTGCCCTCGCTGCGTCTGAGTCGCTACTTGGAGCGCACGCTGCGCGTGGAGGTGTTCGTGACGGTGAAGAACGTGGGCGAGCGCGAGGGCGACGAGAGCGTGTTGCTGTTCGCCAAGTCGCCGCTGGTGGGCGCTGGGGCTTGAGGTTACGCGTAGGCGGGTCAGACGGGCTACCCGTTGAAGGCGCTGGTGGCGTTCGACCGCGTGCATCTGGAGGCGGGCGAGGCGAAGACGGTCAAGTTCGTCCTCACGAACGAGGAGCTGCGCCTGGTGGGAGACGCACTGTGGAGTCATGGGTAGGTGGACAGAACGAACGCGTACGTGCTGATTCACGGCGAGTGGACGCTGATGTGCGAGGAGGCGGCGGCTGTGTTCTCCATCTCCTTTGTTTGTTAGACTTTCTTTGTGTGGTTTTCATTTGAAGTGAGACCTCCACTCACACGAGTGAGACCTCCACTTGAAGAAAGACCTCCACTTGAAGAAAGACCTCCACTCATAACAAGTGAAAAAACCACTCACACAAATGAAATCACCACTCACAACAAACACACCACTTGTAAGGCATCTCCAAATAGCTACGGATCCCGTCCACAGGAGGAAGCGTGTTCAGCTCCTTCCTCACGTCCTTCCCAAACACGCTGAAGGCAATGGGGTACTGCAGCGCGTCCTTCATCGCCTCCATGATGTCCTCCTTCTTCACCAGGTCGATCTCCTTCGCCCACTGCTCTGGCGGCTTGTGGTGGTTGAACGACAAGAACTGCTGACCGATCTCCTCGCAGTACACCGAACGCTGCTCCAGGTTCATGAATACCATGCTCTTCAGCTGGTTCTTCGCGCGCGTGAACTCCTCGTCGCCCGCCGGCTCGCTCACCAGACGGCGGATGTGGTCGCACAGAATCTTCGTCGTCGGCGACACGTACGTCAGCGGAACCAAACCTACTCCGTCAACTCCCCTAACGAAAGATACATTGGAGCGTGATCAGTCCCTGCGTTCGGTACATCATTAACTGAAGGTTGCACGACTCGAACCAGCCGTAGCGGTTCATTACGTCCTGCGACTCAGTTTATCCCAACACACCCCACGTTGTACAAACGACTGTACATGCCCTTCCCGGGACCGCCCGCGCTGAACATGCTGCCGCCGCCCATCAGGGTCTGCAGGAGGGTAATCGGGACCAAGTCTACCAAATGACCCCATGACCCAATTCCTGCGTTTTGACGTCCACCCCGCGCAGTGCAGACCTAAATTGACCTGGACTTGATCCATTCCCTCCACATCGCAGTGGTAACTCCCACCCACGACGATCTTGGAGTCGCCGGCTGGGCGCTGGATCGTGGAGGGGGCGGAGGAGTAGGTGAAGTACTTGGAGACCAGCTTCACGAATTCATCGTGATTCACGCCGATGCCGACGATGCGCATGTTGGACGGCACGAAGTGCTTCTTCCAATACCCGGAGAGGATGGCGTGGTTCCTGCACCTCATCTCCATCCGGCACTCTCACATGTTCGGGTTCTGATAGCGCAGAGGGTGGCCGTAGGGCGACTTCACTCCGTACATGGCAGCGTGGAGGTACTACAGTGAACGACAGAGAACATGGGTACATCCGTGGAGAAGATCGAGTACTCGCGCTTTATCATGCTGTCCTCGTTCTCGTACTCCAATATATGCTACGGCTGAGGACGGCAGTCGAGCCATACGCTCGCCTCTTCGATCTCGTCGTCCATGAGGCGTGGACACATCACCGACTCCGCCAGCATGCTCACGCACTTCTCCACGTTTCCACGAAGCGTGTCCACGGAGTAAAAGATGCTGTCTCTTCCGCTTCTTGTGATGACATTTGCTCCAATATCCTCCAAGTTCCTATTCGTCACCAACGCCAACAGCGGGAATACTTCACCATGGCTTCTCTCGACGTCTGCTCCGTTGATTTGAAGGCCATCTTCTCCATCATATATGCGCAGCCGTGCTCATTCTCTGGTCGTAATCGGACGGCACCAAACTCACCCTGCTCATCAATACTGCCCGACCCGACGAACACGCCAATGGAGCTCACCTACACCGTCATTGTCTGCGCGAAGCGATCACCGTTTCATAGGTTTCTCTCGTGGCAACCGTAAGACCGCAGGGAAGCGTCGTCGAAAGCGTTTCCGGACGCTTCAGTTCTCGCGCCGGCTTCAATTTCGGAATGCTACGCTTGAGAGGAGGCGAAATGGAGCCAAACCCCGGCAATTCCTCGGTCATACTCAAACGAATCGGATTTGCTGTAGAAAGGCATCTACCAGCGCTCTTCCACGCATTCGAGGTGAGAATTCGTTTGCCCAACATCAGTTCAAGGAGGTTTTGGGAAAACAAACAACGATGAAACGCCCACCACCGTCACACTTCAATATGAATGGACACGTCGCCATACCCGTCCACGTCCTCGCCCTTAAACTCTGCCACGCCCGTGCAGGAAGAATAGTGGCATCGCATGGTCACGCTGGCAACCTGCTCCATCTGATTCGTTTCGTCGTGTATACTGACAATCTACTGCTCACTTCCAGAACGAGAGCATACGGAGTACTTGAAGGAGAAGAGCGCGCTCATACAGACGCCCCACTTCCACTCATCGTTCTTCCGAAACGCTCCATAGTGCATTTGAACTTCAATCGGGAAGGAATCTTCGTTGCTGACGGTGATGATCAACGATCCCTCTCTCATCGGAAGGAGGTGCACTACACGTCATCGAATTATGATCGGTGATACAAAGCACGCTGTAGCAGTACTCTCCTATCCGCGTTCGCGTGATTCTCTGGAGGGTTGTCGCCACCAGCGCGTCCCGCTCGTCCTCCGAGAGACGGACTGCGTCTACGTGCAGAGCGGATGCAATCGCTTGCCGAATGCGTTGCAGACTACGATTCAGGGTCTCCAGAAGGAATACCCTTGCGCGCCGTTGATTTCGCACCCATTGAACACGAGCGACTCTCGCTTCAGATCCTTCTCGATCTGCTCAGGAGACGAGGGGGGAATGCTCGCCAACTCCTCGCGACTGATCGGAATGGCAATGCTTTTGTCTAGAGTGAATGGCCACGCTCACGAGTACTTCCCACTCCCTGAAGAAAGGCAATGCAGCGAGATGTGTCGCTCGAGCAGTGCTCGAACTCGTCACGAAATGCGTTGAACGCATCCATAGATACGTCGCCGTTGCAGCCCACGAACTCGTTTCGCTCGAGCAGCGCTTTCACTTCATCACTCCGCAAAGGCACTGAATGTTCCCTCTGCTGATTGACACGACTGTAGGCTTGCAAGAGACACCAATAACGGACCTACGGGGACATGGCACAGGAACAGCCTACAAGGAGCAGGGTCTTCGCGCTCACCAAATCGGACTGTGTGGATATCAATAGATCATTTCGGCGAACAAGGCCGTTCACCTAAACAGCGTGACCAGTGACGCTGAGAGCGTACGTCTTTTACAAACGGATCGTCTATCGGAGAAACCGCTTTCGGAGAGTCGAGGATGAGGGAATCTGGAATCTGGACCCATCACTCCGATTCGATCATCCATACCGAAATCGCATCAATCTCGTCCCTTATTGACGTTGGGTGAATCGTCGGCCACTCCGTCTTGGACTCCATTTCATTTCTGTTTCAACGGGAGGGGAGTGGGAATGCTATGTCCTCGCTCGCTGCGATGCTGTCCCTATTTCCACCGATTCCTTCGATGCGTCCACTTTGAGATTGGCGAGGAGTACATCGGAACGCGTGTGGATAAGTTCATCCGCGATAAATACCCGAGGGTAGTTTTGGTCTATGATTGTGAGAGATAGATACCGTTTTCGCTGATTCAGAGGGAGCTGCGTGAGAAGAAGATCTACATGGAAGAAATAGTGGAATCGAAATGTACAAAGTGGGAAGAGTGCAGCGAGCGAATGAGTCCTAGAGTCCGTTTTCGTCCCGGAGACCATTTCACTAGGAAATGCACCATCCACCTTCCCGAATGCTTCGAAAAGATTGAGAAGGATCGGAGTGTTCGGCCCATCGACTTGGCGTCTCCCCCGATCCTCAACCTGTCGAAGCGGATTCTCTACAACGATCCCCACCTCATCGTGCTGAACAAGCCGGCGAACTTGTGCTGCCAGGTAGTTGGATTCTCCTCTCTTTCCCCTAGCCGTCCCCAACCTCGCAGTACTGCATCTACTCTCTTCTGCACTCGCTCTTTCCCTCCGATCTCTTCTATCCCGTGCATCGTCTGGATCGGGTCGCCCTCCTTCCCTGCTTTTATCGTAGGACACAACGGGGGTTCTTCTGGTGGCGAAGGATCGAGAGACGGCCAGAGCGCTCGGGACGGCGTTCGCCTCGCGCCACATCGCGAAGACGTACATCGCGGCAGGGTACGACCGCTCGTTTTCGCAGCGACGTCTTCCAGCGACGGGCATGATTCGCTCGCACATTGTCCGGGTTTGAGCGTCGGTGTGGAGTTCCCTGTAGACAGACCAGGTGACGGGACCGCTGTATCGCTGCGTGGACACACGTATTTCTCCACTAACGACCCCTTCCTTTCCCTCGCACGTCAGATCGAATGGCGATGTGGCGATTACCGGATACTCCCTTCTCTCCAGGAAGGGCCCCGTTCTGTTCATGAAGTGCCGCTTGTACACGGGGAAGACACACCAGATCCGCGTGCATCTGAAGGATGGACTGGGGATCGAGATTCTGAACGACGGGAAGTACGGAAACCGGAGACGGACGCGCGGACTGGACATGGACATCGACGAAAAGGCGCTGTACTTGCACTGCTGGAGAATGCGGGTGCCGGTGGGCGGAGAGGAGATGTGTGTAGGTCAGTGTGTTGTTCTCTCATGTAGTTCACTGCGCCCCTTCCACCCCATCTCAGGACCGTGTACGACTACACGAATTGCTCTGTTCCTTTAGCGTAATGCGCATTGTTTGTTTCACAGAATGGTTTCTCGCAATAGGGATGCATGAATCGTAGAACAGCGTGAAGCAGATTCCGTCGGGCCATCGCGAATTCATCAGCGACACGGCGTTCGACTACTACGGAAAGCGCATGGTATCTGCGTCTGCAGACGGGTATTTGAGAGTGTGGAATCTGGTGAATGACGAGTGGAAACTGCAATCAGAAATCAAAGCACATACCTCCTTGATTAGTCGTGTGGACTGGGCGCACCCCATTTTTGGCCAGATCTTCGCGGCCTGCCTGCACAACGACTCGGTCGCCATCTACCAGGAGACAATTGGCGATGACAAGAAGAAGACGTGGATAAAGCGCTGCAGCATCGCCACGAACAGCCTCTCGCCGCTCGATATATCGTTCTGCCCCAGCTGCTTTGGGTTGTACTTGGTGACGAACGGAGGGGAGTTTGATGCCTAGGCGATCTGCTGCAAGGACGAGTCTGTTTATATATTCAAACCGGTGGATACGTTCCAGATATGGACATGGACGAGCGATTCTTCCTTCCAGGTGAACAAGCCCGTGAACTGCCTGTCGTGGTGCAAGTCGCGCAACCACCCCATGAGTCTGGCGATCGGAACGGACGAGGACGCCGAGATCTGGGAGCTCTCCGACAGCCACGTGTGGGAGCAGCGCGGCGTTCTCCAGGACAGCGAGAGCGCGGTGCGGAGCATCGCGTGGAGCAACAACATCGGGAAGGACTACGAGACGATTGCGGCGGGCTGTTCCGTTTGCGTCTCCTCTTCGCATTAGGCGTAGGACGGGTGCATCCGCATCTACCAGATCTCTCCCACCGAGTGCTCCATGACGGACTGCCTGCGCGAGCACGGTCGCGACGTGTGGAGAGTGGAGTGGAACATCACCGGAACTGTCCTCGCGTCGAGCGGGGACGACAACTGCGTGCGGATGTGGAAGCAGAAGTTTGACGTTGGCGCTGGCTGCGTGTGTGAGGCGTAGGGAAAGTGGTGCTGCATTTCGACAATTCACCCAGATGAGTAGTATGTCGTTTTTGCTGTTTGTTGTCGTGTGTATGAATGGGTTGAGAGACCACACTTCATTCATGAAGAGGATCATCTCTTTCAAAGACAGGAAACACTCCAACTCATTGCACATCTCAATAGGAAGAGCAGACACTCCCACTCCTCCAGGATAACGTCATGTCTCCGATGAATCTATTCCTTGCTCCCGTATCACTACACAAGACCAGTCACCACTCCCCCACACGCTTGCTTCCTTGGATGCTTCCACCCCAACAATCCCCCGTTTTCCGATGCATCATCATCCATATCCTGTTCCACTCACAAACCCTTTCCCTTTCCGAGCAGTCATGTCAGCAATTGATGGATGGGTCGACGACGTCGAAGACGCGTTGTCGAAGGCTGAGAGCAGCTATCGCCAAATCACAGAGGATACAACGACGGATGAAAAGAGAATGCTCCTTTCGGAGTCAAAGAACCTCGTTTTCGCTTTTCTTTTCGCTTGATACGCAGATGAATGAAGCCAAAGACAACTTGGACGCCTTCTCCGTGCAAATCAAGAAGCTGCCGAGAGAGTCCCAATTCAATTACTTAAATGTGCTGGTAGTGCCTCCGTGTCATTCTCTAGAAGAAAGCCGCGTTTGCCGACCGCATCAAAGTCCTCCAGTCGGATTTGAAGTTCCAGTTCCAGTCCATGGAGAGAAAGGATCTTCTTGGCGGACCGAGTGAGTTCTGTAGTTCGGGGTCATGTGCAGAGAACGAGGGCGTGGAAGGCGGAGACATGCTGATTCAGCACGCGCTTCAGGTGGGTGTGGCTGCGCGGCGTTCATGGCGTAGACGCAGGGAAAGACGATCGATGCGGCGAAGAATACGCTGATGCTCCTCCAGGAGACCAAGCAGGTGGCGCTGGCGACGACGGAGACGCTGGCGAATCAGACGAATCAGATCAGTGGTATGAAGGGAGACGTGGATGGCATCGACAACCAGCTGAAACGATCGGAGCAGGTGGGTTCTTCTTTGCCTCCATTCCCTGTAGTTGATCAAGACGTACCTGGTCCGTATGATGACGGATAAGATCATCATGGGCCTGATCTTCTTTTTGGTGGTTTTGATCGTGGTTGCTATCGTGTTGTACAGCATCTTTGGGAAGAAGGATCAGACTACGGGTTTAAGTTAGTCGTGAGGGATAACGTGTAGACGCACCCACAACTCCTCCTTTCGCGAGCTTGTCTTTGCATGGACTTGAGACGTTGTATTCTTTGTATCTTAGGCAATAGGAAGAGTGCTTTTGTATCTATTGTGCTGTTTCGTTGGAAACGCTGTGTTTCGCGCCAGAGGAATTCGGATGGAACTGGCTCCGAATACGGAATTGGGCCATAGGGGACCGTTTTTGTTTCGACAGAATAGGCAAGCGTTAGCGTTTCAAGTGTTCAGTACAGAATGCAAAGACTGAAGGAAATGATTCCCGGAAAGAAGACGACGACGACGACGTCTT
>ERZ1106948.863-NODE-863-length-10931-cov-33.926903_pt1 | contig 10931 bp, 14 predicted proteins | sample MGYA00403673_ERZ1106948 | MGnify/ENA primary metagenome ERZ1106948 (study PRJEB35170, sample SAMEA104062409) | human gut metagenome | biome: human gut; feature: human-associated habitat; material: faeces | place: Denmark | collected 2012-05-07 ...
GTGTTGTAATGGTGCTGGGCAGGGTGACGGTGGAAAAGGAAGTGCCGTTGCGCGGAAAGGGGCGTCCGAAGCGGATTTGCAAGTGTGATTCGCTCCTCTTGTTTCTGAGCGATACAACATCAATAGAAGTGCTAATTATTCACACGGATCATGCTTAGAGTCTCAATTTGCGTAGCGGTGAAGTCGCATCCCTTCTTTCTTCCTCACGTGGCGCTTTCACGGATTTTTTACTGTTTTCCGAATGGCTCGTCTGCTCCACTAGCGAGAATGTAATATATGTATCCCTGTTGTGCTGGGTTAACAGAAGGTGTTTTGTGTGGATAGCAAAGAAGTGTTTTGCGAGTTTACCGCAAATGTCGAAGGGCGTGTGAAGCGCGTGCTGATGATGAACTATAACGTGTTGTGTGTTTCGGACAAGAATGTACTCTATGTAGCCGCGGCTTTCTGGGCTGATGGGCTAGATATATGACATTTCTGGAGAGTTGATCCTCGAACCCTATCCCCTTGACTACTCCATTGTCGACGTGTTTTTAGTAGATTCCAGTCTTATAGTTGTTGGGAAAGACGGCGATATTCATGTGGGAGAGGACTTGTCTCCTCATGTGTAGTTGTTGACTTTCTGCAGTCAGGAAGGGGAGCCGACTCGAGTGGGGAATACGCAGCATTATTCTCTTGGAAAGCCATGCACCTATTGCTTTAGGAGTGACGAGCTTCTCTTCCTTGTGAGTGATTCTGCGGAAACGACCTGTACCCTTTCTGTAGGTTTCTTTTCCTGTGATTCATTGTAGCTGTTCAACTGTAAATCTAAAACCATGAAAACCGTCATCTCCGACATTCATTCGTGCATTACGCATATGACACTGTTTCATTCCTTTATTTGTGGCGTGACGAAGGCGAACGATTTCCTTGTGTTGGATCCCTCTACCTACGAGGAGTTGGTGAACACGCGAATCGGCTTCTCCGTCACCTGCTTGTACGCGATCGACGAGTGTGTGGTCGCTGGGCGCGAAGACGGAACAGTTGTCTTTCTGTTGCCTTCTTGCTCTGATCCCACTTCTTCGCTGTCGTCATCGCTGTCTTCAAATCCACTGCTTTCTGACCAGCCGTCGAGTCAGTTGTTTCCTGACTCTCTGACAGAGCCTTCAGCGCCCGACTCGCAAGTGTTGCCTGTTCTGAGTGAGTCGTTGCCAACTCCGAAACAACCGCCCTCAGCGGCAACAGAGTCTCATTCGCCTGTGGTATCAGCTGAGTCTTCTTCAGTAACGCCAGCTGCATCCTCAATCGATGTAACTCCTCCCCCTCCCATTACAACGCAACCCCAACCCCCTTCAATGAATCCTACTCAACTCCCTCCAATGAATCCAATTCAACCCCCTCCAAATGCAACTCCGATTCAACCCACCTCAATTATACCTCCAATTCAACCCCCTTCAAATGCAACTCCGATTCAACCTCTTCCAATGACTCCAACGCAACCTCAACCCACCTCAAATGCAACTCCATCTCCACCCCCAGAGCAATCTCTCTTCCACCCCTCCGACATGCACATTGAAAAGAGCGGCGACTCCACGCTTCAGGTCTGGGACACGGAGCGCGGACGACAGGTGCAGGGCACGCTCCTCGGCCGACGGTCGCTCGTCTACACACGCCAACTGTCCAGCCTCAAGAAATCGGAGGCGGCGCGCAGCTCGTCGCTAACGCGGGAGTGTCGCGAGTACCTGAAGAAGCTTCCGTCGCGCAGTATCGAAGAGCAAAACCTTGAAGAGTATTTGCTGTCGAACCGCATGATCACGCTCGCGCTGTTCAACCAGGACGACATCCAGAAGTACGATCGCATCTCCCAGCTGCGCGAGCAGGAGCTGGCCAACCACGCCGAAGAAGAGATCAGCGAGACGCTCAAGCACAAGTTCAGCATGCTGACGCACACGTGCGTGATCGACGACGCGGAGCACGTGCTCATGACGCCGTCCAGCACGCGCAAGGCGAGTGAGTCGCCCAAGGCGAAGAGGCGGGACAGCATCGGGGGACGGAAGCGACGCATGCGAGCGAGCCCACCGCCCTTCCTGTGGACGCGGAGCCAATCCAAAGGGAGGATGACGAAACCCATACCGCGGGAAAGCAGTGCTGTGGTAAGTCCGCTGCTGAGAACACTGTTTCCTCCGAAGGATAAGAAGGAGGTGCGAGGACGCGTGCTGTCCGACGAGGACCTGGGGCTATACGACGTGACGAACTACTACTCCTTTGACGAGATTGCGGTGCTGCGCGAGCAGTCGTTGAAGAGCAAGGGAAAGGAAACGGATTTCCAGTTTGCACGGCAGCGGAGGCCGACGGACGGGTACTCGAGGCTCTATTTAACCATGCGGCGCCAGTCCCTGCTGAAGAAGCTCTTCCAGGATTCATCGCTGGATAACGAGGAGTATAACTGCATTGCGCGCATGGTATCGAAGCTCATGCATGAAACGAAGAAGGAGGTGGACTTAACAGGGTCGCACAATACCCCTGAGAATGTGGCGAAGCTTCGTGAGTATCTGAATAGTTTGAACGCAACATTCGAGGAAATCGATGTGCTATTAGGTGACGATTCCGATTAGTGCTGTTTGTTCAGAACAAGAGCAGGGACTATATAAATTGCATTTGACGAATCACAAAACCATTCCCTCGGCAATGGCTTCTATTTCTAGGGATCACTCAACGAATGCGCAGAGTACTGAAAGGAAGCCTTGCCCTTAGTTCTCCAGCTTCTTCTGGGCCTTATCTCTCGCCCAACTCACGATGCTGGTGTTCTTCTGCGCCCAGAGACCAACAGCGCCCATAACAATACCACCGACCATAAAGACGTAGACGGGAATCTCCCACTCCTCTCTGGGATGCTTGCCCTACGTATGACGTCTCAAATCGAGCGCAGACTCCGAACATCTTGGGAGTAGCTTCAGCAGCAGCCGCTTCTTCGTGGACGAGTCTGGTGAGTCTCTGAGCCGGGAACTTGCGAAGAATTCTTGCAATCATTGTTCTATCTTCAATTCTGAAAGGGAGAAGGACAAAGAAAAGGAGTTGCCAATTCCCGCGGTTCCAGCGAATCCAAGAAAACTAGCAAACAAACACAGACTCAACAATAAAAGGCGATGTACACTGACCAGAATACGCAATAGTTCCAGATCAGATAAGAAATGCGAGGACATCACAATCACACAATAGAGAGCAATTCACGACCAACTCCTTTGCCACTTCACAGCATCGTCACTCTCTGATTCGAGCTAGAGAGGGAATACCCCGTACTAGAAACAACGGGGTAGCCGTTGAAGGGCAGGAGAGGAACAAAGAAGGAGGGAACAATCGGCTGAATCGGAACGCAGTAGCACGGATACGCATTCGAGGGGTAATGAGGATTCCAATCCCAAGTCGAAGAACGGGACATGAGTGAGGGAGAACATGTCACCGACGTAGAGGCCCACAGACCGCAATCGCCGTCGTGAGGCGAGCTCAGCTCCTCGGGAGAATCAATAATGGGCAGATTGAACGGAGGCACTGGCTTGAGCGGGCACAGCGGGACAGGTGCCATCGCAATTGGAATCGGCACGATCGAGAAGGACTGGAATTGCTGCTGATAATACTGGAGTTTGTGCTGCGCATCGCGCGAGGAGGAGGCATACGATAAAAAATCCCCTTGGGCACTAGTAGAAACTGCAAGCAGAGGCAAGTAGCTTCCCACTACGAGTGAACGCAACGCAGTGTGCAAACCCCTAGAAGCAATTGACGCGTTATGGGAGGAACACAACTTGTTGTAGAAGGAGGCATATTCCGTTGTTGATACAAATAGAGAATAGTCGATTCGCTGAAGGAAGTCCTCTTCAAGACAACTCACTTCAGCCGCTGATAAGCCGTCTAGGCACGCGTAGTAAGCATGAGTGTAGCACGTTTCGTCGTGGTATTTATGCGCCAGAACGATTCTGAGGGTGAACGCAGCGAGCAATCTCCTACGATGCCAGAACGATCTGCTTTATGGAGTAAACGTTCACCAGCGTAAAATGATTCCGTACCAATCTCTCGATATACAAAAGAGAGATCACGTACACTTCCAAGCTACATCTCATCTGTTTAAAGAGACTATGAGTGAGGCCAGCGCGCACTCCAATCACCAATTCAGGAATAATGAAAGAGGAACACAATTGTGGTTTGACTGGGAATACACCGAATTCGTACAACCGTTGGAAGGCTAGATCATGAGACAAACTCGGCACGACACACCTGGGGACAACGGCTCAAGAGCGAGACGATATGCGCGTTGTACGCTTGATAGAGATCATTCGTGAAGAACTCTTCCATGGTTGGGAGGAGAAAAGAGCGGAAGAACGAATAGCTAAGGCCTACGTCTCACTCCTTTCATGGGGTCCTGTACTACAAAAACGAAAGCACGCTTCGCAGAAGGTGCTCGGTTGTCTTCTCAAAGAGAATTCTGGACCGCGAATACAATCAATGATAGAAGAGAAGATATGGCGGAAATACGCCCGATTTTGGAGGATCCTACTTGTCAAATCCAAACGATGTGTCTATCAAGCATATCAGTTCGTAGTGGTATTGAAACATGTCTGCTTGTGTTGTTTGTAAGACACCTCACCTCGCACTCTCATTCAAACATGCCATTTCACATTCTCATTCAAATGCGTCATCTCGTAATGACCGTCAACCACACCACCACGTAATATCCATCAAACACACCATTTCGTAAAAAGCAACTCTAACGTCCAGGGATTGTCCGTGTTGTCCTTGGAGATGACGGACTTCACAGTAGCCTTCACGTTGAACAGAGCCTTTGAGCGACTCCTGTCCTTGATGGTAAAAAACGAGTCGATCAGCGATGTGACGTACGGACCCTCCTTGTTGACCACCTACCCGTGAAGCAACTCTAGCACCACAACATCGCAAACGCTCGGAATCGTATCCGTCACGTCGATGCGAATAGGATTCTTGGAAGCCTGGCACTGCGTAGGAATGATCATAATCAGATTCGTGTTGTTCAGCAGCGCATTCAGGGCATCGAAGCAGTCGCCGCCCGTCTGACTCCGATAGGTGTGAAGCAGCACCTCTCTGGCGAAGCGCAGCAGGTCGCACGCCATCAGCTTCTCGTCCTTCCTTCGGATGCTCTCCATCAGCAAGAAGAGCATCTTGGAGGGAAATCCGTACGTGTCGCTGTCTCCCAGCGTGGCTTGGAAGGTTCGCTCTCCCAGCACCACCGTCTCTCGGTTCAAGTCGCGCATCACCTGCGTGAGCTGCGGGTCCAGCGTCGGTCCGCGGTAGCCCTGCGAAATGCTCTGGATGAAGTACACGGGAATGCGCAGCGGCACGTTCACGATCGCGTTCAGGATCCGCTCGATGTCCTCAAGTTGCTTCGCGCGACCTATCAGATTCCGGACGGCCGTGAAGATATGCTGGCTAAACCACATGGTCGGGTCGTTGTGGCGCCCCAGTCGCGCCTGCCGGATCGCGCGGAGCCAGCTGTCGCGCTCCTCGTCGCTCTGACACATGAAGTGCTTCTCCACCGTCTTCTCGCTGTCCGTCTGGTAGTCGTCCACGGGGTGCGTGCTGGGGAGCGGCGCGGTGGAGCTGGAGGCGGACTTCACGTAGGACTCGAGCTGCTCGATCGAGCTCAGATCCAGCTGCGTCTTGGAGGTGGTTTTGTAGATCACGTCGAAGACGTGGTGGACGTTCTTCTTGCGGTTCAGACTGCACCGCGGTTCCGTATTCTCGTCCAGAACTAGGGGTGAACGGGAGAGTGGACAGCGACTCATGAAGTGCTGGTTCTTGCGCATCTTGTCGGTGATGATGATGTCTCCCTTCGTGATCATGCTCGATGACAGCGGGAACCAGATCAGCTTGCCGATCGTAATGATGACATATTTGTCCTGCCAATGGTTGATGGGGTTCTTCGACGCCTTCTTCTTCAGAATGCCGCACTTGATGATCTCCGCTCCCTCCTCGAAGCGCACCGGGGTGGCGTCTCTGTCTACACGTGGAGAGACGAGACCAGCCGTTACCCAACATATCCAGCATTTCCAACGCGCAATTGCGGAACAGATCGCGCTCGTCGCGAAGGAGCATCGATGCCTCGATATACGTGTTCGCAGAGTCACGCAGCGAGAGATCCACATCACGTAGCTCGCGAGCCGGCTGACTCCCCTATCCCATCAAAGCGAATACAGACGCGCACCCGGTTCTTGTGATAAGACTCTCGCTCGCTCGATTTCCGCTCCGAAGGGGGATTGATCACTTCGCTTTTGAAGATCGATGCCGATCCATCGTTCTAGTCCTCACGGATAACGAAAACCACCACGTGTCCAGTAGAATTGCTAAGCGGAGAGGACAGATTCTCCTCTTTCCCCACCGGTGTTGCTCTCAGCTTGATAATCCGTTGCCTCTATTCTCGTGACTGGATCGCCCCTCAGCACCAACTTCTTGTGTGCTTTCGTTTGTCGGAATTTCGATGAACACCCGTTGCTGCACTCCTTCCCTCTTATGTATCGACTTTGAAATTGGGGCGGAAGAGGACGCGGTGACTGTCGGCTCATTTCCCCGCTTTTCTTCCGCCTTCTCGTTCTCGTTTTCCTTCTTGTCCATCCCCGAGTGACGATTGATAGGGTTTGTCCTGTCGGAAGATGAAACTGAAAGGGGGAGATTCCCGTATGATTCTATTGTACTCCTTGTGGTTGAGCCGATTCAACAAGGAAGGGCGTTGATGAGCACCATGACTGATCCCGTCCACTTCACCATTCCACAGGGACAGATAACAGATATTATCTTCCCAGACACGCGTGAGACTATGAATCCCACACAGTCGTTTCTTGACGAATGAACGAGTTTACCGCTTCTCTTCTATTAAGTTTGTTGTCTCTGCCTGTCTTCGCAGTGGAAGGGTGGAGAGGGATAAAGAACAGAGATCTCCATCTCTTCCTGTTCTTCACGATTCTCACGAATGTGGTCACCTGGGTGTATTTCCTAATCAAATTCGTGTACTGCTTGTCTGTACGAGACAAGGTACCTTCTTGTTTGCTCCGTGATGGATAGTCAAGGTCAACCCATGTTGCTCACAACAAGATGGAGCGATTCCTATCCTACTTCAGTGTGGTGGATACGATTAGCATCAGTCTTGTGTGCATCGTGTTCTGGACGATGCTCGCTCCGGGAAATGTTTGACTTAGTGTACTCATTTGATCCGTAGTACTGGGGAGTCTCGCAGAAGACCTTTCACAGTCTGTTCGATCACTTCTTCATCCCTATTGCAAAGCTCATCGATTTCCTCCTCTTCACGCCTCTCGACTGCAAGTCGTCGTATGTCTACATCTTCACCGTGTCCTATCCCTTGCTCTACTACATCGGCACGACTCTTTACGGGATCTTGGGTCCGGAGCACTACTATCCTTACTGGTTTATGAATCCCGCTCTTCTTTCCTATGGCTGGATTGTTGCGTTCTTTGTGATCTTGCTTGGCGTCTTCCTGGTGTTCATCCACTTGTTTTTACGTATTGCGGCGCAGATCCAGAGCAGGCGGGAGGTGCTTGAAGAGAAGTGAGTGTTGTATAGTGAATGAAACAGAGCATGTTTGTTCGACATCCATTGATTTGTTCTCCTCCCGTTCCTTCATCGACTTGTTCTCCCGTTCCTTCATCGACTTGTTCTCCTCCTCACGCTCTTCCATCTCGAATTCACTGTTCTTGATCTCCTCCTTCCAGATCTCCCGCATACTGCTGTAATCGGCGTAGTCCTTTCCAATTTCGTTCAAATCGGATACGACGTGGGCTCTGCCTTGCAGTTCTCCGTGTTCTGATGTGTAGTTCTATTCCTTACGTCACAACAGCAGTCACACTGTTAGCAGGATTTCAAGCTCCTTCGCCTCTTTCGCGACCTCCTTCTTCTCTTCTTCCGTCAGTGAGGTAGCACTATCCAGGAGAGCGATTGCCTTCTTGTAGGTGTCAATCGCCATGTGGACTTCACCCATTTCGCGCTGCGCTCTGGCGAGAGTGATGTAACCCTCGCACCAATTCGGATTCAGCTCCAAACTCTTCATAGAGAACTAGAGTCACACGGAAAACGAAAGCACTCACCTTTATCGCGCCAAACGGTCTCCCCTGAATGAGGTGTATCTGAAAATCACACAAAACCAACAAAATCCACCTGTGCGATCATTTCAAACAGCTTGTAGTCTTTGTTGTCTATATCAGCCGCGCGCGATAGAAGGGTGAGAGCCTTTCCAAAATTTCCCTCTTCGGCTTCCTTCATGCCCTCCTTCTTGAGATCATCACTGGAAACAGCTAGTCAATCATCCACACGAAACGCTCCCACTCTTCTTCTCCTCCTGCTGCGGCGTAAACATGGAAAGGGTGGACTACGGGGAATACGAAATACCCGTGGATACGGAGGCATCCTTCTTGGAGTTCACCTTGAACGACCCTATCTGTATCGTCGCCATCTCGAGTGTGCGTTCCGAGTGAAAACAAAAATAGTCCCTGCTTTTGGAACGGAATCAGTATTGAATAAGAACCATGGCATTCCTGTTGATTCTTGCTCTTTCCTCTTTGTGTATCGCTTCTGCCGAGGTGGATGCACGAAGCAACGTCATTGACTCGGATACCGTTGTCATCACGGCAATCACGGAGAGCTTCAACAATCGTTCTACATTCGTGATGGACCGAGTGCTGGTGAATTTCATTTACCAAAAGTCCCACTTCGAGTTGTGACTCACAGATAGGAAGGATCTGAATTATGCAGTGAACGTAATTCCGGCTGGAGATATGCGATGGAACGAAAAGACGTCCAACTATGTGTGCGGAGGAGGAGAGGAGCAGTGCTATCGGAATATGCTGCAGTATTGCGCAATCCGAGAGTACTCGTATGAGATTGCGCACGAGTTTGTTCACTGTGTCCAGACGTGATTCCGTGCATCTCTTCTCACGGATAGACGTCCTGGAGACTCGTCCGCTCTCTACAAGTTGTGCAAGCGTTTTGGCTCGATGGAGTACGAGGAGATTGACAAGTGTTTGAAGGAGCGTGAAAAGGTGCACTGAATCCCCACTCTGACGAGCATAGATGACGAAGGAGCTGGTGGCGCTGCGAGACCGCCACATGTCCAAGAAGCACGCCTCCATTCCCCAGGTCTTCTACAATAACGTGTTCATGAGTCTCAACACGCTGGACGAGAACCCGGACTCTCTCTTCTCCCGCCTCCAGTACCGTCTGTGTCGCCTCCCTTCCCTCCAACAGATCAACCCCCCGTTCTGCAACGAAACGTACCGGTCGACGGTGGAGTCTCTGGTGCTCCTTGTCCTGGCGCCTCACCCGTAGAACATCCACATGAAGGAGCAGATGAACCGGGAGAACATGCGAGGCATTCGGTTCAAGAAGTACACGGATGTGATCTACACGCAGCTGCTCCTCCAGTCCTTCGGGCGGTCGATTCTTCATCCGCAGCAGAACGTCGTCGTGTTCTTCGACGTCGACAAGGAGGACTTGGCGTCGCTGTCGAAGCAGCTTCTGTCGGTGACGAGCGACGGGTATGAAGAGTTCGTGCGGATCCAGCTGTTCGGGTTTTCGGAGGACAGTTTGGTGAGCGAGCAGCCCACGATCAGCGACCGCTACCGAGCGTTCCTCTGCGGTCGCCAGCTCGCGAACCCCGTTGCGTACCAGCTGTGTGTGCTGGAGGAGAAGGCGGAGGACGTGCCGAATGCGATGCGGCGTTGCTCGGAGCGAGTGGGTGAGTCGCTCCCAGCGTTGCTTGAGTGCTACTATTCCGACGTGCCCGCGCAACTGCTCCAGAACATGACACAGCTCGCGGAGAACGTGGTGCGAGGCGACAGCATCGAGGAAGCGATGCTGGACCTGGCTGCGATGGATGACGAGGACTTAGGGGACTTGGAGGACGCGGAGGTGGAGGTGGAGATCGACACGGAGGCAGAGCTGATGAGCGCCAAGTCTATGGAGGTGATTCGCTCGCTCATGCCGCGTACGGTGATGCTGAACGGGAAGCGGCTGGACGTGGTGTCGCTGCGACAGACCGTTTGCGAAATGGACTTCGACACCAAGCCGCTGATCTGCACGCACACGAAGCCGGTTCCCTTCACCGCCCGCCCGAGCAGCGCTCTGCGCGAGCCCGTCCTGACGGTCCACATCAACACGAATTGCAACAGCAACGTGAAGGCGCTGGACGAAGTCATGACGTGGCTGGGTCGGCATGAGGAGTGCGTGCTGTCGTCTCGCTTGATTTGTAGCCTGCTCCAGACCGTTTCCTTCGTCCTCACGCCGTTCACGGACATCCTGATCGACCGCACGGCGGACCACGAGTACCAGCTGCGCACGCCGCGCGACCACCACCACATCGCGAGGTCCTTCGTGATTGCCTGCGCCGTGCGCTCCACGATGCGTCCCTCCGTATACTGGCCGTTCGTCCGTTGCATGTTGAGGTGCGTGGTGTGTGTGGCGTGTGAGGTGTAGCACTGGAGGTCATTCGTCGACGGCGGCAACGACGTGTGCGGATCGGACTGGCTTTGACGTCATGCAGTTGAAGCAGTGTCTGGACAGCGAGGAGGTGGTAGATCGGTTCTGGAGGGAGAAGGTTGTGGACAGGGAGAGGAGGTGGATGACGGTGAGTCCGTATGCGATGGTCGGCGCCGAGCACCTGAATCGAATCGACGAGATACCGCAGAGGCTGTGCGACATGGCTCACTCCACGTCAGAGTACTGCTCGCACATCGACCACTTCAATGAGGGCATTCCGTACTGTCCCGTTGCCCTCATCTAGTAATTCCCGTGTACCTTTTCCTCCTCGGTTGTTTGTTACTTTAATCTGTGATTTCACAGGGACGCTTGATCATCAATAACCACTGCACGTGGGAGAACCAAGCCACAGATTTCTTCCATTCAGACCGATATGGTAGGCCTTCTCC
>ERZ1106948.864-NODE-864-length-10930-cov-33.866575_pt1 | contig 10930 bp, 17 predicted proteins | sample MGYA00403673_ERZ1106948 | MGnify/ENA primary metagenome ERZ1106948 (study PRJEB35170, sample SAMEA104062409) | human gut metagenome | biome: human gut; feature: human-associated habitat; material: faeces | place: Denmark | collected 2012-05-07 ...
TGTCACGCTCATTTACACCCTCTCTCCTGTCACGCTCATTTACACCCTCTCTCCTGTCACGCTCATTTACACCCTCTCTCCTATAACCACCCCTCTCCTTGTCACCCTGATCACGCATCGAATTCCTATTACCGCCATATCCCGCCTTCGCATTCTCATTCCCCGGCCCTCTATTCCTGTTGATGCTCGTGTACAACGCACGGAATGGACAGTCCCGCCCTCCAAATCGCATCTGTCCACTCTGCTTCTTTCCTCCAATGCCTCCTCCAAAGCGACGAGGAACCCAACCAGGCATCGTCTTGTTTCGCATAAAGTCAACAAGGATCTGAGCGCCGTCAACGTACTGGCGATGAGTGCTGTAGAATGCGGAAACAAAGTCCTCCTCGTGCTTGTACTCGATGAATCCATAACCAAGGAAGTACCCCGTCACTAGCGCATCACTCGACGAAGCAAAGCAAACCCAAGTCTCGAATGAGATGGATCGACTGAATCCTTCCATATTTGGAGAAGAACGCCGACACGGTATCCTCGCTTGTGGTAGGTCTAAGTATGAACTGTACGGAAAGAAACGACTTTAATCGACTCACAAACAGCGTCTTGTATGGATCACAGGTTATTTCAGGGTTATCATATTTGCAATCTTCTTCTCATCACATGGTAACGATGGGGTACAATGGTTCTGGTACGCTCGCTGCAATCCATGATCATGAGGAGCTATATCGGTTCCGTCCATACTGCCGTTTCGAATCGGATCGTACTCCTCATGGTACCTAACCCTGATACAGAAAGACAAAGCCACACCAAAAACCATAGTCACGCTTCTGATACGTACTCATATGAGCTCAAACGACGATACGTTGCAAAGAAACAATGACAACAATAAAACAGTTAGGACAGATACAAAGAATGCGCTTTCACAAGGATTGGCACAAACTGACTCTCCAACGGATGATCGTCCTTCTTCACGATGAGCTCGACAGCAGCCTGGTCATTCTGCTCTGCACCGGAGTACGACATCTTCTCATTCTTCGCGCTCTTCTTGTTGAAAACCAGTCTGATCTCCTGGTACCGCGTCATCAAGATGTTCGCGACGACACAGTCCACGTTGTATCTCACAATCGCGGAAGAGGCCTTCTGCAACAGGATGGCTGTGTCCGTTTCCAACTTGAATGAAACGGTGTACGCCTCCGGCGCCCATTCGTGCGTCACCATGTATAGCATCTTGGGAGTGTTGGTTAACGGAATGTGAGGATCACCCGCTGCCGACTGGATCTTGTGCTCTCCCATCTGGTGGTAGGGAATATAGAAGTCGGACACCGCAGCAGCAGAGTAGATCATTGCCCGCGGACCCATCGGCTTCACAGCAACACACGCGAGGTGGAATTGGAGCATGTACTCAAATACCGACGTGTACTGGACCTCGAGGAGAGAAGACTCTTTCTGGACAGCCCTCAGGTAACGGAAGGCTTCGAGAACTCGGCAGTCCACATCGGGCACTATCCATCAGCAATACACACCAAATCCACAAAGCAGTCCGTTCCCCTCTTCTCTGAGCATGTCCATATGGTCGTCGAGACAGCTGTCAATGGTGGATCGGAACGGTCGCTTTGTTCCTTCTCTGTACAAGAATATCACAAAGTAGCCTTCCTTCAGGAAGTATCTAGACGTCATACGAAGCAACAACAGCCACTCGGCACTCACGGCTCCTCTGGCGCCTGTCGAGAAGTTGTCAATGAAGCGCACTGTGTGCCTTTCCAGAGGCACAGTGGTGCCTCCCGAGGTGATGACAACTACGCGTTTCTTCTGCTCCACCGCCTTTTGAACGAATTCAGTGTACGGCACCCCGTCAAAGTGGTACTCCTAGAGGCGTGAGGACGAATCAGGGAGCAAACCGATTGCACCTCCGCAAAAAAGTCATAGCACTTCTGGATTTCACGCTCCTCCATTCTATTCTTTTGATCGTGGCTTCTTTTCCGCGCTGTCAATCAAACGAAATCGGCTCGTTTTTCGGCAGTCATTTGGGAGCAAGAGAGAACGGAAGATTTCTCATTTGATTTCAATGTTCCGTGCTCTGGGAAGTGCTAGATTGGTCGGTCGGTCGCTGCAGCGCTGTGGTATCCGCTCGCTCGCTTCGTCGGTTGGGTTTGAGTTTCTCCCATTTGTTTCGGCTCATCGCGATAGCTACGATTTGCTCGTAATCGGCGGAGGGTCGGGCGGCATCTCTTGCGCCCAGGAGGCGAGCGCGAACGGTTTCTTTCTATTGGACGGATTACGTGTAGGCGCGAGAGTCGGTTTGCTGGACTTCGTCGATCCGAGCACCCAGGGAACGACTTGGGGACTGGGCGGCACGTGCGTCAATGTCGGGTGCATCCCCAAGAAGCTGTTCCATCTGGCGGCGACCTACTGCGACAATGAGCAAGATGCGGAGATGATTGGGTTTCAAGTGGCGCAGAACGCGGGTTGTGAATCGTAGGAACCGCTGAATCGAAAGGTGGATTGGAACAAGATGGTCTCCAACATCACCTCGTACATCATGAGCCTCAATTTCAAATATCGTGCCAGCATGATGGACAACGACGTGGAGTAGAGTTCGTTCCCGGGGATAACGATCAGCTACATCAACGCGAAGGGCAGTTTCGTGGATGAGAACACGGTGCATATCAAGAGTACACAAACAGAACGGGACATTACCGCGCGTCACATCGTCATTGCTACCGGAGGCAGACCCTCGATTCCGTACTCCATCGCCTTCTCCTCCACCGTAGCTCGATTCCTGGCGCGAAGGAACTGGCAATCACCAGCGACGATCTCTTCCGTCTGAGCAAGCCGCCAGGTAGGCGTGGACTGCGGCGTGCATGGTAGGCAAGACGCTGATCGTGGGCGCGTCGTACATCGCGTTGGAGTGCGCGGGCTTCCTGCACAGCTTCGGCTTCGACACGAGCGTGATGGTGCGGTCCCGCGTCCTGCGCAAGTTCGACGAGCAGATGGGCGATCTGATCCAGGCGGACATGGAGCGACGCGGCGTTCACTTCCTGGAGCGTTCGCTGCCCACATCGTGAAACATGGCTGGTCGTGTGACGCGTAGGCTGGAGCGCGAGGACGACGGGCGCATCCGCGTGAAGTGGGTGATGAACAACGTCACGCAGAAGGAGGACTGCTTCGACACCGTGATGTTCGCCACCGGTCGCCACGCCTGCACCGACTCGCTCAACCTGCAGGCGGTGAAGCTCTTCGCCGAACCCGGCTCGGGGAAGATCGTGTGTCCCGAGGGCGAGACGACGCGCGTGAAGAACATCCACGTGATCGGCGACGCGCGCTTCGGCAACCCCGAGCTGACGCCTGTCGCCATTAAGCAGGGCACGCTGCTGGCGGACCGTCTGTTCGGCGGCAGCACGAGACAGATGGACTACTCGTACATCCCGACGACGGTGTTCACGCCGCTGGAGTACTCGTCGGTGGGCATCACGGAGGAGGAGGCGCAGAAACAGTACGGCGGCGACAAGTTCGAGGTGTACCACCTCCACTACGACACGCTGGAGCAGGGCTTCCTGGGCAGAGTGGACAAGAAGGGAATGCCGATGGAGAACCAGTGCTACTCCAAGATCATCACCATGCGGGAAGCGCCGCGCCGGGTGCTCGGAGCGCACATCCTGGGTCCGAACAGTGGCGAGATCATTCAGGGACTCGCGCTGAGCATGAAGCTGGGCGCGACGAAGGACGATTTGGAGGCTTTCGTGCCCATTCATCCTACGCACGGGGAAGAGGTGTTCAACCTGAATACGACGAAGGAGCAAAGCATGTTTGCCTCAAAGCGCTCTTGCTGATCCAACTAAGCGCATTACGGGTTTCACGGGTTTTTCGCCGTAATGTGCTTTCTGAACCGTCTGATTCGATTTTCACGATTATATGATGGGCTGTGGGCAAACTCGCCGAGACCTGCAGAACTGAGCTTCTTGAAAGGAGAATCGCGTCGTGTTTGTTGGGAAACAACGAAAACAATTACTGCACACTGTCTGCGTCGATAAAGCAGAAATAGGGGATGAGGATACCGACGAGCATCGCAAGCAAGTGCCAAGCCTTCAGGTTCGAGCCAATCTCGGGCACGATGTGAGTGATAGACACGTAGAGGAAGGTACCAGCGGAGAAGGCGAAGCAGACGGGCAGGAAAGCGCCGTTCAGCTCCACGCTCCACAAGCAGAGCATCGCCATGATGAACGTAGCAAGAGGCGTAGTTCCGGCGAAAATGAGAATGTACTTGGTAGCTACACATAAGACGCGTCACCCACAACTCACATTCACACATCGTCAACTCCAGCTTCTTGAAGTAGGCGCCCAGACCGAAGGCAGCGGCGGACTTGTGGAGGGCAATAGCGAAGAAGATGACCCACAGGGCTCTGGGGTTCTTGCTCAGCATAGCAGCGCCGATAGCCACGCCATCGAAAATGGAGTGGAAGCAAAGACCCCACACAGTCGACTGGTAGGAGTGGCGGTGGCCAACCTCCTCCTTGTGGCTCTCCTCGTGCGTGCATTCTTCGTGTTCATGTTCATGCTCGTGCTCATGCTCGTGCTCATGCTCGTGCTCATGCTCATGCTCCTCATGGCCGTGCTCGTGACCGTGGCTGTGGGAGTGAGCGAAGCAGCGATGAGTGAGGGAATCGGCGAACATCATCACGGCAAAGCCAATCGTGATGCAAATACCAATCAAACGGTAGGCATTCATTTCCGCCTCCTCCGTCTTGATTTCACCGATATTCTCGAGCGCATCGGAAATGGACTCGGGAATAACGGCCGTGAAGGCGGCTCCAATCATCAAACCAGCGCCCAGCGCTCCGATGATGGACATTCCAGTCTGGCGCACACGCAGCCAGTAAGGAAGGAAGCACATAATGCATGTCCAAATGAGGAGCAATATACAGAGGAAGAGGATAAACCAGATGGAAACCTTGTGTTCAGCGAACAGAGAGAATACCTTTTCGAGCATGATTCACGTTCTTTTTGAGAATAGAACAGGACCGCGGTTATTTCATTGTGTTACCCTCTGTGTTCCATCATCGAGGATTCGCGAATCGCGCTATTCTTGCTATTCCGAGCGCCATCTTTCGTGGAACAGCGAATATAACATATTCGAGCAGTCCATTCCGATATGAGCGTAGGAGTCATCATCCCCGATTCTCTCTTAGGATAGTGCAATCGACGGAGATGTGTACGCTGTGCAATATGTATTATTCGTTCCACTTCACCTCACTTTCTAGGAGAAAACACGGTGCAGCTCCTGCTATTGCTGTTTACGTGGACACTCTGTATGTCCATTGGATTCTATGTGAGGAAATAGGACGAGGATGCTTGTTTCGTGTTCTTCAAGAAGAAGGGCGAGGAAAGGAGCTTTCTTGCCGTTCCTCTATCACATCGGATCGTCGAGTTAATGGGGGTGGAAAGATCGTCCTGACTTTCACCGTAGAATCAATTGACCGTGAAGGAAGGGAGCGAATCTCCGTCCCTGTCATTTTGTTTAGCAACAGAGGAGGAGGCGGAGCTGTGGCTGCATTCAGCGCTTCGTATCCAACACAACACGTCATCCAATACGACCAGCGTGCAAACCATTCTATCAACTGCGTCCTCCTCTGCGACGGACCTTCCTACGCTGACGAAGATCATCTCATCGGTGAATCTGTCGCGATTCTTCTGACACCCAGATTAACGTGTCTCTCGAGACCCGCGTGGAATCTCTTCAGACCCTCTCCGCCATTTCTCTGAACACGCTGTACGCCTACGTCCACAACGTACCCGCCCATGTCCCCGTCACCCGTAGTTCGACCTCACGCTCACGGGCACGCGCAGCATCGCGTGGAAGCTGGCGCTGGGCGTTCTCCCCCCAGAGCGCTCCGTCCCGCAGTGGTGCGAGCATCTCCGCGCGCAGCGACAGTCCTACGAGCAGGTGCGCCACACGCACACGCGGGAAATCACAGCCGTTGCGATGGGGCGGGAGAGTGAGGCGTAGACGTGGTCCGAGCGCGACTCCGCGCAGTACGGACACCTGCGCGAGATCGAGTCGATGATCCGGAAGGACTGCACGCGCACGTTCAGCCATGTCTTGTTTTTCAAGAGCGCGGTCATCCAGGACATGATCGTGCGCCTGCTGCTCGTCTTCACGCTGGAGCACCCCGACATCGGCTACAAGCAGGGACTCACCGACCTCGTCGCCGTCCTTCTTCTCTGCGTCTACTGCGAGCGCGACAAGGACTCCACGCCTCCTCCTTCGGACGGCGGTTTCGCCCTTCAGCAGCACACGCTGGACGTGCTCGACGCGCACCTCCGCTTCCAGCCGCAGCTCCACGACCAGCAGAGCCGCGCCTTCGAGGCCGTGGCGACTCCCGAGCAGCACGCGATGATCGCGGGCCTGCGGGAGCTGACGGCGACGGAGTTCATCGAGCACGACTGCTACCTGCTGCTGCTGGCGCTGTTCCGACCGCTCGTGGGCTGCTACAGCGCGCAGTACGAGGCGTCTCCCGACGGGATCGAGCACCGCATCGAGAGGGTCATGGCGCTGGTGACGGAGTGGAAGCCCGCCGTGGCGGAGACCTTCAGCGTGGCGATTGAGCGTCCGTGTGAGCCGTAGAAGTGCGAGGTGCACCCCTCGATCTGCCTCCTGCGGTGGCTGCGCCTGCTCTTCGTGCGCGAGTTCTCGCTGGAGGGCGTGTTCTATCTGTGGGACCGCGTGCTCGTCCACCCGCTACCCAACTACCCCGTGCTCGAGTACGTGGCGACGGCGATCCTCCTGCTGCTCGAGACGCCCATCCGGCAGTGCGAGTCGATCCAGCAGCTAATGACGCTCCTCCAGGACGGCTGCCACTCGCTGAATGTGCGGACTGTGTGGGAGCTGGCGCTGTGTCTGTGGAGGACGAAGGAGGCGACGGCGTATGAGGCGGTGGTGGTGGCGAGCGAGAAGAAGCCGGAGGAGAAGAAGGAGAAGGCCTTTTCGCTGCGACGGCTGTTTCATCCTCCCAGGAGGGTGCTGAAGGGGAGGAAGTCGCGCGAAGAGTCTTCTGGCTCTGCCAAGTCGTTGAGCGGCGCTCTTCCTTCGGATGCTTCCTCTCAGTCGTTGAGTGCCCTCTCTCAAGCCAATCCTTCCTCTCAGTCGTTGACTGCCCTCTCTCAAACTAATCCTTCCTCTCAGTCGTTGAGTGCCCTCTCTCTAGCCAACGCGTCCTCTCGGTCGCTAGATGACATCTCTCCGTCAATCACTCCCTCCGAATCATTTAATGTCGCTTCTCTGAACGTGCAACCCAACTTCTCACCTTCTACACCTACGGAGGCCCCGGACCCTTCCCCTATCGTGAATTCACCTGAAAAGCCGGAGGACGCCATTCAGATGGACGCAGCTAGCATTTTGAGCAAATACTTTCACTCCTCTGTTTGAATAACAAACACAAGAACGACAGATGGGAAAGGAGTTGTTACCTCCCTGAAGTGCTTTAATAAAGGACTGGTGTAACTTAGAAAGGGCACACGTGTCGTTTTTCAACTCCAAAGAGAACTCTCTGTTATACTTGGATCTACATGTCACAGCAAGTCACGAGGAATACATCCTGTGGGGGATATCAAACCCAAAGTCTTCCATAAGCACATAAAACTGGTAACCAAGATACCGCAAGTGATGAATGAACTGAACCTTGTTAAATCCATAATCATAATAAAGGGGGTGGTATAGAGGAAGCACTCTGGACCGCTTTACAATCACATAGGGTTCCATTGTCGAATAGTTCAGACATCGCAGCTGCTGCAGCAACTCGCCTCTAGACTCGTACCAATACCGCCCTAAATAGAGCTGGACGTGAACGGTCACGAAAAGGACTACATGTTTGTTCATCTGCGGATTCGCCAGATTCGCCTCTCCGAGCTCGACGCGCTTCACCAACTCCAGCTTGTTCGTTGGAATATACGGCGTGATTCTACCCGTGACTCCGCCACCACAGCCATGCTGGAGAGAGGAGAGCGACGCGCCGTACGCCGCCTTCAACGAAGAGGAAAACTGGAAGGCGGGCAGAATCACCGCAGCGTAGTCGCTCGCCAGCACCTCCTTCGGCAGCTGCTGGAAGTGGGGCAGTAGGGACTCTATGGCGTGAGAGACGAGCGCAGCGCCAACCCGAAGGGAGAAGGTCGATGTCGAAGGCGATGAAGTGGGACGAGTGGAGCTGGAGAATCGCCAGGTCGCGCAGCAGGTTGATGGGGTAAAGCGGATTGGGGCGCGCTTCGTGGATGAGAGTTCCGTGCGACTCGCTGACGATGTAGTTGCTGTCGCTGGATTGTTGGGACGCGACAACGTAGATCGTGACATCCAAATCGGGATGGTTCTTGTGCGACTCCAGGAAGTGATCTACTACAAGTATCTCACTCTCGGAACACCATATCGCCAAAGAAATGGAACTGTTCCATCTCGAAGAAAACAAATCGAACACAGGAAGACGATCCGTTCTACACATCAGCGCACACCGACTGCGGTACGATGCATGGATTACGGCAGTCAGACTAGCACCACTCCCAGCATCCACTACAACATCACCATACCAGCATAGTGCGCACCTGCACTGGGCGAAAAGGGGTGAACTGACTTGTCGCGAGAGTTCCAAGTGAGGATGTAGTGCTCCTGGCAGAAGAAGAACAAACGGTCCTCCTTGCAAGGATAATAGAAAAACTCCTTGAAAGAGGCGAACGCTTCCAACAGTCCCATCCCACTCGGCAAGGAAAAAGGCGGCTTCGTCAGGTTCACGTAAGCGGACAGGATTTGCGAGTAATTGAGCATGCCGTTCATCTCCAGATACTCTCTCTCACTGATAAATGACTTGGGACGAGGCGATTCCCCGACAAGAGTTCGACGTTGCGGTGTAGAGTCATGCAACGTCCTCTTTCGCAGCAGGGCAATGTTTTTGTTCTCGCTGTGACTGAATCCCATCACGAAATAATCAACCGCCAGCTTCGTCCCGTTTTCACCAAAGAGAGAGTTCGACGGATCCAGAGCCAGCTTAAACGAAATAGCGTTCATCATGATCTTAAAGTATACCGTTAAACCCCCGAGCAGGAGAAGAACACAAAAACGCAGGAACGTCATGGACTCCGCTTCAACACTATTGCCTTTCATGCAACGGACGGAGTAGCAACAAACAGCGGCAACAAGAGACTAGTGGGAACTCGGATAATGGCCATAGGGGTAATAGGGCCGCTGGACATATTCATTCGCGCAAAACGGCGGGGGCGGGAGAATCTGACTTGTGTTCGGAATTGGAGGGACCTGACTTGTGTTCGGAATTGGAGGAACCTGACTTGTATTTGGAATTGGAGGAACCTGACTTGTGCTCGGAATTGGGGGGACGGTCGTGCCCGAACACATGGGGAAGGCGTTCGGCTCCACCGACGGAATGCCAAACACCGGAGGATGTGCGACGACGCTTGTAGGGTTACTGACCACGTTGGCTACGGGAGGCAGAGGCGGGACCAACGGCGGGGGACACACCGTCGGTGGAGGGTAATAGAACTCTGTAGACCGCGTGTGAGGCGCCGCGTCCTTCGCGGCGGGTGTGTGTCGAAGCGGGTAGGGCAGTGTGGGGACCAGCAGAATGGGTTTGGGGATGGGCGGGAAGCGGTGCAGCATGGACTGGCGCTGCTGCTCGCACTGGCGATAGTACGCCTCCTTGCGCTGCTGCTCCTGCGGGGTGAACACGTACTTCAGAAGAGGGCATCCTGAAGGAGCGATATTGACGATGGCGGGAATGGACACACTCTCTACACGTGACGCGCGGGATGAGGCGCTACGCTCGCGCAAGCTCGGTACACTGCACAGGTTGCGCAGCTCGTTGTAGAACGCCTCGTACTGGTCAGGAAACACGGCGAGCGAGAAGTGGATCCGGCAGAGAAACTCCACTTCGAGCGTGTTAATCTGCCACACGCTCAACTGATTGAAGCTGGCGTAGAAATCGGACCGGTAGCATATTTCGTCAAAGAACTTCTGCGCCAGCACAATTCTAGCCGCTAAACCACCACAAGCAAGCATCACGAGGAAATGACAAGGTTCCGGATTGAAGAATCGTTGACAATGCCGGGGACACATTTGTTTATCCGTACAATGTACATGAGGGAAATGATGTAGCACTCCAAGCAGCAGCTCATGCGGAGGAATAGACTATCCGTGACGGGTGAAATGCACCGATACTTCTTGAAAAAGTCCTCCAAGGATAGAACTTGCGAATCATAGCGTGAAAACAGAGATTGGTCATTGCGTTGTTTTTTCTACGGATAAGACATGCCAAACGTACCAACCCTAGCATTCTCCTCCATCACACGATTGACGTAATACACGTAGATCTTTGCTATATCTCCGATGTTGTATTGCTCCATGGCACATGTACTGGACGATTCTGCTTCAAGAAACAAGAAGTGACACTCGGAACGATAGACTGGAGAGAAATCAAGTACTAGATGAAGGGAGAGTCGTTCAGAGAGAAGATTGCAAGAAAAGAAGAAGAAAACGAATCTTTCTGTGATTCTTCACAGATACGGAATCAGGTCAACGCCCTGCGTGTTTTGTTGTTTATGTGAATTGTGATTGGTGGGACTAGCTAGATGCAGAAAGGAAAGACAGTACCGTTGTCTGTTCTTTCCCAAAACTTCGATGTTCTTCAACGCAGACTCCGATTCTACTCCGCGTTTTCGCAGTCATTCTCTTCGTTCACCCTCATCCACGAGGGAGTCCGTCTTACTACGCGCATTCTCCAGCTATGCCCAGACCCAAGTGATTGTGCGCAGACGGAACTCTCGAAAGGAGAGTAAAACCAAAACACAAATGGAGACAAAAATCCCCCCATTTTGGAGTTCACCTTTCCACTTTTGAACTCCCCTCCAAAAAGACGCCCGATTTCTGTGTTCCTTTTGTTGGTTT
>ERZ1106948.867-NODE-867-length-10914-cov-52.437701_pt1 | contig 10914 bp, 21 predicted proteins | sample MGYA00403673_ERZ1106948 | MGnify/ENA primary metagenome ERZ1106948 (study PRJEB35170, sample SAMEA104062409) | human gut metagenome | biome: human gut; feature: human-associated habitat; material: faeces | place: Denmark | collected 2012-05-07 ...
GACACGGAAATACCGGCTCCAGAAAGCACACATATCTTCTTTATGTCTCCTCGTTTGATTGCAGCTGCAACGCCCTCGAGGGATAGATCCTTGTGGAGCACGGAGTCTCCATATAGATCTTCATCGTCCATGGACGCCCCACTTTCCACTTGTCCCATTACAGTTCAATGGTTTGGTAATAGTGCCGAATAGAGCAATCACCCGTTTCAAAGCACATGATCAGTGGTCTCTTGTGTATCCTTGATTGTCATGGATCACTGCACGTGGAAATCGTACTCGCATACGAAAACAAACAGTTCACCAGAACTTGCACGGGATCCACTTGTCGATAACGCGCTCTCCGTCCAAAACGTAAAACACGGGGTGCTGTGCCGCCGTCATACAAGAGTGGTTGGGATATACCATCAACACTTCGCCAATGCGGTATTTGGAATAGTCAATGGGAGTATCGGACGTCAGAATGGCATGCTCCTGGCTGATTCTATGAGTCACGACTCCTTCCAACCAATCCACTTCTGAACATACAACTCGGGATGTCCCCGAATCGTTCCCCAGTTCGACAGCCCGCTCTTGTCCTTACTCAACGGAATACCGCCACCATCCGTCAGAATCGTGTTGCGGTCCGGATAGAACGACAGAATGCGCGTGAGCAATCTGCCCGCATTGCTCTCCACAGAAGGGCAGCTGCCGATGTGGACCTGATGACGGTCAAAGCAGCAGTAGTTGCCCGCATGGATCTCGGTGACACCTTCCCAATCATCCGAGAGAGTGCACGCGGGAGTAGACCCACAAGACACCACATGGACAGCAATCCCGTTCGCCTCCAGCGCCTTGCGCACCGAAACCATGCGGTCACGCTCCTCCTTCGCTACACGCTTCACATCCTCCATGGTAGCCTGGTCATAGGAATGACCCGCATGGCTGTACAAACCCATGAAGGAACCGGTGCGGCTCTTCTCGATGTACCACGCGAGGCTGATAATCGCCTGCGTATTCGCGTAGTCGATTCCGGCACGGTGGTAACCCGTATCGATCTTGATCAGAACCCCATACTTCCCGTTAGTTGTATCAAGCAGATCGATGTGCTCCTTCATGTCCACGAGAACGTTCAGGTGCTCGATTTTGTGAGAATAGACTTCCAAGTCCTTCAATTGGTGCACTCCAAACGGGATGCCCAGTCTATTTCGTCAGCTACGTTCAGATATGTCTACGTGATGTTCTGGAACCCGTGATCAGCGAAGTACTTCAACTCCGCCATGGTGCTCACAATAATCGCCTGCTTCTCCTTGGGAATACCCTCCACCTGAAGGCGGGCTCCCTCGATAGTTTTGTGCGTCTAACGCTTGAAGACAACCACTTCGCACCATACCTTCACATGCACGCGAAGTCCCACTCCGAGACGATTCGCCTTGTCAACCATAGCCTTACAGTTCTTCTAGTCGTCACCACTCAGACATGACAGAAGACTACCTTAAAAACAGGCAGGTCGATAGCATACGCGGGAGTGCTCACTTCTTGAATAGAGTATCCAGGATTACTCATGAGAATAAGAGAATTGTGTTTCTCCTCTTGGCGTCATGGCCTACAATCCTTCTCTCTTCGCCCCAGCGAACGAGAATCCCACCCCATCCTTCGCTGATGTCGAAGATGAGTACGATCCCGAGTATCCCCTCGATTCATCCACTACTGAATAGGAAACCGAACTCGTATTTGCTTGTATGCGAGAAGAGGAAGAGAGAGGAGGAGGAAACTGAAAAGGTGTTTCTTGTGAAGCAACAACTCGCCGAAGTAGCCATATTGCATCTATATGAGTGTAGAATGAGCGCCACATGGTGGAGGAGAGAAAGAAGCTGGAGCAGGACATTCGAAACGGAAAGATCTTTGATAAGGTGGAGCCGTCAGGACAGGGACGCGGCGTTGCAATGACACTTCCCGCTTGGATGACCGAAGTCGGCTCATTCCCCGCCTCTTTATCCGTAGGGAAAGGTGAAATAGTTCAAATCGTGTACTCTAGACCCTGTTTGTCGGAACAAACCACCCACACGATCATGTTACAGAAAACTCACGGCTTGCTAAAGAGAATGTCCATTCCGGGCGCAGCCTTCAACAGCATGCCCTGCTGGTACTCCGCCTCCAAAAGGGCGTACAGGAGATTCGGACTCTGGCGAAGAAGGGACTGCGCCTGCATCGGGTTCTTCTTCGCAATCGTTGTGAGATTGTGCAGAATCTCCCTCAATTCCGAAAAGGGCATCTGCTTCAGATATGTGGATTCCTATAGAATTACACGATTTCACCATGTCGTCTTACACTGTCCTCGTTGCTCTTCATGAGAGAATCGATCGGGGAAGTGTACAAGTGGCCTCCGTCAAACACTTCTCGCCTGCAGTGCATCGCCGCTCTTCTGCATTCCTCCGGAGAGCTGAACTCAATGAACGCGTAGCCGTTGTTCTCTTCCCCGTCTTCACGCTTTGAAAGCCTACGCCTTATCCATAACACAATATCACACCTTAGCGAAACGATTGATCCAGAAGATAAGAAGAAAGCGATGAGATCCTTCTCTTTCGTGGAATACGGAATATCGCTCACTACCTTTAAAACACCGCAAGTAAGATTACGAAATAGAGTGTTCGCAGGTATCATTCTGTGGCGGCAACACGATTCTGAACAACAAACACCACACTGCTCCATTCCTCCCATGATCTCCTCTCTTGCCTTTGAGCACTGACCACACTACGGTTCAATTTCATGAGATGCCGTCACCTTCGATATGATCTCCTCCAAATGCGTGATGTACTCCATGCTCTTGTTGTACTCCGCCTCCAGCTTGTTCGCATATTCCGACAGTTCTGTCAACTGCATCTGTAACGACTGCAGAGACTCCTCCTGTTGCTTCTTTTCTTCCTGCAATTTCGCGTACACCTCGTGCGTCATCACCACATCCGTTCCCTTGGACGACGAATCGCCATTCTTCCGAAGCTCGTCGTTCTCTTCTACACGTAACGAAGAAGCAGAACTCGTGCTCTGGAGCTGATCGATGGTCTTTTGAAGTGCGGATTCGTGGTAGTTGGCAAGCACAGTGCGCTAATCATCAAATGGATTCCCCACCCTCACGAGCTGTGAATTCACCTCCTCTATCTGCTGCTTGAACTCCTCCCTCTTCTTCTTGTAACCCTCACTCTCCTCCTGCATCTCATAGCGCCATGTCACACCCACATCGAGTCTTCGTTCCAGTACACGCAGCTCCGACATTCTCTTTTCCATATCCCGCTTCATCACCCTGATTGTCACCACCCAGATTATAACGATACTCGTTCGAGTGATCCTTGAGCGAACAACTCTCCGTCAAAGAACCGATCTTCTCACACAACTTCATCTTTTCTTCTACGAGAATTCCCACTTCCTTTCGTACTACATGTCAGGGAGCAGCAGCAGTGATACAGCCATCCAGCTCATTCTGCGTCTTCTTGTGCTTCTCCGTTTCCGTGCTCAGCTCCATCTGCTTCATACGGTAGCTCTACCCTTTCACACGGCGCAGAGAATCCCACCTCTTCCAGTTTCGATATCTTCGACAGCAAATCGCGCACATCCTCGGATGAAAACGAGTTCTCCATGCTCTGGTTCATTTCCTGTCAAACGACTAGGATGGAGGGAATTCTCTCTTCCCTCGAAAATCGCACGTCCCCCTCACAAGGAATAAAAGCGAGAATAATCATCCTCATACGGCTTGATGACCAGAGAGGGTCTCCTTTCACATAATGCACTTCATGGCATGCTTCTCCATTGCAACTGCATTCCATTACCAATGCTTAGCCCCGCTGCCTTGTACTCATTCTCCAATTCTCTGATTGACAGCCGAACGACACGAGCACGTCAAATCACACTGCATTCCCGAGGCAGACCCATTCCAGGTCCAAAACGGCCCCTCATGGTCAGCTGCCTCTCCACGCCAACTCGTCAGGGAATGCATTTCACGCGCTTTCCTTGTGTGTACAGCGAGATTGCACAGTATGAGAGAAAAGGACACTCACAAATCGCAGCGACGTCCAGAAATCAGGAAGAAAGCGACCGCAGAACCATCCCTCTTGTCCTCCCGCGGTTATTCAGCATTGAATTATGGGCATGTTTCTACGGTTGGGATAAACCCCACAAAATCTCTTAGAATGGCCGAAAAACCTAAGGGAGTCAAATACGCCATCAGACCCTTCGCCGCTGGCGGGTGTGCTGCCTGTTTCTCTACCTGCTGTGTTTGTTAGCAATTCGTTTTCTTAGCTCTAGATTTTCCCTTTTGATATGGTCAAGACGCGAATTCTGCTCTCGACAAAGAGCAGTAACGTTCCGTCGACTTTCACTACAGTGGTGAAATACATCTACAAGAGAGAGGGTCCCTTGGGCTTTTACCACGGCCTTTCCGCCGCCTTCATGAGAGAAGCTGTCTACGGTACGGCGCGTCTTGGCATTTTTGATACTCTTTCCGCCACTCTCAAGAAGAAGCAGCATGTGGAGGCGATTCCCCTGTGGGAAAAGGCACTCTGCGGCTTAGTGGCTGGGGCACTGGGCGGGATCATGGGCAATCCCTTCGATATCTCTCTTGTGCGTATGCAGGCGGATGGCGTGGCTCCGCCCGAGTTGAAGCGTGGCTACCACAACGCGTTCCAGGCTGTGTGGAAGATCGCCAGAGAAGAGGGTGTTCTCTGTCTCTGGAGAGGAGCTGTCCCTGTCGTGTGGAGAGCTATCGGTATGAACACGGGTCTTTTGGCGTCGTATGACCAGGGAAAGGAGTTCCTGACGAAGCACTTCCCCGATCATCACTATCTGTGCTCTTTTGGAGCGAGTGGCATTTCCGGATTCATTTGCTCCTTCACGGCTCTTCCCTTCGATCTGGTCAAGGTGCGTATCATGAACATGCATCCTGATCCCGTAACTGGAGAATTGCCCTACAAGGGATTCATCGACTGCATCAAGAAGATTTATGTTAACGAGGGCTTCCTACGCTTCTGGAAGGGGTACTGGGCCTTCTACTCGCGATCTGCCCCCCACGGTATGATCACGCTAATGACGAAAGAGTTCTTCACTGCCGGCTACAACAAGCTGTTTAATTGCTGCTAATTGGCATACGCTATATCCACAACTATTGATAGATGCCTCTCTTTGTTTGAAATCCCCTCCCATTCATTCCACCCCACTCCGAATGTTACTGGACCAGGAGCGACTGCCCTCCTTCTACAACGACGTCGTGTCCCTCTCCCTGAAAGAGCGCTCTCCTGTCCTCATCCTCGTCGCAAGAGACGTGGATGCGCTCTGCGCCTGTCGCGCACTCACAGTAGGTTGGATGACCCAAGATTTCCCAGATAACCCCCACCACCAGCGAACTCACTCCCCTCTAGTCCCTGCTGCGAAAGGACGGCATATTCTACAAAATCAAACAAATCTCGGGATACATCGACATGCAGAAGGTGAACCAAACTTGCATCGACGGAAACGAAGACGTAGACTCCGCCGCTCCCCCTCACTCCTAGCTCCGCACCATCGTCATGCTCAACTGCGGCGCCACCATCGATCTGGCGGCCAACCTCGCCCTCACTCCCGCCCTCAAGTGCCTCGTGCTCGACTCCCACAAGCCCATTCACATCAACAACGTCCACGGGTCCGACCAGGTGCTCGTGGTGAAGGACAGCTCCGTGAGTGAGGAGAACGTGCCGAGCGAGCTGTCGGAGAGCGAAGACGAGGAGAGCGAGGAGGACGAGGAGACGCGGAAGCGCCAGCGCGAGCGACGCGAGGCGCACGAGAACAAGCGTCGACGCCTCATCGAGTACAACGCGTTCAACTACTACTCGTGTCCGTGCTCGATGCTGGTAGCGGCGCTGAGTGGCGGTGAGGGGTAGGTGTACACGCTGGTGCGCGAGCTGGACCGCATGGACAACGACCTGCTGTGGCTGTGTCTGGTGGGCGTGACGGACCAGTACCTGCGCGCCCACATCAGCGACCTCTTCTACGCGTCCTGCTACGCGGAGCTGACCACGTGCGTGGAGAGTCTGAATCTCCAGAACGGCGCCGTCGGCACCATCCAGCAGTCCTTCGAGCCGCGCTTCCTCCTTTTCCGCTTTTGGTCCCTTTACGAGAGCATGGTGCACTCGGACTTCTTGGTCGCGCGCCTCCAGCTCACCCACTCCGCCAGTACCGCCCACTGCGAGGACTCACTCCCAGACCGAATCCGCGTGAACGAGCTGCTGACGCGCATCGGCGTGTCGCTGAAGGAGAGCAAGGAGCCGTAGGGCTGGCGCCGCGTGCTGTTGTGTAGATACGGCTTCCTGCCCCTCAAGGTCCGGCTCGAGCTGCCCCAGCGGCTCCAGAGCGTCAGCGACGCCTTCCCCATCGACGGGCTCTACTACGACTCCTTCCTGCGGCGCTACGGTGGGCGGAGGCGAGCGCGCTGACCCCTAGACGTGCGCACGGAGTTCTCGGCGGCGGACGTGGCGAACGCGGCGACGGCGCTGTTGGAGCAGTGTGTGAGCGAGGGCGAGCTGGTGAACGAGCACGTGCGTGGAGGCGGCGCGAGTGAGGCGTAGTGGGAGGAGAACTGGAACGAGGCGTACGACGCGCTGCTGACGGAGCAGAATCTGGACGTGCTGAAGAAGGGCGTGTCGCTGTGCCAGCAACAACAACAGGCGCTGCTCCGCATCGGCGCGAGCATCCTGGAGAAGAAGGCCATCCACGTGGCGGAGTACTTCCGCTACACGTACCTGAGCGACCTGCCGGAGGCGGACGCGCTGACCTTCACACAGGTGGGGGCGTGGGACGTGTGTGAGGCGTAGCCCATCATGCTCCAGCGTCTCGCCCAGTACATCGTGCGCGTCCAACAACAGGCGCGTGAGTGGGTGGGGAAGAAGGCGCGACCGTACCTGCTGTGCGTGCTGAACCCGCAGAGCGCGGCATACACGGTGACGGGCGTGACGTGCGGGAAGGAGGGCGAGGCGGAGATGAAGTGGGGCTGGTGGGTGTTCGTGACGCGTAGCAACTTCAAGATGATGTTCCAGCGGACGATGGAGGCGATGGAGGCGCGGTGTCGGCTGGACTCGTTCAGCGGTTCGGTGATGCAGATCCACAAGGACGAGTTGCTGTCGTTTGTGTTCGAGCTGCACAAGAGCATCCAGGAATTGTACACGGAGCTCATCCCCGAGTCCTCGTGAGAGAAGTGTTTGTTGGAGCAAAGAGGGCGGAATTCCCGCGATGAGTCGCGTGAAGGGAAATCTCGGTTGGAGCGCCAGATTTCGATCCAAATCGAAGACTCGTATCCTTTCGCAAGGTATTGCACTAAACGGCAACCAGTCCTCTTTGAATCTATTGAATATTCGCAAACATGCTCGCTTTCGCAGGTAGGCGCTCCGCGGTCGTTGTGGGTGATGATGTGTAGGTGTAAAGATGATGGCTACGAGAAATGGTGCGGTTGGGAGCGCGGGTGTGAAGTGTAGTTCGTCTCGCCTCTACAGTGGTGGGTTGTGCCCGCGACGCGTTGAAGACGCTTCCGTACAAGAACGCCGTGAAGTTCTGTGGGGAGAAGGAGCACTTCAACTACACCCAGTTGCTGGTAGGTGTTTTTGGGGAGGTGGCGCGACTCACGGTGTGCAGGACAAGATCCGCATGCTGTCGAACGGCTTCTATGAGTTGGGGATGAAGCCTGGCGACTCTGTGTTGACGTGGACGGACAACCGTTCGGAGACCCTGGCGTCGTTCTACGCGTGCGCCATGACGGGCATTCGCTGCGTCACGGTGGACCCCTCGATAAAGGAGGCGGATGTCCTCGTGTAGGTGTTTGTGAGCGTCGTTGAGGGTGCAGTGATATATTGCGTGAGGTGAACCCGAGCACGGTGATATACAACCCGAGCACAAAGAGAGATGTTCGCGAGGGCGTTCTTCGCGAGCTGATTCCCGAGTTGGTGAAGGGTGGTGGAGTGTGCGTTGCGTGAGTCGTAGCGGACAAGGCGATGATGCAGGAGCCGCTGCACTGCCGCTCGTTCCCGAATCTGCGCACAGTGTGTTCGACGGCGTGGGAGCACTCCGCGCTGGACGGCGTGCTGAACTTCCGCGCGCTGATGGTGGACCAGACGTTCCCCGACCTGGTGTCGGAGGTGTCGAAGCGTATGGAGAAGGATCCTGAGAGCGTGTTGCTGCGCAGCTACGCGTACGGCGAGGGCAAGGTGTGGAAGAGTCGCGACATAACGCAGAAGCAGGTGAGCGAGTGGGCGACGCGCGTGGCGACGAAGCTGGAGCTGACGGCGGACTCGATCGTGTGTCTGGACCTGCCGCTGGTGTGTGTGCGTTGGCGGCGTGACGTGTAGTTTATGCCTCTGTCGCTGGTGACGGCGGTGGCGTGCATGCAGAAGAACGCGATGTTCGTGGTTCCGAGCGCGGATCGCTGCTACGCGTCGACGCTGGAGAAGGTGGCGAAGGAGAACGTGACGCAGATCGTGACGTCGGAGAAGAACGCGGCGCTGTTGAAGCACGAGGCTCCCGCGACGCTGAAGATGGGTTTGTATCCGGTAGGCGCGAGGTGTGTTGGTGAGGGGTAGACGGAGTGTGGCGTGTGTAAGCCGATGACGGGACTGAAGACTGTGAGTTTCTGAGCTGAAAGTAATTGTTCTTTATGGGGTGTTTGTTGAGTGTTTCGAGTTCAGAGTTCGTTTCGGAGTTGTGAGGGAGTTTGTGAGTGAGTTCAGAGTTTAAAGCTAACACGTGTTCCACAAACACTCCACACACCGAACTCACTGTTGAAGTCGTGTCCCTCCTCTCCCTCGCTCAGATCCAGAGTCTGGGTGATCGAGTCCAGGTCCATCGGCTCCACCTCGTTCTCGTCGTCGCTCATGTCCAGACTCTGCATCAGCGTGTCCAGACTCTGCTCCTCCGCCGCCGTCAGACCCTCCTGCTTCGTCTCGCTCGGCTTCTGTAACGAGCTCTCCAACATCGCCAGCTCCAGCATGTACTAACGCTCACACCTCCTCACACGCCCCACGTCGCGACTCGGGTCCTTCACGGGCAGCTTCTTCTCCTCCTCCTCCGAATCGATGTCGAACACCTCGCTCTTCTCTGTGTTTGTCGTGTTTGTCGTGTTCTCTGTGCTTGACGTATTCGTCGTGCTCGTCGTACTCACAGCACTCACAGCATTGCGCCCCTCCTTCCGATGCACCAGCTCTCGCCACAGCGCCGACGACGTGTCCAGCAACAGACTCTCGTACACCTCCAGACGGTTCTTCTCCGCCTCCGGCTTGTACTCCTCGCGCGTCTCCTCCACGCGCAGCTCCACGTACATCGTGTTCCCACATCTGCCCATCACTCGCGCCGCCTCGCCCTACCTCGGGTCGTTACACGCGCCGTCCAACTGCTCCTTCTTCAGCTGGATGCTCCTGCCCTCCACGTACCCCGTGTGCAGCATGCACCGACACACGCTGCTCCGACTCCCGTCCTCGCGCACCTCGCGCACGCGGATCACGATGTTCCCCTACCCCTCACGACGCCCCTCCTCGCCCACGCGGATCACGCGACCCCACGCGATGTCCACGCTGCCCTCCTTCTCCGCCGGCACCGCCACGCGCGTCGCGAACAGCAGCGTCCCGCAGTTGAACACGTCCACCTGCACCGTCGGGTTCGCGCCGCGCAACGGCAGGTCGTGGAGGTGGAGCGAGTGCAACAACAGCGCCTCGCGCTTCAGCGGCACGCACTCCAACAGCTGGCTGAAGTACTGCACGTACCGCCGCTGCGACGGCGTCGTCAGCTCCTCCACCTTCCCGCCGCGACGACTGCAACACAGGTGCAGCGCCTCCGAACAGCTATCCATCCACCCCAGCCACGCCAACAGACACGCGCACACCGTCAGCGTCCGACCCTTCCCCGTCTACGCCTCACTCCCCCGCGCTCCTCCCACCAGACAGTGCACCACCACCACGTTCTCGGGACTGTCGCTCAGGTACGTCTCCATCGCCACGCAAATCTTCATCAGCATGCCCAGCGACGGCGCCGGCATGCCCATCAGGTCGTACGACACCACGTGGTCGTTGAACAGCATCGTCTCGTACACCTCGTCGCTGAGGTTGAAGATCATGTAGTGGTCCTTGTGGTGGGTCTCGAGGAAGGACGCCACGATCTCGCGCATGTTGTACTTGACGTTCGGGTTGGGGTGCTGGGGCCATCCGGGAAAGCCCATGGCTGGAGGTCACTCGATGGGCCCAATCTTACCGATAATGTTGTTTGTAATGTATGTCAAATCTTCCGGTCGTCGCGAAACCACCTCCTTCATCACCTCCGCCGCGTTTTCACTAACTATGCGTGTTTCACGGCTCCAGCCACCTACTTTCGCCCACCTTCTCCTTCGCTACCTTCAGGCCCTATTCGCTGAGAGGGAGGCGAAGGCGGACGTACTTCACTCATCACTTGAGATGTCGCTTTCAACGCATCTCCCGCCTTCTTTTTCACGTCGTCGAACCAGCTGGACCACATTTGGGTTGAAGTGGAGAAGTGAGTTTGAGTGTGAGTGCTTCGATTGCGAGTCTTTCGAGTGTGTTTGTGACTCCTCCAAGTGTGTATGTGACTCCTCCAAGCGCGCTTGTGATCGCGACTCAATCACCTTCCACACGTGTACAACAAGGAGGGGAGTAAAACTGAAGCGCCTTCTTCTCCGAGAAGAGTCCGTCGTCCTTGAGAAGCGTGTTGCACTCCTTGCACACGAGCGAAGCCTTGGTGTTGACGAAGCCGCACCTTGGACACTTCAGAGGAACCACCTTCTCGTCGAGGATGTTCGCCTCGCTCGTTCTGCCCGAGACGAGGTGCGAGTCCGTGACCGTCTTGAGGAGCGACATCTTCTCCATGCCGTCCGCGTCGAGTCTAGAGGTGAGGGGTGGAGGGGAGAGGCACATCGTCGTTTCT
>ERZ1106948.870-NODE-870-length-10878-cov-2.817611_pt1 | contig 10878 bp, 8 predicted proteins | sample MGYA00403673_ERZ1106948 | MGnify/ENA primary metagenome ERZ1106948 (study PRJEB35170, sample SAMEA104062409) | human gut metagenome | biome: human gut; feature: human-associated habitat; material: faeces | place: Denmark | collected 2012-05-07 ...
TGCTTGATGACACCTACCTTCAGCCCACGGCTGCGCAGTACGGGCAGCAGCTTTTCCAGCAGGGTGGTCTTACCGCTGTTGTGCACCCCGCTGACCGCCAGCACCGCCGGGCGTTTGAGCGCCTGTGTCTCGGCCAGCGCCTGTTTTTGTTCACTGTACAAAGCAAAGCACCTCCACTTCCATGCCGGGTTCCACCGGCCCGCTGCCGGCGGGGATCTCCACCAGACAGTTACAGCCCATCATGGCAGACAGCGCACCAGAGGAGTGCGCCTCGGCGTTGCCCGCGCCGGGCAGGGTCACCTTGCCGCCGCAGGCGGTGGCCCGCAGATAGCGGTGGCCCTTGCTGGGTTTGGAAAAGCCATTGGTCAGGGTGCAGACGGTGCGGGCGGGAAGGCAGCTCTCCTCCCGGCGTCCGGCGGCGCGCAGCAGCGCAGGGATGGCGTACTGCTCCAGCGTAGCGGCGGCGGCAAAGGGGTTGCCGGACAGGCAGAACACCAGCTTTTCTCCCACCCGTGCAGCGATCATGGGGCTGCCGGGCTTCTGGGCCACCCCGGCCACCAGCAGCTGTGCACCCAGCTTTTCCAGCACAAGGGGCAGATAGTCCTTCTGCCCCACAGAGACGCCGCCGCTGGTAATGACGGCGTCGCAGCGGGTCAGCAGCTCCTGCATTTTACCGGTGATGACCTCCGGGTCGTCGGAGCACTGCTGCCGCTCCACGGCAAAGCCCAGCTGACGCAGCCGGGCTGCGTTCTGGGTGCCGTTGGCATCGTAAATTTTACCGGGTGCCCACGGTGCGCCGGGTTCCAACAGCTCACTGCCGGTGGAAAGGATACCCACGGTCAGCGGGCGACAGACGGCTACTTCGGCGTAGCCCTGCCCGGCCAGCACGCCCAGATGGGCGGGGGTGAGCACCGTCCCGGCGGGCGCAATGACCGCACCGGCGGCTACATCTTCCCCCCGGAACACTACGTTTTGCAGCGGTTTTACGGCGGCATAGAGCTGCACGGTCTCTTCGCCGCTGTCGGTCAGCTCCTGCATCAAAACGCAGTCCGCGCCCTCCGGCAGGGGGGCACCGGTCATGATGCGGGCAGCGCAGCCTGCGGGCAGCGCCGCAGCCGGGGCATCGCCCGCGTAAAGCTTCATCACCACCGGCAGGGTGACCGGGTTCTCCCGGCTTGCACCGGCGGTATCCGCACTGTGCAGGGCGTAGCCGTCCAGCGGGCTGCGGTCAAAGGGGGGCTGGTCCATCCGGGCGCAGAGGTCGGCGGCGGCAATGCGCCCGCAGGCGGCTTCCAGCGGGATGGTCTGCGGGGACGGAGAGGGCAGAAGTGCTGCCGCGTCCAGCACGCTGCGCAGCGCCTGAACGGGGGAGCAGAAAGGCTGATTCATTATAACTTCCTCCATAGACCCGCTCTCCCGGCCTGCTATGGCTCAGGCGGGGGAGCAGGGGTATTCTTTTTTCAAAGAAGCGGAGGCGTCTTGACCGGAAAATCAAAACGCCTCCGCAGAATATCCCCACAAAACCGGCTGCGGCAGTTTGCAGTCTGCTACACCGGTGGCAGCCTTTGGCTATGCGCCGCCCTTGCAGCGGCAGCACACAGCCAAAAAGCACCTGTGAAGATGGGAGGAGTTCTTTTTTTCAAATTGCAGCGTTTCTTCTGCGGGAAGGCGGTGGGGTTTCCCCCGCCACCCTTGAATGCCGGCTTATGCAGCCCTTAGCATTGCGGCGCGGTGCCCTGCTCTTTGTGGGAGTTTAGACACCTTTGCTCAAAGAAGCTCTTATACCCTGATTCAATTGTAGGTTGGTTTAATCGCAGAAATCGTCCACGTCGCTGATAGCCTTGGCGTAGCGGCGGGTGAGGTGCTTGGTGGAAAAGAGGAACCGCTCGTTCTGGTTGTTGGTCAGCTCCTCGATATCGGCATACTCCGGGTTCTCCTGCATGGCCTTCCAAGTCTGCTCGACGACCTCCGGCGCAAGGCCGTAGGGGGAGCGCTGGAAGTACTTGAGCGGAGTGGCGCTGGGGTAGATGCGGGCGTTGAACCGCACCATCTCGGCGAACATCACACACAGATCCTTGTCCTCGATGAGCTGCGCGATCATGGCGTAGTTATCGCTCATGTTGGCGTTGGAGTAGTAGTAGGTGTCCTTTGCACCCGCGCGGGTGACGATATCGGTGCACTGGGGGTCTGCGGGCATCTGCGCCAGCAGCTCGTCGGCGTTTTCCACTTCCTCCAGCAGCAAAGCGTGGGGGGTAAGCAGCGCAGCCGCAGAGCGGGCGCGGATGTAACCGGCCAGCTCCTGTGCAGGGGTCAACTCCGGCAGCTCCGGGGCGGTTTTGGTGGGCTGATCCGCAAAGGGATCGTTTTCTGCCTCCGGTTCACCGGCCAGAAAATCCAGCAGTTCCGGCTTTGCAGCATCGGGCTGCGCAGCTTCGGCGGCTTCGGGTGCGGCCTCAGCGGCCTGCTTTGCGGCAAGCTCGGCGGTCTCCCGCTCCACTGCGGCGATCACATCCTCGCCGGTCTTGGCGGCGCTGCCGTCAAAGGTGCTGCCGGTCTCCTTCAGGCGGCGGGCAGTCTCGCTTGCGGCGTCGATGTCGAACACCTCTGCCTTGGGCTTTTTCTTGGCGGCCAGCTCTGCCTTTTGCAGTTCCAGAACGGCCTGCTCCGGGTCTACACTGCCATCCACCGTGGTGGTGTAGCCGGGTTTACGTCTGCCAAACAACATGACGGTCTTTCCTCTTTCTATGGGATTTATTCAGCTGCTGCGGTGTTCTGGGCGTAGATGCCGCGCTTTTCCAGATCATCGGCCATGTCAGCCAGATCATACTTTTCCAGCGTCTCGCGGGTGGGCACACCGGTGGTGCGGTCCCAGCCAAAGACGTCGTAGAACAGATCCTTTGCCTTCTCCATGTCGGCGCGGTCCAGCTTGGTGGTGCCTTCCTCAAATGCCTTGAAGTCGGGGTCCTTATCAAACACCCAATCGCAGATGGCATCGTGCTCCTGACGCAGGTTTGCGCTGCCGCAATTCTGCTGGAAGCTGATGGCGGTCATCGCGCGCAGCATCTGGGTGATGCGGGCGCCGTCCTCCTGCAGACCGGCCTGGGTATAGGTCTCGCCGGTAACAGCAGTCATAAAGTCTGCCTGCAGATCCAGATCGCCGTGGTAGTCGCGCTCCTTGGAGGGAGACTGGGTCATGGGCCACATCCAGTTGCACAGGGTAGCGGAGTCGTGGAAGTTCTTATCGTTGACGCAGTAGGCAGCCAGCTTTGCCTTGTTCTCGTTGATGGGAGTGTAGGCCTTGGCCTTATCATAGCAGCCCTCGCCGAAGAAGTCCTCCATGACCTTCTTGGTCACCTCATACGGAGCGCCGGAACCGGTCTCGCAGACGATCTCGTGGATCATGCAGTCACGGTTGTAGACGAGGTTGTACAGCATACCAACCTGCCATGCCTCAGCAGGGCCGTGGTGGTTGGGGAAGCCGTTGTAGATCAGGTTGGAGTTGGTAGCGCCGTCGTTGCGGTCCAGCCAGCTCTTGGGCAGGCCGAACTTTTCCATCATAGCCAGCGTGCCCTTGGCGATGACGGACAGGTCGCCCTCGCCGTAAGCCATGCGGCGGATCAGCTCGACCTCCCAGCGGGGATCGCCGGCCTTCTCCCACTCCCAAGGCAGAGAGTCGTACTCGGCCTCGCTGATGTACTTGGTAGCTTCCTCGCGGGGCATGCGCAGGATCCACAGCAGGTCGCGGTTCAGGTTGCCGTAGTTGTCCCACAGACCCATATCGTCCACTGCATGAGACCATGCCAGATTGATGACCATGGTGCCGTCGCCCTCGTACTTGAAGTCGTGCACGCCGTCCGGGTAGACGCGGGTGCCGTACAGCACGGGCATACAGGTGTTGGAGTTGTGGGTGGGCAGATCGTAATCTGCCAGCGGATCCACATCATACTCGGTGTAGCAGCGGATGGGGCAGGAGGAGCAGCCGCCGTTCTTCACGGTGTACTCGGCAGCGGGAGCGCCGAAGTCGAAGTAGCCCTTGAAGCAGCGCAGAGCCACCTTGTTGATATCGTTGTAGGGCTGCTCGCCGGTATCCACGGGGCCGCCGGGAGCCTTCTTCCACATACGGCCGGGGGCGCCGGACCAGCGGTTCTTGCCGGAGGTGGCGCTGTACTCTGCCCAGCTCTGGGGCTGTGCGGGCACGTTGTGGTTGTTGTTGCCGCCGATCAGGTTGCCCATCATGTAGTTGGACAGCTCCAGCACCTTCTTGGGGTCAGCCACCTTGACACTGCCAGTGCCGCGGATGGCCAGACCCTTCAGCTTCTTGTTGCCCATGGCAGCGCCCAGACCGGCACCGCCGGAGTTGCCGAAGCTGGTGTTCAGGGTGGAATAATCCACCAGGTTCTCACCGGCAGGGCCGATGGAAGCGGTCTCGAACTCGCGGCCGTTCTGCTCTACCATCCACTTGTTGGCAGCAAAGGTGCCCTTGCCCCAGATCTCGGTTGCGTCCTCCAGAGAGACCGCGCCGTCCTCGATGCGCAGATAGACGGGCTTCTCAGAGATGCCGCTGATCACGATGCCGTCGTAACCGGCATACTTCAGCATGGAGCCGATGTGGCCGCCCATGTGTGCATCGATAATAGAGTGACCCTTGGACCAGGTGGAGCGGAAGGTCACGTTCATACGGCCAGAGCAGGGCACGCCTGCGCCGGTCAGGGGGCCGACACCAAAGATGACCAGAGCCTTCTCGTCATAGGGGTCCAGCTCCATGGGAGCTTCCTCATACATAATGCGGTAGGCCATGCCCATACCGCCGATATACTTATGGTACTTTTCGTCATCCTGCGTGGTGATCTCGCCGGTGGTCAGGTTGACGCGCAGGATCTTGCCTGCCCAGCCATAACTTTCAGCCATTGTAGTTCCTCCTTACAGATCCAAGTATGCAGCTTGTGCTGCGCTGGTAACGGCATCCCAATCCACGATGGACAGAGCGCCGGACGGGCAGCCTGCCACGCAGGCACCGCAGGCGATGCACTTGGAGGACTTGCCGGTCTCGGGGTTGACGGTGGGCATGTGCCACGGGCAGGCATCATGGCAGGCACCGCAGCCAATGCACTTGTCGGTATCCACTACGCGGATGCCGCGGTCGTCGGTGGTGATGGCCTTCTGCGGGCAGGCATTGCCGCAGGCGTGACGTCAAGCGTTTTTTTGCTCACGGTAAACGACGCGGAGTAGCCTGCGCCGTCGCCGTCCAGATTCAGGCGGCGCTGGATCTTGACGCGGCTGATGTAAGAGGAGCACACGCCATCGTTGGTCAGGGTGCAGTTGATCTCGCAGCGCTGGCAGCCGGTGCACAGGTCTGCGTTGACCACCAGAAGGCCCTGCGGCAGTGCCCAAGTGGCCACTGCGCCGGAATCCACCTGCTGCTGAGAGCAGCCGAACAGGGACAGCATGGAAGCGGACAGGGTGAGCCCTGCAAGGCTCTTGCCCGAGATCTTCATGAATTGACGGCGGGTCATGTCAGCCGTCAGGAAATCAGTTTTTGCCATAGGTTCCATTCCTCCGTTGAGGTCACTCTGCGCAGAGTACCCCGGTCACATAGAAATACGAGTTGTTGACGATGGTCGTCACAGCCGAAGAGGTGATGGTCGCGCCGGAAAGGGCGTCCACCTCGGTCAGGTCTGCGCTGACGGCACCGGACGCATTGCCGGTGGCGGTCAGGCTGGCCTGCTCCAGACGCACCTTGGACTGCTCTTCTGCCGAGAGATCCGCAAAGGGGATCGCCATCGGCTCGCCGTCCAGTGCGCTCTTGCTGAGCATGGCTGCGTACAGCTTGCGCCGTGCCACGGCCTCTGCGCTGGAATCCAGCGGCGGAGCCAGCTCATCGTCCAAAGGCTGCCCGTTCAGAGCCGAGAGGGTAAGCCCCGCAGCATACATCTTGCGGGTAGCCTCGGCCTCGGGAGAGGTATCGAAGGTGCGCCACTGTGCGGGGTCAAAATCCCCGGCAGCAGCGGGCTGCTCCTCCGCCGCACCGGCAGCGGCATAGGCGGCACCGGTAACGGGGTCCGTTACGGTGTAGCTTTTGCCCGCCAGTGTGAAGGGAGCTGCGCCCTGATACTGGGACGTGAACTCCGGGTTGACGCACTGGCCGCCAAGGCTTTCGGTTTCGTCCTGAGAGAGGATCTCTACTGCGGAAACATTGCCTTCGGCGTCAATGGTCACGGCAGCCTGCACATCGCTCTGGAAGCCCTTCTGAGAGCCCTCCACGCGGTAGCTGCCATCGTCGAGCTGGTACACTGCGCTGATGCCGTAGGTGGCTGCATCCGCCTCCGACACCGGCAGCAGGGTACCGGCAACCGTGGTGCGTGCGCTTTGCAAGGTGGTCAGACCGACCGCCAAGGCGATGGTCGCAACGCCCATGGCTGCATAGCCCGGCAGCCGCTTGCGCCACAGCGGTACGGGCGCAAACGGGTTGGTTGCCTGCTTCATGTTATCACCTGCCTGTTTTTATTTTTGCCGGGTAACCCCGGACAACAATTGAGGCCGCTCTGGCTGCTGCAACAGCGGAGCGGTCTCTTCGATAATATATTAACATGCGTGCGCGGAGTATGTCAACAGAAACAGACAGGCTTTTCCGTTTTGTAACGATTGTTTTTGTAATATTTGCTTAAACTTTAGGGATTTTGCGCCCGCACACTAGCTGCAGGCCGTATTCTGCTGCAAGCTCTGCGGATTGCACGGTGGGCATGCTTTTGCTTACCAGCACCGGCACCCCGGCGCGGATGGCCTTGCGCACCATATCCAGCGGCACCCGGCCGCTGGTGTACAGCACACATTCTGCCAGCGGAAGCCCTGCCAGCACCGCGCAGCCCACCGCCTTATCCAGCGCGTTGTGCCGTCCCAGATCCTCACAGGCAAAAACAATTTCCCCTTTGTGCAGCACAAAGCAGCTGTGCACCGCCCGGGTGGCGCGGTACAGCGGCAGACCGGCGTACATGGCGGCGGTCAGGCGCTCCACCCATTCCGGCTGCAAGGCAAGCCCCGGCACAGGGCGCAGGGGCTGCAGCTCCACCGGACTGCCCAGCGCGATATTATCGGTGCAGCAGCTGGCAACCTCCTGCGCGGCGGCGCGGCGGGTGGGCAGCGGGTGGCGCAGATATACCTGCACCTTTGCGCCCTCAGCGCAGACGGCGATCTGCTCCACCTCGTCCGCAGATGCGATCCACCCTTCGGTGAGCAGCCGCCCCAAGGCCAGCTGCGGCAGCAGCGCCGGGGTGCATACTACCCGGAAGGCGGGCTGTTCGTTCACATAGATAGCAGCGGCGTGCTCTGCCGGTACGGTGGCTTCGGTGCCGTCCGGCAGACGCAGGCTGGCAAAGGCCGCCTGTGCACCAAAACGGTCGGTGATCTGCAAAGAGGGTGTGCTGCGTTTTTCCATAAAGTTTCCTTATATTATAAATGCAATGCTGTGTGTCAGACGGACAGTATCAACATACCGGTTCTGTGGCAAAAAGTCAAGAGCCCTCTTGCCGTAAAACGCAATGCCGGACAGCCCGCAGACTGTCCGGCATTGCGATAAAAACATCAGATTTACAGTTTGCCCTCTCAGGCTGCGTTCTCAGAACACCGCCGGGACGATCTGCTGGGCATCCACATCCACGATGCCGTAGGTGTTCAGCCGCAGCTTCGGGATGACCGGCAGGCTGACGAAAGCAAGGGTCATAAAGGCGTCGATGTCATCCGAGATGCCGTGGGCTTTCAGCGCCGCCTTGAGCGCTTGCAGCTTTTCCTCCACAGTCTCGGCGCTTTCGGTGCTCATAAGCCCTGCCACCGGCAGCGGCAGCTCGCCCACTACCCGCCCGTTCAGTGCAAAGGCAAGGCCGCCCTTATTTTTGCGCACCGTGTTGCCCGCCAGCACCATGTCGGCATCGTTGGTGCCCGCCACGATGAGGTTGTGGGAGTCGTGGGCGATGCTGGAAGCCACTGCGCCGCATTGCAGGCCGTAGTTGCCCAAAAAGCCAAGCCCCACATGACCGGAGCGCTGATGCCGCTCGAACACCGCCAGCTTGACGATCTTTTGTGCCACGTCCACGCCGGGCGCTGTGCCCGGGTGCTGGCAGAACGGAACGATCTTTTCGGTGGTCAGCAGGGCGTGCGGGGTCAGGCAGATCACCCGCTGCCGGGTGCCGGTCTGCTTCAGCTGCAATTGCTCCGGGGTGATCTCGTCCATGTTGAAGGAATCGAACACCCGCGCAAACCGCGCCTTGTCCACCGCAAGGGCGGCAGGGTGCAGCATTTTGCCCTGCTGCGCCACCAGTTTGCCCTTTTTGTACACCTGCTCCACCGCGAACTTTTCCAGATCCGACAGCACGATCAGGTCGGCGGTATAGCCGGGGGCTATTGCACCGCTGTGCGCAAGGCCGAAGTACTGACACGGAACAAGGGTGCCCATCCGCACCGCCACCACCGGGTCTACCCCGGCGGCAATGGCCTTGCGGATGATATAATCGATGTGCCCGCCCTGCAACAGGTCTCCGGGGTGCTTGTCATCGGTCACCAGCATACAGCGGCTGCAATAGGGCTCCCGGAACAGGGGCAGCAGGCTTTCCATGTTCTGGGCTGCGGTACCCTCCCGCACCATGATGTACTGTCCGCGCCGCAGCTTTTCCATGGCTTCATGGATGTCTGAGCACTCATGGTCGGACTGCACCCCGGCGGCGACATAGGCGTTCAGCTCCTCCCCGCTGAGGAAGGGTGCGTGCCCGTCGATACGTTTACCCGCGGCGGTGCAGTCGCAGATCTTCTGCAGGATCTTTTCGTCCGCGCGCACTGTGCCGTAGGAGTTCATCAGCTCAGCCAGCCCCAGTACCCGGGGCTGCTGATAGTAGGGGCGCAGCTGCTCCGCTTCCAGCACCGCGCCGGACTCGTCCAGCCCGGTAGCAGGTACGCAGGAGGGCAGCATGAAATAGACTGAGAGCGCCAGATCTTTTGTAGTCTCCAGCATAAAGTCCAGCCCCACCGTACCGGCCACATTGGAGATCTCGTGCGGGTCGGTGACCACCGCCGTGGTGCCGTGGGGCAGCACCGCCTGTTCAAAGGCCGGGCCGCAGAGCATGGAGCTTTCAATGTGGATGTGCCCATCCACAAGCCCCGGGCAGACATACTTGCCCTGCAAGTCCAGCTCAGTCTCGCCGGTATAGTGTCCCACGCCAAGGATGACCCCCTGACGGATAGCTACATCGGCCTGCTCGATCTCGTTTGTGAACACGTTGATGACCCGGGCATTTTTCAGCACAAGCTCTGCCCGCACGTCACCCTTTGCTGTCAGGATCTGCTGCTTCAAGGTTTCCATTTTCATAAGGGCCCCCTTGTCCTGCTTTTACTGTTAAAAACTTGCGTTCTGCTGCCGGAAATACTGTTTTTGGTTTACATGGCGATCCAGCCCAGAGCGTTTGCCACCGAGCTTGCCAGAATGATGGCTGCAAAAATAGGGCACAGCCAGCGGATCATAAAATTGAACACCGGCTTGCGGCGGAAGCGCTGACCGTCCTGCTCCACTTCCTGCGCGATCTGCTCCACGCCGATGACGCGGGACACCAGCAGGCAGGTGGCAATGGCGGCAATAGGCATCATAAACGAGATGGTCAAAAAGTCGAAGAAGTCCAAGAACTGCATCCCGAACACGGTCACCTCAGCCAGCGGGCCGTAGCCCAGCGCCGACAGGCTGCCCAGCACCACCATGATAGCGCCGATGAGCACGGTGGAGCGGGTGCGGTCCCAGCCCAGCTCGTCCTCAAAGGTGGAAACAGCGCTCTCGGTCAGGGCAATGGAGCTGGTAATGGCTGCAAACAGCACCAGCACAAAGAACAGCACGCCCACCACGGTACCCAGACCCATGCTGGCAAACACCTTGGGGATGGTAATGAACATCAGCGCAGGACCGGCCTGCAGGGTGTCCGGGTCGCCGCCGGAGAAGGCAAACACCGCCGGGATGATCATCAGACCTGCCATGATGGCAATGGCGGTATCGAACACCTCCACGTTCTCGGTGGACTCCTCGATGGAGACGTCCTTCTTCATATAGGAGCCGAAGGTGACCAGAATGCCCATGGCAATGGACAGAGAATAGAACATCTGCCCCATGGCGGTGACCACGGTCATCCAGGAGAAGTTTTTGGGGTTGGGCACCAGAAAATACTTTACACCCGCCAGTGCACCGGGACGGGTGACCGAGTAGCCCGCAATGACCAGCGACAGCACCACCAGCACCGGCATCATCACTTTGGAGACGCGCTCCACGCCGTTGCGCACACCGGCAAAGATAATGCCCAGCGTGAACAGACTGAACAACAAAAAGGCCAGCTCAGCCTGCAAGCCGTTGGTGATAAAGGCGGAGAAGTAGCCGTCTGTTGCCAGATTACTGCCGCGGCCGCACAGATACTCGGCCAGATAGTGGATGACCCAGCCGCCGATGACCGAATAGTACGGCACGATCAGAATGGGGATAATGGCATTGATCCAGCCGCCGAACCGGATGCCCCTGCCCTTGCCAAAGTGGGCGTAGGCGCTGACCGGGCTTTTGTGGGTCATACGGCCCAGCGCGGTCTCGGCCACGATCATCGTATAACCAAATGTAACTGCCAGCAGAATGTATACCAGCAGAAAAATGCCGCCGCCGTATTTGGCTGCCAGATACGGGAAGCGCCAGATGTTGCCCAGACCCACTGAAGCGCCTGCGGCAGACAGCACGAACCCGATCTTACCGGAGAATGCGCTGCGCTTGTGTTGTTGTTCCATGTTGTTGTTCCTCTTTTCCTATCCTCTTTATATTGAATTAAGCAGAACAAGTGTACCACATCTGCGGACAACTGGCAAACAACAGAA
>ERZ1106948.873-NODE-873-length-10852-cov-33.021951_pt1 | contig 10852 bp, 14 predicted proteins | sample MGYA00403673_ERZ1106948 | MGnify/ENA primary metagenome ERZ1106948 (study PRJEB35170, sample SAMEA104062409) | human gut metagenome | biome: human gut; feature: human-associated habitat; material: faeces | place: Denmark | collected 2012-05-07 ...
GAGCCCAAAAGCGCCTCGCCCGCCTACCCTCCAAATTCTCACATTGTGTAATGTGGCGGTATTCATTCTCCGTCAGGAAACCACTTTTGTAACCACGAATAAGTGCCTCGGAGTAGCCGTGCTGCACATTGAACGTGTTCATGTCTCCACAAGGTAGATTCTCCATCCTAGGATCTACGCGTCATCGTCCGTGGCAACACCGTACCAATTCGGTTCACAACGATCGATTTTGAGGATGCTCTCTTGATCGTGGAAACGTGGTAACGGAGAATAACGATAGGGTGCCTCACGCATTCCAGCCCAAACGGGTGTGTGCCGAACAAACAAGAGACACTCAGTCCATTCCCATTCCATCGACATCTCCAGAAGTGGAAGTCACAACTATGCGTCAATCACGGGGAAAAGACATACACACAGAATTGAACTGGGCATTGCCGTTGCCGCCCGACTCGATATCGGGATTCACCTCCATGGCCGCGACCATCTCGCCTCCAAACAGGATATTGTACACAGAACACAGGAAACAGAGTGTTATGCACGCCAGCTACACATCAGACCGCTCCTGGGAGCGTACGATGACTGCCACGGGAACCACAATCACCGAAATGGACCACTTCCACGCTCCAGAAATCTTGTTCAGCACCGCCAGCGCGATGAAGATGTCCACGATCACGGAGCACATGTTCATCTTCGCGACCATCACTGCCTCCATCGCTTCCGGCGTCTACACATTATCCTTCCGTGCGAGTTCAACGGGAATGTTGCGCAGCGTGCAGACCAGGAAGAGATCGTGGACGAGCATCGCGCCGAAGTAAATCCAGATCACAATGAACGTGGCGCCCCACGACCACTTCAGCACGCCGTCGTACTTGAGACAGCAGAGGAGAATGGTGATGGGGATGATGATGGAGAAGATGCTGTAGAGCGCGTCTCTGAGCTCGACCTGCTTCTTCTTCACGAGGTACAGCGGCATGTAGACGTCCTTGAGGGCGTAGATGAAGTAGGGGAGGAGCGCCATCGCAAACGACGTGTTCCAGAAGTGGTCGAGGCGCAGCACCAGCGTCACCTGCGCGATAATGAACAGGATGCTGTTGATCGTCGCCATGATTTCGGGGCCCAGCAGAATTCGCTCGTTCGGGTCCAACTCCTCGTTGCTCTTGAATCGCATAATCAGAACGGGGATGGACAGCACGTCGAGCACAAGAACCACCAGATCCACGGCAAACGCGGGCAGCATCACGACCCACCACTTCCAGGCAATCTTCTGGTCAATGCGGAGACTCAGCGTGACTACACTCACACTACAACCACCAATCCCCACTCACGAACCAGAAGAAGAGGAAGGCGACCAGTGCAAGCAGAGCGAAGATGAATGAACGGTCCGACGTGCGACTCGAGCGAATCACGGTCATGAAGCGCTATCCGTGAATCGCGCACGCAATGCGTACTTCGGGAGTGAACGACGACGGATCGTCGGCCATCTTCACCGCGTCCTCGCCCATGTGGTCGTACAGCGACTAGGATTCAAGGCGGGAAATGATACGAACTCTCTTCCTAGAATCGGACAGGATGTCGTACGCCTCCTTCACGCGGATAAACTAGGATGAACAGACAGAGAAGCCCCGACCATCTTTTCCGCGTCCGGATTGCCTCTGTTCTTGTCCGGATGGTACTTCAGTGCCATCTTACGATACGCCTTCTAGCCATGAGGAGCCATCCTCGGGAGAAACCTTAATCTCCTCCTCCGTCGCGTCGGGCGAAATGCCTAAAATATCGTACAGACTCGTATTTCCAGCCATATCTCTGTGAAGAAGCAACGAAGTGCCGGCTTTTCCTGATGTGGTGTAGTGTGAGGAGTTGGGTGAACGGGGGTGTAGCTCAGATGGTAGAGCGCTCGCTTAGCATGCGAGAGGTAAGGGGATCGATACCCCTCTCCTCCAGTCTTTTCTTTTCCGGGATGAGAAGCGGAGTGCTGCTGCTCCTCTTTTTGACTGCAATCGTTCAACAAGAGTTGATAGGAGTCATTGAAGAAGAGTTGACTGCAACGCTTCATGAAGGTGATTCGGCGTTACGGGAATGGAAGAACCGTCGCGTGCTCTTTGTGGTCGCGCATCCTGACGACGAAACCATGTTCATGGTGGTGAATGCGAGCGCGTGTGAGGTCTAGTTTCCCACAGTGCAACAACTGAAGCGAGACAACAACTCGCTCTTCCTCTTCTATTTCACCAATGGTATGTCCTCCCTCTTCTCTTCACGGAGTAGGCGATTCGGAGGGTTTGGGGACCATGCGTAAGATGGAGTTGGCGCGATTCGCTGATCATATGGGACTTTCAAACGCGTCCATCACCGTGGCGCATCACGAGGCTCTTCGCGACGGCTTGACAGAGAAGTGGAATCGAACGCTGTCGAGCGCATTGTTGCTGCGCGTGGTCAACAGAGTGCGCCCGGATGCAGTCTCATCAGCATCGATGCCTTAGCCGTAGATCTTCACCTTTGACAAGTACGGCGTTTCGGGACATTCGAACCACGTGGACTCCTATCGAGCCGTGCAGCAACTGATTCAGCAGAAGAACGTGTCTATCCCCGCCTTCTTCCTCCTGTCTGTCCCTTTCCTCCCAAAGTATGCAGGTGTCCTCAACATCCTGTTCACTCCACATGGTAATCTCACGTTTTTCAACTGGAGCGTCCTGTCCCCATTTCGCGCCATGTCCGTGTTCCAGTCGCAGTTCTGCTGGTACCGTCGTCTCTATATCCTCTTTTCGCGCTACTCCTATGTGAACACTTGGATCAGGATATAGCATGTGATGCCAGAAATACCCGCGTTTTTCGCTGTTTGTTTGAGGCACAAAAGCAGCTCATATCCGCAGAATACTGCACATCCGTTTATGGAATGGAGTCGTCCGTGACAACGAAAGCGTTCCAGTTGTCATGTTGCTTTCTTGGTGTGGGAGTCTCTTGATGGGAGTAACGTGCAGCGTTTTGACTATATCGCACTCGTAAAAACAAACCATACTATACGAAAGAGTCGTTGCCTCTCCTGCTTCTCATCGGCGTAGGTCTAAGCAAACCAGAGTGTGTGATTCCTGTTGTTCGTTTACCCTGTCTGCCTTGCAAGTATATACCACAGTAGAAGTGGATGGGAGTGCGTCATTCTCTAGTTTCTGGGACATGGCCTTATGCTGTTTCAAGAACGATGTTCCCTGTAAAATCGAGAAGGACACGTACTGTTTCGAGTTTTCAGATGATGACTTGCTGGATGCTGTTCCTCACTACCATGGCGATCGTCTCATGAAGGACGAGTACATTGACGGTGAGATTTCCCGTGACATCTCTCGAACCTTTCCTCACCACTTCCTGTTCCGCCACAAGGAGAACGGCTGTCTCGATCTCCTGGAGTCCGTTCTCCGCAAGGTGAGCGACAACTACTTCCGACTTGGCTACTGCCAAGGGATGAACTACGTCGTTGGTGCGATCCTCGTCGCCATCCTCGATCCCGAGTGCAACGGCTACTACTCCGATAACGACATTGACGAACTGCAGCAGCGCGTGCACAAGTGTGTCCGCACTCTCCCTCTGACTCGTAGCATGGAAGTCGATGATGTCAAGCATCAACTCTACGAACTCACCGCCCATCTCATCGATCGTCTCCAGCTCGTGCAACTCTGGGGGTACGGCTTCCCCAGTCTCCCCTTCTACGTATTCGCGTTCCGGCACTATTTGGAGTATTCCACTTTTCCTCCCGTTTTTAGCCCTAGTCAGTTTGCCCCCGAACTCCGAGTTCACTTCGAGAGCGTCGGCTTCGATTTGTCCATCTTCGTCTCGCGGTGGTTTATCCCCCTTTTTTCAAACTCCCTGCCGTTCACGCTGCTCTTCCGAATCTGGGACTTCTTGTTCGTGGTGGGCGTTTCGGGCCTCTTCCGCATCGCGATGTCCCTATTGTTGCTCTTTAGGGAGCATATTGTCGAGTGTGACCTCATTCAGTTGAGCGAGTTCATTCACGATATGGGACACGAGCATCTTCGCAAGGAGAGCGACATTCAACGGTTGTTCTCCGTGCTGTTCTCCTTAACTGAGGTCCCCGATGAAACTCCCCTTAACGAATAGATTAACGACGCCTCGCTGGCAACGCTTCAAACCGAATTCAGCACGCGCTGTAGCGTCACGTGACCGTCACGTGCCTGCCTGACCCATAGCATGTCGCCACAGACTCTCGCGAAGCAGGAGCAGTTGTCTTCGGACATCACGATTCTGCTCCAGCGCATCAAGGAGATACACGAGGAGGAGTTACTGCATCGTTACGACCTGCGAAACAACCTCACCGATCGGAGGCGATATGAGGAGGAGCGTGCGCGGCTGCTGAGGGCGAAACGCGAGCGCAAGGCGCGGTTTGAAGACCTGATCGCGAACTCGGCGGAAGACGTGGGCATGCGTCTGTCGAGTCCGGTGTTGCGAAATGAGCCAGAGAACACGGCATTCGCGAAGGAGATCAACGAATTGTCGGAGGCGTTGACGGAGGTGGGGGAGAAGTTGGTGGAGAACGAGAACGGGTTGAAACAGATCAAGAATCGCATTGTGGAAGTGATGCAGGATCTGGAGGACACGAATACGAAGCGCCTTTCATTACGTATTCAGTTATCGCAGCTGATGAAGGAACGGTCCTTGTTGTTGTTTAATACGCATTTGAAGTGGTGTGTTTTGCGTTAGTAAGCGTTTGAAGTGATTGAGTCTTTGAAGTGACTTACTCCGTCTTTGAAGTGACTTGTTCCGTCTTTGAGATGACTTCAACACACCTCTCACCACTCAATTCAATTTCAAAACAAACACCCTTCAAACCAACTCCGAACTCCCTTCCATCTTCTGCTTCTCCATCTCCTTCTCGATCCGCTCCACCGTCTTCTTGTACTCCTCATCGAAGTCCTTGCTGTACAGGTACCGCTCTTGCTTGGTGTAGAACGCCATAATCAACTTGAAAATGCCACACGCCGTCAACAACAACGACTCGATCCGCGTCACGACGCTTCTACACCTCACACATCGCTTGCAACCTTACAGAGGGTGGTTCGGTGCGCACACGTACTCGCCGTAGTGCGAATTCGTGAAGAGACCCACGCCGCAGATGCACAGCGGAATGGCGAATGCACATGTGACACGGAGGATTTCGTTGTGGATTTGGTACCCGTAGAGTGGAATACTGAGAAGGAGGACGCTACGGGGAAGAGACATGCGAAACGATTACATTAGGAAAAGAACACTCGAAATCAAAGCAAACAGAAGCGTGGAGGAAGAGCAACGCGAATAACGGACGATACAATACTGGAGAGAAAAGAAGAGAGCGAGGAAGAGTTGATTGCCCAATTTCAGAACACGGGATCTCTTTTCCGACAGAAAACTCAAGCGAAGCAACGACAACACGGAGTACGACTCGTCATAGGACGGAATCGTGCGCGACGCCACGCTCCATATACGGAGAACGATCACGACGGATACTAGAGTAAAACAAACGCAACACCACAAACGAGCTCCCTGGACAAGAGCAGCGATAACGAACCCAATCAGCACGATGCTAGGCGTCTTGCTACGACTCATTCCAGTACAAAAGACGTACATGCAATTCACCACGCCCCACACCAACAGAACGATATCGCAAAGAAGAATGACCAGGTTGTAGGTGTAGGACAACATGAATGAACTACCCACCTTCTCCTCGGATTTGCAAACGATGGAACAGCTACGGACTGCGAACATTGAACATAGAGCGAACACGAGGAACCACCTGTGGTGAAAACGACCCAGAAGAAGCATACACGTAATGACAGAACCGTCTCGCAATGAAGCAATAGAGAGGGATTCCGATACAGCATGAACAAGAAAGAATGGATAGGATCTGCGAATGAAGGGCTTCCACAGGAACAAGCGAAGGATATGATCACGTTGATGAATAGTCGTTTGAGAGAAACATCGTACTCTCTCGGGATGAGAGGCTGCTCCGTACTCGAGTTATTCATGGGTTTCAGCCACCTTCGCGCTCAGACGACTGCAACTCTACACGGATCACCGCATGGACGCACCCCTACGAAATCGCAAACAAACAGTGCGCAATTCCAGAAAAAGCTAAAACAGGACAAACGAATCAAATGCATTCTCAAGCTGCTGAGAGTCCTGCGGCTGCACTGGCGGATCCTCGCTCCACGACGCCTCTTCATCGACAGACCACGCCTCTTCCCTTTCCTTCTCTCTGTATCGCGCGTAGTCCTCCGTGATGGACTCCATGTACCTTGCCAGTTTCCGTAGATGACTAGTGGTATCCTCGTCATTGGAGGGATCCCGCTCCATCCTCCGTATCCGCGGCATGTACTGAATGCAATCGGCTGCAATTGCACTTGCTGACTTCTGCTGAAACACCTGACTACCGCTCGTCTCCAATTCCGTCTTCAGCTTCTTCACCCTGCGGTAGAACTCCTTCACATCGAACGCGTCATCGCGGCGTGGAGTCGCCGGGGACATTGTGATCGCAGGCACCCACGAGGGAGAGGAGGACGACACGGGGAACTGGATTCCGTCCCTTTTCATGTCCCGATACCCCTCGACAATCACTCTTCCGTACCCCTTCGATACGAGAGGCAAAAAGGCCTCGCCCCACTCATGAATGGCTTGCTTGGCCTCATTGACCACCTGCATGTTGGACGCACCACCCTCCGCTTGCTTTGACTACACGTGATCTAGAATGACGAATGGGACAAGGATCATGGCCTTCAGCCGCCTCATGAACAACGGAGTGCACGAATTGTGAAAGCGCGAACCACTACTTCGAATCAGTGTGTCAGTAACTCTATTCTAGGAGGGAGAATCACACGACATACAGCAACGCAGCACGAATGTATTTGTTTGTACCGCTATCGATCGCTTTCGCTAATACGAACCAGATCTCTTCAAGAACATCCGGATCGTACGTATCCTGCACTCTCTCGACAAACTATGGGTGATTATGAGTAGTTGAGGCATACTTCTTGCAACAGGGAAGGATCGGGCTGGTTTGGGGAGTAGATGAAATCGGATATGGAATTCCCCAAACTATACACAGGCTCTCTCATAAATGTCGCGAATCTGTCGATTATTCCTGAAAATCCGGAGAACATGACAGTGCTGAGGAATAGAGTGGGTGCGTTGTGTTTGGGGCTTTTCCAGTTGCTGAACATGTGGCTATCCGTACAGAAATAGGCCTGCTCCCTTGATGCAAACAAACAAGTCAGGAGACGGATTATTCTCTCAGCTCAGTCATGTATGAAACCGATGAGGCGCCAACGAAATAGATGAGGTGAACAGATTGTGAGGAATAGACACTGTTTTCGCGAGTCCCGTGCCATCTCATGTGGAGATCTGCACAGAGATCAACTGCGGAATCAAGTGGAGGTGCTCACACCCCCTAGGCTAGAAATGACGACCATCTTCGTTCCTCACCAATCTATAAGCGACACTTGACGAATGAGTTAGGAAAACCATCCCTGATCCATTCGCGACGTTCTCGAGGAAACGCACTCCATTCCCAAAACACGCTATGCGTGCTGTATACGCAACAGAACACTCTAACTTCCGTAATGCGAAGACATGGAGTCCCTTTTCACACGAAATGAGTTCCACGATCAATCCTACTATCGTTCTAGCAGAATGCAACGAGTGCACCGATCATCACAAACCATATACATCTATATGCACAACGCATGGAAGGGATTATCGACTCTCTCCTACTTTTGGTATTCCAGTCCAGGAAGGGTTTTTCATTTTGGAAATACGTAGAAAATGCGGAAGTCCCAAAGCGTTTGATCGCTTCATTCCAACTATTTCGTGGGCAATGAACGCTGAATCTTCAGACTGGAAGCATTTTATTCCGACGAGTGACGCGTTGTCATCGGTCTACGAGGAATTGGACCTTTCAGCGAACAAGAGGGACTACGACGGAAAGGACGAAGTCGCACCGGTAATTGACGGCTTTGTATACAATGTGTTTGACTCGTTGCCCGCGGATGACGGTCTTACTGAAACGGAGATGGAACTCCAGTAAGGAACCCTTTCTCATGATGAGCAACTAGAAAGCTAATCGACAAGTATAATACGGCAACGAGTTGCACCGAGTCCATTCTCGATTCCATCGCAACCTCTGTGAGCACCTTGAACCGCATCGAGAAGCAGTACGACGAGGTTGTGGACGGTGTGAGTGGTGATGGTTAGGTGTCGAGCATAACGAACGCACTTCGCGAGGAGTGTGAGGAGTATATCGACGATGAGAAATCGCTGTCGCGCGTGCTGGGAGAGCTGCAGGGTCCGTTGTCCTACTTCCGTGATCTCTCTGTGATAACGAACAAGATTGGCATGGACAGCATCTACGCGAACGAGGGGTCCAGCGAGAAGAATCTGGAGATGGAGTACGACCTCTACGCCAACGAGTTGACGGACATCATCAACCGCATCTTCGAGTGCATTCGCTTCTTCCGCTCCCATGCATCCCTTTTGTTGTACCGTAATTCGTAGCCATCGTACAAGGATTCCGAGAGCTACCTGTCGAAATGGACCGCGCTTCTCAACCGCGTGTACTCGATCCTTCGCAACAAGTTCACCTCGCTTCTCAAGAGCTGCGAGGCGCAAATCAAGGAAAAGGAAGACAAGAATGTGCGATCTGCTTCTTCTCCCTCACTGTTAGCAACTGCTCGTTTCCTCGTCGCCTCTGTACTACTATCTCTCGGCTCTCTCCCACGGAAACGCGCAGCTCATTTCTCACATCCTCCAGATTCATCATGGCGTGACCGACGAGATCACGGGCGATTCCTGCTTTGATGTTTACTCCGAAATTCGGAAACGCTTAATCGAGCCCTATTTTGAGGCAGAGATTGACCAGGTGCTAAGTGATTCAGAATCGAGCTTGGAGGACAGAGTTGGATTCAGAGCAATGTGTAACAACTAGGTCCGAAAGACGCTGCTGCTCCTCATCGAGGTGTGCAACATGGAGGGAGAACAGTACTTGAGCTTCTTCTGTTCAGTGGTTCATGATAACCAAGACGTCGTGGCGATTCGCTCCAACCCCTCCTTCTCCAGCAGCATTAGCTCTCTCCTGGAAGGTCTGGCCGTGTGTCTGTACGAAGCCGTGCGCCCGCTGATCATCGACACGATGCAGATTGATCGTCTGTGCGATCTCGTGCGGATGATCAAAATGGAGATTGTGGCGGGCGACATTATCAAGCGAAGTGCGCTGCTTCCGTTTTCGCATGACGCGCGTAGATTCGTTCACTTCGGTGATCATCCCGATCATCGTGAAGATGGAGGAGGACATCCGCGAGCGCGTGCTCTACATCTCCCACATCTTCATCGACACCTCCATCCGCGGCTACCAGCCCACGGCGCACGACCTGGACTACCCGACCAAACTCTATCGTGCTGGTTCTGTGTTGTGTTCATCAGTAGAGTACTACGCGCAGCGCCGCAACAAGGACTACAAGTGGGCGAGGAGGGGCGTGGTGAGTCGTAGCATCTACTCGGTGTGGTACACGCCCGTGCAGAAGGTGCTGCGCGTGCTGTCGCTGCTGTACACCTGCATCGACGTGCCCTTGCTCTCACTCACTCATCTCTAGTACAATATCATGGCAGACATCACTGTCGAGGCGGTGGAGGCGGTGCTCCTTGCCATCCGCCGCGCCGCCGCGCTGCTCGCCGTGCAACAGTCGCCCATCGACGCGCAGTTGTTCAGCATCAAAACGCTCCTCATCCTGCGTGAGCAGATCTCGCCGTTCGACCTGCACTCCTCCAACGCGTCGCTGCCCTTCTCCGACACCTCGCTGCGCGACAGCGCGCTCTATCGCCTCTTCCGCAAGGCGGTGTCGACGATCACCTTCATCAACCAGGACAGCGTGAAGCTGATCGAGGACGCGCTCAAGGCCAGCACCAACGCCTTCATCGAGGCCGTGTGCAACAGCGTCTGCGAGGGCACCGTGCGGTTCGTGCAGCAGTACGAGCAGTTCATGGCGCAGGCATCCTCGGCGGAGGAGAAGTTCCCGCTCACCGAGGAGCAGGTGGTTTCGCTGGTGTCCTCGTTCAAGGAGGGCATTTCGGGACTGGACGACTTGGCGGGAAAGATGGCGCTGTACATTGACAGTCCGGCAACACAGGGTATTTTGTTCGCGCCGGTGCGGGTGGGAGAGATGGAGGGAAATGATGTGTAGCGCGTGCTGCTGGGGAATGTGGCGCACATGAAGGAGATTCTGATCCACTTGAAGCCGAACAACTTCCCGCGGTATTTGGACCAGCTGTCGGAGCTGGAGACGGCGATCAACGCGATTGACGCCACGAAGTACAACCACGACAGTCGCAGCGTGAAGGTGGAGCCAGTGGTGGAGGAGAGAGATGGGATGGAGGAGCGAGATGTGATGTCAGAGGAAGTGGCGATTACGAAGGAGGATGTTGAGAGGGAGGAGGAGAAGCGGGGTGGAGAAGTGAAGGGGGATGGTGAAGAGATGAAGGGGGATGAAGAAAGAAATGACTTGGCTAGGAAGGAAAGCACGTCTCCTATTGAGAATGAAGGTGAAAGCGAAGGAACGGGTGAAACGCAGAATGCACTGAAAGAGGAAGAGAAAAAGGAAACGGAAGACTCAGCAGACAATTCCAATCCTATTGAAGCAACAGAAGAAGTGACATCCGATGCAACAACAGAAAACGCTGCTCCATATCGTTGTTTGTTTCTCACTCCTCCTGCCCTATCCACCTACCCATTTCAAACGCTATTCCGGTTCAAAATGAAGTAGAGGAGTTGAATCATGGGGCACATTAGAATCGCATAATTCAACTCCTCTTCTCACTCAAAACGGGA
>ERZ1106948.874-NODE-874-length-10840-cov-32.666945_pt1 | contig 10840 bp, 20 predicted proteins | sample MGYA00403673_ERZ1106948 | MGnify/ENA primary metagenome ERZ1106948 (study PRJEB35170, sample SAMEA104062409) | human gut metagenome | biome: human gut; feature: human-associated habitat; material: faeces | place: Denmark | collected 2012-05-07 ...
AGGAGAAGGAAGAGGAAGAGGAGGAGGAAGATGTGGACATGAGCGGAGGCGGTCTCTTCGGTGGTGACGACGACGACTGGTAAAGTGGAGGGTTTCTTTATTGTCGTGTTTGTACCAAACAGAGAACACGTTCATCTCCTTTATCATTTGTATAGCCTTTTCGTTCTACACATCAGAAGCTCGCGGGGTCCCTACTACAAACGAGTGGTGCAGAGACAAGGAGTCCACACAATCGAGGATCTTCTGCACTAGCTCCTTTCTTGTTGTCGAAGCCATGTAGTCCTGAAGCAAGTCGAGTGTCTTCTTCAACGGAGTCAGGCACTCCACCTCCTTCTCTTCCGGACAATCCCTCCCCATTGTCTGCGCCGCCCCCGTTCTCTTTTCCACCTCCTCCATCACCCGGTCATACGCTCTGTGCTGCACCTCCCTCAGCTGCGGGATCATGTCGACGCAGACAAAGGCGCTGGTGTTCACCTCCTGCAACCTACCCATCATCGCCAGTCCCAAGCCCTGCTCCTCGCCGTACAGATACGGGATGAAGAAGAGGTGGTACTCGATCGCGGACATGTTGTTGAAGCGGAGACAGTTCTCCTCGAGGGACTCGACCGCGTTGCTGTTCACTACACGTCACCGCGCCGCCCTGCACCCACCCAGAAGCGCCAGCGTCACCATCTGGCGAAGCACGCTCAAGAAGTGCTCGACGCTCTGCGGACTACGGTGAAGCGACACCCCATAGCCCACTTGCTCAGCGTGATGGCCTCGCGAATCGCCGCGTGGAGGAGAAGGAGGAAGGAGTGGTACTCGGGCGCTATCTGCACCTCACTCCACGCCCGCACGCTCACCTTGCACGCCTCGAAGTGGAGCATCTGGTACAGTCGCTCGTCCTCCTTCGGGCTGTCCACGCCCACTCGCCTCATCACATCGTACTTGCCGTCACTGTCCTCGCTCACGTCGTAGACCACGCCCTCGCTCGAGCTGCTCAGCAGCAGGCGTCGGCACTCGCTGAGCAGATGGGTGTGGCGCGACCGAATCCACTCGCTCTCGATCGACTGCGAGAAGGCCGTTAGCGGCATGGAGGTCTCCGCGAGGAGCCCGTCCTTCAGCATGCTCTGCTCGAGCTGCAGCGCCTGGGGGTGAGGAGGAGGCAACGAGCAAACGGGCTCCAGCGACTGCTGCCAGGCGGTGAGCGCGGAGCTGTCCTTCGGGATCTCTTGCTACGATGAGAGGCGCAGAGAGCGAGCTACCTTCATCCACGCGAGGAGCGTCTGCTCCACGGCGCCGTACACGATCTCCATGAAGGAGTCGGTCAGGCGCGGCACGGCGGAGAGGAGGTGGGTGAACACGAAGTGGATGAAGGACTGGGCGTTCGACGGCGACAGACTAGGGCGTGAGAGGAGAGGAGAGTCAGCACCCCTGCACCGCCTCGCGACCGGGGGGAATGGACCAGGTCGAGATGGCGAAGAGCGAGTCTTGCTGGGCGGTCTCGACGGGCACGCTCTAGGGAGTCACGCACGCTTGTAAGCGGTACGGAGGGGTGGGACAAGCAGTACTCGCAGAGCGAGCGCATCTGGGAGCAGAGCTGGTAGCACGTGTCGTCGAAGAGCTCCAGGGGCTGGAGGAGCTCGAAGAGAGAGGCGAGCGAGAGACTGGAGTCCTGTAGCGTCTCGTACACCGAAATGGCGTCCGACTCAATCACGACGCGCTTGCTCACCAGCTGCGTGAGCGTCGTCTTGATCCGCAGGAGCTTGCGCTTGTATGCCTTGCGGAGAAGACGCAACAGCGACTGATTCCCCTCATCCTTCTTCTCGACGCTCTCGAGAAGTCTTCCCACTTCAACAATCGACGTCACGGCTGACGACAGATCGTTCTTGTGAAGAAAACCGTCGAGAACGACGAGCTTCTCGTAGATGTGTTGATACTCCGTCACCAATCCCAGGATGAAAGAGGCGTTGCGAAGCTTTGATGTGATTTCTTCCTTCTCGCGAGCGAGCCCTTCGATCTTGTCACAATTGTCAATCTAGGAGTAATCGGAAAGAACGACGCGTTCTTCTTCCTTTATGACTGCCGATATGCGTTCGAACTCGTGTTGAAGCTTTGTTTTCTCGTGACTGACGGAATCGGGATTCTGACAAACCCGGTTTGTGTGATCGAAGCACTGTTTTATCACCGATTCAAATGCAATCTAGAAATCACTGTGTACACGAGCAGCAGCACCTTGTTCGCACAAATCTCCTTTTCCATCGAAGTCATAATGCCCTTGAGCGTCTCTAGCGTCTCCTTCGTGTTCTCCATGGCGAATCGCGCTGAATACCGTCGATGAACAGAGACATGAAATACCCCGCTTCTTTCAGAGTCCCCTTTCCGAGCCGATTTCGGTTCAACATATCAAAAGCCAAATACCATTGTCGTAGTGACGCATTGCTAGCATGGCGGATCTGAATTCAATCGCAGGGTTTGTGGTGCCTGCTGATGTCTAGTCGTTGCGTTGTGATCTCGCGAACTACATATCCGAAGAAACGGGTATGCAGGTGGATATCGACCTAACGAAGTCATTACGGAACGGAGTGGTAGGGTAATCGGGCTAGGGGAGACCTATAGGTCCTCTGCTCTCTGTTCAAGAAGCTGGTCCCGACGGTTGACATGGAGAAGTGGTTTGTGCAGCCGGGTAGACCCCATCGGTTTCGTATCAAGGGTAGGGGAGGCGCAGACATTGCAGAACTGCAACATCAATGCGTTTGGATCGGGTTGCAGGCAGATTGGCGTTCCAAATGATTGCATCCTGAAAGTGAAGGATTTTTCACAAGGCACTGTAGTATTTGCAGTACATTTGATTATCGTTCAGAACGACGTGCTTGTGGACTGCGTGTTCTCCTTCCTCCGCATCGTTCTCAATCGCAGCGTGGTCAACGACCGTTCGACCCAGTCGCTTCGTGCTCTAAGTGCGTGTTCGAATTTCGATTCATGTTCAGTCACGAAGTACGATCAGTTTCGCGGTGTCTCGCTCATGAAATCCACGGACCAGCCCGTGTCTACGCAGCCTGTGCTACTGTTCAATCCTCGTCTGACGACCAACTCGCCATACAACGCCAATTCGCGAAAGATGGGCAAGGACTACACGAACGACGAGTTGGAGAGGATGCGCTTGGAGTTGGTGAAGGGATTGGAGCAGGACAAAGAAAAGAGCGAGCAATTGGAATTGCAGGAAGATGAGGCGTTTGTCGACGAAATGCGTCGTCGCTTGTCGGAAGAGCACCGTCAGGAGCAGGTGCAGGAGGACCCAGCACAGGAGCGAGTCTCGCTGTCGAAGAAGGGGAAGGAGATCTCAGTGGCGGACCAGCTGGCTGCGGAAGACGAGGACGCGGAGGACCGAGCACTGGGTCCCGTGGACTTCGACATGCTGGAGAAGGAGATGGGTCTGCAGTCGAAGGCGAACGATTCACTTGAGATGACGGAGAAGCAGGTAGGTTCGTCGGGTGAGACGCGAGCTGAGGTGGTCGTTCGTGAGAAGGAAACTCAGTTAGTCGTTAATGAAAAGCAAACTGAGTTAGTCGTTAATGAGAAACAAACGGAGGTGACCGTTCATGAGAAACAAACTGAAGTGACTGCTAATGAAAAGCAAACTGAGCCGATGGCTTCAGAGAAGCAAAACGAAGCTGTCTCGAAGGAGAGCCAGAACGAGACTACTCCCTCAAAGGAACGAGACAACGCTCTCCCCGCGAGAACGCTGGAGGAGGAGCTCACGCCGCTGGTCGTGAACCCGACGGCTCGCTTCCACCTGATGGACTACCTCGTGGAGCTGGAGGAGCGACTGAAGGAGCGAGTCGTCAAGGACAAGCCGCTGCCCGCCTACGCTCATCCTGTCAAGACCCAGAAGACCCAGCAGATGCAGAAGACCCAGCAGATGCAGAAGACGCACACTCCTGTTATGAAGAGAGCTGTGCCAAATCCCGCGGGGAAAACCGCAAAGCCTGCAGTCACGCCCTCGCCACGTCCACGCTATGAGAGTCGTTTCGCGAATAAGCAGCCAGTGTCCGCGTCGTCAACGCTGCGCTCTGCTCCGTCGTACGCGAAGACAGCCACGAGCGCAGCGCAACCACAGCCATCGCGACAGCTCCGCAAGCCGATGCAAACCTCCCTGCACACGTCGGTGAGCACGTCAGTAAACGCCTCAGCGAACGCCTCAACGAACGTGCGCTCGCGCCTCTTCCTTCCCTCGATCTTCCACTCTCCCGCCGTTCCCTCCATATCGCCCATGAAACCCCCAGTGCCGAAGCCGCAGTCCTCGCCGACGCGGCACTCGTTCAGTCCGCTGGTGAATCAGGACAAGCGACAGAGTAGCGAGTTCTCTCCTCTAGAAGCCAAGGACGGCGCGGCGCGTTCAAGACTGCCGCTGCCGATGGTGCTGCGATACCCCATGATGCACAGCCTGTCCAATCGGAATAGTCTCGTCGAAGGACTCGAAGAAGTCGAAGAGCAGAAAGAGGTGAGTGTGGCTGTGTGGGGTGAGTCGTAGTATGAGCATAACTCGCGGATTCCCATTCCACGGGTAGTGTTGATGGAAGGGAGTGACGAATAGAAAACGGTTGACGTGGGAGCGTTGCGAAAACGGTACTAGCCGTGTTTGTTGGACGAGAGAACGTGGCTTGAGAAAACAAGAGAATGATTTGCAATCTGAATCACCGTGGCAACCGCCACGCCCACAGCCGCCACTGATAGCAAGCTCGTAATGGAGGAATGGACGTACTCCATGGACTCTCCGGGATGAAGAATCATCTCTACGCATCACGAGGACGGACGAGAGCGACGGTAGAGGTTCTGAAAGGACTGGAGGTGCTGTTTGTAGTGTCCTTGATTCTTCTCAAACTCCAGAATCATTGAACTACGCATGACCCCAGAACCGCACGAGGACTCCTCTGGAAGAACAAGGCCATTCTTTCTCGCTTTGAAGAGCAGTTTTGTAGGAGGAAGGGTGGAATAAAAGAAATGGGTGTCCCCTACGCGTCACCGTCCTCTTCAACCACCACGTATGATCTTCTCCAGAGGAAGCTGCTTCTCCGACAGCTTCTACGCTCAAGCCACGCACCCAATCCATACGCCCAGTTGCTGGTACACCTGGTACCGCTCCTGCGCCGTGCTCAGCTCCTCCTTGAAGTGGAAGATGATCTAGAGTCAAGAACAACGCACACGCCCCACAGAGGCAGAGACATAAATCGACATAAGCGGGTGGAGCAGCATCACGTCCATGAGACGAGCCACCTGATAGATCGAGGACAGGGAGTGCGAAAAGCTACACGTGAGGGGAGGACGAGACAGGCGACAGCGTGATTACCCACGGCAGAATCACCACGGGCGTTTTCACCTAGAATGGACATGAGGAGAAAGGAATACTGGGTTTTGGAGAATCGGGACCAGCTCCGGAGCACGCTTCTCTAGCACGGGATAGAGCAGCTCCAGAAGCTTTTGCACTTCCTCAAAGTTGGACTGCATGTAATCGCGAAGATATGAATGGGTGAGCGCCTTCATCACCGTGTAGGTCCAGTCGATGTCAAAGCGACTCACGAGAAGAAAGAACTCGACAATGTCGTGAAAGCCCTGGTAGTAGAAGAGGGAGGGATCCTCTCGGAGAATGGAGTAAATCACCCGAGCCAACGACTCGCGGTAGGACATTCTATCAGTGACAAGAGAACGATGAAGCGACAGAGTGATTGTGTCGATCTTGTCGAATCCTTCAAAATGACTATCCATGAAGCACAGCGAGAAGCGCTACACGAAACTGCGCTGAAGGTCCACTTCGATCTGATGGTCTGTCCGGTACTCGTCCGTATATGCTACGTTTTAGGAGAATGATTTGCTACAACTGGGACAAACTAGTAATTTGTATGGATCTTGACCCAAAAGCAGCAGCCACGCATCTCGACGCACGTTAATGGAAATGAGTCCTCTCTACGCTTGAATGCATGACTATGTGACGTACTTCCATCCAAACTCGCTCCTTTATCGAATCGATGTCAGGCTACAGGGTGAGTCAGAACGGGACAAGAAGACGGGAGTGCTGCGAATTGCCTTAATGATCTTCCTCTCCTCTGTTTTCTGGTACTCCCACGAAGGCATTCTTTGTTTTAGGGATTAGCGTGTTGTGTCAATCATGTCCGTAGTGAAGCGAGAGATGATGATGTACTGCTTTGATGTCATTATCGGCAGACTTGTCGGAATGCCTGCACCCAAGCCCGAATTCAATACGGCTCTGAAATAGTGGATATTCAAAGTGAGGTGTGAATCGTAGCGGCATCTTCGTAACATTGCAGGAGGAAAGGGGGAGGGAAAAGGCACTTCGTGGGTGTATTGGCTGCTTGGCTCCCATCTCGCTCGATAACATGCGCAAATACGCTCTGTACAGGTTGGATTTGTGGATTTGTGTGATGTGAAGCGCTTTCAGTGATGATCGTTTCAATCCCGTGTCTCTGGAGGAGGTGCCTAAGCTGGAGGTGGAGGTGTCTCTTCTCCACTCGTTCGAGAAGGCGAGAGACGCGCTGGATTGGGAAGTGGGAAAGCACGGAATCATGATCGATTTTGAAGTGGACGACCAGCCCTACAGTGCAACGTTCCTCCCCGAAGTCGCTGCAGAGGAGCATTGGGACCAGCGCACTACTCTTCAGTACTTGGTGAGGAAGGCGGGGTACTTCTACAGCGAGTACAGGCGTGTCTCGTGTGTAAACCATAGTGACCTGCTCGACGAGATTGAATGCACTCGTTACCAAACGGATAAAGCCTATCTGTCCTTCAAGGAGTATGTACAGATGACGAAGGAGCGCAACCGCGACGTGACCGCTGTTTTCAAGGAGCACGGGATTGCGCTGTAACTTGGTTTTGTTTGAAACACGTGTTGGGTGATCGCCATTTCTTCTTTACTATGTCGGAGGTCGTGACTCCTTTTCCATCCTTCGTGCGTGAGCGATGCGATGAATCTAATTCGTGTAGAACCATGTGGCTGTGATTATGGATGGCAACAGACGCTGGGCAAAAAAGCAAGGTCTCCCGATCATTTCCGGGCATCGCAGGGGGTCCGAGGTGTTCAAGGAATCGCTTCAGTGGTGCGTGGATCTTGGAATCAAAGAGTACACGGTGTACGCCTTTTCCTGCGAGAACTGGAGTCGAACAACAAAAGAGGTACCCGTTCTGAATGGAAATGACTGAGAGGTCGAGGACTTGATGTCTCTGTTTGGCATGTACACGGACCAGGTCGTTGAACAGATGCAGGTGGACAAGGACAGCGTCTACAACAAAATCCGACTCCGCTTTATCGGGAGACATATCCTTACGCCTTGACATTGACTGAATCCTTCATTCCCAGGGGATCGTTTGTCAAAAGAACTCGTGACGAAGATGGAGGAGATGGAGGAGAGATCAAAGGACAACTCACTTCTGTTGGTGAACGTGTGCTTGGACTACAGCGGGAAGTGGGATATCGCGCAGAGCTGCATGAAGATTATTCACAAACATCATATCGATTCGCTAGTGGAGGACGAATTGTCGAAGGACATCGACGTTGACTCTCTTATCCAGGGTATTCTCGTTGGCCTGTGCTGAGGAAGTAGAGATCGGGTCCAATTTGGAAATGGGCGACTCTCCCGTGGATGTTCTCATCCGCACTGGCGGCGAGCATCGCATCAGCAACTTTCTTCTTTGGCAGATTGCCTACGCAGAGCTGTGCGTGGTGGATGACTATTGGCCGGATTGGTCCTTTGAGCGGTTTAAGGCGGCATTGCTGGAAGTGAGCCACAGAAGCCGCCGGTTTGGAAAGTAGCCGGAGCAGAAACTAGTCGCTTTACGTGCAGTGTTTGTTCGTCAGACGCCAGTTTTTCTTTTGTCATGGACGATCTTATTGCATATGAGTATTGCTTGAAGGAGCGTATTGTCGACGCAGTGAGCTGTCGCTGTTGGTGCTAGGAGTTCACTTCGTAGTGTATGAGGGGAAAGACTTCAAGGAGGCACTGGCCAAGGATAAGATGTTCGCGAAGGCCATCAAATTGAGAAAGAAGTTCTTTGTATTATCGGAGCAAGTCGAGTCGTTTCGCTGTCCTCAATTGTAGATTGCGCACTTTTCCGTCAATGTCAACATCGTGCATTTAAATTCCCTCATCCACCAAATGGTCTGAGCCCGTGTTTTGGGTGATGTGTAGTATGACATATGTAACACGAGTAGAATCGATGGCGCGCACTTCTGGACATGCTACAAATATGTGGTGATTGTATCTCATGTTGATTCGGTGAATGGCTAGGATACCCTGCTGCTGGCGAAGGCGAGCGAAAAGAAGATCATGGAATACTTGAGAGTGATCGAGAATTCGGGTAGTGACGTGAATCCCGTTGAATGTGTAGATGACCGGAATGTGCTCTCCGATCTGTACAGGGAGTACCGAGAGAGGGCGAGAGAGATTACTGTGCCTTGTATATTATCCGTATGAAGCGTAGGAAGAGAGTGTCCAGCAGACGAAGGAGACGCTTGAACGAATGATCGATCGAATGGAGGAGGACACGTGCGGCGAGTGTGTGCTGGAGCACGTGGGTGTGCTGGTGGAGAGTGAGGGCTAGAAGCTGGCGGACGTCATCGACACGCTATACCAGGGAGTGAAGGCGGCTGGAGGGGAGGATTCTCCGGACAGCGATTCTCTGATTGACGAGGCGGCGACGAATGACGAGGTGATAACGGTGGCGAAGATGGCGAGACAGAATCTCCGAAAGGCTCAGGAGGCGATGAAGGATCCGCTGCACGACATCGCTCAGGCTCCGAGGAAGCTGTCGGACGAGGTGGAGTGGACGGACGAGGAGGTTTCGGACCCGGCTGCGAAGCCGGATGAGGGTGCTGTTCAGAATGGAAAGGAAAGTGCTGGTCAGAATGGAAAGGAAAGTGCTGGTCAGAATGGAAAGGAAAGTGTTGCTCAGAATGGAAAGGAAAGTGCTGCTCAGAATGGAAAGGAGATGGCTCAGGACGGGCAGGAGAGTGCGACTCCGGGAATGGAAGCGGGAGAAGACAAAAGCGCAACTCAGGGTGAGAAGGCAGCGGAGAGCAACAAGGACATGTCGCACTCCTTCTTGTCATCCATCCCGAACTCCTCCGACACGGAAGAGGAAACCTTCACGGGTTGGGCTGGGCATTCTGCGTGACATGTAGTGAATCCTTCCGTAAACACCCCCTCCAAGCGGAGACGCGTGGCGTGGACGCCTAGAGAGGATAACATCCTCGTAAGGTACAAGCACATGGTGGGCAACTGGGTGGGCATCGTGGAGTGCACGAAAGGGGAGCTCAACCGCAGTGCCTTATCGATCAAGGTGGCTCTTCCTGCGGCGTGTGACGATTAGGACCGAGTGCGTGTGTTAAAGAAACGAGGCGAATGGAGCGATTAAAAGGACCTTTTGGGGTTGTTTGTTACTTACGAACGGCGTAGGAGTGGCGTGAAGGCTTCTCGTCGTCGTTCGCCAGGATATGTCCAGCTGCGTTACCGAGGGAAGCAGCGCGAGACAGCGCTCGCGGTAGTCCGGAAGCTCGTAGAGCGGCGTGTGCTCCAGATAGACGGTGGTCAGTCTACTCGTCACCGACGATGCTGGACCCCACTTCTTGTACGTCGAGGACAGCGCAGACAGCTCGGAGAGAGCGTCGTAGGAGCTGATCTTCGTCTGCGACAACTACCCTTCATTCCACGCATCGACGCTACCCAGAGGAACTCCAGCGACTTGAAGCCGCCAAAGCCCTTGGTTGAGGTGAGGAAGTTGTAGGTGAGGTCCAGCGTGTTCAGGTTCTCCAGCCCCTCCATGCCCTCCGCGACCGGAATCCCGTTGTACGCAAGATAGCTAGGGCTCACGATATTCCAGCACGCTTACAGCTCCTCCAGCGACGAGAGCGATTCCAAACCCACCGAACTGCGAATGCGATTGCTCTGCAGGTCCAGCACACGCAATTGCAAACCGTCGAGTCCCTATTCCTCAGCTCACCCCGACAGACGGACCTCGATCTTTTCAATTTTGTTTCTTCCAAGGTAGAGTTGACGCAGATTCTTCAACCCGCTTAATCCCGCAATGTGTCGAATATGGTTGTATCCCAGATCCAGGGTCTTCAAGCTGGGCAGTGTGCACACATTCGACATATCCTCGATCTTGTTACTGGCGAGATATCTACATGAGAGCGCGAGACCAAAGGGAACAGTTCTTCTAGCTTCACCAGGGAGGACATATCCGGAATCTCTTTGATGTTGTTGAAGGATAGGTCCAGAACTCTTCACCTTCATGGAACGCACATTAGCTACCTCAAGTTGACAAACTGAGAGAAGTGCTTGATCTCTCGCAGCTTGTTGTCGTACAGTTCGAGCACTTCCAGATTCACCAGGTGATCCATGTTCTGCATCTTGTGAATCAGGTTTGAACGAAGCACCAAGCTCTAGCATCACAGGGAAAGACCACCACTACTGTTAGTTTTGTCAAATGGTCGATGCCATCAATTCGCGTCACCTTCCGTCCCTGTGTTCCAACGTGGAACAGCTCCTACAGTCTTACGTGACGAACACTCTTCGCTACAGTCATATCCGGATCTATCTCGACAACATCGACAGGAGTGATGAGGCGCTCCCCAGGTGGAACGTAGTCATCCTTCTCCTGATTCGGCAAGTCACTGGGATTGCTCATGAAGCGATTAATGGTGATCCAAGAAGCGGCTGCGCGTCATAGAGGTGGGAGCAACAAACAACGCAGGATAAACAATCCACTACAATCAAGATGCCTGAACACACAACGCAATTATCGGTTGGCCTTCGCCACACGCTCGATCTCGTCCTTCTTCTTAATGGCG
>ERZ1106948.875-NODE-875-length-10828-cov-32.910610_pt1 | contig 10828 bp, 17 predicted proteins | sample MGYA00403673_ERZ1106948 | MGnify/ENA primary metagenome ERZ1106948 (study PRJEB35170, sample SAMEA104062409) | human gut metagenome | biome: human gut; feature: human-associated habitat; material: faeces | place: Denmark | collected 2012-05-07 ...
GATGTCCGACAAGCAGCTCTACAAGTACCTCCAGAAGAAGTTTGAGAAGAAGTAAACACGCAATTACGAATCGTTTTAGAGATTGTTTGTTTCACCAGAATTGGCTCGTTTTGTGGAACGGTTTCCCATCCATAACTGATCCATTTCTGTTCCTCTTCCTTCCGCTGCATTTCGTGTATCCGTTACTGAAGAAGGAAGCGAGGGGATATGGAAAAGGAGAGTGCTGAGGAGCAACGGTCTTCTCCTAAGCCGGTTGTCGATTCGTCCGTCGACGCTTCAAATGTCTTAAATATCGCAAGCCACCCGTCGTACGGGAGAGTCGGACTGGACAACTCGAACAATATGTGTTACATGAATGCGGCCATTCAGGTATCCGATTCGCACGTATGGAGTTGATGTCCTAGCTGCTATCCCACATTCCCATCGTTTCGGATGAGCTGATTAAGCTGCGGAGGACTGTTTTCGTGGATTGCTGAAGTGGGTATTCACGGGTAGAAAAACGTGCACGTGCGCGAGGAATTGACGCCCTCCTTTCTCCTCTGTTTCAGCGCCCTGGTGGACTTCCTCTGGACGCAGGATGTCAAGTATGTGTCCCCGACCATCGTGCAGCTGGGCATGAAGGACAGTCGGCAGTTCCCGCACCAGCAGCAGGCGGATTGTATGGAGTTCTTCGTCGAATCGCGTCGGGTGAGTGATTCGTAGACCTATGCGCTGGGCGCCATCAGCGCGTCAAGCGAGATGCAAAATGGAGACAAACCGATGGACGGTCTCCTGAAGAACCAGTTTTCGACGGACTACGCCACGTCTCTGTGGAACCACTTTTTAGCACTTAACGCGGGCATGATTTCCAAGTCTGTGTACGGAATGCAGTGCAGCATAACGAATTGCAGTTCTTGCGGTGTAGGTCCTGTAGGAGCGTGTGATGCGTAGGAGCGTGTTCAGTTTGAGCCGTTCATTTCGCTCATCGTTCCCATTCCGGACATGACCGAATCGGTGATGGTGAATGTGATTTCCACGAACCCTGTCATGGAGAAGGTGGCAGGAAAGAATCTGTGTTTCCAGGAAGTGTGCCAGAAGGAGTATTGTCTGCGGTTGCATTTCAATCTGACATGTCGCGATCTCTACGACCAGCTCGCCATCCATCTGCAGAAGCGCTCCACCGACCTCGATCTGATCGTGTACTCCCGCTGCGACCGGAAGTCCTTCGTGGTGCGTCCTGAGGACACGGTCAACATTCTGGCTCCCTATCTGAGCAATCGTTTTTACCTGTTGTGTTTCATTGTGCGCGCGTCTCCACGAAGTCACCCATAGAAAATGAACGCGGGCCAGCAGCCCCTGCTTGTCCAGTTCGGTGTGTGGCGCTACGTGCAAGAAGGTGGCGCGCGTATATCGCGATTCCTTCCGCAGGGCACTCCGCGCATTATGTACTGTTACCCGAGCACGCCGCTGGAGGCGGTGGTACCTCAAATCAGCAGCTTCCTGACTGCGGAGTATCGCATGAACATCGCGGTGTTTCAGAAGCGGATCGAGCGCGTGATGCGTCTGGTGATGGCAGGCATGATGCGCGCGCAGACGGCGAGGCGTGCGGAGAACGCGCCCTCTGCGAAGAGAGTGAAGGTGGAGGAGGTGAAAAGAGAGAGTGAGGAGGAGGAATCTGTGAAGGAGGAAGATATGAAAGAGGAATCTGTGAAAGAGGAAGACACAGAAGAAGAAGAAGTGAAGAGTGAAGAGATGAAGGAAGAAGACACAGAAGAGGAAGTGACAGTGAAGGAGGAAGACACAGACAGCACAGAAGAAAGCACGAAGGAAGTGACGGTGAAGAAGGAAGACGCCAAGAACACCCCACACACCTTCGACGAGGCGATCAACGCCATTCTCAACGAGCGCGACTGGCGCAAGCCCAATGGTACGCGCTGACGCTCCGATGAACCCTTAGAACCTCTCTCCTGGAAGGACCTGCCGCCCTTCATCCCGCTCTTCAACACGTCGATGGCGGCGAGAGCCAGAGCCACGCAGCCGCCGCTGCCGTTCATCCAGTTCTTCTTCCGCAAGGAGCACGGGACACAGCGCATCGACCGATTCTTTTCCTTCTGGAAGACCCTTCCCGAATTGTTCGTGGTGCTGGACGTGGACGACGGGAGCGAGAAGGTGATCGAGAGCACGGAGGAGGAGGAGACGCTGCGGAGAAGCGTGCTGAAGAACCAGCAGCTGTCGGTGAAGCCGTTCTTGTACTCGATGGACATGGAGAAGGCGCGACAGCAGGGCGAGAAGGAGGAGAGCGAGATCGAGTTGACGCGATGTCTGAATGCGATGAAGTGCGAGAAGAAGAAGAGCAGTCTGGAGGAGTGGTGGCGTGTGAGGCGTGTAAGGCGTAGAGAGTGTGCGCGCTGTCGACAGAAGGCGTTCATTACGTCCTCCGTGTTCTTGTGTTCGCTGCCGCCCATCCTGTGCATCCAGCTGTCACGGTGCAACTACTTCAAGAACGGAGGCTACAAGCTGTACACGCACAAGGTCTCCACGGTTGTGCTATACCCGCTGTACGACCTGGACATGAAGCCGTACATGAAGCCGGAGATGGTGAAGGAGGGCGAGGAGTACTTGTACGACTTGATTGGCGTGAGCTGCCACAGCGGCACGGACTTCGAGGGCCACTATTTCTGCATCTGTAAGGACAATGTGAACGGAGAGAACGAATGGATCCGTTATAATGATAGAGATTGTGTTCGAATTGAGGAGAAGGATGTCCAAAGGCCGGATGCGTGCTTTTTGGTGTATTCGAGGAAGAATCGAACGATGTCAGCGCAGGATGTGGCCCAGTACATTCGGCAGTTGAAGGCTTCGCAGCAATGACCTTTTCCGTGGTGTTTGTCAATCACATTATCGCTTTCTCTTCATGTAAGTGTGCTCGTTGTTTGTGCAAATGCAACACGAAGAAACCCCTTCCATTACGAAGAATGGCGCCTAACGATATCCGTATTCTCCATCGCGTGCCGATTCGAAGGCGAATTGAACACTTCCCTAAAAATGGACCGCTCTCTCTCCAGCAGCTCAGGAGTGATAATGGAGGCCTCGCAGTCTACAATCACAATAGCAGTAGTGTCTCCCACTTGCAACAAGACTCTTGATCGCGCGCGTGCTATTCACGTTGTAATCCGTATACACATCGAGGAATTCCTTTGCTGCCTTGATTCCGTCTCCAGCGATAATCTCGTCCACAATACCCAGTTCGTAGGCCTTCGGCGCCGGCAGCTTCTCCGCCTGGAGCATAACCTTCAGCGCTTCCTTTCTTCCGATGATCTGCACGAGACGAGAGCCGCCGCCCCAGCCCGGGCACAAGGAGAGGCGATGGTGGATGAAGCGGATGTAGCTCTTCTCCGTGTTTGTCATGATGCGGAAGTCCGTCGAAGTGGACACCTCCGCACCGCCTCCGATAGCGTATCCCTCGATCAGAGAGACGCTCACCAGTCCCAGGCGACGGAGGCGGTTCAGGTTCGTTTGCATCAGCAGGTTCAGCTCGATCTTGCCGTCCTCATCGTCCGTGTATCTTTCGTGTTATCCGTAAACAGTCGCTACCTCTTCGACGCCAGCAGGTCAAAACCGGAGCAAAAGGTGTGCTCTGCGCCTCGCAAAATGAGTCCACATCCCTCCTTCCACTGATCCAACTCATCGATCCGATTTGCCAAATCGACCATCATCTTCTCCCTAGGAATGAAACGGAGAACGGAGGGAGCACGTCATCGCGTTCTTCTTGTGTGGGTTGTTCAGCGTCAAAATGGCATATTTGCCATCGTATTCTAAATCGACAGAACCCTCGTTCGCTACAACTGAGCGAAAACGAGAATCCCTACTCCTTTTTCCGATCTTTTCCTTCAGCGCTTCATACTGTGCTTGAGAAATTCCTGTGGGATAGGAAACAGAACGCTACGAGTGAAGCCCGCGAAAGGGCGCAACAAGAAGGGAGCGGGAGAGAATGGTGTTTGACTTGCGCAAGACAGACTGCATCATTGCGAAAGAAACGACAGGGCGTTGTGGGAAGGGATTGAATGGTTGAGAAGGAGCGGAATCCAAAACAAACAGTGCATTGGGACGTGAAAAGAGTCCCTGTACAAACATCCAATGAAACCAAGCAATGCAGCAAGCACGCACCATGAAACCATGCAATGCAGCAAACACGCACCATGAAACCAAGAGGCTACTTCTCCGAAAGCAGCTTAACGACGATCTTCTTTTCCTTGTTGAAAGCGTCGTCCTCTATTCATCACGCGATGCACAGGAAGAAACCATTATTCGCTAAAAAGTTTGAAAAGAAGGAAAGGAGCTTTGTCCGATTCGCTTCGATAATCCTCCTAACGGAAGCACAACTACGAGCATTGGCGACGAAGAGCTCGCTGTGAGAACGGGAATAGGAAAGTACCTTGAAGATGTTAAAAGCATCAAGCTGAATGGACGGATACGGAGAGCAGAGCAGATTCATCGCCACGATAAGATTCTCCGTGTTGTTGAGTTCTCGCAATGTGATCTGCAAGTTCGCATTGTCGGAGAGGAAAATGGAGACCAACTACACCTCAACGCAGCGGTACAACAAGACATGGGATGTGACTCTTGTGACCACATAGTTCCCGTTGCGTATCATGTTTCGGAGCCAACTAAAGATCTGTACATGAAATAGGTCACGTAGCCGCACCTTGTCGCACAATGCAACCTCGCTCAGAAGCGTGTTGGCCACCATTTGCTTGTTCCTTCTTAGCAAATCGCACACCACCTGCAACGAATCGCTGCACATGTCAAAGTGAGAACTGAGCACGTGGCGAGTAAACAACGGCTCCAAGAAGGATTCCGTGGTCAGAATGTGGTTGTGGATGCAACGCGACTTGACGCACTCGCGAAGAAGCAAACCGCAGTGAGCCGACAGGTCATCGTCAGATAGCCTACGCTAGACCAAATTCGGAGTGCGTACCCCAGCAAAATGCAAGAAATGATCTCGTCCCCCTCTTCCGAGACCATGTACTCCGAGGCAAAACGAGCGTGGTCTCTCGAGATCAGCGTGGTCACAACTTGCACGAATGAGTTCCGCTCCTAGATGGTAACACGAAAAGCACCAAAACGACTTGAATCGTCAAAAGCGTCAGCTCCTTCACGATTTTCAATATGACCTTATTGTTGATGATCTCCTCCGCGAGTTCTTCACATTCCTTCACTTCGGGATCGGATTCTCCCTAGGATTGAGCGCACGAGGAGAGCGCACCTTTCCAAACAGGAAGTTCTTCATCTGCGTGAAACGCTTGTTGAGCTAAGATGATGAATCGCTGAAAAGCGCGTACTCGTCTCCCTTTCGGCGGGATCACCTCATTCTCAATGCAGTTCAGTTCGTACAAGCACGATTCCACGAGCACGGGTGGCGTCTTGTGGAATCCGAGAACTCGCTTCACGAACTCCATAATTGTGGTCACACAATCACTGCGTTTGGAGAGATGCTTCGCTTTTCCAAAATCCTGGTTGCGAATCGAGGAGAGATCGCCAGTCGCATCATCCGGACAACGAAGAGGATGGGTATTCAGTCCCTGGTCGTGTGTAATCCAATTGACATGAACGCAAGATATGTACAAGAGGTAGGAAGTGGGATTCTCCAATTACAGTGAAGGCAGATGAAGCCGTTTTCGTTAACGACGCCAAGAACATATTCGTGGATGCGAAACGTCTCGTTGAAATTGCGCAGGAGAGACATGCGGATGTACCCGTTTTGTTTTCCGTTTAGAGAGTAGGCAATCCATCCTGGTTATGGTTTTATCTCCGAGAGTCCCGAGTTCTCGCAGCTGTGCCGAGAGCACTCCATCAAGTTCATCGGACCGTCGCCGGAGTCCATGCAGTTGATGAGTTCCAAGAAGTGCTCCGTTCTTGCAACGTGATGATGTACAGAGACGCGAAGGAGCTCGCAATGAAGTGTGGTATCCCCGTGGTCCCTGGGTACAACGATGCAGACCAATCGCCGGAGCGTCTGATGGAAGAGATACAGCGCATTGGCTACCCCGTGATTCTCAAAGCGTCCTACGGAGGAGGCGGTCGCGTCGCGTCTGTGGAGCGTGTTCACGCGTAGGGAATGCGCATCGTGGAGAACGACAACTCCATTCGCCAAGTGATTGAAATGTGCTCCAACGAAGCCAAACGGTTCTTCGGCAATGGCTCGCTGATTCTGGAGAAGTGATGCTGGATCATCTCCCTCATGCGCAGGTTCATTCCTCGAACGCGCCACATCGAAGTGCAGGTCTTCGGCGATCGCCACGGCAACGTGCTCCACTTCGGAGAGCGAGAGTGCAGCCTGCAGCGCCACTACCAGAAGATCATCGAAGAAGCGCCCTGTGTAAGAGCCGCGGTTCTGCTGGACTGTAGTTCTACCTCACGAACGAGGAGCGCGAGCAGCTGTACGCGTGGGCGACCACTCTTGCGCAGTCGAGCGGATACGAGGGCGCGGGAACGGTGGAGTTTCTGTGCGACGCGACGAAGGCGTCGCGTTCGTTCTACTTCATGGAGATGAACACGCGACTGCAGGTGGAGCACCTGGTCTCGCAGTGCATCAACCGCAACGTGGACTTCGTCGAGCTGCAGATTCGTGTAGGCGAGGGCGTGCGCGTGAATGCTAGATCGCGCAGGGCGAGTCGCTGAAGGAGATGGGTGTGGAGTCGTACGACCCGCTGAAGCCTGTCGGCGATCGTGTTGCTATGGAGTGTCGTGTGTATAATGAGGATCCCGCGAAGTGGGAGAGAGGGGTGTGTTGAACGTGTAGTCAGTTCCTGCCTGGAGAAGGCGAGATCCACTTTATGGATCACACTCGTGTGTCGCACATATCCTCAAGCTGCTGTGACACGACACACAACTGCTATGACGCACCCCACACACTGGTGGAGAACAACATCACGGAGTCGTGCCCCAACGACCACTCGGCGTCGTTCGACCCGATGCTGCTGAAGGTGGTGACGGCTGGACAGACACGTGAGGAGGTGATCACGCGAATGGAGGACGCGCTCCGACGGTGCCAGATCATGGGGGTCCCAACGAACCACCAGATGCTGGTGAACGCGCTGCGCTCCGAGCGGTTCCGCACGCAAGGCGCCGACAGCCGCACGCTCGAGGAGGAGGCGGGCACGCTGCTGAAGCCGCTGACTCCAGACCGCATGGAGGTGGCGCACTCGATCGCGGGGTACTGTCTGTCGAAGAAGGAGCCGGCGTCGTCGCCCAGCGATCCGTGGCGACTGTTGTGGAACTACAGCAACTCGGGCGCGATGACGCGCAAGCAGTGTTACAGCGTGAACGGAAACCGGTACGAGTGCGCGATCACGACGAACCCTGCGAACGGTCGCGACATGGAGATTCGCTTGAAGAGGGAAGGCGGAGAGTGGGAGGCGCCGGTGAGCGTAGAGTGGCTGAGGCGAGAGGGCGACGAGATGGTGTTGCGCGTGCAGGACCGCATCGTGACGAGCTGTGTACACGCCGACGGTGATGCAATTCGCCTGTTCCCGCTCTCCTGCACGGACCGTTTCCCGAGTGGGTTGTGTGAGAGGGGGGTGAGGCGTAGATGTGGAGTACTGCGTGAAGGAGGAGAGGATGAAGACGGCAGCGAGGGAAGAGAACAACGCGGCGAGTGAGGTGGTGTGTCCAATGCCGAGTACGGTGGCGAGAGTGATGGTGAAGAAGGGAGACCGCGTGAAGAAGGGAGACGTGTTGTTGGTGATTGAGGCGATGAAGATGGAAGTAGGGGAGGATGGAGAGGAGTGAGCCGTAGCACATGATCGTGGCACCGCATGACGGAACGGTGGAGATGGGATCGATTCAGGAGAAGCAGTTCTTCAAGAAGGGACAGCAGATGCTTCGTGTGCTTTAGCGCTGTTTGACACAAACACGACCAAAAATGAAACAAAAGAGTACATCAATACAGGATTCAAAAAATGATACAGTCACATTTCTACACGTCAATACTCGTCCCAGAACGCACATTGTCATCATCCCCGTCCACCACATCCAGACGGTCGCGAACCACGCGGTCCTCTCTCCTCTCCATCGCGCAAGTCATCTGCGGGTAGTGCATCATTCGCGCGGGGTCGTTGATCACCACTCGCGGGGCGTTGCCGACACTTAGTCGCGCTGGGTCGTTCATATTCATTCGCGCAGCGTCGCCGATAATCACGCGCGAGCGGTCGCCGACACTCATTCGGGCGGGGTCAGCCATATCCACTCGCACGAGCTTGTTGAGACCCCTTCGCGCGGGGTTGTTGATGTCCATCTCCGCAGCCTCCGTCGCCTCGTCCTGGTACGCCAAATACGCTACGCCTCATGCCACACCAGCGCACCTACGACGCAGCCGGAAGGCCTCCTCGTCCTGCAGATACGGCGATAGCCCCGCCTGCCCCGGCGAGAGCGGGTAATGCGACGACGCCTGCGACGACATCTCTCCCTCGGCGTCCTGGCTCTGAGAGGCGCTGGCGAGCCGGCCATTGAACAGCGGAACGCTGCCTTCCGTCGCGAGGAGAAATTCGCGCGTCATTGGAGGAACGGCATCGTGGAAGGCTTCGTTCAGACTCTGCTGTGTGCTACTTGACTGCTGGCTCTGAATCCCGCTCGAGTGGTTCGCCGGACTGGAGGACTGTGTGAAGGAGTGGCTGCCTTGGGACGAGTCCTGAGGTCGGGTGCTGGAGAGATGGAGACGGTCACGGCTCTCACTAATCTCATTCATTTCTTTGGTCACTAGAAGTGAGAGAGGCGATGTGCATGAACATTTCAGATTGGGCGCCAGCTTATTGACGAGGTCTTTTAAAGGTCGCAAATCCGAAGGCGACACGAGCTGGAACTGGTTTACAAAGAAAAGGAAGTGTGTGAGGCTAAACTGAAATTGATTCGTGAGACCGAGTCTGTTGATGAGGGTCATATGACTATCGCTAAAGAAAGACAGAAAGAGACACCTGTAGTAGACGTGGGCATAAACGCGGAACAGGCGACGAAAAATGTGGCGGACCTTCTCAAAGTAGTCCCTAGGAAATGGCGTATCTTGAGATGATTCCCGCCGCACATCCCGTACCAGGAGTCACAGGAAATAGAGTCTCATCCTCTAACAAATGGACAGTCCAGTTCATTAGGGTATCGATATACTTCTTTGCTGAAAGTCTGGCAGGTTTTCTGTACTTGTACTTGTCCGACCACAAAAATTCGTAGCTATCGTTCATACCGAGAAAGAAAGCAATACTTCTCTCCAGCAGACATTATTGGGCAGGAATAGGTTGTACACTCTTCTTGCACCACGCCAAACAAAATGTTGACGTCATTATAGAAATCGATGGCTAACAATGACGCACGCGACAAAAACCGACTATGTACTGCAATCCATTCATTGGGATCAACGTCATCTGGACAAATAACTGCCTTTTCAATGCCTCCCCTACGTTTTAAGCGAAATGGGCGACCCCTCACTTCTCAAGCGTTTCACTCGCCTTTTGGTGAAGGGTGTACCGTAAAGAGCCAGTTTTGTGACTCAACATGGTCGTCCCACTTCTGGAATTCATACAGTAATACGATGCCTAAGAATTCGGAGAAAGAGATAGTAGACGAACGAAAGACACGGCAAAAGACCCGATAATCCGCAAAAACAGACAATAGGGCACTTGTCAATCGAAAGATGGGTCAACAGGAAATATCGAATATCCCCGCGGCAATAACCTACATTCAACAAACAGGACCACGCTAAAAGAACACAAACCCATAATACCCGCAAAATCAAGACTTCTTTCTGTCCTCTATATCCTGCAACACGTCCTCCGCTTTCAGCATGTACTCAAACCGATCCAGACCCTATGCATCAACGGCATCTGTGACTCGTACTCCTTCAGCATCCGCTCTCGCCTGGTACAGAATCGCCAGATTCTTCAACGTCGTCAATGTACTCTTGTGGCTCTTTCCGCACGTCTACAATCAAGGAAATATCACTATGAGTACATCCTCGTAGATCTGGAGAGCCTTGTCATAGAAGAGAGCGGCCTCGTCGTAATCCTCAAGGCTCTTGTACATAAGAGCCAGGTTATTCAGTCCGCAGGCGTACACGGGGTGGTTCTCGCCAAAGTGGCTCTTGATTAGCTACACGTGAAAGGGCGGAAACGAACGAACAGCCAATGCTTCCTGAGCTACCACCAAACCCTTCTCATAATTCTGCTTCTCGTATAGCTCGTTGATTTGTGCTTGCTTCTACACGTTACTGCCACGGACGAAGATCACCTCCGAAATCTGATTCTCGATGTCCATGAACTGCTTGTGCGTCTTCTCGTCCGTCGCGATATAGTTGTCGATCTCCAAATCCTCAAAGTCGGTATACGGGTGCGGATTGTCGTTTGCCTCCGGAAGATCGCCAGGGCGCTTCACAGGGGGGTTTGCGTTTCCCTTGTTATCTACCAATGACGGGAAACACGCGTCCCAACTCTCCGTGTGAATGTTGAAGGATTTCGAGCGATACACGTAGGGAATGAGGAATCGCCTCCGCACGGCACCCTGGGTGTAGGCTCGAACACTCCCGATACTCCTGGGGCACGCCAGCAGCTTGGATGCGGAATGGAGCGTCGCCAACTCCATTCGACACATTGCTTTGGTAAATCCGAACATCTGATTCACAAAGTGCAGTCCTGCGAGGAGTAAGAAAGGAGATTATGGAATGGAAGGTGATGGAAAGGGTTGGGTTGGGTGCGTTGGGAATGGAATGGAGAGGGTGAAAAGAGAAAGGTCGTGTGGAAGAGGAGAAGAAAAAGAATCCGAACTGCCGGAATTGAACCAGCGACCCTTAGATCTACAGTCTAAC
>ERZ1106948.878-NODE-878-length-10800-cov-32.503304_pt1 | contig 10800 bp, 21 predicted proteins | sample MGYA00403673_ERZ1106948 | MGnify/ENA primary metagenome ERZ1106948 (study PRJEB35170, sample SAMEA104062409) | human gut metagenome | biome: human gut; feature: human-associated habitat; material: faeces | place: Denmark | collected 2012-05-07 ...
GGCCAAGTACAACTAAACCGTTCTTGTGAAATAGTCTATCGTGGGGTGTTTGTTGTAGTTAAGTGATGTGCTTGATGCAGTTATGGTCAGCATTGAAACCACATTCTGTTCCTTGTGGAGCACGTTTTGTCCGTGAGAAGTGCAACGATGGACATTGAGGACGACATCGTCGATTACAGCATTGCTCTGCAAACAAACCACATCGAGTGCCTCTTGCACGAAATCGCCGACTTGCGTAGTGCTTTGAATGGGAGTCATGAGAATAAGGAGATGAGCTGGACAGATGCAAGCAGGAAGCTTATCCTGAGAGTAGTCAAGTGCAGTCGCTTCAGGACATCCAGGACCTTCAAAACGTGGTGGACAGTGCTAGAGAGCAGATCAGTACGCTCGAAGTGGAAAACGCGCGACTGGCCTCCGATCTTCAAGTGGCGAACGCGAAACTGGGGGAAGAGCGCAGTGCGAGCGACAACGCGCATGTGCAATCCATCCAGCAGATCCAAAAGCTGAACGAGGAGAATGCCAAATTGAAACAGGAAGTCGTGGTGTTGCGTGCGCAGCTGTCGTCAAAGAAGGGGGGCGAGACGGGAGAGAAGAATACACAGATAGAGAGTCTCCTGGAAGAGACCAAGAAGGAAAACGCTCGTCTTCAGAAGAGTCTCGATGTTTTGCAAGTGCGCTATCATGCGCTGGAAGAGTTGCATATGAGCTTCATGTTGCCGAGTGCTTCGGGCAAGAGTCCCGATGTGATGGGCGCAGCCAAGGTTTCGAGTATGGCAGATGCAACCACGCTTCCCACCATGACGGACCCAATGGACGTTCAGTCCATGAGCATTGAAGAGCTGCGGTACAGACTGCAAAGCGAGCACAACCAGCTTGACGCGACCACCGACTACCTCCGCCAGATCGAAGACGAGATCGACCGAGAGCTGGAGGAGCATCTGAGGAAAGAGGATCTTCCTCCCGCCACGGAGGCGACCCACGACAAGCTGCGGCTGCTCTTCCGCGTCCTCCAGGCATCTGCTGCTGTGTCTGCAACGAATCCGCGTGAAGTTGAGTCTGTCAGGAATCAGCGTGAACCCGAGTCTATCAAGAACCCATTTGAAGCGGAGAACGCTTACCTTCGTGAGAGTCTGAGCATCGCCAATCGCTACCTCGATCGTTTGGTGGGCGACTCGCTGCCAGCAACGGACTCCTTGCAGCACCTGCAGGACCGCTTTGAGGTGGTCTGTCGCCGCTCCACGAAGCTGATGGCGGAGTACCGCGCGCTCCAGAGCCGCGTGGAGAGCGACAGCCCGTCCCGCCTGCTCCAAGCCGTGCAGTCGCTGGCGGAGCACATGCGGGTGATCCAGCCGGGCAGCAAGCCGAATAAACGCGACTTGGAAGAGGCGCTGCAGCGCATGGACATGATCGTCGTGCAGCAGATGCCGCTTCTTGCGGCGAAGATGAAGGAGTACAAGAAGAGGATAGAGTACGAGCGCGAGACGAGGAAACGACTGGAGCGACGTGTGAAGGAAATGGAAACCGTGTCATACGAGGGTTTGTTCAACGAAACACAGCAGAGAATCACCTTCTTCACCACAGGATTGGACTCGCCCACGGACTTGTTCGGCGCGATGTGGTAGTCCTCCAGACACACGTTCGACTTCACCGTGACATCGTCGCCCGTGTAGGTTCTCAGCAGACGAGCTCCCTTCAGCACGCGGTTGTTCCAGCCCACAATGCTCTCCTTGATCACCGCGCCGTCCTCGATCACGCACCCGCTCATGACGGTGCTGTTCTTGATCACACAGTGGTCGCCGATGCGCACGCCCTCGCCGATCACCACGTTGGGACCGATCTCGCACGACGCGCCAATCTGCACAGATGGATGCTACGCCTCAGCCACGCTCTCCAGCGCTACAATCAGCACATTGCCCTGGATGCCCTCTCCCTGAATGAACTTGCTGCCATTCACCTCCTCCTTGCTCTGGCGAACGAAGTCAAGATAGAGCGCAGTGCCAGCCACGTAGTCTTTCGGCTGTCCGATGTCCATCCAGAAGCCGTCCAGGACAATCGAGTACAGCTCCTTGTCTTGAGCCATGAGAGGGAATATGTCTCTCTCGATGGACGTGGGCTTGTTCTGTGCGTTAGCGCGATTGCGCATCCCTACGGGAATTCGCTTCAGGATGGAAGGAGTGAACACGTAAATGCCCGCGTTGATGTGGTTGCCGACGTACTCCTTCGGCTTCTCGACAAAGCGATCAATCAAGCCCTATACATGAAACGCAAACAACATGCGTACCGTTTCATCGGAAACGACCACACCGTACTTCGAAGGATCCGTGACGGTAGTCACCTACGACTCAGGAGCAGGGAAAGGGAATACAGCGATGGTGCCCTCCTTTCCGTGCTGCTTATGGAACTCAAGGAGCTTCTTCAGAGGGTAGGTACATGAAACATCACTAGATATGACCCCAAGCGACGCAGAGCCACCTATTGAACACAAAGAAAACGTCCTCATCCTCGAGATACTTCCTGGCAAGAGCAATCGGTCCGGCTACGGAATGAGAACAGAACGAGAGAAATACCCGTTCCCATAGGAACATCCTCAACGGAAATGATAATGTCGATTCCATACTAACGCTTATGTCCAGAACAAAGATCGGACGTGCTCCTTCACGTACGGAATCGCATCCACCATCTGCTGGGGCATGTAGCTACAGGCCAAGATAACTTCCTTCACGCCGATCTCGGAGAGAGCTCTCAGCTGATGAAAAACAATGGGTCTAGCCGTGAGAGATGCCACTCGCATCTACAAGTTGCAGAACTCCACCAAGGGCTTCGCTTTGGTGAAGGTGAAAGGGCGCAAACGAGTTCCAAAGCCGCCAACGAGAATCAAAGCCTTCATGTTTACCGAATATGCTAAGGAATCATCAGTTTCTCCGTTTCTCTGATTTGATACATGGGATCAAACGCCCACCAAACGAGTGAGTATGGGTAGGCGAAAACACACGAGCGAGCGGGGAGCGGCGAAAACAAACAGTCAAACTCTTCTTTTCAAACTTCGCCTCCTCCTCCGCGATGGACGCGAAGAAGTCCTCCAGCAGCGCGTCCTCTTCCGGCTTCTCCTTCTCTTCCTTCGCCAGCTCCGCAGCAAGCTTCCGCCCGTCGAACAGTCTCCCGTCCAACGCCTTCATGCACGTCACCGCCTCCTCTTCCGTCGAGTAGCGAACGAGCACTAGCAGCTGCTGCTCGTCGATCGCAATGCCCGTCATCATCCCGTACTGGCGACACTGATCCTCGACGTCCTCCCGCAACTCGGACATGTACGCTACACATCAGCTCGCCCCACTTGAACCACTCCTGTCTATCACGTTCTCGGGAGTGAACATGTTCTGTATCCTCACCACGGTGAGCTGGGAAGAGGACAGGTCTCTCAGCTCGCTCTGAATCGTCTGCTTCTTCTCGAGCGGAGTGTCTCGCATCACCACCAGCCGAATCCCCTTCGACACCTCGAAGTTGTGAAACTAGTCCATGAGGAGAAGCACGAGTCGCGACCAGTCGTTTGCACGTCTTCGCGCCGTTCTTCGTCTCGTACTGCACCACCACGGTGCGGGTTTGCCGCCGAGGATCGATGGTCGTGTCGTTGATGTCCCGTCTACACTTCAAGAACGCCAAGCAGACGCACAGCATCACGGACTCGATCAGTCCGGCACGCGACAGGAACTTCCCTAGCCTCAAGAGAGAGCGTAATGACTACGTATTTCCGCCTCGGTGTATCGCGCCGGCATATTCTCCACCACAGTGGCGAGCACGCGCTCTACGCGCGGTCTATGGGTGAATCACGACAGCAGACACCACGGTGCTCTTTCCACGACCATCCGTGTCGGTTCCGTGCGCTTCTTTGATTTGTGCTGCACGATATACTGTGTGATGCGTTGGAGTGCTTCCTCGTTGCGCTTCTTTTCGTCCTACGGATTACGAAGAAAACAGCAATTCTACGTCGAACAGTCTCATGTACGATGCCGGAAAGGAACACTGCAATTGAGGATAAGGGTCTTCTCCCCGGATCAACCGAAGCAGCACCGATGGGTCGAAAATGCCAGTGCTGTCGATATTCCTCTTGTGTAGCATTTCCTTCAGCTCGATAACGGACATCTGCTTCAGCGCGTCGTCATCGCACACGTCGAATCCGCTCCTCCGCTGCTGCATTCGCCTTCTCTGTCTGTACGCGAATAGAATAGGGGGATCTGAATGGGAACGAATCGCTGTCCCTTTTGGAGAAAATCGGGGCGTTATTCGTCGGTGTTTCGCAGCCACCACCCCTTTCATAATAAAACTCATTGCCTCTAGCTAAACCCTAGAGTCCCCGTCATTTCCATTCGTATTACTCTTGAAATTCTGTTACTTTGAGACACCACGAATCAGTCTTCACTGAGTCCCCGTTTTTCCGCACCGGAGAACATTTCGGAACAAAGAACCCATAGTTTCCATGTCAATGGACAAGAGATCCGATATGAGAGAAGTGTGAGCGATCCCTGTTGCGACGGAACGTATCTTCCTGGTACTACTGTACATCGAAAGACACCGAACGATGTCGTATCGACTCGCCACGACTCTCAGTTTTGGAGTGATGTCGAAAACGATACGTCGTTGCTGCATCCTAACGGTAATCTCGTGTGCTCTCTCCGTACTGCTTCCCCCTTCGTTTTAGGACTCGATGATGGTTCTTGTGGAAACCCACCGTTTTTGGATTCGATTCGTCGAAGTGACCCCGGCTTCCATAGTCCTACCGACTCTCCGCGTCCCTCTGACGAATTGGGTTTGCAACACGAAAGACGAGCTCGGTACCACTCCGAAGGGACAACGGATGAGTCTTCGTTTTTGCACTCGGCCGATTTCATTTCTCTTTTAAGTAACGAGGAATGGAGATTGGGTTTGCCTTTTCGCGCTGTCTCACTTCTAGCTCCGAGTATTTCACCCGCTCCCTTACTGGATTCGCACGAACCGCCTCGTGATCCTTCCGTTTCCCTCTCCCCCACGGCGACACAGTCCATTTCCTCACGTCGCGTTTTCTCCTCCCTCTCATTGCGTAGGCATTCTGTCCCCCTCCGTTCCTTCCTTCTTCTCGAGTGTCGCTCCTCATAATTCTTCATCCAGCGGTGGGCGTTCGCCCCGAGTGCCGGGCTCTCTCCATTTGCCGACTTCTCTCAGTGGATCGAGCTCTCTCGGAACGCCCACTTCTCTCCAACCATCGTCCCTCTCCGAGGACTCAATCGAACAAACGGACGTGGCGCCGTCTCTCTTCGGCGCCGCTTCTTATTCTCCGCTGTACCATTATGATGAGAACTGGACCGAATTCTCTGTTCCACCCAACGCGACTCAGTCCGAAGCGTCGCCAGTTCTTCCGTCGCAGACATCTCCAACTCCTGCTTCACAAGCGCCTTTCATGCCTCCATCATCACTGTCGTCTCCACTCCCAACACAATCCTCTCCAATACCTCCAATACAACCCTCCCCAATACCTCCATCACAACCCTCTCCACCTCCACCACAAGCGCCTCGCATCCCGCGCAGCGCGCATCCTCTCCCGGAGGACCGAGACGACTCCCACGCCTCTCAACACAGCCTCTTTCTGGCCCGTCTCCTTTCCCTCTCCTCCTCGCTCGACTTCAATTCTCTGCATATTACTGTAGTATGCTCGAATTGCGAGCTCAACCCCCACGCGGACCTCGGCGCCTCCTTGTGTTATGATTTTCTCAACTTTGGATACTGTAAGCACGAGTACCTCACCGGCATCTGCAACTACCGCCATGTGCCCCACAACCACATCGATGCCGTGGTCGACCGCATGCAGAGTGGGAAGGTAGGCGTCGGGCGGGGAGCTGAGCGGTAGATACGTGTTGGACTCATCAAACACTGTGATGGACGCTTCATCGTCGCCGACATGCCGGGCTACTCTCCCGACTTCCCCGGAGAACTCAACGCGCACTCGACTGTCGAGTCCGACGTGTGCGTGGAGTACTGTCTCACAGGACGGTGCCCCCTGGAGGCGCAGGGGGTTCAGTGCAGGCGTCGCCACCTCTTCTGGTGTCACCCAGAGTGCATTGCCTTATTCTTTTTCCACAACCGGCTTTCGGAGAGAGACATCGCGGCGTGGGGCCTTACGCGTTGCCCGAAGAACGAGATGAATCCGTTTTCAAACCCTAAAGAGAAACTATGCTTTGATTTTGTCAATCTTGGCTACTGTAAGCGTAATCGCGAAGGAAAGATATGCAGATTTCGACATCTGTTCTAAGGCACTGATGATGTGCCAAAGAAACTCAAAGGCGAAGGAGAGCGTTTGACTCGTTTATTCCTCCCTAGCCGCGTGTGCATTGCTCTTTTCTTAAACAAACAGCTCTATGTTACAGGAGGGTTTGGATGTGCCGAAGTATTTGCGAGGAGCGCTGGGGAGGATTCCTATGGATCGCCACGTCAACTCGTCTTCAAACCAATAGAAATCCACGATAAACAGACCAAACACGGTCACATACACGGCTAGGCATCGCTGCTTACCCACCGGTGATGACACCGCAATTCTAGTCATGACAAACGCTGAGAATAGGTACATGTGATACTCATCCCTTTGAATCACGCGATACACTGTATCTTCGACTCGGAGTGTCTACTGTTGAATTCTACGACTCTGTATACAACTCCAATGCTGCTATTATCAACAACGTGACAACACTGCTTCACTAATGGGTAGTATCAACTCCGGATGCTACAGTCGTTGTGTTGAAGCGTGCCTGTTGCGTTTAAAACGGTGCCGTCAGCCAGAATGAGTGCCGCTCCAACGACTCCGTCCACAGAGCTCTATTCATCACCGTAGCAAGAACACTGTGAACGAGGGATCGAACGCAGTCCGTTTCCATGGAGTGCGAGACAAATGATGACTGGGACCCGTTATGCAATCAAGTGGGTGGCGGAATGGTCTCATCTGAATATACTATTTGGAAGGAACAGGAATGCCAAATCAGCCCTTCAAGTCTCAATCCCACTCTTCTTGCTCATCTGCTATTCCACATTCCTCCAATACCATTTCACTTCGCATTTCCCCCAAATACAACTCTTGCTGTGACCCCTCAAATCCCAACAATTCCACTCCACGGGTCGTCAACTGTTCGAGTGAATCATTAGTACAGCAATGAATCCTTCCGGCCCCTCCTCATCCTACCGCGTCATCGGTAACTGGGTTCGCTTTGCTCTTGTTCCCTAACGATTCAGATCATTGAGGAGATTATCGGGAAGGGAGCACAAGCTACAGTATACAAAGGGAGATACAGAAACAAAGAGGACAATGTCGCGATCAAGGAGATTCCCCTCTCCTCTTTTGATGAAAACACGCTGAAACAGATGAAGGTATTGCTAATCCTAGTTGCTGACGCATCAGAGTGAAGTGGAGATAATCAAAGGCCTGAACCATCCCTTCGTTATTCATTTGCTGGACAGCTTCCAGTCTGGAGCCTTCTTTTACATCGTCTACGAGTTTCCTTTGGATTGTCGCATGATTGCATAGATATATCGAGCGAGGATCTCTTTACAAGGTTCTCAAGTCTGGGACCTTTACCCCAGATGCCGCTAGGCGCATTATGCGAGAGGTGCTGCTGGGGTTGAACTATATTCATCAGATGGGCATTATTCATCGGTTTCCTTCTGAGCCTTCCTCTCAGGTGTAGCGATATCAAGGCGGACAACATCCTCATCGACAGGGGCAACAACATCAAAATCGCCGATTTCGGCATCTCCATGGTGAATGGCAGTTCCAAGGATGCAGATGACATCACCGACTTCGGTACCCTTTTTCCACTCTGTTCACTCTAGGCTCTCCGTACTGGATGGCTCCCGAAGTCATTGCGCTGAAACCCCCAACCTCCAAGTCCGACATTTGGTCGGTGGGCTGTCTGTGTCTCGAGCTGCTCACGGGAAAGCCTCCATACTACAACCTCACTCCCATGTCGGCACTGTTCCACATCTGCTCGGATTCCGTCGTGCCCATCGAAGACCCGTCACACAACATCACACAGGAGTGCATGGAGTTCATCCTGGAGTGCTTCCAGCGCGACCCGACACGCCGCAAGTCCGCCGCAGAGCTCCTCAACCACTCCTGGTTCAAGCAGCACGGAATCCGCACCGAGCGCATGATCCCCGTGCCGCTGAACACCGCCGCGAAGCCACAGCCGACACGTTCAGGTCATACCTTCTCTCTGCCCTCACGTGTAGCCCCTGTGGGTGTTCGCAGAGGAACCCGTCTCCCTTCCAGGCAGTGTTGTCGAGAGAGCATGACGTGCAGAAGCCCCTCACCTTTCCACTCGCGCTCCTCCTCCGCCAGCTCCTCTTCTCTGATGAAGGAAATGGAGGAGCTCGACATTGACAAGATGATCGACGAAGCCGGCATTGGGCTCTCCAATCCTTCTCTTCCTCAGCCCTCCGCGCCTCCGACCACCAGACCAGCCAACACGCGCGTCTCCGCCCCGCCGCTTCAGAAGCGGAGTTCGGTGTGCAACGACGAGCGCGTGAACGACGAGTTCCAGGTGGAGTCGGAGATCATTATGAACATCCAAATCATCTCCGAAGCGAGTCTCGACGAGAACAAGCAGTCCGAGCCGGTGGTGCTGGGCGCACTGAAGGCCATTCTGGAGGCCATCTCCTCGCACTCGTTCACTCGCGCGTTTCTCATCAACAACAACGGTCTCTACCCTCTGGTGAGCACGTGCATCAAATACAAAACCAACTACTCCATCTGCGTGTACTGCCTCCAGGTCGTCCCTCACGTCCGCGCTGACGCGTAGATTCTCAAGGAGATCATGGACTTCGACTCCTCCACGTATTCCTCTCTTCTCCTCATGGGACTGCCCTCCGTCCTGACGTACTTCATCAACTCCTTCTATCAATCGTCCTCCGCCATTCTCAACAGCCAGCAGGGCAAGGCCAAGCCCCCCACGCCCCACGCCAGCACAGACCAAGAAGACCCTCTGGCTGTCGTGTGTGTGAACATCCTCACGCTTCTCTGCTCCGCCACGGGACCCACCCTCGACATGGTGTTCACGAGCGGCTGCCGAGCGCTGGTGGTGCAGCTGCTCGACGCGAACAAGCTGTAGTCCTCGCGGCGCGAGCTGAGGGGTAGGTACCTCGTCGACTGCGGCATCAACTGCCTGATCAACGAGTACAACAACATGACGGCGATCCCGTCCGAGACGCTGATCGACGTGCTCTACCGGCTCAGCCTCACCAAGTTCCTGATCAGCGGCCTCGTCTTCTGCATCTCACTCAATTCGATGAACGTGCTGGATGGCTGTCTGAGTCAGGACTAGAGCTTCTACACGGCGTCCAAAATCCTCACGTTTTTGACGCTCTACACGGAACAGGGCAAGAGCGAGTACGTAAGCTCCATCACCAACAACAACGGACTCGACACGATCGTGTACGCGCTCCAGACCGACGAGGCGCAACTCAACCCGTCTTCAAGCGTTGTGGAGTCGTCGGCGCTGGTGAACTACAAGGTGAGTCACACACGCCGAGATCACCCCTAGTTGGGAGTGTTGAAGTTCATGAAGAACCTGCAGCTGACCCGACAGAACCTGTTCAAGTCCAGCATTCTGGGATACCTTCTCCCACTCCTGCACTCGCCTCAAGCTGAACTGGTCACGTACGACATCGATTTGATGTACGGCTTTGTCTCCTTGTTCACCTCCAGCTCCTCTCTCATCGAGAACGACCACTCCAACCGCATTCTGATCGCCGCCGTGAACAACAACATCATTGCCACCATCCAGACCAAACTCACCGACCCCTCTCTGCCCACCTACGAGGTGCGTTCGCTCTCGCGCCGTAACGCGTAGTCGTTCCTGCAACTCCTCATTCTCATCGGCAACTGCTGTCTGCGCTCCGCCAACCAGGCGATGATCGACCTGTACAAGAAGGCATTGTGCTGTGAATATCTCTTCAACAACCTCGACAACGAAACCCTCTGCGTTGGCGCTTCGCCCCCGTCTCACGTCTAGGCAGACATCCTGGCGCTGCTGAGCTGCTTCGCGAAGAAGGACCACGAGTACGTCGCGAAGCTGAGCTGCACTGACGCCAACCTCCAAGCCATCATCAACTGCTACGCGCTCAACTCGCAGCGGAAGAACGACAACAATGTCATTCGTCTGGTGGAGTTCATTCAGAAGATCCCCAGGGTGCTGATTCTGCTCGGACAGAATTCGTCTTTTATGGAGCGGCTGCTGGCGAACATTCGATCGAGCGCGATGAACCAGGACAGTGTGCTGGTTCTTTTGTATGCGATGTGCGTCGTGGGGAGGAGAATCAGGAGTAGATGCAAGGTGATGCCAAACTGCAAGGAGTTCGCTGCATCGTATCAGTTGCTAAACCATGTAAAGTCTATCCGCAGAACCCAGTCCAACAGCAAGGTGATTCGTGCGTTGTTACCACTACTATCCTGCTCTGTTTGTTGAACAGTTTCTTATTCTTCTTTGAGCCCTTCTCATTCCTTTTCTGAGCGCTTCTTCTCCTTACACCATTCTCAACCTCTCTCAAACAAACTCTCAACTTCTCTCAAACAAACACGCCAACTATCGTAACATAAACTCTCCCGAACCAAAATGAATCGCAACAAGCAACCGCTCCTTCATAATCGCGTCCGTGGAATACTGCGGCAAATCCAGCTGGAAGAAACACGTGTGCGACACGGGTAACAGTTCGTCTCCCGCTTTGGAGTAATTCAGCTTGAACGGCCGCGGCCAGTTGTTCGTCTTCGGCAATCGCGACCGGCCCCAG
>ERZ1106948.879-NODE-879-length-10800-cov-31.994602_pt1 | contig 10800 bp, 10 predicted proteins | sample MGYA00403673_ERZ1106948 | MGnify/ENA primary metagenome ERZ1106948 (study PRJEB35170, sample SAMEA104062409) | human gut metagenome | biome: human gut; feature: human-associated habitat; material: faeces | place: Denmark | collected 2012-05-07 ...
GAAGAGAACCTTTGTCCAGAAGGAGTGAGACTCTTTCTCTATGTGTGACGCGTAGATTCCAGAAGGACCTCGACGATCTCTACGCTGCGAACCCCGAACATTAGTGATGAGGATCCTGTATTCCCGTTACTACTCCTGTTTGTTTGTGTAGCGCGAACACTCCTCTCAAACGTTCTGCCTATGTGGTCTCTTCATGTATGTACGAAGAAGCAACACAATTAGTTTGAAACGAAATGGAGCAGTACGAGTCGATTTGTAACATATCACTAGAGCGAATGAAGGAGATTTCCGCATACATCCAGGATCAAATGGACAAGGGGCTGAAGGGAGAGCCCTCGGACTTGAAGATGCTCGATTCCTTTGTCGACGACGTGTGCAGCGGTAACGAATGCACAGAACCGTGTAATCTCTAGGAAAGGAGAGAGGTTTGTCGATGGCGTTGGACATGGGAGGAAGCAACGTCAGGGCGACGAGCTACGAGTTGAAGGGAAACGGAGTACTCGAAGTCGTGAAGGAGGTGAAGCATTCGATTCCTACGGAGTACATGTCCGGAACGGCAGAGCAGGTGTTCGGCTTTTTGGCGGATTGCATCGTTGAAGCGCATCCGGAGCCCGGAACGAAGCTCGGGTTCACCTTCTCCTTCCCCTCGGAACAGACGGCCATCAACCGCTCCAAACTGGTGATCTGGACCAAGGGTTTTTCCGCGAGTGGCTGCGTGGGCGTGGACTCCGTCGAGTTGCTCGAAAAGGCATTGGCGGCGCGTAATTGCCCCGTGAAGGTGACGGCCATTTGCAACGACACGGTCGGCACCTTGATCTCGCGTTCCTACAGCGATCCGAACACGGCCGTGGGCATTATCCTCGGCACGGGCTGTAATGCCGCGTACATGGAGAACATGTCGCGCGTGACGAAGAGCAGCCGGAAGTCGGCCACGGGCCGCGTGATCATCAACATGGAGTGCGGAGCGACCGGCGACAACCACCCCTCCATTCTGCCCTTGCTTCCCTTCGACGTGACTCTGGACCCCCTCACGCCCAACGTGACGCACCAGCGCCTGGAAAAGATGATGTCCGGGTTCTACCTGGGCGAGCTCACGCGCATGTGGGCAGTGGAGCTGTGGGGGCAGAAGAAGCTCTTCGTGGGTCATCCGGGCAACTGTCCCTTCTTCACCACCTTCTTGTCCTTCGACTCGAAGTACTGCTCGATCCTCCTCGGCGACGCCTCGCCCTCGCTCGAAGAGGTCGGCCGCATCCTGACGCAGTTCGGCATCCCCGACACCTCGCTCGAGGACCGCCAGTGCGTGCAGCGCATCGTGCACGCGATCGTGCGGCGATCGGCGCGTCTGATGGCGTCGTTCGTGCACGCGATCTTCACGCACATGGGAGACGAGTACAAGGGGCGCACGGTCGGCGTGGACGGCAGTGTGTACAAGTACATGCCGTTCTACCAAGGATGGGTGAACGAGGCGCTGGAGGAGCTGGGAAGGAAGGACATTGAAATCGGTCTGGCGGACGATGGCTCTTCCATCGGTGCTGCCTTGATTGCCTTTGATGTGGAGTGATTGTTTTGATGTGGAATGAATCGACTGTTTTGATGCGGAGTGATTTGTTTGTTGAACAAGAATAGGCAGCGAAATGCATTGCGGAGGATGTTGAGGATGATGATCACCACAACGAGGATGAGAATTGTGAAGAAGAGATAGGCGCCGCAGTGGGCGATCTTGTGTTTCTTGGCGTGACGCTGCAGCGTTTCTCTATCGCGTTGGATGGTGCCCGCAGTGTTGTCAATGGCTTGTCCAAGCTCACTGATGATCACATTCTGCGCCTCGATCTCATCTCCCATCGCGACCGCTTGATTCTATTCTATCACACTAGGAACAGGGATCAGCACCTTCAGATCCGTGAGTCCCTCACTCATGGTGTCAAGCATCTTGTCGATCTGTTCCGCATTCTTTTCGTACAGCTGCAACGACGCCTTCTGATGCTCTGTCAACTCCATTTCGGTTTCATGGATCGCTTCCTCCACACTCGCCTTGTCTACCCCCTATTCCACGCGAGTTGTTCTTTACCATTCGTGTAGGGCAGCGGAGACTCCGGCAGCACAGTCAATATGGGGTACATGTGGTCCACACCGTTGGTCTCAATGAATCCTTCCCGTTATCCATGCAGACAATTGCTTACGCTCTGTTGCATGGTTTTCGGACGTCACGGCTTCTAGCCGCTTGATCTGAGCGAACATGGCAGCGAGGGTTTCCTCCCTTCGTCGCATTTCCTCCTCTCCTAGTTTCTACGTGAGAGAGGCTGCGCGTTCCCCACTTTTCTCCGGGATCGCGTGCGTGCGTCCTTCTCAAAGGCGGCTTGGAGCGCTGCGTACAGCTCCAGCACTTCCTTCAGCTTCTTGTATATCGCGGAGTTCAGCTCTATGACCACTCTTCTGTTTGTGCACACCAAGGACTCTTTGTCGCGTCGCTGAATGACCTACTCTTCACAGACAGACGAAACACGTACGTTTTTGAGTTGTTGGATTTCGGAGAATATCACTCGTTCGGAGAATTCAAAGGAGTTGTCATGTTGGGTGTCTTCGGAATTGGAGGACGAGGCCGTGATTCCGATCTGCTCTCCGATCAGACGAAGCTTTGTCAGCGACTCCAGCACCTCTTTCTCCATTGGAATAATGCCGAGGCGAAGAAAGGGATAATGAGTGGGACAACAAACAGCTGGGATCGGAAAAGAGAAATCACTTGAAAGGCATCCTGCTCTCAACAGCCCAGGGTGCATTGGATGCGACAACGGCCTTTAGGCCGTCTGCATCTACAAATGTCACACAACGAATTGTCGTACCGTAGTGGTGCAAATAGTTTACATAGTGAAAGAAGCCATAGGAGCTCCCCTCAATTCGGAATCCCTCCTCCTTCATAGGGATATCTACTCCTCACTCAGCACTCCCAATCCAACCCCTCAGATATACATTCCCGAAGTACTTGAACGTCATCCCTCGGGTCCTCTTCGGGTCCACTCTCACCGTGAGGTTCCTGAGGGAAGGCAAATCTACGGTGAATCCCAACCCCCTGCCTTACAAATCAGTCGCGCTTCGCCCTGGTAATCCCACGGCTCCATGTTCACACGATCGGTGGTAAACGCCTCGTCTCCGACGCAGCTGTTGTCCTCGAAGACCAGCTCACTCAAGTGGGGATTGTCTGTTCGTCAGCAACACAGTTCGCACCGACACTCCATCTGAAGGACATGAAGACGATGAAACGCGGAGGGGCCGAAACGGACAGTGGTTAGGAGAGCATTGTCTATCCATCACCGCACGCCACCAAACGCACAGTCAAAAACGGCAGTCACCGTGTTGTAGAAACTGCCCTCGTCAAACGACAGCCATTCCACGTACGCCAAGTTGCTCAGAGAACACGACGGCAGCGAACGGAACGCGTACTTCCCGAAGGGGATTCCCCTCAACTCCAGGTTCTCCCTGAGCTCGAAAAACACCGCGTTCTCGAACGCGTGGTCGCCGAACTCCAACGTGGTCAGATTGCTGTTGGTGGTGATGTTGAGCGACGACTCGCCCACGAAACACTCGTCCTGAAAGAGGACGGTTTTCAACTGCGGATTGTTCGCGATCACAACGCTGCCGCCCTTCCGAAAACTCCTTCTCTTAAAAACGATCGACGCGAGATAAGGGAAGTCTGAAACGACAAAGTCGTGTCTCCTCGAACACGCCCTCGGCAACACGGTGATGTGTCTGGCGGTGTGAGGGATCCAGAATAATCCGCTGCACGAGAACACGAAGGTGTAGTAGCTCAGAAACAGGTACAGTAGATAGAAGACGATAAAGGATAGAGTGGTGGAGATGAGAAGAATGAAGAACTTCAGGGTGTAGTGGTGGTCCTCGGAAGAAGGCTGGATCGTCACGCGCAACTCTCCGTTCTTCCACTCCGGAGGCGACACGACCACTGACGACATGGCCTCCTTCTCCGCGATGTCTGGCGTCACGCCGTAGTTGTCGTCCAGCCACCAGCCCTCGGGGTCCGGTGTGATCACCACCTCTCGCAAGCCGTCGCGATCTGTCGGCACGCGGATGCTCAGGAGAGGGTCGCTCGATACGGGCAGCATGCTCTGACTCGTGTACACCGCGCTTGCTCTCGCCATTTGCTCGGGTGTGATGCTGCCGCGGACCACGAGACACCCACGTCGGAACTCGCCCGAAATGAACGTGTCGGTCTTCGTATCGAAGATCTTTCCTTGCCCGTCGAACAGTCCATACCTCCAATGCCCCTTGTAGTACTTCTTCTCGTCTTTGAAGAGGGTTCCTTCACCATGGTAGTAGTCGTTCCTGAATTCGCCGCGGTAGATGAGATGTCCCTCCGAGTCGTACTCCTTGCCCGTTCCATGGCGCGGATACAAGTACCTGACAATTAAGGCGTATTCCCCCTTGTACACGACGTGGTTGTTCTCGTCGTACTCAATCATCTTCTTGCCCTTGAACACCTTCAGGATCAGTTCATGGTCCGCATCCTCGATGACTCCGAGGACGGCGGGGCGGTTATTCTTGTAGTTGACGAACAGCTTCCAGTAGTCCGTGCCACTTGGATTGAGACAACTCACGAACAGCAGCTCTCCTTCCGTGCTGACTTCCCTGTACACACCCGGAAGAAAGGGAAGCGGCGTAATCGTTGCTATTGGCGTCCCATTGCTATACCGTTCGCGCTTCTTGAACGAACCATCGGGATTCCGTTCCATGCAGATGCCGTTACGGATTCCATCGAGAACAGAACCCCTAAACAGCAAGTGCATCTTTGTATCATACAGACTGCACACACCGATGATCCTCCCTTTTCGATACGGAATCTTAGCAATGAGAAAGGCTTCATCATAGACTAATTCGGCAGGACCGTCCAAAACACCGTGCGTCCACGTTGCACGCAATACGTACTTCTCGTTAGGGCTAGCGTAGTAAATAAGTCCTTCTCCCTCCATCTCTGGACCCGGAATCAACATGTGGATATGATCCACGACAAATCCGTTGAGCACTCCGTTCACAATAAAATCCACGACCACCCGTGGACCTGCGTCCATGATCGGTCTCTAGCGATAGAAAATGTAACAAACAACTCAACCCATCTTCTTTGCTTTGTGTTTCTTCATCTTCTCCACAGCGTCGACGTAGTGGTGCCACGAGGGTCCCTTTCCTCTCCCTCCTCCCTTCGCGATGAATGCAAACAGGCGCTTCCCATCAAAGGGAGTCGCGTTTATGAGATGGGAGTAAAACAGACCGTCGGAGGCGTTCGCGAAGCGAATCGCGCAATACGCGGTTTCCGTTAAATACGCGAAGGACGCGCTTGGAGGCAAAACGGACTGGAAGTACTCCTACTCGTCAGTCCGAACAGAAGGAACCACGCGCACCGGAACAAGAGCCGTGCCCTTGTCAAACCCCTTCACCACGTACAAGCAGCCGGGGACGTGGTCGCAACGCTTCTATTACGGTTAGGGAATACAGCGCGTGCGTACGACGATGCTTCGACGCGTTTCGTAGTAGCTGGAGAGAGACAGCTTGTCTTTGATTTCTTGTCTGTATACGAATATCCGCTTTTCGAGGAAGGGAAAAACGCTGTTGCACTGGTCCAGCAACACGTAGACAATGCCAATGAACAGTCCTGTGTTTATATTCCTCTTCATTTCAAAACTCTGCACTACACAGTCAACGAAAGGAAGGGACACCACCCTCGGGAAACTCCTTGAAGCACTCGGCCAAGACTTCTTCGGTCACGTCCAGCGGAACGCCCGCTAATCGCACGGTTCGTTTGGTGTTCGTATCGCGCTCAACTCGCCTATCCACCAGCCGTATGTTCCCGTCCTCCGCAACCTAACGATCACGACTCCACTTCGGCAGCACTTCAAACCGACTATCGTGTTTCAGCGCTTCGAGCAGCTCTTCTTTTGATGGCACCAGAGAGTGAATATCCGAGTAATTGTACAGTTGGTCGATGCTATTCTCTACTCCGTCATCGCAAACGCCGAGTCCCACCGTCCCACTCGTAGCGCTTCGGTTTCAGGAGACTCGCGTCCTTCGAGAAGTTGTCATAGGATAGATAGAACGACAAACGGTTTAGGGCCTCGTCCATGATCCTCAACAGACCAAATCGTGCACACTATCCCTGTGAACGGGTTTTTGCAGGGATCCCATTCCACCGATATCATTATTCTCAAACCCGCCATGCTTAGCCGATTGCTTTCTGTCCCCGTTGCTAGAGGGACTTCCATTATCAGGACCTTCGCTGAAGTGAAGTAGCGAAGGGGGTCATTTTGATAACTGCTAGGAAGTCGGGGATTTACACGAAGACTGGAGATAAGGGATCGTCCTCTCTGTACAATGGCGAGAGACGCAAGAAGTACGATGATGTGTTCCACGCGCTGGGCAATACGGACGAACTGAACTCGTATCTGCATCCGTCGTGTTTCACGTAGGTTCATCGGTTTCGCCCGCGGTTTTGCCGAGAAGTCGAACAACGGTCTTGCTCCCAAGTTGGTTGAAGTCAGTGGCGCTTGACACGATTGAGGAATAGATCCAGAGTCGTCTCTTTGACCTCGGCGCTGCCATTGCCACGCCTCCTCATCAGAGCGAGTCGCTAGCGGAGCAGACTGGTCACATCGTAGAGCAAAGAAGGTGGAGAAGACCAAGTTCCCGGAGGATAATATCCTGGTGTTGGAGAAGTGGATTGATGAGCTCGACGCCAAGCTGCCTCCCTTCAAAACGTTCACCATCCCCGTAGTCCTCTCCAGTTTGACTGAGACGTAGACATCGGCTCCTGGAGGCGCTGCGCTGCAAATGTGTCGTTCGATCTGTCGTCGTGCCGAGCGTTCCGTCGTTCCTTTGGTGGAGAAGGACCAGGTGGATCCCGCTGTTCAGCGCTACTTGAATCGTCTCAGTGATTTCCTGTACGTGGCGAGCCGATGGTCTGTCGAGCAGGACCACGTCGTCGAAGTGCCCTGGGTTCCTCATAAGAAATTTGACTAAGTGCTGTTTCCCTTTCACACATCTGTTCCGCGATGGATGACAATGGATTTGAGGATGAGTTCTGCGACGTACTCAGCACGTCGCACATCGTCCCATCCGACAAACCAACAAGGAGGGGAATGCCATCCTTCTTGAAGAGCGAGATCCAAAAGCAGCTTGACGTAATTCCACGGAAGATCAACTCACGAGTAGCAATCCTGTATCGAGATTAGTTCATGGTGTGGGGAAATCCTGGGCGAGGCAATATCTCCCGATCTTCTATCATCGCTGAGAGATGGCACGGTTTCGTTTGAGCTTTGCGCTTCATCATAGGTGTTGTGTCGAGTTGGAGCCCTCCTTTACCCGAACAATCCTCCCGCGAAATGGATTACGTCTCCGAGTGGATTTTGCGCGTGGTTTCTGATCCTAGAGGAGTACATGGACTACAACGTAAACATCACCATTTTCTGCGACCACTGCCTCTCGCTGGGCATTGACAAGGGACTCGTTATTGATTACACAGTGTTTGACGACAGGGATGTGGGTTTCGTCAATGGGCGTCATTTCTAGCTGCCTCGCCTCACAACGTGTCTCTTCGAGTATATGGATTGTCACAACAAGAGCACGATTCCTTCCATTGCCTATGTCAACGATGCTTCTCAACCGGTGAAGGAAACGAGTAGTGCCGTGCCTGCACCTCCAGCAGCCTATTCAAACCCAAATGATTGTATGATGTCTCTTTCGATCGTAAGGACTAGTAAAACCTTCTCTTGATGCCATGCTTGGATCGGACTTAACCCAAGTGCTCATCGAGCCTCCCCAAGAACAACCGAAGAAGCGCTACTTCTGTTGTTGCTTCCCGAGAGGCTGAACTCTCCATTGTGTTGACCTGTTTGTATCATTTACAGTACTCTTTGAAATGTGCGAGGATCGTTCCATGAGGAATCGCTCTACGACTTTGGTGATCTGCCGTTCGTTCCACTCTGTGTTATTTACGCTATTTCCGATGCTCTCTGGTGCTCATGCCATTTTCAACACTCTCTGGTGCTTACGCCCCTGTCTCTACACAGATGTGAGTAAGGTTCTTTACAATCATAATCCTTCTTCGTTATGCTTTGTCGTGACTTACTGTCACTCTCGCAGTTTCAAAATTGTCCATCTCCACAGAGAAGACGACAGAACGATAAACTGCGTATTCGCGGAAACGACAACCACAGATGCACTCGAAACACCACCTACATGGAATGCACGGAGGCAAGACGCTTGTGAAACAGAAGAGTGAGGATTGACAACACGCCTAGAGATCCCGATTCCAATAGAATGCCATGCGATCCGAATGATGACTAGGAATCGGGGGAAGGGATACACTCGCTGGGGAGCCAACTCACTCCACACCCCGTCCAAAGGCGTTGCTAGCACTACCCTAACAGAAAGAGCCAAAATACGGATGGATCCCTTGATGCGGCCCATCACAATTATCCCTCTGCCAACCAAAATCATGCAGATTATCATCAAGGTATGTCTCTAATGTCATTCAATCACATATAGACCGTCTCGGGAAGGAAGGTAAGTGCGTTCGTCTCTCTGTGATTCCTGTAGCGCGATTTCAATTTGGACGGCAATCTCACGGTACGGAGAATGAAGTGCATCGTCGTTACTGCGTAGGTCGCCGATCTCAAGAAGTCGTTGATGGAAAAGGAGGGAATCTCTCCGGACCAATTCAGACTGATCGTGAAGGGCAAGGTCATGTAGGACGGAGCGGAAAGAGGGGTTCATCGTAGGGCTGACGACAAAACGCTCTCCTACTATCAGCTATCGAGTGGTACTGTCATCAATATGGTCCTTGCCTTGAGAGGAGGTTGTATGTAAATCTAGTAGTTCTTAGCTCTTCCTCTTGTTTGACAAGCCCATTACGATCCTACATATAGAACAATCAAATAGAAGCGATATCCCGCTGTCATTGTTCATCATCCTATCCATTGTTCTTTAGCATCGCACTGCACCCTTCTCTTTCCTAAAAGCGAGATCCGGATCCATGATGAGCGATTCTTTCGTATTGCCTGATTTCCTCTTGTTCCTCTATAGACAGCCATATTTAGGAATTTGGATGAAGTGAATCAGATACTGAGTGATATCAGGTTGCTCCTTCCCTCCTACGAAGTAATCGTTGTAGAGCACGCCTTATGCCCTCCCGTGTGAATACTGAACCCTCAAAGATAGTGTCGAGACTGGATGGAGTTGTTGTATCATCGTTCTGTAACGAATAGTCCATGATCTCTGAAAACAAAGAACAGCAGCAAATCCCGAAGGAAGTGACAAGTACTTCTCTTGTACAATCGTATGCAAATACTGTCCAGAAGGAAGGGGAAAAGCGCCTCTCTTCCTCGTTCCTCGCTACCGAGCAAAACACATCTCGTATGTCGGTCCACAGCCGTTTTGATCTCCCAACAGACGGTCCGAATCCTCAGTCCTCCCAACTGCAGAGATCGGTACTCGACACGGACGTCGCAGCCAGGGAACGGAGCATGCAAACCCTGCTGAACACGACCGTGGAAGAGATGGAAGAACCGTTCGTTCCCTCCTCCTCCTTCATCGCTAGAAGCAGCCTTCTTCCCTCCCTGAAGCCGCGAATCGAGTCGCTAAACGAACTGAGCACCATCGAAGACCGGAGTGTGATCAATCCCAGTGAAGAGACGTTCATTGTGGATAATGACGACTTGAGCATTGAGGCAAGTCGCTTGTCAAAGGGGGATGCTAGCCTGCATGTTGTTGCTGACGACTTCGGCGTAGTGAGGGAGCTGCAGAACGAGCCGAGAACGCACTTCGCCATCGCGAAGAATGATCAGCTGATTACGATGCGCGGTCGCAGCTACCAGAACGATAGTGACGAGGGATTTATCGAAGAGATAAACTAACGGAACAGTAGTCAATACGCGTGTTTGTAGCAAACACTAAAGCGAAGCGACTGGCATTGGTACAAGAGTTCGTCATTTGCCTGCGCCGAAATGGGCTTCTGTGGGGACAGCACGTGAGGAGATAGGATTTCAATCTGTAACTCACGACAAGGCACAATCCCCACCTGACGCACTCGGGTATTCTTTCCTGTGTGGTGCATTTCGTGGATGACGAACTGAAGAGAATATGCGGCCAAAGGGCGATTCTCTTTCACGGTGTCAATCTACTTGACAACACATCACCAATCCTACCACGTACCAACCGTTGATCTCTCCGATTGTGCACGTTTTGAACTCCTGATAGTGGACTCCGTCTTGTCCATACAAGAGAGAGAGGAGGAGAGGCGAATAGGTTGTGTCTCCAGTATAGCACATGTAGATTCGAACCGATGAAATGATTACCTTTGTGTTGAACTAGGCGGTGATTTCGAGAAGGACAACGGATACATGTATTTCGATTGTATGTGGCACGCTTCCTTTGGATTGCCAGTACGTATTTGTCTACAGTTCATGATTCTTGGGAACCCAGCACATTCTTGTCTATGATGTTGCAGACTCCGTGGTCGAGCTCTGCACTTGACACGGACCAGGATCCTTGGTCAGCGATGTTGTCGAAGAGGGACATTGAATGGTTGTCGAAGCGGAGTATTCTGTTAGCATCGGCACTATCAAAGGGGAACACTCCAACTTCATCAACTGCTGAAAAGGAACACTCCTCTTCCCAATCACTAACGAAAGCTATTCTTCTTCACAATCCCTAACGAAAGCAACTCTCCCCACTCTTCCAACAAACATCCCACAAAGAATACAATTAAAACGCCTCTTCCTTGAACATGCTCATCTTGTCCTC
>ERZ1106948.880-NODE-880-length-10796-cov-29.802812_pt1 | contig 10796 bp, 14 predicted proteins | sample MGYA00403673_ERZ1106948 | MGnify/ENA primary metagenome ERZ1106948 (study PRJEB35170, sample SAMEA104062409) | human gut metagenome | biome: human gut; feature: human-associated habitat; material: faeces | place: Denmark | collected 2012-05-07 ...
GCATTCGATTGCAGATTGAGAGGTCGACGGTTCAATCCCGCCCGGTCGCTTTTTTACATCCTCTTTTCATTCTTTCTCTCCATCTACAGTCATATACTTCTCTTTTCACAACACGCCACCTTGCTTCAACAAACAGGGCTATTTCAAAGCATCCTCCAAATGCTCTATTCTCTGTTCTAGTTGTATAAGTTGCATGTCTTTATCGTTCTTCACCGCCAACAGCGCCTTGTTCAGCTCAGTATTCGACCGCGTGAGATCCTGCTTCAGGAGGTACATTCCGCCGAGAGACATGAGGGCAACGCCCCACAGGAACGGCGAGATTCGCTGGCTGAATGTACTCTTGCTCTGCTTGGATTTCTCCAGCTTCGTCGCTTCCTTCACCGCCTTCGTCGCAGCGCGCTTCACCATGATAGGAACGTCATCGGCCACCACCTTTACGGAGGGAACGGAAGAGACTCTTCGGACAACTAGAAGTCAGGCGCCTTCCCCACTCTCACGTCGAGTCAACAGAAGGGAACCTCGAAGCAAGCTGCTCATGCTATTTGACTCGCTATTTGGGTGAGCGCAATGACAGTCCTATTCCACAAATACTCCCGATTTCGTCCATTTGCAATCCATCGTCCGGAGTCATCCTTTCTCTTCCAAGGCGGAACACATTTGAAATTCTTTCATTGGAGGGGGATTGTGTGCCGACACCGCGATGTTCGATAAGCTGCGCTTCTGCGGGGATAATTTGTCTCCCGAAGAATCGGTTGCATTGCGATTCACTGTTGACAACTAGAGAAGTCTGAAGGAAGTGATTGATCGCGAAAACGGGGTGTATCAAGAGTTTCTGGACGAGGACGTTTCTTATCTGATCATCAAGAAGGTGGCGTCCCGAAACTACTTCGTTTGCGTTGTTCCTGGAATTGTGACTGTAGCTGGCGAGGGACAGAGGACTTCACATTGTCCCAATCAAGTGGGTCTATGACAGTGTTCAAAAGGGTTGCTTGCAAGATGATTCGAATTACCCCTTCAAGCTGTTCGAGGGCATCGTGGTAACCACCACCGGATTCGACCTCCGTACTTTTGTTTTCGCAGTGTTATCGTAGACGAGCGCTATACCATTCAGTCGGAATTGGAACTGCATGGCGGGATCTTTGAGCGCGAACTCGTGTACGACCACACGGACTACCTCATCGTCCGGAACACGATGAGCGAGAAGTACAAGACGGCAATTGAGTGGAAGAAGGTGATCATCGTGAACGAGTACTGGGTCGAGGACAGCACGCGCTGCGGAAGTCGCATCCCAACCCGCTCTTCACCCCTAGAACTGCTCAACCCCTTCGACTACCAGAACTACACACAACCGCAGTCCATCCTGCCGTCGCAGGACAAGGGCGCGCTGATGGCGGTGGCTTCGGCGAAGGAGTCGTCCACGCCAACCACCTTCACCGACTCGTGCCTGTCGATGATCCAGCCGCTCGAGAAGGGTGCGTCCCCTCCTCCCCTCTCACGCGTAGAGTATCTGACGCCCAACAAGACAGTGGCGCGTACACGCGGTTGCTCTGGATCGCCCGTCTCACGGATAGAGGTGGATCTCCTTCTGGACGGGTACATCTTCTTTCTCGCCATCGCCGACAAGGCGTGCTACAAGCGAGTCATGTCGATTCTCTGCAGCCATGGCGCGTTCTGGTCGTACTGCCTCCTCTCCCTCACTCCATAGCATTGACTGCATCATGCACTCCACCAACCTTATCATCGCGGAAACACTCACCGACTACCAGAACGCCTCTCAGCTCCTCCACACCACCGACACCGCCACGCGCCTCCCACTCGATTCCGCAGCCAGCGCTCAGGACGACTACTCCTACATCCCCATCCTCAACACCGAGTGGGTATACGACACACACACCAACTACCGCCTCTGCGCGTACGAGCCGTACCAGTGGAAGAAGGGCTTCTTCTCCAACCTCACCTTCTGCATCGTGGAGTTCAAGCGCGACTACGACGCCGTGCGACGCAGCATCGAGGCGAACGACGGGAAGGTGGTGGACGCGGCGGACGACGCGATGTACCTGGTGTGTCCGCGCACGGTGGATTCCGACGTGTTCAAGGACGATCGCGCCGTCTCTGCTAAGTGGCTGAAGGCGTGTCTGGAGGCGAAGCGGCTGATCCCGAGGAACGCGTTTGTGCTGTACAAGCCGTTCCCGCGGTTATTGAAGGATCGCGTGGTGTGTCTGACGGGGTTTGGGTACGACGACAAGTTGAAGATGGAGAGTCTGGTGATGTGAGTGTGGCGGGAAAAGATGACGCATAGCGCGCTTGGAGGGAGATTGGAGAACAGTGTGACGAAGAAGACGTACGCGCTGATCTGCCAGGAGCACGTGAAGAACAACGTGAAGATCGCTGCGGCCAAGCAGCTGGGCACGAACATCGTGAAGAGAGAGTGGATCGACCACCTGATCGTTTATGTGGTAACTCGTGAGCAGTGTGATGGGTAGAAGGAAGAGGCGGACATCAAGGAGTACCTGATCAAAGACGAGTCCAACGAACACCCCTCGGAGACTGCTCCAACCATCTCCAGCGAGGTGGTGACGCTTCCCCTGACCACCACCTCCACCCTGCCCATGTCCGAGAAGAAGTCCTCTCTTGCTAGCAAGTCCACAGGATCCGCGTGCTTCACCGTGACGACAGGGAGCGAGAACAAGGGGGATGACGACTCGCTCTTTGGGGAGAGGAAGAAGTCGGAGGTGTTGTACACGAGCTTCAACGACTTGATTCAGCAGGAGAAGAAGGCACCGTCTCCCGTTGCGGTGAAGCCGTCCTTCGACCAGGAGAAGATCATTCAGGAGGCGAGTCAACAGATCCTGTCTCCGACACACAAAGTGGATCCCGCCGAGGCGGGAAATAAACTGTTGGATTCTCTGCTGGCGCAGACGAAATCGAGCGGATTGGGATTGTCGATGCTGTCGTGCGGATCCACTAAGAAGACGGAGAGACTAAAGTTGGACTTTTCGGACGAGGAGAACAAGTCGCTTACCACCTTGGACGATGATGTGAAGGAGCGCGAGGGGAAGAAGACAAATACAAAACCAAAGACTGCGAGGAAGAAGACGCGTTCTAGGAGAAAGAGTTGACTTGTATTGCGGCTTTTGTTGATACACTTGACGTGCTCCAATAATAGGCACTATTTTGGGCAGTCTCATTCTTGTTTTGTGAACGATTGCGTGCAGTGCAAATGGACGCGAACCAATCGTTACAAGAGTTGGACAAGGACAAGCTTATCGAAGCGTTGGTGAAGAAATTGGGAGAGAATGTTGGAACGGACTCTACGGTCTTAGTCTGTAGAAGAAGTTGAAAGCGGATTTTAAGGGATTGTATGCAACGGCGACCAAATTGAGAGAGAAGCTGGTTTGAACCCAATTTGCTATTCTGATTTGCAGAACGAGGCAGAAGCAGAGGTAACAAGACTAAAAGAGAGTCATGCGGGAACTGAATCGGTTTCGTCTACTGCTCCTTCGTCAAATGAAGCAGCAGCGGTATTCACTTTGTTTGTCTATTCACATGTAGGACGTATCGGCATTGGAAGAGCGGCTTGTGGGCTTTCAGCGATTTCTTCATCCATAGAAGGAGAAGGACAAGCAAAACCACGATTTGGAGTCAGAGTGTGACGTATGACGTATTAATTCTCTCTCATTCTAGGCTTTGAAGAAGGAGCTGGAGGAGGCGCAACAGAGTCTTGCAGTTCCCTATTTATGTACAGTTGAAGTATAGAATGCTTCAGCCAGTGCACAGAACGATATGGCCTCTCTTCAGGTAATGGACCGTATTTGGCTTGATTCGTAGAAGGAGTTTGAAGAAAGCAAGGGTGCTCTTCTCTCCCAAATCACTTCCCTCCAAGAAACGATCAAGGGTCGCGATCAGCAACTCGTCTTCCTTTTCGTCGCTGGTTATTCGTAGAAGGATATGCAATCCGCCCAACAAGAGTCTGAGAGCCGTTCTTCTCAACTGTACCGAACGAGGAGTCGGATGAGTCCTAGAACGGAGCAGGCTGCCAAGATGAAGGCGATTATTGCCAAAATGGACCGAATGGTGAAGGAGGAGGTGAGGGGTGAATCGAAAAATGAGTCGATAGAAGGAGCGCTCGGCGAAGTTGACGGACGAGGTGGAGTCGCAGAAAGAAGCGGCTGTTGTTGCTGCGTGGGTGCTTTACGCGTAGTCCACGATGAACGAGTTGATTCAGTCTCTGACGGATCGTGTGGAGAGCCTGTCGCGTGGCGTGGAGAAGGAGAAGGAGTTCCTGCTGGAGTGTGTGCCAGCGGAGGCGTTGAGCGGCGAGAGCGAAGAGATGGTGATGCAGGGGATGATGTACTTGCGGCAGCAAGTCGCGAAGAGCGAACAGGCGTTTTCTGGACTCCGTCAGTTGAGCGAGGAGATGGAGAGTCTGAAGAAGGAGAGCGAGTTAAAGGCGTCTGCGTTGAAGGAGAGTGAATCGCGAGTGTCTGCGTTGGAGGGAGTGATTGAGGAGTTGAGGGGCTCGCTGGCGAAAGCGAACGAGTTGAAGGAGGAGTCCGATTCAAAGGTGAATGAGAGTGCAGCGCGTGTGGTTGAGTTGGAGAGAGTGATTGAGGAGTTGAAGAGTGGCCATGAATTGAGGGTCAGTGAATTGGAGAAGACGGTTGAGGAGTTGAATGCATCGTTGGTGACGGAGAAGGAGTTGAACAGTGGAAGTGACTCCAAACGATCTGAACTGGAGAAGACGATTGAGGGGTTGAAGGAGGAGCTTAAGGCGAAGGAGGAGGAATTGAAGGAGGGTGAATCGAAGATGAGTGGATTGGAGAAGGCGATTGAGGAATTGAAGAGCGAGAGTGAATCGAAGAGGAAAGAATTGAATGGAGTGATTGAGGAGTTGAAGAAAGAGAATTCCGAAAAGGAGAAGGAAATGAAGGGTGAATCTGCAACGAGGGTGAATGAGTTGGAGAAGACGATTGAAGAGTTGAAGAAAGAGAAATTGGAAAAGGAGAATGAATTGAAGGAGAGTGAATCGAAGATGGATGAGTTGAGTGAGGAATTGAAGAGAATGGTTTCATTGAAGGAGGAGGAAACGAGAGAATGGGAATCGAAGATGAATGAATTGAAGAAGGAGATCGAAGAACTGAAGAGTGATTTGTCACAAGAGAGTGAGTTGAAGAACACTAACGAATCGAAGATGAATGAGTTGGAGAAGACAGTTGAAGAGTTGAAGAAGAAGGATTCGTTGATGGAAGAGGAGATGAAGGAATCTGAATCAACGATAAAGAAGCTGACAAACGAGATGGACGAGCTGAAGAAGGAGGTATCAGCAAAGGAGAGCGAACTGACTGAACTGAAGAAGAGTAGGGATTTGAAGGAGAGCGAGTGGGTTGAAGCAAAGCACAACGCTGAAGCCAGAGTGGCTGAACTGACGGAGAGTAATGTGAAACTGGAAGCGACAATTGAGGAACTGAATGGAATGATCGAGGAGTTGAAGAAGGAGGTTTCGACGAAGGAGAGTGAATTGGATGATGTGAAGAACAACACGGAAACGAAGATGGGCGAGTTGAGTGCCGTGATGGAGAAGAATGAGTCACTGGAGGCAAGGATTAGAGAATTGAGTGATATGAATGATGAATTGAAGAGGAGTGTGGAGAGCAAAGAGAAGGAGGTGAGCGAGTTGGGATCGAGAGTGTCGGAGTTGAGCAGTCAGATGGAGGCATTGAAGGAGAATGAATTGAGCGCAAGCGAAGCAAGGGTTTCTGAGTTGAATGCGTTGATTGAGGAGTTGAAGAAGGAGGTTTCTGGAAAGGAGAAGGAATTGAAGGAGAGTGAATCGAATATGAGTGAGTTGGAGAAGACGATTGAAGAGTTGAAGAGTGAGCGTGATTCCAAGGTGAATGAAATGGAGGAGTTGAAGAAGGAGAAATCAGAAAAGGAGAAGGAAATGAAGGAAAGTGAAGTGAAGATGAATGGAGTGATTGAGGAATTGAAGAGAGTGGTTTCATTGAAGGAAGAGGAAGTGAACCAATCCGAATCAAAGATGAGTGAATTGAAGAAGGAAATCGAAGAACTGAAGAAGAGCGTGTCTTCAAAGGAGAGTGAGTTGAGCGCGACTGAACCCAAGATGAATGAGTTGGAGAAGACAATTGAGGAGTTGAAGAAAGATCTCGCATTGAAGGAAAAGGAAGCGAGCGAATCCGAATCGAAGATCTCTAAACTCTCACAAGAGATGGAGAGTCTGAAGAACGAGACAGATTCAAAGACGAAGGAGATTGAGGAGTTGAAGAACGAGGCTTTAGTGAAAGAGAAGGAGTCTTCTCTGAGGATCGCCGAGCTGGCTGGAGTGATCGAAGAGTTGAAGAAGAACGACCAAACCAGCACGATCATGGAGGAGAACCACGCTGCAAATGCGAGGATCTCCGAGCTGAACAAGGAGATCGAGGAGTTGAAGAAGGAGAGTGACTCAAAGATGAATGGGTTGAATGAGGAATTGAAGAGAGTGGTTTCATTGAAGGAGGAGGAAGCGAGAGAATGGGAATCGAAGATGAATGAATTGAATGGAACGATCGAGGAGTTGAAGAAGGAGATCTCGACGAAGGAGAGTGCGTTGGAGGAGTCGCAAACATCGATTTCTCAGTTGAACAAGGAAATGGACGAACTGAAGAGCTCTTCAGAGAGAGAGATTGAATCGAAGACATCTGCTCTGAGCGAGGAGATCGAGAATCTGAAGAAGGAATCCGCCGCGAAGGAGCACGAGCTGAACGAGCGAATCGCGACATTGCTGAAGCAGCAGGAGGAAGAGCAGCAGCAGAAGGAGGCGCTCTCGCAGTCCCTGATCCAATCGCAAGCCATGCAGCAGAACCAAGCACGCTCTCTCTGCCTCCTTTATCCGTAGTCCCAGCTGGAAACCGTCATCGCCTCTCTCCAGACGGACAACGTTTGCTCGCTCCACCTCCATCACCGGTAGGACCAGAAACAGCAGGACATCCTGGCACTCCAGGCGCAGGTGGCTTCCAAGGGTTCTGAGCTTCAGCTGATTCAAGAGGAATTGGTACCCACTCCGTTGGGGGCTGAAGAATAGACTCGTTGCCAGTCCACCGTGCAGGCGCTGGAGAAGGAGAAGGCGCTGCTGACGGAGAGCGAGGCGCAGCTGCGCGTGATCGTGAACAGGTCAGTGACGGAGAGGAGTGCAGAGGTGGGAGAGTCGCACAGATGTGAGAACTAGAACTCACTGAACGAGAAGATCCTTACGCTGGAGAAGGAGAAGGTATTCGAATTCGGGGGATGTGAGGGGTAGAACGACGGACTGATCGCCGTGGCGTCGCTGAAGTCCGAGCTAGTAGGGTGAGGTGAGTGGGTGAATGCGCAGATCGCCGCGAACGAGAAGAACCACCAGTTGGAGCTGTCGCTGGTGCTCGTTGTGGGAGCGAGATGATGTGTAGAGCGAGCTGAGAGACGATTTGGAGGAGAAGGAGCAGTATATCGTGACGGCTGTTCTCGTATCTCACCGATAGAGTGACCACTCGCTCTCTCTCGAGACGCAGCAGTCGCAGCTTGTGGGGGGATAAAGAGGAGTGTGAGTGCATAGTTGGCAATGAAGGAGAAGGTGGAGCAGATGGAGCAGCAGCAGGTGCGGGAGTGTGGCACGCGATTAGCTATAGGCGATGAGCAAGCAGATGCTGCAGACGAAGAATGACGAGATTGGACTGAAGTGAGGCTTTCTGTGGGATGTGATGGACAGACGAAGGAACGAGACGCGTCTGCTGGACCTGAACACCGAGCTGTCCTCGAAGAACAGCGCGCTGAAGAAACAGTTGATGCAGGTGACGCAGGACTACGGGATGGACTGCCTTCCCGAGGGCGTCGAGTGTAGGCGTTGGAGCGAGGGCTGAGTCGAAGCTGTCACGGTGCTTGAGAACATCCGTGTGAACAGCGTGGAGATGTGCTACTGTCGGCTGAACATGAAGGCAGACCCGCTGAGTGAGGGCGAGGCGGTGCTTTGACGCTTAGACGAAGAGAAGTGCAAGTGGCTGCTGCTTCAGACCGTGAAGACGTTGTTCCCAGCGACGCGTGTGTTCCGTAGAGGGAGTGTGAAGAGTAGAGATTCCCGCGGAAATCCACAGCGTGAACAACGCGTCGATTCTGACGTTGCGAAAGGAGATCGAGGACGCAAAGAACGAGGTGAGTGAAGTGAAGAGCGCGTTCGACGCCTACAAGAAGAAGACGCGTGTGGCGACTCTCAAACTACAGCAAACCGCGGCATCTGCCAAAGAGACGGCTCGCAGGGAGGAGCTGAAGATCGAGGTGGTGTGAAGTGGGTTGCGTGAGGCGTAGCAGGAGAAGTGGAACGAGGAGAAGAAGCGCATGGACGAGGAGAACAGTCAGGCTCTCCGTCTGAAGGATGAGGAGTTGGCGAAACTGCGAGAGGCGCTCGGTAGAGGCGAAGAATGAGTGTGAGGGATAGAAACGAATGACAAGCGAATCGAGGCGTTGGAAGCGGACGTGGCGCTGAGGACAAAGGAGAAGGCGGAGTTGAAGGAGAGTTTGGATTCGATGGCAGAGGAGAAGAAGGAGTTGAGTGAGAGGGTGGAGGAGTATCGAGAGAGGGAAAGGAGAGAGGAAGAGAAACGGAGAAGGGAAGAGGAAGCGAGGAAGCAAGAGGAAATCGAGAGACAAGAGCAGCTGAAGGAAGAGGAGAAACAGGGACCAGAAACGGCAGAAGAGAACACTTCTACTGTGGAAGAGATACATCAGGAAGAGCCAGCAAGTGAGAGAGAGGAGTCAGCGAGCGAAACAGAAGAGTCAGCAAGTGAGAGAGAGGAGTCAGCGAGCGAAACAGACGAATCCCCAGCACGGCGGAATCTGCTGCTGAGCATCCTCGGAGATACGGAGTCCTACGACATCCTGCCGCTGCCGCACAGCCAGGTGCAGTCGTTGAAGAACGAGGTGATCAACCTGCGAGCGCGTCTAACGGAAACCGAAAAGTGGGAGCGATGGAAGAGACTCACCAACAGGTCTCTGAACCTCCTGCAGATCGAGAACGACCGCAAGGACCAGCGCATCGAGGAGATGGAGGGAGATTTGAAGACCATGGGGTCGGTCCAGAATCAGGAGAACATGCAGTATTTGCGACACACGCTGGTGAAGTTTTTGTGTGACAGCAACTCGTCGGAGCAACAGATGATTCTTCCCGCCGTGTCGCAGCTGCTGAATTTGAAGTGCGGACTGGGTTCCGGTGTGACTCGTAGTGCGGAAGAGAATGAACGATTCATAAAGAAATTCGGTTCAAGAAGCAGGGGATGGTTTAGTTGATTCTCCGTGTTTTGAAAACAAACAGGAAAGGCGAGACGAATAGGTCCGCAGCCAACGCGTGTAGTGATAAATGAACGAATTGAAATGGGCTCTCTCTTCCATTCCGAGATGCACTGAGCGGCCACGGAGTTACACTGTTCAGGACTACGTATTACAATAAGCGAATGGAACCACATTGAAACAGTCGTTTCAGCTGGCCGAAGAAGAGTCAGCAGAATGGTCAACAGTTCTGGCTCGTCCTTTTCTTCGTAGAACAAGAAGGCATTGGATCCCGCATCAAAGGAGTAGGCAATCTACGTAATCATCACGTCGAGTCGCTCACCAGATTTCTTCCATACCTGGAATTCACGAAGTGGACAAGCTGTTGGATGTAGTAACTCTGCTCCGACAAGTACTCAATGGACGGAATCGCAGTGTGACAAATGGCGTGGAGATCGTCGCTCTCGCTCATGATAATTGAAGCGAGGCTACTGAAATCGCGTGACTTGAAACAGGCAATCGCCTTCGCAATGCGTTCATCCACAAACGACGTTTTACGGATCGCCATGTTCGGACTCGTTGCTGCGCAGCGGTTCATTCCGTCCGTACTGCCCACCGCTTTCACGGACTGGGACACGACACAGATGCTCACGCGCAAGGAGGGCCAGTAGCTTTCGTCCACGATTGGATGCTATGCCATGAGCCCAATGCAGAAAGCGCACCGCAATGGAATCGGAGCCATCGGACAGAATCCCCTTGTCCCAAAAGACGAGTCCACCATACATGCTTCGGCACGCACTACCACTGGCTCGACGCGCAATCGCATTCAGAGCATCCTCCTCTTCCGGACTGTTCAACACGCCGTACACCGTGGCCAGGGCCTTGACCAGACAGGCAAATCCGGACGCACTCGACGCCATTCCGGATGCCGTGGGGAAGGAGTTCTGAGTTTCAATACGAATGCAGCAATTCGCGAGTCTTTCGCAGTGCGTATGACGCTCCACGTCCCGGTTGCTACTCGCATGAGGACACCGAAACGAAGGATACTCGCTGCTGCGAAGGATGTCCCGGAATTGTTGAACCAGCTTCTGGATCTTTCTATCTTCGGAAAGGGGCTTTTCCCTATTTCGGTCACGCAAAACGAAAAAGAGTACACTCCGTTGAACACCAGCACATCCGATCGCAAGGAGTCCGCCAACCGCACTGTTGTTTTGGTGTTCAGTCCATACTAGGATGAATAGAAAAGCGGAATAGATCACATCGGCGAGCGTGACACTCAGGGAGGAATTCACGGGAAGATTCAGAGACGCGTCCCGCTTTCCCCAGTACTTGACTAGAGCGATATTGGGGGTTGCTCGGAACGTCGCAGCCACATCCACCGACATGTCAAAGAAAAGTGTGAACAAACAAAACAAGATATAGAAAACCATCCACAACATAAAGGAATACTGTGACTTAGAACTTCATATCATGAGGACGGTCACCCTTGCGGAGAGTGAACTTCTCGT
>ERZ1106948.883-NODE-883-length-10781-cov-4.979023_pt1 | contig 10781 bp, 7 predicted proteins | sample MGYA00403673_ERZ1106948 | MGnify/ENA primary metagenome ERZ1106948 (study PRJEB35170, sample SAMEA104062409) | human gut metagenome | biome: human gut; feature: human-associated habitat; material: faeces | place: Denmark | collected 2012-05-07 ...
TGGCGAGGGTGTAGATGGTGTCGCCGTCGTTGGTGGTGTGTGTGGGGCGGATGGCGTGTGCGTAGGCGTCTGCGGCCATCTGGGAGACCTTGGTGGCTTGTGCCTTAGTGAGTTCCACGTTGGTGACGATGCAGCTGATGGTGGTGTTGGTGCGGTCGAGCGGCATCTGCATGGATCCGGCGGCGGCAAAGGCTGCGAGTTCCATGTCGACGATCTGGTCGCTATCGGCTGCGGCGCGCATACCGGCGACCCACTCGCCGGTGAAGGGGTCGACAACGTTGCCGCAGGCGTTGACCGAGACCACGGCGCCCACCTTGATGGGGCCGAGCGCCACGGCGGCAGCGCCAAGGCCGGCCTTCATGCAGGTAGCGGGGCCCATGAGCTTACCCACGGTAGCGCCCGTGCCGGCGCCTACGTTGCCCTGTTCGAGCTTGGTGGGGGTGTTGTCGAGTGCTTCGCGCACGGCGGCGATGCCGGCCTCAATGTCGGGGCGAACGGTGGGGTTACCAAAGGCGAGGTCGAAGATACAGCTCGAGCACACGATAGGCACCTGCGTGGGGCCGACGGGAAGGCCGATGCCGCGGCTCTCAAGCTCGCGAGCGACGCCGCTTGCAGCCTCGAGGCCAAAGGCCGATCCACCCGAAAGGCAGACGGCGTGGACCTTGTCGACGGTGTTCTCGGGTCGCAGCAGGTCGGTTTCGCGCGATGCTGGAGCACCGCCGCGAACGTCAACGCCGCCGGTGGCGCCCTCGGGTGCCACGATTACGGTGCAACCGGTGCCGGCCTCCTCGTCCGTATAGTTGCCATAGCAAAAGCCATCGACATCGCAGACGTCAATGGCCTCGAGCAGTGTATCCATGTTTAACTCCTATCGGTTTTCCGCCGCGCCTTGTGCCCGGTCGGGATCCGTACGGTACGCCAAAATTGTAGGCGCTGGGGGATACCCAGCGCCAGATGCAATTACGAGAGTTTTTGAATCGCGCGCGCGACGCGGGCGATGGGTAGGCCCACCACGTTATAGAAGTCGCCCGAAATATCGTGCACGAGCATGCGGCCGCCTGTGCCCTGGATGCCGTAGGCGCCGGCCTTATCCATGGGCTCACCCGAGGCAACGTAGTGCTCGATCTGCTCGTCGGTGAGCTCGTAGAATTTCACGTCGGTCATATCGACAAACGACAGGCTCTCGGCGGCATGCGGGGTGGCCGTATCGCCTGCCTTAACGATGCAGACGCCGGTTGCGACCTGGTGCGTGCGGCCCGAAAGCTCACGGAGCATGGTGCGCGCCTCGCCCTCGGTTGCCGGCTTGCCCAAAATCTTGCCGTCGAAGGTGACGATGGTGTCGGCCGCGACCGTCAGCTCATTGGGCTCGGCATACTCGGCAGCAACGGCAGCCGCCTTGGCGCGTGCCAAGCGCTCGACAAGCGTGAGCGGGGCCTCGCCATCAAAGGGCGTTTCGTCGATATCCGCGGGAATCACGCGAATGTTGTAGCCTGCCTCGCGCATCAGCTCTATGCGGCGCGGTGATTGCGAAGCCAAAATCATAGTTGGATGCCCTCGGCGACCTTCTCGACAGCCTTGTCGCCGGCGATCGTGCGCAGCAGCTCAAGCGCAAAGGGGAGCGACTGGGCCATGCCGCTGGCGGTGATGATGTTGCCGTCTTGCGTAACCTTCTCGCCGGTATAGGCGCCCTCGGGGAAGCTTTTCTCAAAGCCAGGGAAGCACGTGGCGTGGCGCCCCTCGAGCAGGTCGAGCTCGCCCAGGATAAACGGGGCGGCGCAGATGGCGGCGACGTGCTTGGTCGCGGCGAACTCGCAGACCACGTCGCAGACGCGCTGATCGGCGCGCAGGTTGGTGGCACCGGGCAGGCCGCCGGGCAGCACGACGCAGTCGTACTCGTCAAAGTTGATCTCATCAAAGAGCGCATCGCAGGTCACGGGGATCTGCAACGAGCTTACGACCTCGCGCGTGGGCATGATCGAGACGAGCGTGGCACGCACGCCGCCGCGACGCATGACATCGACCATGGTCAAGCATTCAATAGTTTCAAAGCCATCGGCGGCGAGAACGGCAACGCTGGGCATGAGGGTTCCTTTCATAGGCGGCATACAATTAGCCGTCTTATACCCCGAAGACTTCCGCTTGCCACGCTCGATTTCCCAATGATTTTTCTGAGCAATGATTAAGTGGCTAGTTGCGTCTAAGGTGGACGACGGTCTCGCAGTGGAAGGTTTGTGGGAACAGGTCGACTGGCGTGATCTTTACGGGGGAGAAGGTGCCTTCTTCGACAAAGCGTTTGAGATCGCGCGCCAGGGTGGCCGGGTCGCAGCTCACGTAGGCGACATCGCGGGCACTCGTGCTGGCGATAAGGCCGATCGCCTCGGGGGCGAGGCCTGCGCGCGGCGGGTCGACCACCAAGATGTCGGCATCCTGGTCGGGGAACTCGCGCACCGCGTCTCCGCCAATGACGTCGACGTTATCAAGCTTGTTGATTTCCAGGTTACGGCGTAGATCGCGCACGGCGGGGCCGTAGGCCTCGACGGCAGCGACAAAGTCGCAGCGGCGGGCGAGCGGCAGGGTAAAGGTGCCGGCACCGCAGTACAGGTCCACGGCAAGCTCGTCTTCCTGCGGGTCGAGCGCTTCCATGACAAGATCGATCAAAATCTCGGCACCCTTGGTGTTGACCTGGAAAAAAGACGGGGCAGACAAGCGCATCTGATCCTCGGCGATATTCTCGGTCCATGAGCCCTCTCCGGCGAGCATTTCGACCTTGGAGACACGGCGGGCCTTCTTTTCGCCCTTGCTCATCACGCGCACGATGCTCGTGGGATGAGCGGCGTCCGCCAGCACGCGGGAGACCTGCGAGCGCGGAAAAGAGCCTGTGGGCGTCCAGAGTGCGACCTCGAGTGCCTTGGTGCGGCGCGATGCGCGAATGCCCACGCGTTCGAGCCCCAAGTCATGGCTGCCGCTTAGATAGTTGAGTGCGCCGACGACCGATTTGAGTGCCTTCGGGAAGCGCTTATCGAACAGCGGACACATATCGACGGTCACGATTTTGCTGGGGTCGACACCGTGCATGCCAAGGCGCACGCGACCGTTGACGACGGTCGGTTCGAGCTCGATTTTATTGCGGTAGCCCCAGTCGTCCTTGGTGTGGCAGATGGGCTGTACCAACTCATCTGCCAGCTCAGGAGCGAACTTGCCGATGCGCTCGAGCGTGGCGCGCAGGTTTTGCTCCTTGGCGGCGAGCTGTGCCGTGCGTGAGAGATTGCCCCACGAGCAGCCGCCGCAGATGCCCACGAAGGGGCAGGGAGGCTGAATGCGATTGGGGCTTGGCTCCAGAATCTCGGTGGTGCGGGCGCGCATGAATGACTTGCCGTCCTGTACGACCTCGGCCTCGACGGTGTCGCCTGCCACGGCACCCTGCACAAAGACGGCCTTGCCGTTGTCGGCGTGCGCCAGCCCGTCGGCGCCGTAGGTCATCGATTCTATAGTGAGCTTCATATTCCTGCCTGTCATTCGCGTTGTTGTTCGCACCATGGTAGCAGGGAAAAGCGCCCCGCATCCGAGGCTTTCCTCAAATGCGGGGCGCTTCTACAAACTGCTTCTACAAACGACTATTTCGTCTTGCCGGTAATGAGCGTCTTAAGACCCAGGCCGATCAGACCCAGGCCCATGCGCACGCGGCCGGGGCGATGGCGCTCGATGGCCTTGGTCTTGCCAGCGGGCTTATCGCGACGGGCGCTCGTCTCGGGTGCGGGCTTGGTGACCTGCGGATCGGGCTGAGGTGCAGGTGCAGGCTCGGGCTCAATGACGGTCGCCTGGACCTCATGGACCTTGGGTGCTACTGGCTGCGGCTCGGCCTCGGAGGCAGGTTCCGCCTCAATGACGGGCTCGGGCGCGGCCTCGGCGTTGCGATAGGCGCGCTCCAGCAGGGCTTCCTGTGAGTTGAAGGGTTTCTCACCCTCTGCACGCTCCACGGGGACCCAGGTGCCGTCGCTCGTGAGGCTGCGGGCCTTCACGTTGTCGCGCAGCTGCATGCCCATGTACTCGTGCACCAGAGCGCGGCAGGTGGGGTCGAGCACGGGGAAGGCAATCTCCACGCGGTGCTCGGTGTTGCGCGTCATCATGTCTGCCGAGCTCAGGTAAATCATGTCCGAGTCCACGCCGAAAGCATAGACGCGCGCGTGCTCCAAAAAGCGTCCGACGATGGAGCGGACATGCACGTTCTCGGTCTTGCCCGGAACACCGGGCTTGAGGCACGAGATGCCTCGGATGATCATGTCTACGCGCACGCCGGCACACGATGCCTCGGCGATCTTGTCGATAACCTCGCGGTCGGTCAGCGAGTTGAGCTTAAAGAACACGCGGGCGGGCTCGCCGGCAAGGGCGCGCTGGATCTCGCGGTCAAGCCCGCGCATGATGAGCGGTTTCAGTCCGACGGGCGCCACACCCAGGAAGCGGTAGTCGCCGCGCAGGTTGCCCAGCGACAGGTTGCGGAAGAACAGGTTGGCGTCCTCGCCGATGCCGGGATGGGCTGTCATGAGCATAAAGTCGCTGTAGAGTTTGGCCGTCTTCTCGTTAAAGTTGCCGGTGCCCAAAAGTGTGAGGCGCGTTAGCGCCATGCCCTCGCGATAGGTGAGCTGGCAGATCTTTGAGTGGCATTTAAAGCCCTCGGAACCATAGATGACGGTGCAGCCGGCCTCTTCCAGGCGCTCGGCCCACTCGATGTTGTTCTGCTCGTCAAAGCGTGCGCGGAGCTCCATGAGCACCGTGACCTCTTTGCCGTTCTCGGCAGCATCGATCAGCGACTCGCATAGGCGGCTCTGCTTGGCCACGCGGTAGAGCGTGATGCGCAACGAGATGCACTCGGGGTCGTAGGCTGCTTCGTGCACCAGGTCCAAGAACGGGTTCATGGCCTCATAGGGATAAAAGAGCAGCTTGTCGTGCTGCAGCACCTGCTCGCGGATGGAGCGGGTCATGTCGATGGTGGGATTGGGCTGCGGCCTAAACGGCGTAAAGAGCAGCTCGTTGCGCAGGTGCTCGGGAATCTTGCCCTCAATGCCAAAGACGTAGCCCAGGTCGAGCGGGATATCGCAGGTAAAGACAGAGCGGCGCGAAAGCTCGAGCGCCTTGCGGATGGTCTTGAGCGTTGCCTTCTCGAGCGACCCCGAGACCGCGAGCACTACCGGCTGCAGACGCAGGCGCTTCTTGAGGATGCGCTTCATGTGCTGGCGGTAGTCCTCTTCCTCTTCGACGCCCTCGCCGTCCGGATCGATGTCAGCGTTGCGGGTGACGCGGATCAGCGCACGATCCAGCGGCTTATAGGAGCCAAAGCAGCTGTCCAGGCAGGCGAGGATGACGTCCTCGAGCAAGATGTAGGAGTAGGTGCCGGTGGGCGAGGAGATCTCGACCACGCGGTTCATCGAGGCGGGAATCTCGATAAGGCCTAGCAGGCTCTCCTCGTCGGTGGCGCCGTCCAGACCACAGGCCAGATAGAGCGCGCCATTGCGCAGGTTGGGGAAGGGGTGGCGCGGATCGATGACCAGCGGCGAGATGACCGGCGACACGTAGGCCTGGAAGTAGCGGGTTACAAAGGTGCGCTCCTCGGGCGTAAGCGAATCGATGCGGGCGCGGTGAACGCCCAAGGTGTCGAGCTTGCCCTCGATGCTCTTAAAGATGGACTCCCAACGGGTAAGGAGCCCGGGCATTTCGGCCATGACAGCATCGACCTGTTCGGAGGCGGTCATATTGCTCTTGTTGTCGACAGGTTGTTTTTTGAGCTCCGCCAGATCGGACAGGCCGCCCACGCGCACCATAAGGAACTCGTCGAGGTTGGACTCGAAGATCGAGACGAACTTTAGTCGCTCGAATAACGGAACGGTTTCGTCGAAGGCTTCGTCGAGCACGCGGTTGTCAAAGCGTAGCCAGCTGAGCTCTCGGTTTTGCGTGTACGAGAAGTCGCGCGGCGGTTTGCGCAGCTTTGCGGCGGCTTGCTTCTTTTCGATTTTGCTCGGCATATGCATCTGTCCGTTCAGTCCCCACAAGGGACGGTAGCCTAACACTAATCACTATTGTCTCAATTTAGTCGACCGCTGGCACGGACGTATCGCGCGAACGGTATCTTTACCTACTTCTTACGCTGCCAAGGCATGCAACTAACTGCCCAACTCGTTTAGAAACAATCTATATCCATACTCAATTGGTGAGGATGTATGAATAAGAATGATTGCGAGCTGAATATAATCGAATCCAAATTGAATCATGGACAAACGACATATATATGCAGAAAACCGTTTTAGCTATGCAATTCCTAAACATGAAAATATTTGTGCAATCTAGCTTAATTCCTTAGAAAAAAGAACATTTACCTTTGAAAACCTGCTTTAGAGAACCGAAGTGCATCATGGGGGAATCATATGCGATATACCGTTCATCGCACTTTGCTGACCGTTCGGGGGCGAGGTGGAATTGCAGGTGGTTTTTGGATATAACTAGAGCTGTTAGCAAGCAGCGTCCCATACGGAGGGGCGCTGATACATTCGGCCAGTAAGGCCCGAAAGAAAGGTAGGAGGCCATGACGAAAGGTCTGCACGTGCCTTCCGAGATCGGCAAGCTCAGGAAGGTCTGCCTGCACCGTCCCGGCGACGAGCTCCTCAACCTGCCGCCCGACGAGCTCGAGCGACTCCTGTTCGACGACGTCCCGTTCCTGGAGGTCGCGCAGCAGGAGCACGACACCTTCGCCCAGATCCTGAGGGACCAGGGCGTGGAGGTCCTCTATCTCGAGAACCTCGTCGCCGAGGTGTTCGACCAGGTCCCCGGCGCCCGCGCCGAGTTCACCGACCAGTACATCGCCGAGGCCGGCATCCGCGGCCAGCACATGCCGCAGATCGTCCGCGAGAAGCTGGACTCCATCGAGGACAACCTCGAGTTCGTCAAGAAGACCATGGCCGGCATGACCAAGTCCGAGATCGACATGCCCCTCACGGCCTCCACGACCCTCGACTCCCTGGTCAACTCCGAGTCCGAGTCCGACCTGATCATCGACCCGATGCCCAACCTCTACTTCACCCGCGACCCGTTCGCGGTCGTCGGCGAGGGCGTCAACCTCAACCGCATGTACTCGGTCACCCGCAACCGCGAGACCCTGTACGGCAAGTACGTCTTCAAGTACCACCCCGACTACAAGGACGTCTCGCTGTACTTCCGCCGCGACTGCCAGTTCCACACCGAGGGCGGCGACGTGCTGAACATCAACGAGAAGACCCTCGCCGTCGGCATCTCCCAGCGCACCCAGGCCGCCGCGATCGACGTCATGGCCCAGAACATCTTCTGGAACTCCGACTCCAAGGTCGAGCGCATCCTGGCCTTCGACATCCCGGTCTCGCGCGCCTTCATGCACCTCGACACGGTCTTCACCCAGATCGACGTCGATAAGTTCACGATCCACCCCGCCATCATGGGCACCCTGCGCGTCTACGAGCTGACCGCCGGCAAGAACCCGGGCGACGTGAACATCCGCCTGATCGAGGACACCCTCGAGCACGTCCTGGAGGACGCCACCGGCGTCGACCAGGTCAAGCTGATCCCCTGCGGCGGCGGCGACCCGATCGCGGCCTCCCGCGAGCAGTGGAACGACGGCTCCAACACCCTGTGCGTCGAGCCCGGCAAGATCTGCGTCTACGCCCGCAACACCGTCACCAACGACGTGCTGTACAAGGAGGGCCTGGACCTTCTCGTCGTGCCCTCCGCCGAGCTCTCCCGCGGCCGCGGCGGCCCGCGCTGCATGAGCATGCCCTTCTGGCGCGAGGACCTCTAAGTCTTTCCGTTTCCGGTGCGGTCCCCCTACAACCGCACCGGCTTCGCCCGTTAAACGGGCAACACTGATACTTACGTAATTCATTTCTTCGAAAGGAATCGAACCATGGGTGTTAACCTCTCCGGCCGTAGCTTCCTCAAGCTTCTCGACCTCACCACCGAGGAGATCGAGTACCTGCTCAAGCTCTCCAAGAACTTCAAGGATATGAAGCGCGCTGGCGTTCCGCATCGCTATCTCGAGGGCAAGAACATCGTTCTGCTCTTCCAGAAGACCTCCACTCGTACCCGCTGCGCCTTCGAGGTCGGCGGCATGGACCTGGGCATGGGCGTGACCTATCTCGATCCCGGTTCGTCGCAGATGGGCAAGAAGGAGTCCATCGAGGACACCGCCCGCGTTCTCGGCCGCATGTATGACGGCATCGAGTTCCGTGGCTTTGCCCAGGACGACGTCGAGGAGCTCGCTGCTAAGTCCGGCGTGCCCGTGTGGAACGGCCTGACCACTGAGTGGCATCCCACCCAGATGCTCGCCGATATCCTGACCGTCCAGGAGAACTTCAACTACGACATCAAGGGCAAGACCCTCGTCTTCATGGGCGACTGCAAGAACAACGTCGCTCGCTCCCTCATGGTCGTCTGCTCCAAGCTCGGCATGAACTTCGTGGCCTGCGGCCCCGAGGAGTGCATGCCCGCCGACGACGTCATCGAGGCCTGCAAGCCCATCGCCGAGGCCAACGGTTGCACCATCAAGCTGACCACCGACGTCAAGGACGGCGTCACCGGTGCCGACGTTATCTACACCGACGTGTGGGTCTCCATGGGCGAGCCCGACGAGGTCTGGGCCGAGCGTATCGCTCAGCTCACCCCGTATCGTGTTACCTCCGAGGTCATGGCTATGGCCAACCCGGGCGCCATCTTCCTGCACTGCCTGCCCAGCTTCCACGACACCAACACCACCATTGGCGCCGAGAAGTGCGAGCAGTTCGGCATCACCGAGCAGGAGGTCACCGACGAGGTCTTCGAGAGCCCCGCTTCCAAGGTCTTCGACGAGGCCGAGAACCGCATGCACACCATCAAGGCTGTCATGTACGCCACGCTCAAGTAAGAGCATCTAGCATCTCGCTCGGGGGGTCTTGCTGCACACCCCGAGCGGCTTTGTCTGGTAAATATCTCGCACCAGGCGGCAGGCACGGCACGGAAGAGCCGCTTCGGGCGAGATCAGTAAATGATTTATGAAGGGGGGATGAGAACTATGACTGAGACCGCTAAGAAAAAGCGCGGTATGCCTTCATCGTTCACCATTCTTCTTGCTCTGCTGGCAATTGTCGCAGTGATTACCGTTATCGTCTCCGGCACGTCCGGTGGCGCGGTTACTGCCGCCCGTCTGAGCGATTTCTGCACCGCCCCGATTAAGGGCTTCGCTGACGCTCTGCCCGTCTGCCTCTTCGTTATGATCCTGGGCGGCTTCCTCGGCATGATGACCGAGACCGGCGCCCTGGACAACGGCATCGCCGTCCTGGTGCAGAAGCTTAAGGGTAATGAGATCATGCTCATTCCCGTGCTGATGCTCATCTTCTCCCTCGGTGGTACCACCTATGGTATGTGCGAGGAGACCGTTCCCTTCTACGCCTTGCTTGCCGCTACCATGATGGCCGCTGGCTTCGACCCGATGGTCGGTGCCGCCACCGTCCTGCTCGGCGCTGGCTGCGGCTGCCTGGGCTCCACGGTTAACCCGTTCGCCGTCGGCGCTGCCGTCGACGCTCTGACCGGCGTTGGCATTGAGGTCAACCAGTCCATCATCATCGGCCTCGGTGCCGTCCTGTGGATTGTTACCACTGCTATGTCCATCTTCTTCGTCATGAGCTATGCCAAGAAGGTCAAGGCTGACAAGGGTTCCACCATCCTGTCGATGCAGGAGCTCAAGGACGCCGAAGAGGCTCACGGCAAGGCTGCTTCCGAGGTTCACAATGAGGTCAAGCTCACCGGTCGTCAGAAGGGTGTTCTGATCGCCTTTGCCTTCACCTTCGTCGTCATGATCGTCGGCTTCATCCCGCTGGCCGACCTCAACGAGGGCGTCGCCAACTTCTTTGACGCTGGCGCTGTCTACGATGCCGACGGTAACGCCGTCGTCCAGGGCTGGTCTGCCCTGATCACCGGCCTGCCCATTGGCCAGTGGTACTTCGACGAGGCTTCCACCTGGTTCTTCCTCATGGCTGTCCTGATCGGTATCATCGGTGGCCTGTCCGAGAAGCAGATCGTCAACACCTTCATCACCGGCGCTGCCGACATGATGTCCGTTGTTCTCGTCATCGCCCTCGCTCGTGGTATCTCCGTCCTCATGGCTAACACCGGCCTCGACGTCTACGTCCTCGACGCTGCCGCCAATGCCCTGGCTGGCCTGTCCGGTGTGATCTTCGCTCCCATGAGCTTCCTGGTCTACTTCGGCCTGTCCTTCCTGATCCCCTCGACCTCCGGTATGGCCACCGTCTCCATGCCCATCATGGGACCGCTGGCTGTTAAGCTCGGCTTCTCGCCCGAGGTCATGGTCATGATCTTCTCCGCCGCCATCGGTGTCGTGAACCTGTTCACCCCGACCTCCGGCGCCATCATGGGCGGTCTCGCCCTGGCCAAGATCGAGTGGACGACCTGGCTCAAGTTTGCCCTTAAGCTCATCGTCGCGCTCTCCGTCGTCTGCGCCATCATCCTGACCGTCGCCTGCGTGTTGCTCTAAGTACCCAACGGGTACCCCACGGAAACCTTGACGATCCTGTAAAGGATCACCTGGTCATCGTCTGTCCGGTGGGGTCAACCCACCGGTAGACTCCTACCTTTAGCCCCCTCCCGTTCCGTGCGCGGGAGGGGGCGCTCTTGTGTTCCGGCGTTTTACCAAACGCCGGAACCGCTCGACGCTGCAAGCCCGCCAGAGCGGCAATCTGACGTTCAATCGTCGGGCATGGCCAAAAGGCCTA
>ERZ1106948.885-NODE-885-length-10747-cov-39.948186_pt1 | contig 10747 bp, 11 predicted proteins | sample MGYA00403673_ERZ1106948 | MGnify/ENA primary metagenome ERZ1106948 (study PRJEB35170, sample SAMEA104062409) | human gut metagenome | biome: human gut; feature: human-associated habitat; material: faeces | place: Denmark | collected 2012-05-07 ...
CATCGAGAGATGTTTGAAGTATCGCCTTTGTTATTTTGGGGTGTTTGTTGGAGAGGTTTCGTTGTGCTTGTTAGAGTGATTTCGGTTGTTGGAGAGATTTCGTTGTGTTAGATTCCTTTTGGGGATGAGTGTGTCTCGTGTGTATGCAGACGCGGTAACATCCAGACCCTCGGAGTACAGTGACTACTTGGATTACTCGGTGAAATACGGGTAGTGGCTCGGATCCATGAGGATTACGGCTAGTCGCATTGATCGTTACGAGCTGATAGGCTCTGTGGGTAGAGGGAAGTTCAGTGAGGTTTTCAAGGCGTACGACAAGGAGAACGAGGAATACGTCAGCATCAAGCACCTGAAGCCCGTGCGTCGAGAGAAGATTAGAAGGTTCGTTTTGAAATCCGGTGGTCTAGTTATCTCACGTTGCTGTAGAGAGATCCTTGTGATGGAGGATCTGAAGAACGGGCCCTCGATTCTGCCCCTGCTGGATGTAGTGAAGGATGAGGAAACGGATTCGCCCAATCTGGTCACAAAGTGGGTCAACACGCTTCCTTATCGAGTACGGGATTCGCTGCGAGATCCACTCTAGGAGTTCTATAAGAGCCTAAGCGACTACGAGTTCCGCTACTACATGTACAAGATACTGGTGGGTCTCGACTACGCCCACAGCCACGGGATCATGCATCGCGACCTGAAGCCGCAGAACATTTTGATTGACATCAACACGCACGACGCGTACATTATCGACTGGGGTCTGGCGGACTTCTACAATCCAGGTACGGGTGGGGCAGTCCCATGATTTGGAGAGAAGGAGTTCAACGTGCGCGTTAGCACGCGCAACTACAAGGGTCCGGAGCTCCTGACGAACAATTACGTAGGGGTTGGTGTCTCTTCTCACTCCAAGCACTACGACTATTCCGTCGACATCTGGTCGTTTGGATGCATGATCGCCGCTCTCGTGTTCAACAAGATTCCCTTCTTCCGAGCGCACGGGAACATCGACCAGCTGTGTCGCATTGCTGAGGTGCTGGGCACGGACGAGCTCTATGCATACATCGACAAGTACAAGCTGCACGTGGATCCCGAAATGCTGGAGAAGGTCGGTACGTGTAGGAAACGGGACTGGAACGAGTTTGCTGCGGAGGGTCGGCGCGACCTCATTTGCATCGAATTGTACGATTTGCTGGACAACATCCTCATCTACGATCATCAAGTGGGTGGAAGTGGAGTCGATTGACGAGCAGAAACGGTTTACTGCGAAGGAGTGCATGGCGCATCCCTACTTCAACCCGGTTCGGGAAGACGTCGAAAAGGAATTGAAGAGCCGAAGTGGTCAGAATCAGAATGTCCAAGTGACTAAAGCATTTTCGGTTGATGGCTAGCAGATCCAAAGGAAATTGAAAACCATAAAGCGTGAATTGAAGGAAAAGGCGAAAAGTGAGATTCAGGGCGACAAGTTTCAGTATTCAGCGGCAATTTGCGACACTCTGAACGTGGATCTCGTTTCACCCGTCTAAGACATAGAGAGTGCAACATCATATTGATTGTCTGCAGAACGGTCCGTCGGCAGACTGCGTTAATGAGGCGCAGGCATTTTTGAAGGTATATGAGGAAATGAGCTCATCATCTGTTTGTTCAAAATCGGGACGATTTCGTGTCCCAGAATAGCGCCTGTTTTGTGTTTTCTCCAATCTACTTGTTTCCTCCAGAAACCCTTGAATTCATATTAGTAGAGGTATGCTTTTGGATGCTGGAGGGTGGCTGCACTAACCTGGATATAGCTATGTTTGCTACTAAAGTCCTTCTCGCTACGGTGAAGAGAACAACCGGAATGGTTGGACTCCCTGTCATTCCGAATGCCAGAGCCGTCCTTACCGAGCTTTACGACAAGACTCTCGAAAATATACAGGTACTCGGTGTTTCTGTCATTTCATCGTGTTTTAGAAGATCCCCGCGAATACGGAATACAGAAAGAATGTCGAGGCGTTTACCAAATACAGAAGAAACGTCGTGAAGGAGAATGAAGATGTAGGACTGAGGGCGGCGGATGACGCGTAGATCAAGACCATCGAAAAGATCATTGGTTGCGGACAGGTGGAAGAGCTTGTCGAGCAAGCCAAGGACGAGTTGTCGTTGATTGAGGACTATTATCGTAAGGACGCGGTTCCTCGCATGATGGGTAGAGTACAGAATCTGGGAGGGACCTAAGGTCAAGACTCCTTAAGCAAACAGTAATGGATCATTTATGCCGTGTTTCTTACAAACAAGACCACTTTGTGGAAGGGGTAGAGGTGCCCTCCAGTTGCACGAGCTGTGCCCTCAGCTGGTTGACAAGGGAGAGCAGTTGGTTCTGCGTGGCCTGCATGTCCTCCTTCACCACCTCTACACATGAGCATGCTGTGCATGTCATACGGAGCGCGTGTTGGAATTCATCCTGGAAGTACTTCTAACCGTAACTCGTTTCAATAGCAAATACGATGTACTGCTGATCCGCTTGGTGGGCCTCCTGAAGCTCACTGATCTGGCGCTCCTGCTCCGCACTCTTCTGCTTCAGCTGTCTCACCTCCTCTTGCGCTTTGATGAGCTCTGTTTTGCAATCTACCATGTGTTCCGTCTTCTGGAGAAGAGCTTGGTTTTGCTTGCTTGCCTCGTCAAATCCTACTCTTCATCTGAACCGTCACACGTACGTTGCTGCAGTAGCGCGTACTGCTTCTTCCCGCCCTCCAATTGCCTCTCTGCCAGCTGGCTTTTGAACAACAGATCCTGATTGGAGTCCTCTATGCTCTGCACGATTGCCGAGAGGGCAGAGAAGTCGCTGAGAAGAGACTCCCCCACTTCATTCTGTCCACAAGGGATTTCACCTCGTTTCCTCTCCCTTGCGCGGTTGTTGATTGCGGCTATCAACGCCGATTTGTCATCCTTGAACCCCTTGTTCCCATTCTCATCCTTCGTGGCGGCTTCGCAGATTTGCACAAGCGCATCGATAATCTCCCGTGGAGACAGTGCTGAATTGATGCCGAATCGCTCTGCTTCCATTGTGTTGCGATCGTGTCTTGGAGGGAATTGGAGGGAAAGAATGGGACGCAACAAACAGCCCACTAATCACGAAAAACGGCACACGTACGAGGACGAATTCACAATGTAGCGGATCCACTGGTTCCTACACATCACCACACCGCCTCGCGCCAACGCCTCGGGCACACTCGGATCGTTGCTCAGCTTGTCCACCTTCACATCTCTCACCGCCATCCCGCTCAGCGACATGTTCATGATGGTGAAGTTCAGCCTACGCGTCACCGCTCCCGCCATCGCCCACGCAATCGGTCCCATCGACCGCACGGTCCACGCGTTGCACGGCTCCGTGAGCGTGATGATCACGTGCAGGAAGAACTCGTGCTGCCCCTCCGCGTCGGCAATGCGCCACGCCACGAGACGCTTCGTCTCCAGGTAGTCCGTCGTCTGCTTCTTCGCCTCGTCGGGCAGCTCGCACTTGCACGAGGAGGTGGTGCGCGGCGTGCGGAAGCTGACCAGCAGCTCGCTGCACTTCAGCTCGGCGGAGAAGTTGGTGGTGACCTTCAGCACCACGTCCAGCTTGTACTCCGACACCTGCTCCACCACCGGCTGCACCGACACGGGCGGGAAGAAGGAGTGCGTGGAGCGGTAGTTCATCGCCGTGAACTCGCCCTCGGGACCCGTCAGGTGCAGGCAGTGCTCCTTCTCGAACGCGGGGATGTCCACCGACGGGTGGAAGTTCATGTCGTCCACCTGCAGCGCGCCCGCGGGGGCAGTCGCGTCTCTGCCCACCACGATGTTGTCGTTCAGCTGGACGTGGAAGCGAGGACGACCCTCGAGCTGATTGCGCATCTTGATGGTGCCCTCGATGGAGCTGTTCATCACCGCCGCCTGTGGATGAGGGGACGAGAAGGGGACAACGGAGGCGTTCATCACGCAGTAGACGCTCTCGATGACGTCGATATACAAATCGCTCTTGCTCTTCATCACGTCCACCATCGATTTCATGTCGATGTCCTGCCCCATCAGCATATTCAGTTTGCTCTGGACGGTGAGACGCCTCCCCTTCGATTACCATGAACTGCAAGGAATTGTTCTCTGATTTTGTGCTGATGTAGTCCTGGAGGAACTCCGGCGAAGTGCTCTCCACGTAGCCACTGTCCTAGCCATCAGTCGTGCCAAGGAGACGTACCATGATCTCGTGAAGCAGCTCGTAAATGAGCGTCATGTTCTTGCGGATCCCGCCCTCGGTTAGGGAGCCAATGTAGTCCTACTCCTGACGACGCGGAGAATGAGCCACTGTGATCACGACGGCAATCTTGCTGAGCAGCTCGAGGTAAAACGCGGGAGACACGTTCGACTACAATCACAGCACGGAGGGAGGAATTACCTTCGTTGAAAAGACGAAATAGAAGCGGTTCCTTCGAATGTGGAGGAAGTGGATTCCGTCGCAGTCCTACCGCGTCAATCGGCAACGACAGCGGATACGAAGACGGGAGGGGGACAGGACTGGTCCCAGAACTGCACCGTGCGGTAGAATAGCTCCGGATTGCCCTTCGGCATCTCACTTCGCACTACTCCTCACCGAGGGAGATTCAGAGATACGATCACAGTAGATCAAACGGTCCCCGTGAAGCGTCAAGATGAAGAACTCGGATACAGACATGATGCAAATGACAGAAGCCTACGCTTAAGGAGGATTCCACTCCGCCATCTACTAGGTATCAGAATAGGAAACCGAAACGGGAAGAAAGCTAGTTCTATTTCTGTGTTATGAATTGTGTTTCCAAAAGGCACATCCGCCAACACGATTCCTCCTCCGCTCTATGCATTGTTGAGTGTGAGGACAGACGATCGTGGCACGTCGATTGCCGTAAGGCGCTGTCATTGGGATCATCACCCAGCAGTGCTGTCGTTTTTCACAATTTGAGCTCGAATTTAGACAAATCGTGGTACACAGGATAGCGGAGAGGAATCACAACGATTCATGTGATCAAGGATCGATATCCTTCAAAAGTGACCAGAGGGAAATGAACAGGAATAAACACACGAGAAAAGGATGAAACGCGAACACAGCACCAATCTCATGATACTAGACTCCTTTCATGCGTCTTCGCTCTGCACTCACGTAAAGCAAGAGTTCACACAATACTCGCAAACGGGAGAAGTGGACTCACTTGAATTGCGCGACGTCCTATCCATCCCATGATTGAGAATTCATACTGGCGAAAATAGAGGGCGGAGCTTGGATCTGTATTCTCTATTCCGCCGTGCGAGCCGCATTTCTCACAGTATTATTGTTAGCTGTAGGTTTTGTGGTGTGTGACTGCTTCCGATGCAGCGTTCTAACGCTATGTAGACAACACAATGAGCGGATTCTCAAATATGCTTAGCAAGTTGAACATCGACCAGGGAGGCGTCGATATTCCCATGAAGAAGAAGACCGTCCATGTATCTGGAAAGGAGGTCAGCTTCTTCAACAAGATCTTCGATATGGTCGACTACGACAGCGACGACAAGGTTTGGGACGAAAGCGGGCTCCTTAGGGTTGTAGATCAGCGGCAAGGAGGGAGCGCAGTTCCTCAGAAGATCCGGCCTTGACAACGACGTTCTCGGCGAGATTTGGAAGCTTGCTTGCAACGGCAAGGACAAGCCCACGCTCTCCAGAAACGCTTGGATGATCGCCTGTCTGCTCGTCGCCTGCGCGCAGCAGGAGGGAGAGCCCTCCATCAAGGCGATTGCCAGCGAGGACTACGAGCTCCCCGACTTCAACCTCGGCACGGACAGCGACTACAGCGAGAACGTCTCTCTCCCGAATGGCCCCAAGACCTTCGAGGTGTCCGTCGGCAAGCCCCACACCGTCGGTTCCATGTTGAACAAGCACACCGAGTACACCATCACGGTGAAGAACAGCATGGAGAACTACCCCGAGTCCGACCTCAAGATTGATCGTCGCTACTCCGACTTCGAGTGGCTCTACAACCGTCTCGCTCGCGCCTTCCCCGGCCGCGTGATTCCCCCGATTCCCGAGAAGCAGTCTCGCAACCGTTTCGACAAGGACTTTGTGGAGGGTCGTCGTCTCGCTCTCCAGAAGTTCCTCGACGAGGTCACCCAGGACCCGACCTTCGCCATCACCTACGACGTGCAGGTGTTCTTCACTGCGTCCACCGAGGGTATGGAGGCGGCTCGCTCGATCATGCCCTTCGGCGACGGCGTGCTCAGCGACATGGTGAACAAGGCTGTGGCCGCGACTCGCTCCGGCGTGGCGAAGGTGGTGGAGACCACCACGGGCAACGTGATGGAGACGATCGACCAGACCACGGAGTTCGGCGACGTGGAGTACAACCTGACCAAGTACAGCGAGTACGTGAAGAAGGTGGTTGCTAGCGGCGAGAAGATGGTGTCCGCCGAGGCCAACTCCGCCAAGTCCTTCATGGACATGAGCGGCTACTTCACCAACTTCGTGATCGTCGCGCGCACCTTCGAGGACGCCGACGCGCTGGACTACTTCACCAAGACCTCCGACAACCTGAAGGAGATCGGCAACTACGAGAAGCTGGACAGCAACGCCCAGAACGAGGGCTTCGTCACCGACCTGCGTATGTTCAGCGGCAAGGCGATGTCCGTGTGCCAGGTCATCCACAACCGCGACCGCTGCAACAAGGACATTGAGAAGGCGGAGGCCGCCATCGAGAAGGCCAAGGCGAAGGTGCAGGAGGCGAAGGCGGAGGGCAAGAAGGCTGTGAAGAAGGCCAAGGAGGCCGTGGAGAAGGCCAAGGAGAAGAAGGAGGCCAAGGAGAAGGCGAGCGAGTCCGTGCTGCAGGGCGTGAAGGACGGCGTGATCGCCTTCCACAAGGACCGCGTGCAGATGGGTATCGAGTCCCTGACCCGCTACGCCAACCAGCGTATCGACTTCTGCGACGAGATGCAGAACAAGTGCGCGTCGCTCATCAACCTGCTCGGTTACACCGCCGAGGAGATTCGCGACAGCAACCTCCGTCTGAAGAGCTACGGCGACGACGAGGCTGCCTACGCTGCTGCGCTGGATGCGCTGGACGCTGCCGATGAGGAGCCCCCCGTGCGTGAGGATTCCGACGACGACTCCGATAAATCTGACTCCGATAAGTCTTCTTCTGACGATTCTGACTCTGATTCTGACTCTGACTCTGATCGCAAGCCCGTGAAGGGTAAGAAGGCTGCCAAGAAGCAGGAGTCTTCTTCTGATGATTCCGACTCTGATTCTGATTCCGATTCGGACTCCGACTCGGATTCGGATTCTGACTCGGACTCGGATTCCGACGATAAAAAGAAGAAGGCCAAGAAGCCCGTGAAGAAGAGCAAGAAGTCCAAGAAGGACACGGACTCTGACTCCGACTCGGATTACGCTGCTATGTAATGTTGCTGTCGTCTGTTTGTTCAGAAATGCAGTTCGTTGATGCGCATTGTCATCTCCACTTTAAGAGAATTGGGAGGGTTGTTCCTCTGGTACTAGACGAAGCCAGACGGAACGGAATCAAGCACTTCGTGGTGAATGCCACGTCGACGAGGGATGTGGACGACGTGCTTCACATGGCGCAACAGCACCGCGATGTCACTGCGTGTTTTGGAATCCACCCCTATTCTATCGACGTTTCGACTGTGGATGCGGATCTGGAGTCTCTGTTTGCGTTTCTGAGTGCAGTGAAGGTTCCGTTCTGCATCGGAGAAATCGGAATGGACAAAACAATCACCGGCAGAGTGCCGTTGACAGTCCAAGAGAAGGTCTTCCGAAAACAGGTGGAGTACGCTTCGTCTCACTCCATTCCATTCGTTGTGCACTGCGTTCACTGCATCCAGTCCGTGTATGATGTGCTCTGTGCTCTGGCCCCGTTTCCTACTCCGTTTTTGATGCACGGTTACTCGGGGTCTCCCGATTACGTTGCCAAATTCGCCACCCTTGGAGCCTACTTCTCCATTTCGGGGTACTTCCTCAACCTATCGCCAAAACGGAGAGAGGGAATGAACGAGTCCATTCGGAAGATGCCGATCCACCGCATTCTGTTTGAAAGCGATGCTCCTGACATGGTGGGCGAGACAAGGAAGAGTGAGTTCTAGAGGATCAAACGATTTGATGACACGGCCTCATTCAGAGATGAGAACGATATGATCATCAACACCCCTTCCTCCATTCTCTCAGTAAGTGTATTGTCCGAGTGGTTCAACCGTAGATCTGCAAGGAGGTATCGATTCTGCGCAGTACGGAAGCAGAAGAGCTCGCCCGCGTCGTGTACTCTAACTCCACTCTCTTTTTCTCTCTGTCCTTCTCTGTTTGTTCTTCTCCCATGATTTTGAGTGAACTCGTGAGTCACCGATATGGATAGATTCAGAGTGTCCAACAAAGCCGTTCTATATGGTACAGAACAGAACATTCCCGGACTGGGGATTCACAACAACCCTCTTCTCACAGGAAGCATACATCACCGTCTTTCCCAAATCGCTTCCCCTGTATCTCCCAATAAGCAAACTGCATCGTTCTTTCAGCAATGCGCATGCCCATTTCTTCGTCAACTCCAAATCACTCTCATTCCGTAGCACCCATCGGTTTTCTCTCCTTTCCTCCAGCACATAGGCAGAAGCAGCCAAAGCGGAACCGTTGCAGGGATCTTGCGGACGAACAGAGTGAAGGGCAATCTCGAGCACCAACCACACGCCATTCAAGATGCTGCAATTCCCCTTTCGCTCTCCTGTGATCAGACAAGTGGCAATCTGGATATGAGGAGTCGGACACTGCTCGCAGCACAGGTACGATTGAATCACGTAATAGTCCAGGAAGAGAATCCTTCCCTTCGTGACACCGTTCGACAGCAGCTGCGTCAGGTTGATGGAGTAACGTCTCAACTATACATCACAGCAGCGATGCGCAATCACCCTTCTCTCTCCTTGGTAATGCGATAGCTCGCACTCCTCCTCCACCACATCGTCCTGCTGCACTCGCATTCGATAGATTTCGTGATCCGTGTGATCTTCATGAAACCAGCGATGATGCACGGAAGAAGCCAGAATGAAGCCAGAAGATTCTTCTTCGTTCGGAATGCAGCGAAACCGACTCATTCGCAAACGATACTCGGCTCGAGCGTGCATCCAAGCTGACTCCTCACCTCTCTGCTCCGATTGTGATGAAACACACAGCAGGTCAATCGACTGGTGTAAGGGGAGAAGGACAAAGGAAGAGCGGCGATGAGACAGAACAAAGCGCTGATCGATGTGTGAGGGATGAACATGAAGGGACGAGAGTTGCAGACGACAGCACATTGTGTACGGATCATGTGCGGCACAGAACGAGAGGGAAAACACGGAAGTCGGCTGTGTTCCAACCAGTATGGATACTATTCGTGACCTGTAGCAACGAGGGCGACTCCACGTTGAACCTTCTGCACTCTCAAACACGCTCAGCCATTGGTTCCGTGGTTGGGCCGTTTCGTCGCTCAGAACCAGCCGGTTGATAACGACCAGTGGTTTCAAACGCTACAGTTGAAAGACAGAGTAAATGACGCACATGGATGTCGGAATACTTCCACAGGATGACGTACTTCGTGTTCATCTCGTTCTGAAAGGTGCCGACTACTCACTATTCCGTTTCATGCAGTGTCTACTCAGTTTCTCGCCGTCTCGCGTAAACGAGTAGTATCGACTGTGGATGATATACGGGTAGGAAAAGCAGATCGACGGAGCAGTCACCACCTTCCTCTAGCATGACACCCCAACACGGCGAACTACTTTCCACGGCTTGAGTCTTCCGGTTTGCTTACAGTGCAGCACTGCCTCCACCACGTTCATGGTCTGCACGGCGAATCATGAACCGAATTGTAGTCTGCTCTTGTCCGGGGCGTAGAAAGGCACTTTGTCGATTTGCCATCATGGCGTGAGAGAGTAACTCAGTTCAAAACACATGGGGCTCAATACTGTTCCAGTGGGGAAACAGAATCGCGGTGAAAGAAGTAAAGGGTGGTAGAAGGTGGAACTGGCGACACCCCTTTCTGTGGTTTTCATAGTATTCTAAGTTTTAGCTAAAATGGAAGCGCTCGTCAAGAACCACAACCAGGTCAAGATGTGCAGACAGTGCCATCGGACAAAAACACTGGTAAACTTCATCAATAAGACGAACACGGGAATCTGCATTATTTGCAAGACGTGTCGAGAAAACCAGATGAAGAGGTACTACGGTACGTCACAACAGGGGGATTTCATCGTAGACAAGAAGAAGAAGATGAAGAAGATGGAAGAGAAGAACAAGTACTCTCTTGCCGAGCACCCCGCCAGTCTTTCCCTGCCATCGTTATCTGAGGACAAGGCCATGTCACTTTACTCCTACTCTCAGCCTGCCCTGAGCCCAACCAATGTCCTGTCTCCAGTGAGTGACTACTCTCCCCAGCCGCTCGACGATCTTATGGTTCTTCCTGTGCCATGTCAGCAGTGGGTACCTGTTCATTCAACGATACCTTCTGCCAGTATGGGCTATCCGGTGTACCCTGCAAAACTTGTCTTTTATCCTACTATTTCTACATGATCCTTTTTTCCGAGTTCCTCCTTGAAGGAGTTCTCTTCATTTAGTGAACCATGGATTATTGGTGTGTTTGTTTGCACCATCCGAAGGTGTCACTGTGTGGGATGTCCATTCTCGCCACCAGTGAAGACCATTCTGCAAATCTCTCCAACAAACACCCCAAAATAACAAAGGCGATACTTCAAACATCTCTCGATG
>ERZ1106948.886-NODE-886-length-10733-cov-4.163701_pt1 | contig 10733 bp, 7 predicted proteins | sample MGYA00403673_ERZ1106948 | MGnify/ENA primary metagenome ERZ1106948 (study PRJEB35170, sample SAMEA104062409) | human gut metagenome | biome: human gut; feature: human-associated habitat; material: faeces | place: Denmark | collected 2012-05-07 ...
AGCACCGTTCTTGTTCTGGCCACGCGTGTATTCGGCATCGCCCCATTGCTGTTCAACAGCCTTGTCTAGCGAGCCGCTGGGGAAGTTCTCCCAGCCACCGGAAGGCTGCGTCGTGTTGTCCTTAGGCAGCAGGTTCGCCTGCGCACGGAAGCAAACCAGCCAGCGGTCTACCGGATAGTTGCGTGCATAGTCGAGCATCCCTTCCTTGGCACGATCGAACACGCTGTTCGAGGTGATGGCGACGTTCCGCAGAGGGAACGGAGCTACCTTCCAGCCCGGCAGAGCGGGCGCGTCGGTAATGGTCTTCGCGCTTTTCGTGGTGCGCTGCGCTGCGGGAACGGCCACGCCGCCCGCGCCGTTCGCGCCCGTTGCACCTGCCGTGCCAGCGACGGATGGCGCTGCCTGCACCGTTGTCACTCCTGTACCCAATGCACTCGCCACGGCGATGGTGCCGCCGATGGCGGCCGCGCCTGCGAGCACAGCACGGCGAGAGATGCCGTTTGTTGCTTCCGTTGAACTCATCTTGCTCCTTCGTTGGACTGCCGCGCGTTCATTGCGAGGCATGACGGACGAAGACACTCTGCCGCATTCGCAACCATTCAATGCACTTAATCCATTCAATGGCCCGACGACGCAGGTAAGATGCGTCAGTAGATGGCACACACATACTCGGAATCGTCTGGTACTGCCCGTTTTACCATCACATCATTGTGGTGCGTCCCCGTCGTCATGTATGTATGGGAGAGATGACGGTAAAGCAAACAGTTACCATATGCGATTATTCGAGTTTTTGCGCGCCCTCCATGCCGCTTGTCTTCGTTGTGCGCGTTCACAATAACTCAAACAGACGATTCTCACCATGCGTCAAAGAAAGCGACTCACTCATTTTTTCTCTGGTTTTCGTAGCGCACAATACCAATGAAAATCAGTCTTTATCAGCATTTCCAGCCATGCTATTTTCGTAATTTTCCTTTTGTTTTCCTCTTGCGAAAACCAACGAACCCAAACACATATGCTCACCAATAACACAGTAAATGCATTCAAATTAACATGTTCCCGAGCAACTCTCACAAGCAGCTCAAACGCAACACCGCACTTCAACTTGAACAACACACCATTCCTCGCTATACTGATAAATTGGTGCGTTAATGAGGTATACCCTTCCCCTGTCACAACACAGAAATTGGAAGGACATACTATCATGCCTAATCTTCGCCCCACCGAGCTCATTATCATTCTACTTATCATCGTGCTGCTGTTTGGCGCGAAGAAGCTCCCTGAGCTAGCCAAAAGCATTGGCCAATCGATGAAGATTTTCCGTGCCGAGACCAAGACCGATGACCCGGCAACACAACAAACCGTCAATACAGTCAGCGACGCCCCTGCCCCAGCTCCGGCGGCAGCACCGGCTCCCGCTCCCGCCGTACCCCAAGCCGTCACGATGAACGCCACCGCCGCCCCGACTACAGCAACCGGAGCCGAACAGCGATGAGCACGGTTCCCGGAAACCCCGCGCTTCCGGCACCCCTTGCACCGGCGATGCATCCCGGCGATCGGGATACACATCTTGACCTCGACGATCTCATCGATCACTCACACGAGGCCACGCAGCAGGCCAGCGCGGGTGCGCAACGCCCTACACGCCGGTGGAAGCGGGGTGTAGGGCGCAAGTCCAAAACGCGCAAGCCCCGCAACCCCGATGCGGTGATGCCTCTGGCCGATCATCTTGTCGAATTTCGCAAACGCTTTGTTCGGGCCATTGCCGGCATCATCATCATGTCGATAGTGGGATGGATGTTCAGCGATCAGGTGTTTCGTATCCTGCAACAACCGTTCCTGACGGCGGCCGGGCAGCAACAGGGACTGATGAGCATCACATTCAATGGCGTGGTCTCCGCATTCAACGTAAAGCTGGAGATTGCGTTCTTCCTTGGTCTGACGGCCTCCTGCCCGTGGTGGTCATACCAAGTGTGGGCATTCATTAATCCAGGGTTGAAGCGCAAAGAGCGCTGGACCGCGGTTACATTCATCGGAGCCTCAGTGCCGCTGTTCCTCACCGGAGCCGGACTGGCATGGTATCTGCTGCCCCAAGCGGTGGCGATCCTTACCGGCTTTGCCCCCGCAAACACCGCCACATTGCTCAGCGCCGACGTCTATTTTGATTTCATTCTGCGCATGACAGTCGCTTTCGGCCTCTCATTCCTGCTACCCGTAGTTATGGCGGCATTGACGATGATGAATGCGGTCGAAACACGAACATGGTTGAAGCAGTGGCGTCTCGCAACGGTCATAGCGTTTATCTTCGCGGCCGTGGCCACGCCAACCGGCGACCCAGGAACATTATGCGCACTCGCTTTGCCCATCATCGCAATCTATTTCGCAGCCATAGCCGTATGCGCAGTATACGAGCACATCCAGCTATGGAAAGTCATGCGCGCGGCGGGCGAAGAACCCAAACTTCTCAAACTTTTACATAAAATGCGCGCCGCGTTACCATTTCGCGCGGCGCGCAAAGCCAAGCGCACCGGCAAACAGGAAGCCCCTGCAACAATAACTGCAGAAGGAGAATAATATGTTGTTCGGCATTTCGGGCACGGAACTCATGGTGATTCTTGTCATCGCTTTAGTGCTGGTAGGCCCCGACAAGCTGCCCGACTACGCACGCAAGGTCGGACGATTTATCCATAGCATGCGCGTACGCGGCCAAGCGTTGAGCGAACAAAGCAACATCGACGTTCACGGCCTTGTACAGGATTCCGGCATCAATGATATTCGCAAAGGTCTGGATGATGCCACGCAAGATGTGAACCGGCTGCTGCCGCCTATCCGGTGACGTTATCAATCCAACGGCAACGTTGACTCGCGTTGGATTAGCTTCACCGGCACACGCTCCACACCATGGTGAGGATGCCCCGCAATCGCATCCAGTAGGCATAGGACAGCTTGACGCCCCAGCATTTCGTTGTTGTCATCAATAGAAGTAAGCAACGGATGCGCGTACGACACATAATCCGGACTGTTGTCGTGCCCGATAACCGCTACGTCTTGCGGCACGCGACATCCGTTACGTTCCAATTCCTCGATGCAGCCACGAGCCAGCACATCGTTTTGGCATATCACTGCGTCGAATGCAGCACCGTCATTGAGCAGCAGACGGGCAGCGGCGCGCCCCCATTCCGCTTCCCATGGACCGAACCGCGCTTCGCCAGCCAACTGTAATCCAGCATCATGCAAGGCCTTGAGCGCACCCCGCATCCGTTCATGTGTAACCGAGTACTCGGAGTCGCCAGCAATAATCGCAATACGAGTGCGCCCGCAGGAAAGAAGGTGGCGAACGGCCAAACACCCTGATTCCACATTGTCTTGTGCCACGGAACAATCATCGGGATCACGGGACGGGCCATAGGCGTAGACCACAGGTACCGGAGAATCCACGTAGTATGGCACCGGATCCGTACACCTGCTGATAATCAACAGTCCCGACACTCCTTGCACCAACATTCGTTCAATACCACTGTGGAACAATGCCTCATTGCCTGACGCATTGAACAGTAGCGCTGCGGCTGAGCGCGCTTGAAACGCATTCTCCGCTCCAATAAGAATGGTCGGAGAAAAGACGCCTTTCATATCAACGCCAATGATGCCAACGCGAAAATCCTGCATGCCGTGAGAATCCCTGACGCTTAACCTTGCCATCGATGCCATAGCTTCTGCGGCGCTATAACCCAACCTCCGCGCAGCATCAATCACTCGAATACGGGTTTTCTCGCTGACGTGAGGCTTTCCACGCAAGGCCTTGGACGCAGTGGACAGCGATACATTAGCCGCCGATGCCACTTCCTCCAAACGGACTGCGCCCACATTGAGCTCTTCCTCACCCTCTGACATATCGACTCCTCTGGCAAAGGCCTCAATGCCCCTAAATGATGCTGCAAACAGCCTTTAGTCTAATAGACTGCCACCTACGGCACCCGCATCCGGTAAGCACACACAAAATATTGATATCAAATTGTTATATTGCACATAATCCGGATGCGGCTCCAATCAATTCCGGTTTATCTTAATCAGTCCCGATCAATCAAAGCAGTGAGAGCCCAGAGGATGCTCACCACGTCGATGGCCTCCTGGAGGAATGCGCCGACGACGACCGGGATAAGGTTGAACGCGGCGGCAATCATGCCGATGGTGGCAAGCACAAGGCCCGCGATTACGGCTTGAAGCATCACGCGCTTGGTGCGGCGTGCAATGGCGATGGCGCGCGGCACGGCGGCGATATTGTCATTCATAATGACCACCTGAGCGCTTTCGGAAGCGGCGGTGGACGTGCCATCGGTCATGGCCACGCCGATATCGGCAACAGCGAGCACCGGGGCATCATTCACACCGTCACCAACCATCATCGTGACGGTTTTGCCGGCTCCTGTAGCGGCCCTGACTGCGGCTACCTTATCCTCCGGGAACAGTTCGGCGTGAACCTCGTCAATGCCGACTTCGCTGGCAATGATATTGGCGGAAGCCCGCTTGTCACCGGTAAGCATGGCGAGCTCGGTGACGCCCAACTCATGCAGTTTGGCGAGCACTGCCTTGGCGTTGGCGCGCGGCACGTCGCGCAGCACGATGCGCGCGATCAGCCGGCCGTCAACGGACACATACGACGCCATCTCATCCGGCTGCAGCAGGCCAAAGCGAGTGCGCAGGTCATCTTTTTGCTGAGCTCCCCCTCTTAGGGGGAGCTGGCCGCTTCGCGGGCTGAGGGGGGCAGCCTCGCCGACCGCCAGGAATCCATCCTCCCCGGCGGCCGCGAAAGACAGCCGGCCAACGCGCACCGCGTGGCCGTTCACCTCGCCGGAAACGCCTTTGCCGGCGTCTTCATTGATGTTCTTGACGACCGGATACTCCCGTCCATGGCCGGGCCAGCTGGCCTCCGGCTCGGGGCATAGGCGCTGACCATCCTCGAACCGCTGGCGCAGTCGGGCCATCGCCTCCACGCCAGCCTTGGCAATGCCTTTGGACAGGATGTGCACCGAGTAGCTTTCCACCACGCCGGCCATCATCAGCACATGGTCTTCGTTGAGACGGGTTGCGGCGCCGGGCAGCATCTCGACGCGCACGACCTGCGGCTGCTTGACGGTGAGCGTACCGGTTTTGTCGAAGAACACCTGCGTGACGCGGCCAAGGTTTTCCAACACGTCCTGCGCTTTGATAAGCACGCCGGCTGCGGCGAGGCGTCCGGTTCCGGCGATGTACGCCACCGGTGCGGCGATGAGCAGCGGGCAGGGCGTTGCCAGCACCAGCACCTGGGCGAATCGCGTCGGCACCCCGGACATCGCCCATGCGATGCCGGCAATCATCAGCGAGAGCACGGTAAAGGGCACAGCCAAGCGGTCGGCGGTTTTTACCACGGCCGGGCGCGACTCCTGCGCGGAGGCCACGAGCTCGAGGATGCGCTGGTACTGCGAATCGGCGGCCACCTGGGTGGCACGCATGGTCAATGCAGTCGAGCCGTTCACCGCGCCGGACATCACGCGGGCGCCGGCGAACACTTCACGCGGCACCGGCTCACCGTTGATATTGCTCAGGTCGAGCGTGGCCGTGCCGGACAGCAGCTCACCGTCAACCGGCACAGTTTCGCCCGGCAGCACCATGAGTACATCGCCCAGCTGCACCTGCTCGACCGGCACCGTGTCGAAGCGGTGCGCGGCGGCCGCAGCCGACGCCGAGCCCACACGCCGGAAGCCATCGGACGAATCGCCCTTATCGGCAGCAGACCCACGCCCCACGCCAGACAGGTTGACGACGTGCGCGGTCTGCGGCGCGGCTTCCATAAGCGCGGTCAGACTGCGCTCGGCCTTGGCTTGGGCGTATTCCTCAATGGCCTCGCCAGACGTGATCATCAGCGTCACCGCCCAACTTGCCCAGTATTCGGCGACGGCCACGGTGGAGAGGATCGCGACCACGGCCAGCACATCGACTCCAACCTGCCCATGACGCAAATCGTCAATCATGCCGCGCACAGTGTCAATCACGATAATCAGCACCAATGCGATAACCAGCCACTGGCCGAAGCCCGGATTGCCAAGTACCGGAATCGCCATCGCATTGCCCCACGGACGCCAATCGCCCAGTAAAGCCAGCGGAATTGCGGCGATGACGACGACCGGAAGCATCGGCACAAGCTTGCAGATGTCGAGAATTTTGGTGAAGAATCTGATGAGTGCGCCCATCATTGCTCCTTACGCTCGTATACGGAGTCGATTGCGGTACGGCAAGCGTGGCCCGCGCAATCGGCGCTGCGGTCACGCCTTGTTAACCCACCGGCGGCTTTGCCTGGGGCTTCGCTTTGCTCGGCTCCCGCGCGACCTTCCGATACACGGCGTAAAGAAATGTATTCAGTTTTGTATTGAATTATGCGCTGTGTTCGGGACGTCGCCCGAACTCAGTGCTTGGCCTACCCTATCAACGAGCGTTGCGCGACATGCCGGATATCGAAACTACGTTGGTGGCATGGGTGCGAGGCACAATCGCGCATACGAAAGGCCTGTGGCAGGAGTTTGCTCACTGCCACGGGCCTTTGCTTGTCTGACACGGTGTTCAGCGGTTACCGCTCAACACCGTGTGACGTTGTTGGGTCGGCTTTACCACAGGCCGAACGGGTCGGAGAAGCCGCCGCCGTCACCGGTGCCGCCATCGCTGTTGCCATTGCCATTGCCGTAACCGTTCTGGCCATTGCCATTCTGGTTGTTCTGCTTATTCTGGCTGTTGCCGTTGGAATCGGAGCTGGACGAACCGTTCACCGACGACTCCTCCTGATCGAGCGTCACGTCCACATCCATGGTCTTGCCATCGCGCACGATGGTCAGCGTCACCTTGTCTCCCAAAGCCGCGGCACGCACGTAGCCGAGCAGCGAGTAGTTGTTGTTCACCGCGTTGCCGTTGAAGGCCACGATGGTGTCGCCCTCCTTGAGGCCGGCCTTGTCGGCCGGGCCGCCGGAGACGACCGCGCTGCCGGTGGCGCTGGACTTGGTGATGGTCGCGCCGCCGCGGGTCACGCCGTCGGCTTCAACCGTGTCGGACTTGATGACCACGCCGAGGGCAACGTGCTTGACCTTGCCGTCCTTGATGATTTCGTCGGCCACACGCTTGACGAGGTTGGACGGGATGGCGAAGCCGATGCCGATCGAACCGGCGGAGTCGGATGAGGTGGCAGTCGAGGCGATGGACGAGTTGATGCCGATCACCTGGCCGGCCGCGTTGAAGGTCGGGCCGCCGGAGTTGCCGGGGTTGATGGCCGCGTCGATCTGGACGGCGTTGGTGACGATCTCGTTGTTGTTATCGTCGGTCACGGTCACCGGGCGGTTCAGGGCGGAGACGATGCCGGTGGTGGCGGTGTCGTCGTAGCCGAGCGGGTTGCCGATGGCCATCACGTTCTCGCCGACGGCGAGCTTGTCGGAATCGGCGAATTTCACGGCCTTGAGGTCGCTCGGCGGGTTGTCGAGCTTGATGACCGCAAGATCGGTGGTGGTGTCGGTGCCGACGAGCGTGGCGGAATACATGTTGCCGTTGGCAAGCGTCACCTGAATCTGCTGGGCGCCGGAGATCACGTGGTTGTTGGTGATGATGTGGCCTTCGGTGTCGATGATGGCGCCGGAGCCCTTGGCGGTGCCGTTGCTCAACGCGGTCTGGATGGAGACCACGGAGCCGGAGACATCGCTGGCGACGGTCTGCCAGTCGGGGGCTTCGCCGCTCTTGGCGGTGGCGGACCCGGAGCCGGACTTATTCGAGCTGACGTTGGACAGCGAATTGCTGGTCGGCAAGGTGATCAGGCCGCTGGTGAGGGCGCCGTAACCGAGGCCCAGGCAGAGGCCCGCAGCCAGAACGGCGGCGACCACGGCGATGAGGATGTTGCTCGCCGTCTTGGACATGCCCTGCTTGGCGGGGCCGGGCTGACCGGGCTGACCGGGCTGTCCCGGCTGGGTCGGACCTTGACCGTTCGGCGTACCGGTACCGGGAACGCCGAAACCGAACAGACCGCCCTGCTGGGGCTGCTGGCCATTCTGGCCATTCTGACCGGACTGGCTGGCAAACGGGTTGCCGTTGTTCTGCTGCGGCTGCGTGGGCGGATTGAACGGATTGCCGTTACCCTGCGGCTGCGGGTTATTGGTGTAGTAGGGGTTGCGGTTGCCCTGCTGGCCCTGTGGGGTTTGCTGTGCAGGCTGGCCGAACGGGAATTGCTGCGTGGGCTGGGCATTGTTGCCGGCCTGGCCGCCCTGCTGGCCCTGTGCCTGAGTCGGGGTCGGCCCATAAGCGCCGTATTCCGGGGCCGGGCGGTACAGCGGAGTTGTGGCCGAGGTCTGGTCTGCGGCCGGCGCTGCCGGAGAAGCCGGCGAGGAGGAGACCACCGTGCTCTCGCCCTTGGCGGAGGCGTAGTCCGGGATGGGCTCGGTGGCGGCAGTGTCGGTAGCGGCTTGCGTAGGCTGCTGATCGGCAGCGAGGGCGGCCGAGGAAACCGGGGCTTGCTGCTCGCTGGAATCGCTGGCGTTGCCGGCATCAACCGAGTCGCCACCCACAAACGGGTTCTTCGGCTCGGCGTTGCCGGTATCGGCAGTACTATTGGGGTTTTCGTTATTCCGCGGGGTCTGGTCGACGCCCTGCGGGTTAAATTCGTCAGCCATTGCTGCTCCTTTTCCTAAATTCCTATCACGTCTGTTCGGCGGCTATTCGGGCACTTGCCCATTGCCACTTCTCGTGTGCTACCTCAGTAGTAAAGGCAGTCAATCTGGAGGTTTTCTGAACGTTGATTGAAAGTCTATGCGTAATCATCGCAGAGTCTTATGGGCATCTCGGCTTCGAGGGGCTGATTTCCTGTTTCGGGAACATCTACTTGCACTTCAAGGGGCTGTTCGCGCGGTCAATTCCGAGTATCAAGGGCCCTCATTTAACGCCATTCCGCCATTTTTGCAGCCGGCCTACTTGACCGGGAACCCCTTGAAGCGGAAGTAGACGTTCGGGAGCGGCGAAATCCGCCCCTCGAAACCGAGTTCTTCACAATTTCCGGCCCTTTTCTGGCCCTTCTGCCTAAAGTGAACATATGACGATCAGCCTTCTTGAACATCCGTTGGGCGCACAGCCCGGACAGCCCGGCGACCGCAGCGCCTTCCATTTCGAAACGATCACCCGCCTGCCATCCACGGCCAGCGGGCTTGGGCGAGACGGTGCCCGATACGGCCGCACCGGCATCATTCACACGCCCCACGGCGATATTCGCACGCCTGCCTTCGTGCCGGTGGGCACGCAAGCCGCGATGAAGGCCGTGTTGCCCGAGCAGATGAAGGATCTAGGCACACAGTGCCTGCTGGCCAACGCCTTCCACCTGTTCGAGCGCCCGGGCGAGGACGTGCTGGACGCGGCCGGCGGCTTGGCGCGTTTCATGAACTGGGATGGGCCCACGTTCACCGATTCTGGCGGTTTCCAAGTGATGTCGCTGGGCGTCGGCTTCAAGAAGACGCTGGCAATGGACGTGACCGGCATGAAGTCGGACGACATCATCGCCAAGGGCAAGGAGCGCATGGCCTGGGTGGATGAGGACGGCGTGACGTTCAAGTCGCCTTTGAATGGTGACGCACATCGTTTCTCCGCTGAGATTTCGATGGGCATCCAGCACAAAATCGGCGCAGACATCATGTTCGCGTTCGACGAACTCACCACGCTGATGAACACCCGCTCCTACCAGGAGGACTCGGTGGAGCGCACCTTCCGCTGGGCCCGCCGATGCGTGGACGAGCACCAGCGGCTGACGGCTGAGCGGCTGGGCAAGCCCTATCAGGCCTTGTATGGCGTGGTGCAGGGCGCGAATTACGAGGATCTGCGCCGACGTGCGGCCTCGCAGATCGCCTCTCTGGACTTCGACGGCGTGGGCATCGGCGGCGCGATCGAGAAGCGCATCATCGGCGACACCTGCGCATGGATCTGCGACGCGATGCCGGAAAACCGCCCACGCCACGTGCTGGGTATCGCCTCTGTGGACGACATTTTCGCTTGCGTGGAGAACGGCGGCGACACCTTCGACTGCGTGGCCCCCGCACGCTGCGCCCGAAACGGCGCGATTTACACGCGCGCCGGCCGGTACAACATCAAGCGTGCCCAGCATAAGTTCGATTTCGGGCCGCTGGAGGAGGGATGCGACTGCTACACATGCCAGCATTATTCGCGCGCGTACGTCGACCACCTGCTGCGCGCCCGCGAGTTCAACGGGTTCACGTTGGCCACGATCCACAACGAGCATTTCTTCGTGAAGCTGCTAGACGACATCCGCGCCTCGATCGACGGCGGATACTTTGATGAGTTCCGCGACGAAGCGCTGGCCCACTTCTACGGCAACGGCGAGCGCCGGCCAGGGTTGTGAGTTTTTCTCCTTCGTTGCGGCTTGTGCCGAACTTCTCTCTGCTCCCCTCGCTGAGGCTGAGACGTTAAGCAAACAGCCCAGTGGGCTGTTTGTAGTCGAAGGTGAGACGATAGTCGAACCAGCAGGTTGCAGGCAAGGCCCGTCCTTAATTGCGGACGAGCTGTCACGAAGTGACTGAGGGGAGTGCCGCCACCCTCAAAGATCACGGCGCCCGCAGGAGACCCACAAGCGATATATCCCTGCCTCCCATGCGACACGCCGAAGATTGCATGATTACCCAGCCGGGTGTAAGTTAGTCGATTGTCTGCGAGTGTGGCGGAATGGTAGACGC
>ERZ1106948.888-NODE-888-length-10708-cov-37.303670_pt1 | contig 10708 bp, 15 predicted proteins | sample MGYA00403673_ERZ1106948 | MGnify/ENA primary metagenome ERZ1106948 (study PRJEB35170, sample SAMEA104062409) | human gut metagenome | biome: human gut; feature: human-associated habitat; material: faeces | place: Denmark | collected 2012-05-07 ...
CTAGTGGGGTGAGAGGGGCGAGCGAGAGGCGTACTTCAGCCATGGAATGATGTGAATGTGTGATGTGGAGAAGACTGGAATGGAACGAACACTCGTTCTGTTTTCGAGAAACAACTCCCTTTCTTTGTGTGTCGTATTGTAGTATATGGAAGTGAGTAGTGTTTAGGAGTCTCTCAACGGTTTGTGCTCCTTCTCAATCCGTTCGTTCTCTGCGATCCATTTCCATTCTTATCGTACTGTGAATGCATGTGTTATGTTGTACTTGATAAGAATCACTCTACCGAGCCGTCTTTCTGTAACGCACTCAACACACATAGTATCCCGTTTCTAATCCCTTCTTGTTTTTATGCGTTACGTATAAGATGATTTCTATCCAATACCCGGATTCCCACACCTCATCAATTCGAATTGGGGAGAGATTCACTTTACACTTGTTCCCCTCTTCATTGTGAGTGTGTTCACAGTCCTATTCCAACACTCACTTCCATACTACGAATGACCAACAAATGCTTCACAGCTTCCTTTCTCGAGTAGTCATCAAACATCCAAAAGGGATTGGGGGCTTTTCTCGCTCCCTGAGTCAGTTCTCCTTCCAGAACGCGAATCAAGCTGTAGCAACTCCCTATCAAGTGCTAAATCAAAATGGAATTGTTGGACTCGTATCCAGCACTCATGCATAGCCCTTGCGATTCGAGACCGTTACAGAAGCCATATCGTCATTTAACCCGTGTAGAACCGATTGCTCATTCCAGCATGCCCTTTTCTCCTACCTATTCGATTCTCACTCCCTTGACATGGAAAAGAGTTGTTCTGCTTTCCACGTCACTAACGGATATGAGTGGAATATCCGGGAAGTGCTGGAATTGTTGCGCATGAATGGTTGTCGATTGAGCGTTCACATTCCTCGTCCCTCTCCTCCCGTTTTACTACAAATTCTGGGCACCTACAATATCCGCTACCGTTTCTACCGAAATCTGTTCTATGGGAAGGGTGATGTGAATCTCGCGGGTATGCTCGAGGATTTCCTTCTCTGCGGAATGCACAGCTGTGTGGTGGTGAACAGCAATGGTGGCTACCCCTCTGGGCTGCGAATCAATGAGAGTGGTTGGAGGGAGTTACTCCATGTGTGCAAAGAGCGTGACCACCTGGTGTGGTTGAATATGACGAATGTTGGACTGAATGACGGTAACATGGCGGATGAGTGTCGAGTGATTCGACAATGTAGGGATGAAGGCATCCCGTGTATTGTGAGTATGGATCTGGGAAGCTCTTTCGGGTTGTGTGGGAACGGATTTGGCTGTGTGTTTTCCTTGAATCGCGAAATGAAGGCTCTTCACTCCACTTCCTGTCAACTGATCCTGCAACACGCTCTTGCTCAACTGCTCCAGAATGACGACATGCGACAGAGACTGTATTCCATTCAAGTGATTGTTATGAATAGAGAGGAGGAAAGGACAAGGGAACGGAACCGACTGGAGAGAATTCGCGCTCTCCTCATCCAAAGGGATAAGCGGATGCAGTTCTTGCAATATGGATGCGGCCCGTATGGAGTGAGTCCGGAGAAGAACGGCGGCTATCTGAACCTGTCTAGTACTCATTTCCGCCCTCAATCACAAGTAGTGGTAAAGGAGAGTGAATTGCTGAAATCGTGATATTCTTCTGATTGCTCCTTGTTTGTTGATTCCCTTCGATGAGAGGACACTCATTCTCGATCATGAATGACTATTTCCTGATAGGGGATGATTTATTGCAAGACAGCGATGGTGGAGCGTTCCAAAAGCTGTTTGTCTTCGTATTGACGGTTATGAGTAGGGAGCAGTACCTATTCTCACTGGATTCGGAGGAAGGCAACAAGTATCGTAATAACGTGCATTTCGCTATAAAGAATAGAGAATAGTGACTTCCTGCGTGAATTGCTCTATGAGTTGATTTGGAGGTTTCTGGACGGGAAATATGACATCAATTACTTGCAGAAGCTTCTTTGTGGTATCAACGAAGTGAGACCTCGTGGGGCGTGTTATGCGTAGAAGGAGAAGGCGGCATTCTCCTCCGTCATATACGATTTGCTGTGGATGATCGGTATTCCTTATCTTTGTCATCGATTCTAGGACTTGAGGTGGATCCCAAACTGGGTTGTGGCGACAATCAGAAGTTGCCGGAATTCGTATCCGTTATTCGAATGGTGGTGAGCAACCGGTTGTGCTCGGTGTACGAGCTGAATTGCCGTCTGGAGACGGACACGATGCTGAGCTGTGGTCTCATCACGCAGGACTTCACGAAGATGATGATTCGAACCTACACGAAACGCCACTATGCGCAGTCGAAGTTCAATCTGCTGCGAGACGAGAACGAGGGCTACGCGAAGCTCCTCTCCTTCCTGCATCAGCCGGTCATCAACCCAAGCACCCTCAAGGAATCGATCTCCAGCTTCATCGGCATCTTCTGTCTCGACCCCAACCGTGTTCTCGACATTCTTCTGGACGCGTGTGAATTCGAACCATCAAAGTACACGCTGTTCAAAACCCTCTTCGGGGAGTTCAAAGTGTCCGAGATACCGCATTTCGTGGAGTTCAAGTTTTCCTTCTACAAGTCGCACAATGTACGTTCCAATTCTGTTCCTTCACGAGTAGGAAAAGCGTATTCCTCAGTCTCTTCTCCAATTCGTGATTCTCTTGCTAAGGGACGGCTTCATCTCAGTGGACTTCGTGAAGAGTCTTCTAGTTGACGAGGAAAAGGAAATGGTCGCATTCGCCCAATCACGTGTACATTCTCCCATTTCCCTCCATCCTAGACGGACACTCTTTTCAAGACGATTTCCGGAATGAAGAAAATGAGCTCCGACCTCCCCGCATACCCATCCAAGGTCGTCCCCTTCCCCGATCATTTCAATCTCATCCACCTCCTTACCGCCGCCGCCACGCACGGCTCGCTCGCCCTCGTCGCCGACCTCTGGAACTACATTCTCCAGACGGGCGTGAACCCGTGCTGGTGTCGCGAGTGCTTCAAGGCGATCACGCGCCTGCTGTCTGTGATGTGTTACCCCGTGTATTCGCAGCTCTCGCCCTACCCCTGCGCCGGCGCGCCGCTGTCGCGCATCGCGTAGGAGAGGAGGAGAGCGATTATGAATAGGAGTCGCAAGCAGCCGCTGCTGTCGGAGGACGTGATCACGGAGCCCGCCGCGCTGCTCGAGCGCGTGATGCCCCTAATTCAGCGACTGGGCCCCTTCGTCATAAATGACCCCTCTCTCTGCACCGTGGTCTGCCGACTGTTCGCCGCGTGTCTGGAGGACGCGTCGGAGTCGTTGCGCGCCTCGATTCGCGAGATCTACAAAACCTGTCTTCTTCCCGCGCTCTCGCTCGGCACGCCGAACTGTCCCATGAACCAGGAGGTGTGGTGCGGACTGAAGTGGTTCAGCCAATCAGATCGCTTCGATTTGTACGCGTACTGGCAGAGCGAGGTGCCCACCTCCAATCCGGATTTGTTGTTCGGGTTGAAGAAGAACTACTTGGCAATTGACTACGCGCTGCGTCGCATCGCCGCCGCAAACGTGAAGGAAATGTCCCGAATTCTGACCTATTATTCGTACGCGACGCCCATCTTCTTCTTCCGGTCCTTCCTGTACAAGTGTACCACCTTCGACAACCTGATCAAACTGATCGTCCCGCAGCTGAAGCCCATCTCCTCGCTCGGCATCGACTGCTGTATGTACTGCATTCTGGAGTCGCTCGACAACCGCAAGGTGGTGCTGGAGGAGGACGGCGTGACGATCGAACGCGGCTACGCTCTCATAATTGAATTCACCGTGTCCGTGGTCCGAATGCTGACCCACCGCGCCGATGTCACACTCCTCATGCGTTTCGTTGAGAAGAATCTTCGCGAGGGCGACGTCACTGTGATGGTGCTCGTCAGCAAGTTGATCTCCGATGTGGCGAATGTCCGAATTCGGACCGATTTTGACATGTAGATTCCATCCCCGCGGGAGTTGGCGACACCGTCGCTATCGCTTCTGATTCTCCGTTGTCTCTCGTCCTCCACACTCCTGGTCACGTACACGCAGCGGTACAAAAAGCTCTCGTTTTCCGGCGACTCTCGCAGCTACGTGCTCAACGCGCTGGTTTCGCCCGAAATCCTGCAAACCATGTTGTTGGTGTTCGCGCGCTCTGTCGCCGAGATGGTGTACGAGAAGGAGTGCAGGGACACCTCCGTGCTCAGCGCCCTCTACGACCGAAATAGTGACATTTTCTTCCAGCTGCTGCTGCTCCTCCACCACCACACGGAGTTCGTGAAGGTGATCACGTCGTGCGTGCCCTCGCCCGCAGCGCTCTTCACACAGTACCACCTCGATTTCGCCTTCGCGTCCGCGCTCCTTCGCTCTGTGGTCAGCGTCGACGCACTCCTCCCACTGTTGACATCGAACAGCGAAATGCCCTCGTCGGAGCCAATAGTGTGGGATATCACCACCCCCGCGTTCGAGGCGGCGGTGAAGGCGTTTTACCCACCCTCGCTGTGGAGCGAGCTGGACTTCAAGTGCTTCCTTCTCTTCTGGATGCTTCAGTTCAGCGACCTCGCGTCCTCCACGGACTGCTACGCGGACTACAGGAGCGTGGTGGCGCACGACATCGCGGTGAAGGAGAAGGAGAAGGGTTCGTCGCGGTCCGAGCGCGGCGTGGCGAAGCAGATTGAGGAGCTGAAGAAGGAAGGCGAGGAGTTGGACAAGGATGAGGAGAGAGTGAAGAGTCATGTGGAGCAAATGGAGGCAGGTTTTTTGGAATTCCATGATTCGTAGCCTCTTTTGCAATCCGCGTTTTCAGACTTCTTCTGCGGCAGCGACACGAACGTGTGCGTGGTCGCGTTCATTCAGCACTGTTTGGTTCCGCGCATTCTCTGTACGCCCATGGACGCACTGTTTTGTGCGGAATTCGTGCGCGCTCTGCTGCGGTGGAAAACCAAGAACTACAACCACATTCTGTTCATTCGTCGTGTGCTGTTTGTTCTGCTGTCGCTGCTTCGCGGCGTTACGGAGAGCGAGGCGTTGAATGTCAGCATCTTCCTCTTGGAAGTGTTTACGGATTTGTCGCGGTGGAATGAGAACAAGGAGCAGTACGAGGAGTTCTGCATGAGCAGTCCTTGCTTTGCGAAGGATTACGTGAAGCCTGATGATGTGCGTGTGGCCTTCGACAGTTATCAGAAGGTGAGGTAGAGGAGAAGGAATGATGGAGTAGTTGTACAAGCACTGGATGAAGCTGATCACGGTGATCATCGTGTCGGATCTGCAGTCCACGGATTTGCTTCACGTGCGAAACGCGCTGGATTTCCTGCAACGCATGAGCAGCGTATATCCAAAGCGGTCCGACAATGCTGATGCCTTGTACCCCTTCTTGGAGAACTTGATGCTCGTAAGCGAAATGGGCGAAATTGAGGCGTAGATGGGAAATGGAGGCATTCAGACGTCCGCGCAGATGCTCTGCACGTGTTTGGACAAACTCAAGAAATGATCTGTTTGCTGCAACAAAGAAGCGAGGCAGTATCGTAAGCAGGATCTCCGTTATGGCCGAAGCAATAGCCACACTTGGGACAAACGACTGGACTACACATTACAGCAACACGCTAATCCCCACAGTGTATTGTTTTCCATATCGTTATGCATCTTTCTGTACATGGAAACGATGATAATTGCCGCAATTATCAGTCCCACAGGGAAGTAGCAGACAGCGAAGAAGATCGCGCCGACGATCCACCCAATGCTATTGAATTGAAAGCACGAGGAATCCATACTCCTGCAAGTTGTTCTTGGACACGGTCATCACGCGCGAACGACATGTGGGGCAGAAAGCGAACGTTCTGTTTGTTATGGTAAGGACGATTCAGTACCCCGCTTTGAGAGTGATTTGCTTCAGATTGGATGAATCGATACCCTGAGCGTTAGGCGTGTACTGCTGCATGTTCATCTCTGGCGGAGGAGCGTTAGGCATATACTGCTGCATATTCATATCCTGCTGGGAAGCTGGATTTGCCATATACTGCTGATTTGGGTCGGTTTGCATCGGAAGCGTCATTCCGTTTGCATCCGTTTGAACGGGCACCGCACTCGTAGGACCCACTGTCACTGTAACCATACCAGGATCTGCGGGCTGGGAGAGCACAGGTATTGGCTGGGAAACATCCATTCCGGTGGAATCCGAGGGCTGCATCGGTACAGCGTTTACCACTCCAGAGGGAGAGACGGAGAGGGGTTGGTTTGGAGAAACGGGAAGCGGCTGACTCGGATACACACCAACACTCGGTTGGAACTGATTCACATCGTACGAAGCGGGTGCAATCGGTGGGGGAAGCGTGTAGGACGACAGATCAGGAGTGGGGGTGACATACAGGCCAGAAGCAGGATTGTTGTTCATGGAACTCGAACTGGGACTTTTCTCAACTGTGACAACTCCGGGGTTCATTGGAATCGGACTCGCGCTCGGATTGTACTCGACCACACCAGAAGGAGTCATTGATGTAGACGAAGACATGCCCAGCGTATCGGCAGCTCCGAAGTTATAGGAAAGGCCGTTCATTCTTCGCGTAGAGCAGGAAGATATCGAAAACAAAAACACAAGAAAATCGGCGCGTTTTCTGTCACAGTTCAAAGAAAAGGCGGAAAAGACGTGCGATCACTCTGAATTCTTATCGAACACATCTATTTTCAAAGTGAAACGGGTTTCCATGTTCAAAACCACAGAGAGGAATGGGAAGGGATCACTCCAATTCTCAGCGAATATGAATACACCATACCGTTCCTTCATCACCACCACAGTTCCTTCTAAAACCAAAGAAGAATGCCCACTTTTGTTTTCTCCACCGTGCCATGTCGGAAGAAAAGATGTGCTTTCATTCCTCGTGACAGTGTAATGAATAGCCATACTCGCCGTCCGCGCCATGCCACAGATGAAGAAGTTCGCTATATCATGCAGATTCAAGGCGTGCTGAACAATACAAAGGAAGAGGAGGAAAAGCACATCCTCATTAACAATATCAATGAAGAGTTGAGAGGTACCGAGGTGAGTTTGGCCTCCAACAAGAAGACGAGCTTTGTAATGCAGTCCATTCTCGAAAACTGCAACCGCGACCAAATCCGTTTGTTCCTGTCGTATTCGAAGGGTGATTCGCTCTTTGGGTTTGTGATCCTGTAGATTTCGCGGTTCACATGTTCATCCAGACATACGCGTCGCATGTGATGCAAACCGCGTTAGAAATGGCGAATAAGTATCTGTCCCAGTCAGTTGAGGAGGATGCGAAGGCTCTCGACAAGCGAGTGGACGGAGAGCCGCTCGAAGCGTTAGTGGACCTCATCAACGTGTTCGTGGAAAATCTGCTGCCCCAAATCATGACCGTGTGTACCGATGCGAATGGTTCCCACGTGATTCGCTATCTGCTCTGCATCGTCATGGGCTGCCCGCACCGCTATGGCGATATCAAGAAGCACATCGCAAAGGGCTCATTAGAGAAGAAGGTGTGTGCATCGCCTTTCCCTCATCTCTAGACGAACATAGTGTTGATCGAGACGTTTGACGAGGCGCGCAGCGCCATTCTGTTTGCAATCGCAGAAATGCAGTCGCAGGACCGCGAGTACCTGCTAAAGAACAAGTGCAGCTGCTTTGTGATTCAGTTGCTGATGAACTACCTCCCCACGGACCAGCGCACCAAATTGGCCCACATTTTGATGGAAGCCGAAGACGAAGAAAAGGCGGTAAAACTGATGAAGGACCTGATCATCGACGCCAACGGCTCGCGCTCGCTCGAGGTCATGATCCGCTCCGCCAGCGATGCGAACGTGAACAAGTTCTTCAAATCGGTGGTGCTGGAGAAGTTGGGCGAGTACGCGAGCAATCCACGATCGAATTACGTCGTGCAGATGTTCTTGTCGCGCGTGACGGACAAGACGCTGGTACGTGTGTGGTGGGAGTTTCACCGTAGATGGAAGAGGCGTTCGAGGAGCTGAAGGACCAGTTGGACGTGCTGTACAACTCGAATAACCGCGGAATTCTGCTGCAGATGCTGAACGGGTGTCGTCGCTGCGGCGTGAAGGAAGAAGAGTGTATGAAGCGAATCGTGCAGATTCTGAAGAAGGTGTTGGGAGTGGAGGACGACGCAGATTATGGGGTATTTTTGGAGAAGTGTTTGTCGATCGAGAAGGAGGGAGGAAGAGTTTCATCGTGCATGTACAGTGATGTGTAGATCACGATGAACGAGGTGATGGGCGGCTTCGTGTTTGAGTTGATTCAGCTGTCGTCTCCGCTGTGCAACCTGTTTATTCTTCCGATGTTGAAGTGGGACTTGGAGGTGATTCTGCGTGTGTACCTGAGCTGCTCGCTGGGAAAGAGGATGATTCTCCACATCGTGCATCTGATGGACAGCGAGGACGAGAAGAAGTGGAAGAGTGTGATTGTGATGGATTGATTGTTGGATGAGGAGTAGACGAAGCTGAAGCCGGACAATGCTCCCACCATTCTGAACGACGTGAACGAGGAGAAGCAGAAGGAACTGAAGGTGTGCTTGTCGCGATTGCGATTGAGTGAGTGTGGAGAGAAGGAGTGATGGATAGAGCTGAAGAGAGAGAAGAACGTGAAGGGGGTGGAGCAGAAGAAGAAGGCGAAGACGGAGAAGAAGGTGAAGAAGGAAAGGAAGGAGAAGGAGGGAAAGAAGGAGAGTGGTCCGGCTGCCGAGTCGAACGTTCGGAAGGTGGCTCAGATGCTTGGTTACTAAGGTCATTTAGTTGTGTTTGTTGGTTTTGTAACGGATAAGCTGAGTTGTTAGTATGTTTCTCATTCCTCCTTATTTGGAGGAGAGGGCGTTTCCCATCGGAGTGGAATAGCTCAATGGAAGAGCAACCGTCCTTGAACCAACTTTGAATTGATTACTTGGCGGACGTAGGTTCGATTCCTACATCCACTTCTTTTTCTTCGATGGATTGTGTTTTTTGTTTGTTAGGTTACGTGTATGAAACAAGGAGAGTGGTGTGATCACTCGTTATTCACGTCTTACGGATGATCTGATTACTCGTCCTCTGAAGGAGAGGGTTCGGAGGTGGGCTCAGATGTGGGTTCAGTTGGAGGTTGGGTTGGAGGAAGGGTGGGTTCGGAGGTGGGTTCGATGGGTTCGGAGGTGGGTTCGGTAGGGTTGATGGGTTCAGTAGGTTCGGTAGGGTTGATGGGTTCAGTAGGTTCGGTGGGAGGGATAGTAGGTTCAGCGGTGGGAGGAAGAGTAGGAGGAAGAGTAGGGGCTTCAGTGGGAGGAAGAGTGGGTTGGACGGGAGCTTGAGTGGGAGGAATGGTAGGAGGGAGGGTTGCGGGTTGGGTAGGGGGAAGAGTAGGAGGAAGAGTAGGGGCTTCAGTGGGAGGAAGAGTAGTGGGAGGGAGAGTCGTAGGAGGGAGAGTCGTAGGAGGAAGGGTAGTAGGAGGAAGGGTAGGAGCTTGAGTGGGAGCCTCAGTGGGAGGAACAGTAGGCGCTTCAGTAGCACACACAAGAGGGTTGTTTCGGTTGGGGAACGGACCCTTATCGCCATATCGTCTAGCGCTGTCCTTCAACTCCCAGTTCCAAGTGAAACGGCACTGAGCAATCTCAGCCTCATCAGTCAAATCGTAGTAAAGATAACTCTTCTCAGCGCTCTCGCACATCGTCGTGTAGCCAGCACCCAAATCCGTCCAAGCAGACACAGTGACGCCAGTCTCAGCAGAGCAAGTAGCCATCAGCTTCAGAGCGAACTGAGAAATCTCAGAAACAGTACCACCCTCGTTGTAACCGTTGTTGTCCAGGTTGATCTCAGCCAGCACGGGGAAGTTCACCTTATCCTCGCAGATCGTCTTCAGATCAGCCAGAATGGAAGCCTGAAGCGTCTCAGCGTCAGCAGGATCCACACAAGCCTGGATGTTGTGCTCGCTCACCTGGAAGTACTTCATGTTCTTGAAGTAGCCCTTGTCCGCGTTGGCAATCATGTAGTCCAGAAGCTGCTTGAAACCGTCTCTCTTGAAGGTACCCGAAATGAACACCAGACGAGAAGGACGCGTGTACTGAGTCAGATCCATCAGACCCGGAATCAGCTGAGCATCGATCTGACGAGACAGAAGAGTATCTCCGTAGATGTAGGTATCAATGGGAGCCTCGTTCAGTCTCTGCTTGGAGAGCGAAGTGTGCCACAAGTCCAGAGACAGCTTAGTCATGCCAGCCAGAGCAATCACACGAGTGTGAGCCAGAGCCTTCTTGGGATAGGCGTCACGGACCTTCAGGTACAGTTCAGTCACGGCATCGTCCTTCACCACGTTCCAATAGCACGTCTCCTGGTGCTCGTAGTTGCAGTTATCGCCCAGAATGAAGGGATCGTAGATGGGGAACCAGGGTTCGGGAGTAGGAGTTGGAGTGGGAGTAGGAGTGGGCGTAGGGGTAGGAGTAGGCGTAGGAGTAGGCGTAGGGGTCGGCGTGGGCGTGGGAGTCGGGGTGGGGGTAGGAGTAGGAGTGGGGGTAGGAGTAGGGGTGGGAGGAACGGTAGGGGGAACAGGGGTTGGAAGAAGCTCGCTCACGATGGGACGAATGGCGAAACCAGCAATACCAGCAATGTTCGCGTCAGCCGTGGCGGCACGGATGGGGAGTCTGAACACGAAGGAGTCGCAGGCACGGAGTCTCGACTCGATGGCGAAGAAAGGCCACTCGGCGTACTCGGGCTGACCCTCCA
>ERZ1106948.889-NODE-889-length-10708-cov-33.460434_pt1 | contig 10708 bp, 18 predicted proteins | sample MGYA00403673_ERZ1106948 | MGnify/ENA primary metagenome ERZ1106948 (study PRJEB35170, sample SAMEA104062409) | human gut metagenome | biome: human gut; feature: human-associated habitat; material: faeces | place: Denmark | collected 2012-05-07 ...
GATCTACGCGTTAGCAAATGCAAGATGCGCAGAATGTACTCAATACCAAGACAGGCACCTGCATCGTTGTGGACTTATTGTCAATCGAAGGAACAACGAAACGTCCCAACTGAGATGGGGGCATTTCGCGAATTGAATTGGGTCTGTCGTCTTTGATAAGGCATTTTTCGTTGTCTCTTTTGCGTTTTCACTGTGTGAGATGAGGGCGGGATTGTTAGAATACGTATCGTTGTTTTCGTGAAGTCGCTTTGCGTTCTGCACATTGCCCAGTTGATGAGGAGTCGCTCAAACGCTATCAAATTCATTACTTTGAATAAGGAAACTAGTAGCACTGTGTGTTCTCTCCTCGCAATCCCATACTCGAGGGAAACGTCTCCATGATCCTCAACACCTCCATTCCATTCCAAACTGCATTCAATCAAACAACAACACCCCGTTTCCACCTCATTCCAAAAATCCACTCCATTTTGAATCCTCAAATGGGGACCTTTTTTCCCATCCTCAGAGAATGGTTCCTGAGGCAAAGGAAAAGAACGACAAGAAAGATAAGGTGGGAAAGCAGACAAAGAAGGGATCGAATTGGAAGAGTATGAAGAGCATGATCCTCCGCAACCCGATTGAGTCCAAGAAGAAGTGGATCAAACACAGAGTGCATTACGACTAGATCGGCACGTGAGAAGAATCCGGAGAAATCGGTATCGACGAAAACCAAATCGGCACTGGAAGACTTGCTGAATCCGGACGGAACGGGCACACGGTCGCTGACTCCGGTGATTGCCATCGATTGCGAGATGGTCGGAGTGGGCAACAAGGGAGACTCGGCGTTGGCTCGCGTTTCGGTGGTGAATTCATATGGAGCGGTATCACATTGTCTGTGGCAGTGACACTGTAGCTTTTGTACGATTCGTACGTGAAGCCACCGAGCAAGGTGACGGACTATCGAACGGAGTTCTCGGGCATCCGGAAGGAGGATTTGGAAGGAGATAGGGCCGTATCATTGCGTGAAGTGGTGCTTTGCTTGGAGTGTGATTCTAGGCGCAAGACAAGGTGGTGAAGCTGATGAAGAACCGCATCATCGTCGGCCACTCGATTTCAAACGATCTGGAGGTGCGAGTGGCTGTGGATGATGATCTCTAGGCACTGTTGCTGAAGCATCCTCGACACCTTATTCGCGACACGGCCACGTACGAGCCCTTCATGTACACGAACAGCGTGGTAGGTGTGGAGGGAAGTGTTCATCGTAGGGGAAGAAGAAGCCTCAGAAGCTGGCGATTCTCTTTGAGAAGGAGTTCCACATCCCGATCCAGGATGGAGAGCACGACTCCGTGGATGACGCGCGGGCGACGTTGCTGCTCTACAAGAAGTATCGCACGCAGTGGGAGGATTCTCTCACTCACCACAAGAAGAGTTCATGATTTGTCCCTTTGCTGTGTTTCCTGTCACGCACGTGATGCTGAAAGGGAGTAGTGCTTCCTGCCATTCGAATGATACCAATCTATGCTGTCCATAACTCACGCGTATCCTAAATCGAAAGGAATGGATTCATGATCACTCAAACGCACCCTAAAGCTGGAAGCGCGTTTTGGCGGGAAGGCGGGTAGTTCATCTTTTCCTTCCTTCTGCTTGTACTCATGGAGAATCAGTTTTCTGCACCCATATTACCCGTTCCTGCGCTGATTTTCTGCTTATACCGTAGGAAACGGCAATTGCCCGTGTAAACGGCGGTTTGCTTAACCGGTTCGTTGGATCAATGGTATCCATCGTGGGAACCGTCGAGGGAGTGTACGGGGATCGAGCGGTGCTTCATTCTTCCGTTCGCTGTGCAGCGGGCTGGACTGATTTCTAGGACAATATGAGCATCAACGTCAACACCGTTTCTGGATTCCAGTACCCGCAGGGGTGAGTGGTTTTCATCTTGGGTGAGGATTAGAAAGGTGGTGGAGGTGATCGGAACGGTGGAGAGCAACGGGAGCATCACGCTGCAGTACGCCACCGGCTTTGATGGCGATTACAGTACTATTAAGGGCTGTGTGTTACCTGTAGACGCGGCAGGCTATAACAAATTGGTAGAATACATGAATGGCAAGTTTCACGGAGATGTGTTTTAGTGTTCGTTGGCTTGTTTCCTTTTACACTCCTTTCCATTCTCCGTGTGCTGTGCATCTTTTGCAAGGCTTTCATCCGATTCTCTTCCCCTGAGCATGAACGAGCAACCCTTCGTCGCACGCACCATGTACAAGGAGTCAAGACCAATCCCAATATCTTCGGGCTCCTCGGCGCCGTCTCTCCTTCAATCGGTTTGTCATCGTTTCGTCACTGACTCCTAGAAGGAAATTGAACGCTATATCCGAGAAAGGATGCCAAACAGCTCCATAGACCGCGATGCTGTGAATCTGATCAAAGTCTTTGTTTCGATCTGCATTCAACTGTAGTCATATGTGAACACATCGGTGGAGTACTGCATTCTGAAAACGGTGTGGGATGAACATGATCCCTACGACGATTGCTGCTACGTTAACGGTATTGACATAGATCGTACCAGTGAATCTATCCTGGATTGCGTAAGGAATGGAGGTGATTCCGATCATCTTCCCCATTCCATTGAATCCACGACCTATTCACGCAAGCGAATCAAGGTGAACCCGCTGCTGAAGAAACCGGGGTCATTCTATGTGAATCCTCTTTTGAAGCGATGATTCTCTTCCCTCCTCTTCCTCTTTTCACCGTGTATCATACTTTGTTCTTCTATGCGTGCTTGTTGCAAAACGAAATCGGGTCCATGGTCTCCAAATGCTGCCTAATCGGAGATTCTTCTGGGGGAATGATGCGTGGGATCGCACAGATTACGCACGTTCCGTTCTTCAAAACGAAGATCCCATTATTTCTTCTAACTTCGCGCTATGCCCAAGCCAATCTTCTTCGACGATCTCTCCAAGGGAGCCAGAGGTGCGAACAAAGCGAGAAAGTGACGAATAGACACGCTGAATGACAACTACTTTGTCGGAAACAAGCTGACCATGAGAATGAGCCATATGGATGGCATTGTAACCCGTTCCACGTCCTCTTTCACTGCTGTAGAACATCACAGCCGAAGCCAAGCTCTCAAGCGGGAAACCGATCGTGAACAAGATTTCCAGCGATTTCGTTCCCTGCGAATACTGCGCGGTGAAGAAGCTCTCGATTGACACCGAGGGAACGATGATAGGTGACGTGGACATCACGAATCTGGCGAAGAACACCACCGTCACCTTGCGGTAAGCGTTGGGAGCCGAGTTGATGGGTAGCACGCTCAAGGACTACAACGAATCGGGAGTGAAAAAGGCGGCCGTCGGAGTGAAGGTGCTGACGGATGAAGTCGCTGTGGACACGGCGTTTGATATCCCCACGCAGAAGTACTACGGAAGCGCTGTGTATGCGGTACATGCTTCTCATTATCAAACTGACCTGTAGTACAAAGATTTCCTGTTCGGCGCGAAGGCGAGTGGTGATCTGTCGAATCCCCCTGTGGCGGATGTTGGCATGTCCTACAGATACAAGAACGTGCTGTACACGTGCGTTGGCTACGATATGTTCAAGAGAACGGACTTGTCTGTCTTGTACACGATCGACAACAAGACGCGTTTCTCCGCTGTCTGCAAGGTGACGTCCTTGAACGACATGCCCGTTTTCGATTTGGGCGTGGTGTCGAAGATGAACGGCGATGCGGAACTGCGCGGCAAGATTTCGAGCAACGGAGAGGTGTCGGGTTGCTACAAGGTTACCGTGGACAAGAGGATTTCCTTCTGCGGCTCGTTGACCATTGACGCCTCGGATCTAAACCATGGCAACCACCGTACTGGAGTGGGTATGGAGTTCATCTTTTAAGTGCGTTGTTTGTTCCGTAAGGGATGAGCCACTCTTTGGTTTCCTGAACTGCAACGATGGGCAAATTGCCGAACATTTTGGTGACGGGCACTCCTGGAACGGGAAAGACGACCTTTGCGAACATGATTGCCGTACTTGGGAATGGTGCGCCTTTCATCTCTAGGAAAAGACGGGAATGAAGCGCATTACGGTAGGAGACATTGTATTAGATGCATTGAACGAGTCCTTATGCTGTAGGTGAAGAGGGAGCAGTTCAGCTCGGGCTGGGATGAGGAGTTCCAGTGCTTGATCGTGGACGAGAATGCAGAGGATAGAGTGCGTATCGGAGTCGTTTCTTACGCGTAGCTGCTCGATTACTTGGAACCCATTATGAGCGAGGGAGGCGTCGTGCTAGAGCATCACACGGTCGATTTCTTCCCCGAGCGATGGTTCGACTTGGTGCTCGTGCTTCGCTGCGACAACACGATCCTGTTTGACCGCCTCGTGAATCGGTATGACTGCTTCATGCTATTCATGTCACTAGCGGGTATCCCACCCACAAGATCGAGGAGAACGTGGAGTGCGAGATTATGCAGTCCATTCTGGACGAGGCGCGCGAGAGCTACGACGTGAACATCGTGCAGGAGTTGCGAAGTGAGACGTACGAGGATTTGGAGGAGAATGTGAACCGTGTGGTGCAGTGGCTGGAGAACTGGAAGGCGGAGCATCCGGACGTGTAACTGTAGTGTCGTTTTATGCGTTGTGTTTGTTGCGATCTCACTTTTCGTTGTTGCATGGAATGAATTGCGTGGCGGACAAGGAGCGAGCAGAGAATCCTCCTTCCCCTGCGCGTGTTCGCGTTCTCCGTGCCATTTCGGGAAAGCGGTCGTTTGCTTGCATGTACTCGTTTCGTTGATTTGCTCTGACTGCACAGTCTCCTTCTAATCGTTTTTGCATCAGTGCTGTCCATTGTCTGCAGCGTCTTTCTCTTTCACTCGCTGCAACGGGAGATAGCGGACTCTCGTTCCTATCGTCCTACGGACTCCACGTTCGACACGATCGGCTATTCTGACTCCTCAAAGGAGTGGAACTACCCCCAAATCGACGCGGTGTACACGTGGGTGAACGGGAGCGATCCCATTTGGCTGAGGGAAATGACGGAATACAAGAGTCTATACAACAAGGAGCACAACCTGACGGAGGACGAAGATGGGGACACGGCGACGTCCTCGAACCGTTTTCGCGACAACGACGAATTGAAGTAGTTGTTCTTCCCATCTATTCCCGTAGATACAGTCTGCGCTCCCTCGAGGCGAACGCCCCCTGGATTCGGAAGGTGTATTTGGTGACGAACGGACAGGTCCCGGACTGGCTTGACACCTCGAACAAGCGCATCCAGATCGTGACGCACAAGGAGATCTTCCGCGATCACACGGCGCTCCCCACCTTTTCCTCTCCCGCCATCGAGTTCAACCTGCACCACATCGAGGGCCTCTCCGACTACTTCATCTACTTCAACGACGACGTGTTCCTGGGCCGACCCGTGTTTCCCTCCGACTTCCTTTCCCTCCAACTGGGACAGATCCTCCACGCGTCGTGGAGCGTGCCCTCCTGCGCCGAGCGGTGTGCGTGCTGGTGCGTGGAGTGACAGCTAGGCAACTACGACCAACTGGGCGACGGCTTCTGCGACGCGGCGTGCAACGTGGCGTTGTGCGGGTTTGACTTGGGCGACTGCGCGCCGGAGGAGGCGGCGACGTCGGCGGAGAAGACGCTGGAGGAGCTGTGGGGTGTGATGAGCAACCACACGCAGAACAACACGACACATTTGGCGCAGATTTCTGTCAACGACATCCCATCACCCCACAGCGAGTATTGTGGCAATGGGTGTGGACTGCTCTGGCTCGGCGACGGGGTGGGAGCTGTCGTGGCACGTGATGTGTAGAAGTGCGATCCCCGCTGCGACGACCCGCGCTGTGGGTACGATGGGTATGACTGCCCCTTCGAGGACCCGACGCCGCTTCGTGTGGAGGCGGAGTGTGTTGGCGTGTATCCCGACTGGGCTGTGGCGGACCCTGCGAGCGCCGTGAAGTTCGTGCAGGAGAATTGGAAGGTGGCGGACCGCTCCTTCTGCCTGAGTCGTGTGTGGAGCGAGATTCGTGATCGCGTGTTCGTTGAGTTGGACTTGAGTGCCATGATGCGAGAGGACGTGACCGAAATCCGGGATATCAGCGTCATCGAAAAAGGTCCGGATTTCGTCCTCCCATTGATCGTAGCGTTTGTGTCGCGCACAGTGTACCACCAACCCACCCACCGCGTGATGCTCCTTCTCCGCGAGGAGGTCGCCGACAAGCGTCTTTCCCTCCATCTCCGCCTGCACTTCCTCGTTCCCTCCACCCCCCTCCGTCACTCTTAGTGCACCCTGCGTTCCTTCGATCTCTTCCTCGAAGTCATCCGCGCGCCTCGCACAGAGGCGGACACAACCCTTCTCCACTCTCTCTTCCACGCCGACGCCTCCAGCTCCGTCAACCCGCTTTCCCGCCAACTGGCGTCGCTCATGCCCTCCTCCTTCCTTCTCTCCGTCCACGTCAACGCGTCGTCCTCTAGTGACTCTTCCCTCCAACCCGTAAGCGACTCTTCCCTCCAACCCGTAAGCGACTCTTCCCTCCAACCCGTTAACGACTCTTCCCTCCAACCCTCCGTTGAGCTTTCCCTCCAACCCGTAAGCGAGGCTCCCTCCACCGCCTTCCGCCTCGAACGAAGAGCTTCCCTCCAACAGTTCTCCTTTCCCTCCAACTCCACACATCCGAAACATTTCTGGATTGGCAGAAGAAGTGCCGTTAACCCCCCTCCTTCTCCGTCCGAGGTGTGTTTCCGTATCCTTGCTCACCGCAACGCAACCCTCCTCGCGAACGCCACCACCTTCCCCATGACCAAAATGGTGACGATTTCCGTCATTCCTGGAATCAACCCGATTTCGCACCTGTTCTCCGACGATGACGCGTTCTTGTGGTACCCCACCTATTCGGAAGCCTTGCGTGGAGCGGCGGAGGACGTGGTGGTTTCATTCCCGTTGGAGGGAGTGGTGGAGTGTCGGGTGAATTCGTCGGATTCTGTCGTCAGAGAGGAGAGTGTTGCTGGAGTGGAGCGACTGCCGGGGTTCAGCATTGATTTCGGAATCGTGTTGAACGGAAGTCTGTGGTCTCAGCCCCCGCAGCGGAGACTTCAGGAGACAGACACGCTTGAAGACGTGCTGAAATTGGTCCCGCTTTTGCCATTCCAGTCATCATTAGAATCCGCTCTCTTCCGCGTTTTCTCGTTTCTTCCGCAATTTGGACATCCGCACGATGAAGGGAATCGCCGACTACGTCGACTCCGCTCCCTCTGCACGCCGCTTGAGCGACACGTACAGAAACTCCCTGATTTTCAGCAATCTTCAATTGATTCGTTTGTTCGGAAGTACCGAACGGAACGTGCCGGCGCACATGCCCCACTTGATAAACCGTCGCGTGATGGAGCGGATCGAGACGAGTTTGAGCGAGTTCTACAACGAGACGATTCATCACCGATTCCGCGAGGACAACGATTTGCAGTACGCCTTCCTCTATTTCCACTTCCTGTATCATTTGGAAGCTCGCAAGCAAGAAGAGTGGAACAAGAAGGTGTGGAGGCAGATTGATGTGAATGACGACGGCGTTCTGAGCGGCGACGAGCTGCAGACGCTGAATCTGATGGTGAATGAGGGCAAAGCGTCGGAGGAGTGAGATTGCTGTGGACAAGGCATCATTGGGTAGATCGCTTGTCCGTCTGATTTCGTGTCTGGACCCAAATGCAACGCTACAGGAGCGTATTGTGCGGTCGAAATCGAACAAGGACCACTTGTCGTTGCGGCGATTCATGAATGTAACGATTGACTACGAATCCTTCATGAACTGCAAGCCTGCGACCTCCGCCGCACAGCGCATCTTCCCGTTCAAGACGAACTTCGTAATGGCGGATGATAAGGACGTCGCCTTCCAGATGCTGAATGATGACCTCATGAGTACGGTGAAACAGGTTTGGGATGTGCGTTGCCTTGACTATAGCTGGACAGTGTGCGAGCCAGGAAGTCCAAGTTCGTGTGCATCAACGATGATTTGAAGTGGAAGACGGCGGAGATGGACTCGGCCATTCATGAATTCTACGAGTCCTTCTTCCCACTTCCGTCCCAGTTTGAGAAGCGGAGGGTGCTTTGGAAGCGGAATCTGGAATCGTGGTTCCGTCAGTGGATTCACAGCGATTCTGCAAAGACGGTGCCAGACGGATTGCTTCTGTTCTGCTGTACACTTCTGACGGTGATGATCCTGAAGTGGGCGTTGGGATGTGTGGATAAGCGGTAGGGAGATCGACAAGCCGGAAAGGAGAATCAAGGAGGTGCAGACTTGAATTGTATCATAGTAGCGTTTGTTTGTTAAACAGTGTGATCTTCTGACGGACAGTGTGTTCATTCACTTAGAGGACTCATTCGATTAAAGAACTACTCCGATTAACCATACTGTTCTTCCCATTGAACGGATGGTGACGAAACGGGCGTGGAATCACACATAGAGTACGTTAGCAGACGCGTTCCTGGCAGATTTGGACGATCTTGAAGAAGAGGACAATCAGGAGAATCAGCAAGGAACTACGAGTGAAACCCTCCCTGCAAATGAAGAGAAGGAAGAAGCGTTAGGAGAGAACGAGAGCGAGGACCTGGAGAGTGAAGACGAAGAGAAGGTCCGCTTTTCGCGATGTGTTTATTGAATAGGAAGCACAGCAAATCGAGGCGTATGTTCCCGGCGCTGTGACCCATTTGCAGAAGGACCCGCAATACCAGACTCATATGGAAGTAGAATCACCATCCATTCTTCTCCGTAGAACATAAAGAAACTGCTGGATACACCGGTGACCGACGACTCCACGAAACTGAAGATGAACGTGGAGGACGACCCAGAGTACGCACGACTCTGCTCTTGAACTCTAGATACAATTTCATTTTGAAGACGAACTCCATCCTTGCCCAAATCAGCGATGAGATTATGGCGATTCACCACGCCGTCGTCGAGATATACAAGACCAAATTCCCCGAGCTGGAGACGCTCGTCTCCAACGCGCTCGACTATCTGAAGGTGGTTTCGCGCATGAAGAACGAAATGGTGATTCTCCCTCCTCCTTCTCACCCCCAGGATATGAACCTCGTGAAAATGGACGACCTTCTCCCCCCATCCCAGGTCATGGTCGTAACCGTCACAGGAAGCACTGTCGACGGCAAGCCGCTTTCTCCCGCCAAGTTGGACGAAGTGTTGTCGCTGTGTGCCGAGGCGTTACAACTCGATCAGGACCGCGGACTGCTGTTGAAGTTCATCGAATCGCGCATGGAGCGTTTGGCGCCAAACATCTCCGCGCTGGTGGGAACCCACATTGCCGCCAGAATCATCGGTCAGGTTGGCGGGCTGCGCGCACTGAGCATTATGCCCGCGTGTAACATCATGCTGGTGGGTCAGCAGAAGCAGGTGTTGGAGGGTTTTGGTCTGTCGAACACGCGTCACACGGGCATTCTGTATCAGAGTGACGTGGTGCAGGACTGCCCGAGCGAGTTGCGTATGAAGGCGTGTCGGTAGGAGTTTGAATTTGAATTTGAATTTGAATAGCGTGCTCGCCAACAAACTGGCTCTGGCGGCGCGCATCGACGCGTCGGGCGTGAAGTCCAATACGCAGGGTGCGTCGTATCGCCACGACATACAGGACAAGATCGCCAAGTGGCAGGAACCTTCTCAGGGCATGCGTCAGAAACCGTTGCCCGTGCCGGGCGATGCGCCGAAGAAGAAGCGTGGTGGCAGGAGGTAGGGGGTGGAGTGGCGTGTTGGAGTGATGGTTAGAATGAGGAAGTTGAAGGAGGAGCGCGCGATGAGCGATATGCGAAAGCTGATGAATCGACGTCAATTTGGTGTCGCGGCGCAGAACTACGCGGATGAAGCGATGGGACTGGAATATGGCTCTCTCGAATCGAGCACGGGCGACATTCGACGTGTGGTGGCGAAGAAGATGAAGATGCGTACGCTCTTGTTATTTCATTTCATGCGTAGCGCAGCGAGTGTTGAAGCGCTTAGGCCAAGCTTCCTCCAAGGGAGTCGTCTCTGGAATGGCGTCCAGTTTCAATTTGGCCGATGCGCAGGGCATCGAGCTCATCAACACGGCGAAGAAGACGGAGAACGTGGACTCCAAGTATTTCAGCACGGCGAGTGGCTTTTCTAGTGTGGCTCCAAAGTAGTCTTTGTTTGTTGATGTCGACGCAACCCTCACGGAAGCGCTCGAGTCCGGTATTCGCTTTCGGCGCTGATCACACACAGACAAAGGAAGAGCAAACACGATATGTGTCGAAGAAGGAGCGCCTCACTCTGGAGAAGGCACAGAAGGAAGAGTACAAGCCGGCCATTCAGATTCAACGTGGTTTGACTTGGTGTTATTGAGATGTAGTTCCCGGTGATGCTATCGAGGTGGACGAGACGCTCGTTCGCTATTCCAAACAGTATAAAATGCATAACATAATCGAATTCTAGATCCTTCCAGGTGGCAAGCAAGATCCCCTCCAGCGCGGAAGCGGTTCTGAAGGGACACACCAACGCAGTCAATAATCTCCGATGGCATCCTCTGTATGGCCATCTGTTGGCATCCTCCTCTCTGGATCACACGGCACGGATATGGTCTGTCTATCCGAACAAGGGCGAGGTGCTGCGCATTTCACACAACGAAGGAGTGAAGGATGTGCGATGGACGTGCGACGGCGCCTCTCTTCTCACGGGAGGACTCGACTTTTACGTGAACGTGACGGACGTCGAAAAGGGGGTGT
>ERZ1106948.897-NODE-897-length-10602-cov-18.269176_pt1 | contig 10602 bp, 9 predicted proteins | sample MGYA00403673_ERZ1106948 | MGnify/ENA primary metagenome ERZ1106948 (study PRJEB35170, sample SAMEA104062409) | human gut metagenome | biome: human gut; feature: human-associated habitat; material: faeces | place: Denmark | collected 2012-05-07 ...
TGGAGCACTGCTTGTCGTCCTTGTGAACTTGAAATAGATAGTACTGTTGACAGTGCGAGAACTCTCTGTTGTCAGTACAGTTGACGAGTAGTTTGTGTTTGTTGCTGTTGAAGAATTGAATGATATCTATGCATTAGAGAGAGAAGGAAATGAAACCCTGAGTGGATTGGCATGGTTGTGTGAGGAATATGGAATGAGGGAGTCCGTTGTGGAAGAGTGCCTTTTCGTTAGCGAGATAGCGGTATTGTGAGTTGTTGAGTTTGGAGAGGAAGAGCGAGTGTTGTTGATAGAAGTTATCGTAACATTGGACTTTATCTGCAGCCTATGATGAAATGGAATGAACACTATTACGAATGCACAGTCCTCGAGAGACTGATGCGATGAATTCTTCACTTCAACGGGGAGAAGAAACGTTTCAGCAACGGAAGTATTATTCAGACGAACCACAGTGAAACTAGACAGTCACACACACGAAAACGGTAATCACGTCTTCTCCTTATGGGAAAAAATGTCATGAAGAAGGAGATTGACGAATATGTAGCATACGCACAACAGTACTCCCCATACCCTCATCCAGCTTGTGCAATTGCGTCAGAAAGACGACTGTCAAAAGGAGGTACGATTTTTCAAAGGGGGAGGGGCGCTTTTCCCCAGTGTTTTGCCATCCACTCAAGAAGAACGAAATGAATGTATACACGTGTTCTACAACCATTGTGAATGGGTTTGGAGGCATTACAAGACAATCATGGGACAATCACTTGGAAACAGCAAATACTCGTTCTATCTCCTAGCAGAAGAGAGTAAATGAGTTAGTCATCACGGAAGCATGCTCTGAACAACACGCCCTCACAAAGTACTTGTTGTCTCTTTCCATTCAAATGGTACATTGAATACTAGCTGTTCATTCGATTTTCACAGTCACATAAAGCGATCATCCCAAATACCACAGCAATCAGCAATAGAAATGGATCTATATTATTATCTCGAATAACAGAATCCAAATTCTCACTCCATGACAAGAGGGACTCCATCACCAAAGAAGACGAATCGACTACCAATATGAGACAAAGAGAGTGAACCAAGCAAAGGAAAGCACGCAAATAGCAATAAGAAGCCGCCTCCATCTCAATTCCTTCCATATTGCGTCAATGTCCATTAGGAATTGTGCTTCTCAAAGTACGATTGAAAAACGAACCAAATAGAGAGTGGAAACAAGAATAGTGAGGTGGAAACGGAGTTCTTCAGTCGTTCCATAACAACCCAGATCTTCCGATTTTTCAACGTCTCTCTATCTTATTAATAACTCTTCTCAAATTTGATCTATTTGTTTCTATGATGCGTGATAACACCGATAGTGGTAGTGGTTACAGAGTATGTATGGTAATGACGGAGCGACTCGTAGACATCTTCCGTTTTCAAGTATGAGTAGCATATTGGCGTTGACATGACACACAACATCTATTAGTATGGTTATTTGGTGTCCTTCTGTGCTAAACTTGGGTTCGTCAATTCTGGCTCTCACTCCAAACTGTACTACTTACATTATTGGATGGCTCTTCCTATGTCAATTTAGTACCGTGCCATGGGTGCTGGGTGAGAAAGGAGTGAAGTTGCTCACAGTTGGTTTTATGTGACTGATTACCAATAGGTATGCAACAGCTCGAATGGGGCACGCTGGACGGTACCATATAATCCATGTAGGTGGTTGTTGATTCTCATCATGGTATTCTTCTTTGATTTAGTACTGTTTTACTTTCTGTCCTGATCATAGAACGTCCATTGTTGATACTATCAGATCGCTATTGTGTTGGATGATGAGATCGAAGATACTGTACCAACTCCTCTGCTATCAGCATTGTCTATGCCACCTCCATCTGGGCTATTGGTAAAGACGGCTATATCTTTCCTGTATGCAGTTGCAATCGACTCTTGTATGCTTCTGCTCTCTATTACCTTATGGAGTTAGTTATAATGTTGTCTAGACTACATTGGTGTAAGCAGTTCCTCGGAAATATGCTGGGGTGTTGTGAGTTATTCATCTACGTCTTGGTTGGATATTTCGTGTATCGTTGGATGTAAGACAATCTGAAAAGTTCTCCTGAAATGCCTGTGTTGTGCATTATGGACACTTTGCTAATGATCTGCAGTTGCTGTTAACTTCTGATTAATCACATCATATTGGATAAGAACACGGTCTTTCAATACGGGGGTCTTATTGTTGATACATGTACTGGCGTATGCTTGGATTTCTATGGCGTTTGTATCTATTGCGTATTACATATCAGTATACTACGTAGTTTGGACTGTATTGAGAAAGATCGATCTTTGGATGTGATGACATGGATGATGGTTTAGGACATGATGTGCTTCGTTTTACATGGATTAGTCGGGGTTTCATCAATCATTGCGTCTGTCATGTGCTAATGTAACAGATGCGTATGTGATAGTGTGATCATTGATTCTTATGTCATTCACAATTGGTTGTTTTCCCGGTTGTATTGGAGTATATGATGGTGGGCGCACCGGTCTTTGTGTAATGGGATGTCTTATGCCTTTAGTATGCGAGTGGATGTACTCTAGTGCGTTTTCATCTTTCTATAAGCATGCAACCCGTTTTTTATATGCTTACTTCGAGGACTATGGATGCTAAAACTCATTTCCTGGAGTCGATGCTGATGAATCATCGAGAGTGGTGCTGAGGCCGCTTCTTTATTGATTTTGCCTGTGCCTGTTCCTCCTCTATCAATCAGCGCTGGTACTATTCGTGTTCTCTGTAATGGTGTCATCAGTGTCCGATCAGTGGAATAGTAATCTTCATGTTGTCTACGTCTTATCGGCATCAGCATTGTGGAGAATACTCCAGGAGTAAACTATGGACATTGCGCATCTTTACAATTGGTGAAGACGACAGTCGTTCTATTTGTAGTGTATTCCTTATTGGATGACCCCAGTGTGTAAGAATCTGCCCTTATGGGTGTAGTATAGTATCCGTTGGGAGATGGAGCATATATGGCATACAGATTTGGAGAATTGATAAGCATTGGTGTTAGAGTTTAGGGGATCAAAAGGAATAGTGGTTTGAGCAGTGATCTACAGATAGTCTTCTTCTCTACCTTAATTTGTATTGTTTGTTTGCAATACATCATCAGAATGGAAGATAGGCGCTTTACTCTTGTGTTTGGTTATTCCCCCATTTGATCGGGAGAAGCACTATATGTGATCTTTTCACAACTGCTATGCCGTACGATAGCCCAAAGAGTCAGAATACGTCAATGGCGTGGACTACCTAAAGCCATTACAATAAGCAGTTCTGGGCGATTGTAAGCAGGAGTAATAGCGAATGCAGATACAGAAGGATGGATCCTATCATGTCCTTGGAATACTCATAAACGGCCTTCTCTTTGGTTCATACCATCATATTGGGTAATAAGAAAGCATTATTTGCAACTACTGAGAATGGAACCAACCCTAGTTAGTAGTGGGGTGTGGGGCTCTCTTTTGCATACTCTATGTGTTGCTTCTCTGTTTCTATGTGCTCCATCTGCTGCTCTTTCGGCAGCACGCAGATACAGAATTAGTTTATCTCTTCTACTGCTAAAGACTTCTCATAGATATACCGGTCAGTTCCATCCATAGACCATGGACAGTAACGGGGATTCGGACGACTATGATGATCTGTGGTACATGAAGTGCTACTATGCCTTATTGTCGTTAAGGAGAGACAGTACACTGCTTTCCGTTGTTGTTTATCGTTTAGCGCACAAAAGAACGCCAATCAAAGAGATTCATGAGCTTGCCCGATCTTTTGAGTTATTGCTGTTTTGCTGATTAATCTGTATAGTGATGAGACCTTATCGCACATAAGGAAGATGAATGAGGGTAATTGCTCTTTGTGTCGGTGAGGAATAGCGAGACTCAAAAGGAGACATATGATTCTTGAAATGGAAAGGGATCCTCTTCATGCCCTACCCGATATCAAGTAGGCAGTGTTTGTTGCGTGTTATTCAGTCCTATATTGAATCTACCACAGAGTACGGAACCACTGTTCTCGAGACCCGTGGTAATTAAGTAGTTTCCTGTGTGATGACTAACAATCAGACATAAGCCTCTATTTGAGGATGTAAGACAGTTTGATGACCGTTCTAAAGTCAATACAACTTCAACAGATGACAACGAAGATATTGGTGCTAGCATTGAAGAAGATGATACAGATGCGCTTCCTTCTTCTACGCAGTCGAATAACGCTGCTAGCAGTGTAACCAAAGATAAAGACAAGCAAGCGTTTTTGAAGAGAGTTCAGGAATTCTATCTCCCGGTGAATGTCGACGAGGGTGTATGTATAAGCGATGATTGTACTCATAGAAGTGATGTTTGCTCTTTTCTGTATTCATGTTCAGGTCTGTGAGCTCTCGTCTGATGATGCCTTTTCCTTCATTCTCTACTATGGACTGAAATGGGACGTAGATAGTACGCATAGTTCTTGTGTCTTAAGCATAGAAAAGAACCTACCTGATGACATACGAAAGGAAGTACTGCTGGGAACAGAGAATGGAGCGTATGGTTCGTTCATGAACGCGGTGGCTGACCATTACACTGAGAAGTATCACCAAAAGAAGGAAAGGAGATGGAAGTCGAAGATCAACAAGGTCATTTCGCGTTCTGGCAGTCCACGTGGTTGCATGCGAGGTGTCAGATGTCCGGTTTGCCGGGTTTACCAGTTTCACAACTGTGTGATATGTCCAACATGTGCAACAATGGGACGGAAGACTTGGATTGTGCTCAGTTGTCCGGATGAGACGTGCATAGCAAGCAAGAAGAAGCGTCATGAAGCGGAACAGATGTCAGTGGAAGAGTTGTCGAAGTACACGTGTAACGGGAAGGACCGTATCTGCGTTGACGAGATTTACACCGTTTTCCCCTTGACTTTTTGTGTTCCCTGTACAAGTTTGGAGCTCTGGACATTATCAAGAATTCGACGCGGACGGAGGAATACTTGCTTACAAAGTACGCTATCGACAACAAGAAGACCTACTACGGTACATCGTTGAGTATTGCTGTTGTCAACAAAGTACTGAACGAGGCCGCTTTGTCAAGTCTTCAGCTGCAAGCGTCCGACAATGTGAAGGGCCCAGACGAGCTACGCAACGTACTTGATGACGGCATATCGCAGTTCTGCCAGCCCGATTCCATTGAAAGACAACTCTTTGGGATAGGCATGCGTTAGATACGGCTGATTACGCTTAGATGGATGTCTCGTCATTCCACCGAGTATCAAGTCAAGCGAAAAGAGACAACAGAATGAGGCAGCAGTCCAAAGAAGCAATCAAGAAAAGAGACGAAAGGAGGTAAGCGAGGCAAAAGTGCTCTTCTTACAACACTTTTCTCCACTGAGCAAGAGTACTGCAGCAGCAAGGGATGGAATGAAAGACATCGCTGAGTCCACGAAAGAAGCATCTGCAGGGTAGTGTCATGGGACGCTCTTCACTTTAAGAAACACGGAACCTGGCCAATCAGTCACTGGTGAGAATGCGGCAGGTACGGCAGAGGGATCGTCTTCCGTACAGCTTCATATGGAAAACGGTGTTTCGCCTTTGGCTGCAGAGAAAGAGAAGGAGAAGAAGAAGAGAAGTGCACCCAAAACTGTCCACTTCCCAACATCTACGTATACACTACTCGCCTATGTTACGCTCTAGTCACTCGGGAAGGCAGGTGATTGTAACCAAGAAAATGATGCAGTTGACGAAGGCTCCGGAGAAGCTGTCAAAGAAGGTGCAACCCAAAAGGAGAGCAGTGAAAGAGAAGAGAGTACGAGGAGTCAAGAGCGTGAAGGGATACAGTAAAGGGATCAAGGGAGACAGTGAAGGGATCAAGGGATACAGTGAAGGAATGATGGAAGACAGTGAAGGGATCAAGGGATACAGTGAAGGAATGATGGAAGACAGTGAAGAGATCATGGAAGACAGTGAAGAGATCATGGAAGACAGTGAAGAGATCATGGAAGACAGCGGAGTGGTCAAGAAAGAGAGAGCTACCATGCCTGAAAAGGATAAGGCTTTCACAACTGATAGCATATTTGGATTGAATCTCACCAAGAGGGACGTTGATCTATTTCGAGATCCCAAGAAGAGGAAGTATGTCTGGAAGAGTGATGATGGCTCCAAAAGCCACGAGAATGAAAGGATGAGAAAGATAAAGGAAACCTTATTTATTGGACCCAATGGTTGTATCGTTAGTCTATCGTTATCAATAGTCAGCAAAACTGCTATCCGGGCTTTCTTACGGATCATAATTCGTTGCACCAGAACAAGAAAGATACTGAAGGAGAAACACGGAGAAGAGACGGTTCTTCATGACAGTCTGCTATGCTTTGCTAAAATGTACAAGAAAGACGCAACAAGGCACCCCACGGTAATGAAAGAGTTGCATGACCTGAGTACGTATATCATAATTGACTTAGTTGCAGTCGATCAAACGGAGGCCAGACTACTGAAGGAGAACATGACCAAGATCAGCAAGAGTAGTGTTTACAAGAGTGAGGCTCACTTCCGTTTGTCTCCTCCGGAGAAGGGTGACTGTATTGACCACAAGGCGTACTTCATTCTCCACGAAGATGGTATACAGTGCTATGGCAAGTCTGGTATTGGGAACGAGTTTCTGTGTATTTCGTTGGAGTTGGTGAATTGCAATCAATTGGAACGTACTGCGAGGGGACTGACAGTGTATTCGTGCATTATCCAGAAGAGGACGGATGATGACTCAATGGAAAGGATGCTTGGTTTCATGAAGGAGTACATTCACACCGCGAATGTCACGGGAAAGGAAGGCGTGTACTTCCACTATGGAGGGAAATGGCACCACTGGCGGTGGTCCATAGTCAGCATCTGTGCGGATTCTGTAGCCGAGGAGCAGATCATTGGTAAGCCCAACAAGAAGAACTCCAAGTTCCCATGTATTGAGAGGGACTGTTGTCGCATGAAGCTCAACATTGCTGAGTTCAACTACATGAACTTTGACGCAGCTCCAGTGATTGTGAATGTACCCGATCTGTCAATTCGTGGTCAGGCTTTGAACTGCTTTGGTCCACGTTCCGGCTACAGACTAGCAAGTGTGGTTGCTCACTACAAGGATCCGAGAAAGGAGTTGAAACATCTTGGTATTAAACACTTGGAAGATGAAACAGTGAGGGAAATGGATTCTGTGAGTTCGTTCCTTCAGCTCTTCAAGTCATCCTACATCCAGTGGATGCCTGTTCTCAACAACCAAGAAGATTTGGAAGAGTGGAGACGTAATAAGCTGACTGAAATGTTCCAAAGCGAAGGGAAGAGGGACAAGGATGATGGGATTGGAGATGAACTCAACGCGTACCTAAGAACGGTCGAGAGGAGTTGTGACAGTGGCTGCGATATTCATCCGGAGGAGGAGTTGTATCTACCAAAGTCAATGCGGTTTGTCCAAGACCAGATGCATTTCGTATGCAACGTGGCGCATGCTCTTTTCAACTTTCTGCGCGGGGAAGGAAAGAGTAACAAACCGTGGGTTGTGTTCTTCAACCAGCTCATCAAGGAGCGCTTCTTTGATGAGGACGCGACTCGGAGTGTGGAATTGTTCGGTGTTGACGACTGGGTTATGGAGAAGGCAAGAAAGAGAATGGAAGCCCTGAAGTGTAGCAACGAGTACAAGTGGCTGAACAAGATTCTGGAGAAGAACAAGTTTGAGGGTGACAAGATGCACAATCAGTCCCTGTTTGTGTTTTGTTTTTTCCCGTTCGCATTCCAAGATTCGATGCGCATCTTGTCGGTCTTCTGTGTCAAGAACATACTGGACTGTTTGTCGGTTATGTTTGTCTTTGACGAAGACTACCAGCAGTTGATGAAGGTGCAGTCGTGGCTTGATTTCTTTTCGGGTATTCTTCAGGGAGAGACAAACCCTAAGGCTGTTTCCCCCTCAATGCATGGGACTGATCACACAGGGATGAGCGTGATCTGTCATGGTCCGGTTGCAGCAAATAACAGCTACAACCAAGAAGATCATTATGGTGAGGTGAAAGACAACGTAGTCATTAGCCCGAAGGTTAACAAGACTGTCCAGCTGCGCATCATTGCAAGCTCCGCCTGCTATCTGAAGGGCCACGTGGACAGGTGCTGCATACGGGTAATTACTGCAACAGTGATGGAAGAGAGTCTGGGGTCTTGGGTCTGGGAGCACGTGGATATGCAGCTGTACATCTACGTTTCAAAGTGGAACGTCAATGATGACTACATCTTCTATCATTGCGACGCAGTCCCCGCTCTAACGATGATCGATCAGTTGGTTGCATTGGTGCAGGAGAAGACAGTGGAAGAAACAAAGAAGATCCTGTTCCAAAGCACGCAAACCATGAAGAAGGGTAATCATATTCGTCTTCTCTTCTCTAATCATTCAAATGGCCTAAGTGAGTTCGTTTCCTTCTCCTCTATCATTTGTAGGCAGGAATCTTCCCAAAGTGGCGCCTCTGCTTCCTTGCAGCTATTCAGGAAGATATCAATTGACGGTCAGTCAATCAAGTGTTACACCAAGAGGAGCATACTAGTCACCGACACGTTGCCTGTCTCCAAGTCCGTGGCCTTTTTGCGGTTGTTCAACGGGAAGGTGGCTGCGTTCCTGGTCGTGGGTTTTTCGAAGGAGAAGTTGCTGGATTATGAGTATTACCAAGCGCTGTGCATTCATATTCCTACATGTTCGGGTTCTTCCTTCATGGAAACCCAGCATTACGGGATTGTCAGCAGTACGACATTGACTTCGCTACTGGAACATCCCACGGTTTTTCCCATCTCAGTAAACCGTCTGGTGTTCAACAGTGCCATTCTTCTCAGATTTGATGCTGCTGCGACGTACTTTGGAATAGCATTCGTCAAGCTTTGTATTCGTCAATGCATGCCTATTCCAAGAGATCTCCTAATGGAGTACCTTGAGGGTGATGCATGCAGCCGTGATTACCAGACGCGTTCAAAGAACAAACAGACCAAGAAACATGTTTAGTAGAGTTCTTGCGACTCCGAGAGTGCTTCTTCCCGGCTCGGGCAATTGCTGCTATTACCGCTTTGTCGCTTATTTTGTTCGTATTACCCCCTTTCCTGTTCGGTACTTGCTCCGAGTCGTTCACCGAAACCAGACTGTCTTCTAACGAAGCTACACTACTGACGTCCACCTCTGCCATCTTCGCATGATACTTGTGAGGAGTAGGCGGAGGATACGACACGACAGATGCGTTGATGCTTGTTTGACAACGACTACGGTTCTACGCCTAGTGCCACACCCCAACTACAATACACTAATGACAGACAGTCTCTCTTTACAGAGACTTAGGACCTCCTGCTTCAGTTTCTCGTCCTTGTACAGCGCAGACTCCACTGGTATAGCGCTGCACAACTCCGAATACAGCTCCGTTCTCTTTTCGGTGACTGATAATGCAGTACCATTAAGGTAGTGATCAACAGTGCGCAGGTAAAGATCCGCCACATTTTCCTTCATATGAAACTTGTTGTAGTAGCTCAATGAGAGCAACTGCCCAAAGATATACTACATGTGAGGACATCATTGTCAATGATACCTTCGGCTTATCAGCATCGGATACAACGAAGTCATCGTCATACTTCAGACTCTTCCTTATGAACAAGTGGACTATACAACAAAGCACTGGACGATCATTACGCAGGTACGACAGCGAGGAAGTATTACCGGCCACTTCAGTGTACTCCCTGAGGAAATCAATATCCTTCAACCGAGAAGCTTCGAGCATGAACCGGCAATTCTCCTTCCAGTACACAAGAGCAGGAATTGTCTCACAAAGACGTTCTGATCATGAACCCGTATGTAATAGTACTCTTTACTTCATTGTCGCATTCAACATCCCTGTTCTGACAGCCTTTAACAAATCGCAATAACTGATAACCCGCATCGGCAACTGCCTCTTCAGCACTATCAAGGTAGCTTATAACCTGTTCCATGGATGGCATCTCATCAGGATGCTATTCCATTACGCAGACACAAAGCAAGTATACCTCAGAAACACTATTGGACTGCATTATTCCCCAAACAAGTCAAGTGTGGTGAACTATAGAATAACCGCGGTTATAACACCCTTCTTCTTCTTTCCATAATAATCCCTGGAACAAGGTCGATGTTCCTCCTTTAGCAAGGAATATGACTAATATAGATACTACCTAACTCCCTAAGAAGACTTCATTCATGTAGGGTCTCAACCGTACCCTCGCGATTCATAGTACTTACTGTCCAACCATTCATAGGAAAGAGGATAATGATTCTGACAGTGAGTGGATCCTTGGTGTATTGTGGCTGGATTGTGTATCTGTAGTATCGTTCCTTAGGATCTTTTCTCATAGGTCATGATGAACCAATACCCTTTTTCCGTCTCTAGTCGAGGTCTTAGGGTTCTACAGCCCTTCATCATCACTTACTCTATCATGCCTCAATTTGAATCTGTGACGTGTCGAATATGGACGGGAATGGATCCTATTCGTGTGTGACGATGTGCCTCTCCTCAGATTAGACCGTCGATAAGTGTTGCCGTATAGCATTAGCTATCGGCACTGAATGCACTAA
>ERZ1106948.902-NODE-902-length-10524-cov-35.432993_pt1 | contig 10524 bp, 14 predicted proteins | sample MGYA00403673_ERZ1106948 | MGnify/ENA primary metagenome ERZ1106948 (study PRJEB35170, sample SAMEA104062409) | human gut metagenome | biome: human gut; feature: human-associated habitat; material: faeces | place: Denmark | collected 2012-05-07 ...
CGCCTGTCACGCGGACGACCGGGGTTCGATTCCCCGCTTCGGAGATTTCTTTTTCCCTGTCCCACTTCCTGTCTTCCCCGTTTCCTTCTCTTTTTGTATAACACAAGGAGTATATGAAGATGGAAGGAAATGACGTGGAGAGAGCGTCATGAACAAAGAGAACCGCTAAACACATAAATGAAACACTAGTTGTTGCTGGGTATCGCGGCGAGCACCTGGTTGAGCTGCTCGACGACCACATCGTCCAACTACACGTAATGCGAGGAGCGACGACTCTCTACAATCTTATTCTCGTCGAACGTGTCATTCTCGTTCCCGCTGTTGGCCGTAACGAAGGAGGAGAGCATCTGCGCCGCCTTCTCGTTAGAAATGGCCTTTTCCTTTCCAATCTCTATGATATCGACGAACTGGGACATTCCAATGCAAACCGTAGGGTGCGACTCTTGTTCTTTGGTCTGTGGTTTGCGACGGGAGTTTCATCGGCAATGCTCCTCTCCAAGGACGCGTTCGGACAAACAGCCAAGGAAAGATAAAGTCACATAAAGCACTAGTACGGATTCGAGTTGTTGCACAGCGTCATGACGTCGGTCCGATTCAACGACTCGCGGTATAGATGGCTAAGGTACAGCGTCTTCATTCTCCAGTTGGAATTCTGTCTGTTCTTAATGTGGCTCTTCTGGTATTCCGATCTACGGGTGACTCTCCCTCCCAACGCGGACTTCGCATGGGGAACATCGAAGAGGTAGCAGCGACCAGCCAAAATGAACTGGTATCCTACGCTCACAGGAATCGCCAGAACCGTACCATGAAAACGAAGATTCTCCACGTACGTAATCTTGTTATGCCCGTAGTTCACCAGCAACTCGTTGAACAGGACAACGTCGTCATTCCTCCGAACCACTAGGTATCTACGACTCACTCTCTCTATTCTTTGCTACGGCTCTTGGTATCGATTCGGCCAACACCGGAAAGAGTAGAACGGCCTTCCATTGCCTGTCCTCAGCTCACGAAGAATCTTGCGATCTGTGTTGTACAACTACGTATTACACAATTCTCATGAATCTACATGCGTAAACAGTCCATTCTTCATGGCGGAGCAGCGTCTCTTCGACATACACTTGTCCAAATCAGCGGCAGAAAACGGGGCTTGTTTTGCCATTCTACGCCTCACTCGCCCCAACAATCCCCACTCCTTCAGCTGCTCCTCGAGCGGGAGGTCCGGCAGTGTCCACGAAGCACTGAATATGGCGGGAAGCACCAGCGCGTTCTTCTCGTCGGCGAGCAGCGTGTCCTTCAGCTGGGACAGAACGGCGTACGTGTTCTGCGACACGAGCATGTCGGTATCGACGAGGAGGAAGTGGGTGGTGCGGCAGTGGCGGATGCCGATGTTGCGCAGGATGTTGATGGGGTAGTTGGAGTAGAAGAAGGAGTTGTTCGATGACACGTACACCAGGAGCGTGATGCGCGATTGACAGAGGACGGCATACTCCTCGCTGAGAAGACGCTCTCGGAGGGACTGCTCCTCGTCCTCTTTGATGTGGAGAACGAATATGATAGGACTAGAAGTGACACGACGATTGGATGCCCACCCCGTCCATCGAGACGCGATAATGGGAAACAGAATGAGACGGTTCATCGCTCCGGCCGTAATCAGCGAAATGTCAATGGCTGTAGCATTCACAGGATACACTAGAAATCGATGGAAACCATGAGTCGTACCGTCATCAACAGTGAAGGCCTTCCCCTTCTGACAACCAGAATAGTCGTATCCCGTCGAACCCCTGTATCGACTGTAGAGGGCGGGATTCATAAAGGGCTTGTCGATGGAAAACACGCCGTACTGCATACGCGTGACCGCAGACCCTGGAGAACGACTCGGCGAAGCGACGATCCTCTTTGGTCGAACCGTTGTATCCGCAGCACTGCTGTCATTGAGTACTACGACATAGGAATAGTTGGTATCGCTCAGCGTCTGCCTTGAAAGAGAGCGGTACTCCTAGTCCTAACACACGACAATTTCGAATCACGACAATGAACCTTCCATAGCAGAGACAGAGAAACAGGGAGACTCCTCTACAGTGACAACCCATTACGAACCCTACAGAACAGAGCACATGGATAGCACGGAAAAGGACTTCTTGGTCGTCTCCATGATTCCCTTGATCGAAAGATGTCTAATCCGACGCTGTCCGCTTTTCGGACCGATTTCGGTTGTCCTTCGACTCAACAAAGAAGAGCTCATCTTCGCGAGTCCTTTGATTTCCGCTATTTGCTGCTCAAAGCCGAGTAGAGGAATCGTGCTTCCTTCCTGATGACATAGATCTTCGCCTGTCCTATGAGTGAGAATCAACCAAGAGGCAATGGCTTCTTTCACAACATATCGTCATCGTAGTTTCCGCGTCTTCTTCGTAATGACTAGGATCTCCAAGTTTTGGTCCTCCATGGGAGATGTATCGAAACTGCTGGTGTACAGCATCGGAGGATTCCAGATCGTATGTATTCTTCCCCGTTTCTTTCATAGTTCTCATTGTGCGTTCCTCGCGTGTACTACTGTCTCGCTACCATCCCCTATTTTATCGTGACCAAGTACCACGAATGTGCCATTGCATCCTTTCGTTCATTCTAGTCTTCCGCATCTTCACGGGGCTGTTCGTGGATTCCTTTTCGTTCTCCGTCTTGTTTTCCATCCCCATGTTCGCATTCGCGTCTACGAGAATGGAGGCGAGAGATGGTATCCTGTGTCCTCATCGACTCATCCCTAGGTCCCGTCTTGCTCGTATACCGCGTCATGCTCGTTTCCATCCTGTCCAACCTCCTTTATACTCTCCTCTGCTGGCCGTTTCTTCTTCACAATCCCTCGTTGGGCTATGCGTTCAAGGTATCGGGTTTTGAGATGATCTGGCCTGCCTTCGTTTTCTTCGAAGCGTTGAATGACTCGACGTACTCTCTCACACCTCTGGTGATGCATAGGCTGCGCCAACGGGTCATGTCGAATCGGTTCATGATGATCTTGATGATGTTTATGTTGCTGACGTTGTTCCTTTCTCTCTCTTCTCTGGTTACGGTCATCATCGTTGCATTCTGTACATCCCCATTCTGTCGTGTTATGTAGTCCATTTCGTGCCAGCCGCGTACTCGCCACCAAAGCGTGTCATTCAGTTCGTTATCCCGTATCCGCTATTGCGATGGTTGTGCGCGAAGGAGAGTGAGCAGAAGATGGAGGCGATGACAAGGGGGACAGCCGTTCTTGAGCGACAGTCATCTCGTATTGCAACCGTGAACGACATTTCTGGAGCGAGTGAAGAAGCACCGCAAGTGAGTCCGAAACAGAATTCCCGCTTCAAGGGGACAGGACGTAGGATGAACGAGTGTGAAGTGAGGAATAGACGTGCTGGGATCCGCTATGTAACATATGTTCCATTCCGCTGTTTGTTCAGATCACGCCACACTTCTTTGACCCAATGGCCGAAAGCTACTCTGTTATATCGGAAGTGTTCATCGGCGATCCCGTGAACTTCCGAGAGGACATCTTTGGCTACTGGTTGAGGGGATACTCGGTTGATGTGGCTATCGCGAAGATGAAGGAGGAGCTGACGAATGCAAACGACGCGGGAGAGAACACCGACGTGTTTATCAGTGAAGATGTTCTTGACTCTGCAGGGAGTTGCTTTCCGCACTAACATGTAGTACCGTATCTTTGACTTCTTCAAGGAATCGCTATTCGTGAATTCGTGGAGTATTGTCGATTTCAACACAACGCAGAAGGAGTACATGTGCGAAGTGGTTTCGTTCGCCTGTGTTCATCCCGTAGGCCTATTTCGCCATCGACGATAAGCTGTTCTTCGACATTCTGAGTGTCGGTCTCGGAGAGCGGAAGCGGTCCATCATTCCGAACCAGCGTCTGATGACAAGGAGACTGCACGACGTGTTTGAGGGAGTGAAGGTGATGCTCCAGTACATCCAGTCTCTGGACGGCCAGTGTTCGCTGGTGAGCGCACTCAACGACCGTTTCCACATCCGCAACGAAACGGCCACCGTGTACCTGTGTCTTCTCTTCCTCCTTCTGGACAACCAGGAGGGCGAGACGTGGAAGAGCAAACTGCGCATGGAGAAGACGATCATTTGTGTGAGTGATGCATGCGTCCAACGACCCGTAGCGCATCGTGTGGTACATCCTGACGCACTGGACGGAGGGCGTGGACGCGATCAGCGATGGAGGCTTTGCAAAGGGAGCGCCTTACCCCACGTCGATTCAGCTCTCTCCGGTGTTCCTGGCCAAGTGCAAGAGTGTGAGCAATCAGATCTTGGAGAAGGCAAACGAGAAGAAGGTGGGAATGGGCTGAATGGATTATGCGCAGAACTGGCAGATCAAAACGAGCGACGCCATCTCGATGGAGAACATCATAAAGCGAATCGCGATGAGCATGAACACATTTAGCGAAAGGGTAACCGATTCGGTTCAGCGTGAGTCGTAGAGGTCGCGGACGAGGTTATTCTGCGAAGTGATCTCTGCCAAGATTGGCGATGTGTTTGACAAGCACAAGTACGGCGTCAAGGAAATGACGGAGTGCTTCAGTCAGTGCAAGACGATGATTTTGATGATTGTGGTCGGATTTGGGTGGGGTGTTGAAGTGTAGCCGGAAGAGGCGGACTTCGTCGAATCCTACATGGAGTTATGTCGGTTGCTGATGCAGTCGCTGTACGAGGCGAACAATCAGTTCTTTGGAGTCGTCCAGAAGTACTTTTCTCCTGTTTGTATCGAACAAAGAGACCAAGGTTGTTGCACTCTCTCAATGCCAATGACACAACCCTCCTCAATTCCGTATTCGGAGAGTGACTTGAATCCGTCTGTCAAATACTCCTAACCATCATACTCCATCACGGAAATCACTTTCTCCGAATTTGAATAGGTGTAGAGGCGAATGAACAGAGGCCTCAATCCATACTCTCTCGCCAGCAAGGGAATCAACTTCTTCACCGTCATCCCGGAGGGAAGCTTTTTGATCGCATTTCCTAGGATAAACGCCTCCGAGGAAGCTCACTCTTTGTCTCTTCTTCGATGAATACGGATATTAGCGAATTCTTTATCGTCGTGACGTTTTCGTTTTTCGAAATGCCGCGAATGCGAGGCACTCCGTGCATGAGCAGTAATCGCTACTCATGAGAAGAACACAGCAATAGTTACGCTCAATGTATCATACCCTGCTAAATATTCTTGTTGCTTCATTTCAGAAAGCGAAGTCCATGCTGCCGCCGTAATCTTCTTCTCCCCCATAAACTGCTGCAATTCACTCCCCCCTCTTTTGATTACCTCAAATAGTTTTGAAAGGACGGATAACTCCGCATCCTTCCGCTCCTCCTCGGTGATGACGGCATAGTTGAGCTTCTTCAGCAGCGGGTACTCCGCAATCAGCGTCTAGACGTGAGTCTTTCACATCGCATCAACCTCTCTGGACTGTCCGTCACTGTCGTACCACGGATTACCGCGCATCTCCAACTCTTCCAGCGAGGGGAAGTGAGACAGAATCTCCTTCATCTCCGCAAACGAACCGATGCAAATGTGACTGATATCCAGAGAATGGATGTGGGGAAACGAGAATGACAGCGATGACTTGAAGGGGTTGTCGCCCACGTACAGGGAGCGTAGGGAAGACAGAGAAGACAGATTGCGCAGCACAGACCACTGCGAAATGGAGTTGGAAGACAGATCGAGCGTTTGGAGCAAAGAGGCGGAGTTCGGACTCTGCATCGCCTCGTCCTTCATTCCGTTGTTGGACATGTACAGATTTCGCAAACAGGGGAGAGAGGCGATTAATGGAATCACACTGTTGAAATGAAGTGTGGTTGACGACAGCGCCAGCGTCACCAACGTACTGCGGATCGGGAAGGTAGACAGAGAAGAATGGATAGGGTTGTTGTTGAGAATGAGGTATTGCAAGGACGGGAATGCCTGCAGAATCGAATACACATCATCCGTCGACTGGATGCAGTTATGATTCAAGTCCAGCGTCTCAACTGTCTGAAACGAGGCATTCACCTCCCCAACTCCAACGATGTTCTGGTAGGACAGCTCGGCAGTGATGATGGAGCTGTGAAGCTGGTAGTCCGCCACTTCATCCATTCCCACCAACTCAATCATCTTCGCCTTCGGGTCATCGTCCTTCATCGCAATTCGCTCCGTCGCACAGTACGAGCTCTTACTATCGCTCTTGTATCTATCCGTCAACGCATTCGCTTTCTCCCACTTGGTTTGGATCGCCTGCGCAATTGTTTTGCACCTCTGCACCTTGGACGGCTGTACGAAGGAGCCGCAGTTGGGCTTGCACTGAAAATAAACGTGTACACCGTTTTCGTCCGTCAGTGATCCGTCGTTCTTCCCACGCTTGTCCGAGTTCCACACAATTCCTAGCCATGGAATGGAGGGTTTGGATAGACAGATGGGACCCATGTAGGCTACCGTGCCTAAAGTTCACTCTTTTTGCCGAATGCTACCGATATTCCCGCTCTCGTCCACCACGACGTCTCCAATGTGAAAGTCATTCATTCAACAGAAATGGGAGTGGAGGAGGGGCACTCAAGCGAGACACGTATTTGAAATCAGTGACACACAACAGAAGTGTGTAGCACAGAGAAACATCAAACACACACGAGTCTGAAATACTACCGAACAAACATACGTATCACAGAAAGTCACCCACACGCTCATCCCTTAGAAACAGTTAATGTGTCTCAGAGTAGGGATGTTCTCCTTTGCCACCTTCTCAAGCTCCTTGCAGTAAGGCTTTAACCCGCACTCTACCCATCAATCTCCTCACCCACGCGCACGTCCCAAGTACAGCATGCGCATATTCTCGAAACGGTGCTCCTTAATGGCATTCGTCAAGACCGACACGAACGTGCCCGCGTCCTTCCCGATGGAAGGATTGTCTATCCCTCACACTCCGCCACCTCGCTTACTGAACAGGGACAGGATACGCAGCGATTTCGTGAACGGCGCGTTGACCACGGCTTTCACCACGTCCGCGCTCAGCTCGTTGTCTACGCGTCATTTCAGACCCAAAGAATCACTGTCCAAATACAGCTTCTGCAGATTCGGCATCGCATTCTTGCCCACGACGAACTCCGTCAAATGATTGTCTGCTCACTCACGCCTCCACTCCCACACCCTACACCCAAGCTTTAGCGCGTCCAGGAGGGGCAGGCCGTCATCATCAATCGTGATCGTGCTCAACCCGTTCGCTACACGTCAGCACTCCGCCCTCCCCCTACTGTCCAGGAACAGCTTCTGCAGCGTCGGCACGTTCTCCTTCGTGAAGCGGATCGACTTCAGTCCGTTGGCTACACCTCACTCTCCACGCCCTCGCTCACAGCTCATGTCCAACGACTCCAGCACGGGGAAGTGCGCGGGGGTCAGCGTCGCGAGGAAGCTGTCCATGTCGCCCTTGTACAAATCGTTGCCTAGCCATAATAGCCCCGATAATCGGAATACCGAAAATCTCCATGTTTTTCATGTTGGGGTACACGCCCTCGGAGAACATGCGGGTCACGTACTCAACCCAGAGCAAGCCGCGGCTCGTTCCGTGGCACAAAAAGTCGGAGGCGTAGAGACAGGGCTGGTACTGGATCAGGAGTTCAAACTCCTCGTTCTTGATGGGTTCGGCTAAAAGTGAGGGTGGCGATGCGCATGTACAGTAGAACTCGCACTTCGGCGGGTAGCGCGTCTCGAAGTTGTAGCGGAAGGGCGTGTCTTCGTTGTGGTTGTGCTTGAGCACGTCTATGCGTCAACGCGCACATCAATCATCACTGAGCGTGCCGACGTAGAACGACCGCACATCCACGCTGGGGATGGTCTCGATCACACGCATGAGTCGCTGCAGCGCGACCGTGTCGAAGTTGTAGTTGTTGTCTACGCGTGACGTCGAACGCGTGGGCCCACCATCAATGTTGAGCACGCGAAGCGAAGGGAACAAGCCGTTCGAGATGCGCTGGGCCAACTCGATCAACCCAGTCACCGCAAATCCGTTGCCCTCCACGGACAGCTCCTCCAGAGGGCACTTGGAAAAGAGATCGGTGAGACGAGAGATGATGGACTCCCTGTTCAGCTTGCAAGGACGCTTCCTTTCCTGGCGCTGCATGCTGGGGCACTCCTTGTCCCGGATGCCCTTGAAAACGAGAGAGGTGATGCTGCACTCTCCGTTCTTCATAATATCGGAAAGAGCGCCGATCAAGTCATCTCCAAACTTGTTGGTCAGACCTAGACGTAACGGCGCGCAACGAGAGAAAACCGATAAACGTCACGTTCTTTGCGGCGGGGATGACCGATTTGTATAGGGAGAGGAAGGACTTGAAAGGAACCGATCGCGAATCCCCTAGAGGTCACGAATTGGCGACACACGAACAAGTGATAATATCCTTGTCCATGACGACTTGGGAATCGATTGTCTGGTCAAAGGAATCAGTTTGAGAAGAAGACTCTCTTTCAGAAGAAGCATCGGCCGCGTAGCACCAACAGAGGATGGACAGAAGAAGAATAGCGAAGAAGGTCTTCATTCCCTAAATGAAAATAATAGCTCTTCTCGTTGATATGGAAATGTGCTTCGATGCTTCCATTCCTCTTCGATTCGGACAGCGCACAAATCGCCCCGATTTCGGTTCGTTCGCCGACGCGCATTTGATCCTATCTCTCGTGTTCTTTCTATGAATCCCGCATCTACGCCCGTGGCTGTGAAAAGCGCTCTTCTCGTTCTCTTCCTCATGATTAGTACACAGAATCCCGAGTCTGTCCTTTCGCGTCAACACGAGGAGTGCGGAGAAGGACAATCCCTTTTCTCCGATAGGCGATTGCTTCAGCATTGCCGATGACAGAGAGTACGCTCCTTCTTCGGCTCTCACGTAGAACTCCGTCATTTATCGGCGAGACCGTTCTCTTCTCCGTCGTCATCCAGAACACCGGCGCGACTCGGATTCGGGTTCAGGGAATCGAGGTAGTTCCTGTGTTTTTGATGAGAGCATAGACTGCACTCATCTCCGAGAAGAACAAGAGCTCTCTTGAAGAAGTGAGTTCCAAGGAAGCGGAAAAGAAAGGTCTCGCTCTGAAACAAATTGATATCAGTCCCAACACATGCTATTCGTCTCGCTACTCCAAGCTGATCTACGATGTGGGTCCCCAAACGTGGCGCTTCGTCTCCAAACTCATTTGTAGAGTGAAGGTCCGCGTATTCTACAACAACTCGCTGATGGAGTTCGTCGCCTCCGCTGATTACGCGTTCTCCTCCGTGAAGCCCTTCGACCTCGTGTTTTCCCGGACGCTGCTCTCCGACGCATCCTATCTCGTGAACTCGACCATCACGAATCGACTCTCCACCTGCCTCACATTGACGAGCGTCCGCCTCCAGACCCCTTCCGACGCGTTTCAAGAGACCTTCAATTCGCTCACGAAGTGCGTGTCAGCAACTGCCATAACGCGTAGACCGCAGTCGCTTCAGCCGGGGTGTCAATTCAGCCACATCTCCATCGTGGAGGGACCGCTGGCGAAGGACACTCCCCTGGGCTCGCTAGCCATCCACTTCACCGCGCAGGGACACAGCACGGTTGGCTTGAACTCCACGACCATCGTGGTGGCGGTGATCACAAGCGAAGTTGTTAATGAATAGGACGTTTCGAGCGCTCCGGTGCATGGTTACTACGACAGCGACGGGGAGTTCACGAAGCTGACTAGCAAGACCGTTACGGCAGTGTTGACCAACACGTCGAACACAGTACTGGAAAGGGGCGGCAATCACCGGTAGGTGCAAGTGCTGAACGTGGAGTGGTCTCAGACGAAGGGAGTGATTCAAGTGATCGGAGAGTGCTGCTTTGTGGACACAGACTACCGTTCTAATGCGTAGAGGAAGATCATCCAGCCGGGGAAGACGGTGCGGATTCCAGTCGAGTCGGAATCGATGACGGGTGTGACAGAGTAGAGTGTTTCCGCTGGCATCGGGAGACTTTGATATCGCTCCTCCGCTGTTCAAAGGGAAGAAGGACATCCAGAGGACGGACATCCTGTTTTCTTCTCTCCCTATTCATGTACAATAGTCCGATTCAGAATGCGCATTGTTTGTTCCTAAGCGTTCGGAATTGGCGAGAAATCGCTGTTTCAATGGGAATGAAACGCGAGGCCCTCTGGTGAGTATTGCCCCATTTCGGGGGTGTTTTTGCCGATACTCACGAGAGGGCGTTTCGCTTCACTCGTTTTTGGAGCGCCTTATCGTTAGAATTATCTACTCAAGTGACAATTTGGTAAAGTAGGAATCGTTATTCGCGTTCCTGTAATCACATTGTAGATGGTGAAGTGTCTTAAGGCTGGAAAGGTTGTTGTCATCACCTCCGGAAAGTACGCCGGTAAGAAGGCTGTCATCGTGAAGGTGAACGATGCTGCCACCGACAAGTACAAGTTCCCTCACGCTATCGTTATTGGTGTGGAATCGGCTCCCCGCAAGGTGACCAGAGCTATGGACGAGAAGACCATTGAGAAGAGAACTT
>ERZ1106948.909-NODE-909-length-10454-cov-2.617848_pt1 | contig 10454 bp, 8 predicted proteins | sample MGYA00403673_ERZ1106948 | MGnify/ENA primary metagenome ERZ1106948 (study PRJEB35170, sample SAMEA104062409) | human gut metagenome | biome: human gut; feature: human-associated habitat; material: faeces | place: Denmark | collected 2012-05-07 ...
CCGCTCACGGCTGCGGAAGCGAGGTCGACGATTTCGGCGAGTACCGGGAACGTGTGAACCGCTACATCATGGAGCACCGCAGCGATACGCTGGCCATCCACAAGTTGACCCAGAACATTCCGCTTTCCCGGGGCGACTATACCGAACTGGAACATATCTTTACCTGTGAGCTGGGCAGCAAAGAGGACTATACGCGGGAGTTTCGGGATACACCCTTTGGTCTGCTGGTGCGTAAAGTGGCAAAGCTGGACCACGGTGCTGCCATGCAGGCATTTTCAAAATTTATCAATGACGAATCGCTGAATGCAAAGCAGATCGCATTTGTGCAGAAGGTCATTCATTACATCGAGCAGAACGGTTATGTGGAAAGCAAAGCGGTTCTGATGAAACCACCCTTTGACCAGCCCATTCTGTTTACCCGCCTGTTTGATGGCAAAACAGGGAGTGAACTGATGGATACGATCAATTCGGTGAAAGAGAATGCCACCCATGTGACCGCATAAAGTGGTAGAATGTACTGATAAAAACGGTATAATGAACAAGGAGCGGATAGACGGTTTCCGCAGCGCCTTTGCGCCGAGAGAAACTTTATTCTGGCAGGTCCCTGCTGCGGCAAGGGAGAGAATGGCGTTTTACAGTGAGAACCTTCCCCGCCTTTTTTCTGAAAAAATCACGGCGGTATTTGCGGTGTCCGACCACTATGCGCTGGAATTTATGCGATTTTTGCAGGGACAGGGCATCCGCGTCCCGGAGGATGTGCAGATCATTGGCTTTGATGATACACTGGCAAGCCGGGAAAGCGTTCCCGCTCTGACCACCATTCATCAGGATGCGGCGCTCCGGGCAAGGACTGCCATCCGCCGTGTGAGGGCGGGGTACTTCCGCATCGTGGCGTTCTCTTATCTGCCCATGGCGGTCAGCACCGTCCTGTCCGCATGGCTGCGCTGCAAGGAACACGCCGCTGTCCCCTTTTGGGCAAGTTTTGGCGCGGTAGCGGCGAACACCGGGCTGAACTATCTGCTCATCTTCGGAAAGCTGGGTGCCCCCGCTATGGGCGTTACCGGTGCTGCCATCGCCACGCTGGTTTCCCAGCTTTTGAACCTGCTTTTGATCTTGATAGGCTTTGCGGTCTGCCTTCAAAAGGAAGCGGAACACCCGCTCACCGTGGAGATTTGACACGGTGGGCGGGCGTTTTATGTTTATTTTCCGAGTACAACGGAGAGCCTGATCTCCTTTTCCGTCTCGCTCAGGTCAAGAGCGCCGCCATCGGCGACGGTCACGCGCAGCTCATAGAGCGTACCGGCGGTAAGTTCCGTTACAGCCTTGCCGTCCTCGTCTGTGATCGACCACAGTGCAGGATCGACCTTTGCCAGCTTGCCGTCCACGCCATAGGCGTAGAGGGTCAGACCAGAGGTGCTGCCGGACAGGTTATTCATACGGAAAGCTACCGTGGTGTTGGGATGTACGTTGCGGACGGTCACAGTGTTGCGCCAGCTTGCAACGGTGCCTTCGCCGCCGTTCTGCGCAAACCGCTCCTGCGAAAGGACGTTTCTTGCCGCCTGATCAAGCTCGACCTTGCGGTAGGGCATTTCGGGCAGATAAACAAACCGGTCCTGCAGACGAAGCAGTTCCAGATAGCCCGTCGGGCAGTAGAGCGCGTTGCCGCTGTTGCCGGCATACATACCAATGGCCATGTTGTTGTAGCCGTATTTGTTGGAAACATCCATCGTGAAAACAGTCTCGCCGGTTTCAAAGTCCAGAATGATGTACTGCCACATCCCGGTGGTCACATCCTGCACATAGCCGTAGATATAGCCCGTTGCGGTGGAGAGTTTCAGGATGGAGGTGTCGCTCAGGTCGTTCCGGCACCAGACGCTCTTCATCTCGTAGCCGTTTGCGGTCTTTACGGTGTCCACGCGCTCGATGCCGGGGGCGATCATGATGTTGCCCTTCATGAGCCAGTTCTGGTCGTAAATATTGGCGTAGCTCTGGATGGAGGAGTCGTTGTTGGGATCAGCCAGACCTGCATTGCCCGCACCGAACCAGTTGCAGACGATGGTGCTGACGGTGTCCTCGCCGTCGTCATAGACGATGGCAGAGTTCTCAACGGCTACCTGATAGCCCTCGGGCAGGTCATCCAGCACCGGGGTACTTGCCACGACCTCGCCGGTCTTCATATCGAGTGCAAGAAGGTTTACAGTGTCCTGATTATCCGTAAACAGCACAAGGTTCGGTGTCAGCGTGGGCGAGCAACCGCCGCCCCACGCAAGACCGCCGCCGGTGGTCTTATCGCCTTCGCCGCTCACCTTTGCACCCGCGCTCTCATAGGGCGTGCACCATACAACGTCTACGCCTTCTTCTGCGCGCAGAAGATAGCAGTTCTGGTTGGTCAGGACCACCGCACCGTCCTTGGAGGCGGCGATGCCGTTTTCAGCGCCCTCGCCGGGGGTCAGTTCGTGGACAAAAACAGCCTTTGAAAGGTCTGTCTGCTCGCCGTTCAGGATCGCATCAATGGCCGAGCGGGCAATATAGCCGATGACGCCCTGCTGCTGGCGCTGCGGATAAATGCGGAAGCCTCCCGTTGCAAACCAGAGGTTTCCGTTATAGTCAAAGACCACGGACAGAAGATTCTGCGTCAGTTCTTTTCCAAGCGTGGCCTCGGCAGCAGCTTTGATATCAATGTCCAGCACCTTTTCAAATTCCGGCAGAACATTGCCGTTTTCATCCGTTGCGCGGAGCATCAGCACATGGTTGTTGCTCGTGGGGCAGACGATGCGGTTGGATTCGTCAAGGAAGGTATAGGAGCTCTGGATAACGTAACCGCCGCCGTCATGCTGTTTGGGGGAGAAATAGCCGAGCGTCTTTGTCTCTTCGGCGTTCAGGTCTCGGATGGCGATGCCGCCCAGCAGCGGCACAACGGCATGGCCGTAGCTGTCAAAATAGATAGCGGGAGAAGCATTTGCATTCGTCGTCTCATAGGAAACGTTGATCTCCGGATAGATGGCAAGCGGCAGGATTTCATCCGTCGAGTCGGTGTTGTAGCCATCGTGATGAATGTTTGCATCGCTCTTGGCCATGTAAGGGTTTTCCTCTACCTGCTTGGGGGTCAGAGCCTTTACCGGCAGCGCCGCAGAGGCTTGTTCCGCTGAAGAGGGCTGTACCGCAGCGGACGGGGCAGCGGGCTGCGAAGCGGCAGCACTGTCTGCCGGCGTCTGTGTTCCGCCGCAGGCAGCCATGGAAAGGCACAATGCTGCGGTCAGCGACAGGCTCAGCGCAGAATGGACGATGTTTCTCTTTTTCATAAACAGTTCTCCTTGTTGTGTTCGTTGCGGTCAGACCAGTGCTGCTCCGCCTGATTTTTTTCCATCCAGCCAGATGCGGAATCCCTGCCGCAAGGCGGCTTCGGTCACCGGCTCCAGCAGAAAATAGTCTGCACGCAACCGGAAGGCATGGAGCGAAAAATCCAGATCGCTGCACCAGATAATGCGTGTCTGTGGACAAAGCGCGCGCAGATGCTCTACTGCGTTCAATCCGTCGACCCCCGGCAGGGCGATCACGGCATTTGTCAGCGGCTCGTTGCGTGCAGCCTCAAAAAAGCTTTCCTGATCGTGGTAACAGTCCATTTTCGGGAACAAGCAATGTTCGGCGCAGAACCGCGAGATCTGCTCTGCCAGAAAAGCTTCCTGCGCCCTGCTGCTTGTCAGCACGGCAATTCGGTACACAGCGTGCCTCCTTTCTCTTGCGCCGTCGTTGGCGTTCTCTGCTTTCAGTATACGGACAGGCATGGTCTTTTCAAGCCATTTAGCACGAAAGCCCCTTTTCCGTCACGAAATCCCATTTTCGGCTGCGACATAACCGGGCAACTGTGCTATAATCAGGATGAAAGAGTTTATAAAGGAGGTTGGAAGCTGTAAAACGGCTTCCTGATACAGCATGAGGATCGCAATCGTCGATGACCTTGATACCGAGCGCACACTGCTGAAGGAGCGCTTGGTGCGGCAGCTGAGTCAGCGCGGCGCAGATGCAGAAATTTTAGAGTTTGACAGCGGGGAAGCCTTTCTGGCGGCAGAAAAAGAGCAGCGCTTTACCGCCGCATTTCTGGATATTTACATGAATGGTTTAAGCGGCATGGATGCGGCAAGGGAACTTCGGAAAACCGATGCAGACTGCCTTCTGGTTTTTACCACCACCTCGACAGACCACGCACTCGAGGGCTTTCAGGTGCGGGCATTTCATTATCTGGTCAAGCCCTTTTCTGAAGCCGAGCTGTCCGGTCTGCTGGATGAAATGCTCGCAAAGCTTCCGCGCCCGGAGCCGGTTCTGGTGGTAAAAGTAGACGGCAGCGACATCCGTTTGTGCTATCGGGATATTATATCCGCCGAGCACTTCGCCCACATGATCAACATCCGCACCACTGCCGGCAAAACGCTTGCTACGCGCCAGAGCTTCAAAGCGTTCACCGAGCCGCTCAAAAAAGATCCGCGCTTTTTTGTCTGCGGACGTGGCGCGATCATCAATATGGAGAATGCTGCCGATTTTCAGGCTGCCGCCTTCTGTATGACGGACGGCAGCCGCGTCTATGTCAGTCAGGAGCTTTTGAAAGCTGCCCGGCAGGCCTTTATGGAATTTCTGCTGCAAAGGGGGCGTGCGGATTGAAGGATGTTCTGCGCCCGGTTTTGGAACTTACGGTCGTGTTTCCCGGTTTGCTGCTTGCGTATTTTCCGGTAGGTTCCTATCTGAAGCTGCCGCCCGCAAAGCTTGCAGCAGGGGCGGTGCCGCTGCTGCTCGGGCTTTGCCTTGGCGGCGGGCTGCTTTGCTATCATTTTGGCATTTCAACGGCGTTCTCCGTGCTGCTTATTACGCTTACAGCAATTTTTTTGTATCGCAGAACGCTGCGGATCTCTCTCTGGAAATCCGGAACCATCGCGCTTGCGGTCTGCGCGGTATTTGCGTGCCTGAACAGCCTGTCCCGGGCCGTCGGCACGGCAATCACGATCCGGCTGCAGCTGCCGCCGGACAAGCCGTGGTTCTGCTTTGGCACCTGCATCTTTTATAATGCGGTCTGCTGGCTGATCACTGCCGCAGCCTATTATCCCGCCACCCACGCAGTACGCGCGATGGTGGAGGATGACAATTTTGCGCAGACGTGGTATGTGTTCTGGGTACTGCCGCTGGTGTTCATCCTGCTGAACCTTTTTATAACCCCGCACTACCAGATAACGCTCCGGACAGGGCGGGTCTTGCAGGTCTACATCGTTATGAGCATCGCGCTTTTGTTTTTGATGTTCATGTTCAATGCGATCTTTCTGCTGATGGCAAACAGCCTTAACCGGAATGCGAGGTTGCAGCAGGAAAATCAGTTTCTTTCCATGCAGCAGCAGCGCTATGAAAGCCTGAAAGCCGCCATTGAAGAAGCCCGGCAGGCGCGGCACGATATGCGCCACCAGCTGAATCAGATCTCCGCACTGGCAGAAACAGGAGATCTGGACGGCCTGAAAGCCTACCTTGCAAAAACGGTCTCCCGGATCCCGGATCTGGATATGAATTTCTGCGAAAACCGTGCGGCAGATAGTGTCGCAGGCTATTATTGCGCCCTTGCAAAACGCGAGGGCATTCCCTTTTGTGCCAAACTCGACTTACCACAGGTGCTTCCTGTGGACGAGATCGATCTGTGTCTGGTGCTGTCTAATCTTCTGGAAAACGCATTCGAAGCCAGCCTGCGCACCGCACCCGCCCGGCGCAAGATCGCGATCACCGCGTATGTCCATGCCGAGCGGCTTCTTTTGGTCGAAGTGGAAAACGCATTTGACGGTGAAGTCAACGAAAAAAGCGGGCTCTTCCGCTCTTCCAAGCGAAGGGAAAACGGGATCGGCATCCAGTCTGTCCAGCATATTGCAGAAAAGACCGGCGGTGCAAGCACATTTACCCATCAGAATGGCGTTTTCTCTGCCAAGGTCATGCTTTGCGGATAAGGAGCCTTTTGCTTTGGCGGGGATTTTTATACCCGATTTTTTACAAAAAATTCACGCGGGCAGGGTTGCCGCCGCATACCGGATGTGCTATGATGAGGTGCAAAATTTGAAGCGGAGCGATGGATTTTGATTTGTCGAGCTCGCGGAATCAGGAGGAACTACCCATGCAGAAGAATTATGTACAGGAAATTCTGAGCATCATTCACAGCGGTCTGCCCAAGGCAGAACTGGCCGAAAAACTGTCGGATTACCATGAAAAGGATCTGGCGGATGCGTTGGAGGTACTGACCCCCGCCGAACGTCAATCGCTCTATTCCATTCTGGGCGTGGATACCGTTGCCGAGATTTTTACCTATCTGGACGATGCCGAGCCGTATCTGAAGGAGCTGCCCAGCCACGAAGCCGCAAAGGTCATTTCCAACATGGACTCGGACGATGCGGTGGACGCACTGGAAGACCTTGACGATACCGATAAAAACGAGATCGTCAACAAGCTGGACAAAGACTCGGTGGAAGATGTGAAGATGCTGCTCTCTTATGACGAGGATGAGATCGGCAGCAGAATGACCACCAACTACATCTCCATCAAAAACGATATGACTATCCGGCAGGCGATGAGCGAGCTGGTAAAGCAGGCCGGAGAAAACGACAACATCTCCACCCTGTATGGGGTGGACGAAAACGAGCACTTCTACGGTGCCATCGACCTGAAAGACCTCATCATTGCCCGGGCAGAGGAAAGTCTGGAAAGCCTGATCGTCCGCTCCTATCCCTACGTCACAGACCGGGAGCAGATCAGCGATTGTATCGACCGCATCGTGGACTACGCGGAGCGCAGTCTGCCTGTGCTGAACGATGCCGGTAAGCTGGTGGGTATCATCACCTCGTCCGATGTGGTCGAGCTGGTCGATGATGAGATGGGCGATGATTACGCAAAGCTGGGCGGTCTGACCGGCGAGGAAGATCTGAACGAAAGCGTATTTGAAAGCGTGAAAAAGCGTCTCCCGTGGCTGATCGCATTGCTGTTCCTCGGGATGCTGGTCTCCTCGGTCGTCGGCGCGTTTGAATCTGTGGTAGCGGTACTGCCGGTGGTCATCTGTTTCCAATCCATGGTGCTGGATATGGCCGGTAATGTTGGCACCCAGTCGCTGGCTGTTACCATCCGCGTGCTGGTGGACGAAAACCTGACCCTTTCCAAAAAATTGCAGCTGCTCTGGAAGGAGACCCGCGTGGGTCTTTTGAACGGTGCCATTCTGGCTGTGATGGCTCTGGGCTTTCTGGGCTGCTATATCCACTTTTTCAAGGGCTATGTCTGGACCTCGGCCTTTTTGCTGTCCGGCTGTGTCGGGCTGTCGCTGATCGTGTCCATGGTCATTTCCAGTCTGGTGGGCACGCTGATCCCGATGCTGTTCCATAAGATCCATATCGACCCGGCGGTCGCCTCCGGCCCGCTGATCACCACGATCAACGATCTGGTGGCGGTCGTGGTCTACTATGGCCTTGCCATGGTCGTGCTGATCGATCTGTTCCATCTTGCATAATGGGTGCATCCAGCAGGGCGTTCCCGACGAGGGAGCGCCCTGCTTTGCGTTAAGATGCTTTTTCCGCTGAAAATGCTCAGAGGGCGCTCAGGCTCGCCCCAGCCCAAAGGACAGTCGTGAACAAAAGAAAAAGCGACAACCCGTGCAGGTGGGTCATCGCTTTTCTCGTCCCTTGCGGGACAGGCAGGGTAAATGATAAGAAGGTAAATGAAGAAAATAGCAAGGTGAAAAACAAAAGCGTGTGCGGAGCCGAAGTTGCTGCTCCAAAGTGAAGATGTATCCAAGTTTCACTTTTGTTGGATACAACATACCACTTTGGAACAGAAATTGCAAGAGGTTTTTTAAAATTTCTCTCCAAAAATACGCGGGAAATCGCATTTTTGTAGAAACGCACAAATTTTACGGAAAGTTCCCAGCAAACTGACGAACAAGCATAAAAACGGAAAGCCTGCCGGAAAACCGTGCAAAAACTGGCGGGCAATGGGAGATAGGCATGGAAAGCTGATTTTCGTGGGATATAGCCTGCACCGCTTTACAAGCGGCCGGTGGTGTGTTAAGATGGACACATCTGCTGCAACCGGAAAAATGCACGCGCCGGGCAGCGGTGGCGTACCGGAAAAGCGCCCGGTGCCGGGAGGGGAGAAACGGATGACAAAGCTACTGCATGGCAATGAAAAAAGCAGCCTGACCGGCGGGCGGGAGCCGCTGTTCAGCCAGAAGGAACTGCTGGTATTGGCCGTTCCGCTGCTGGTGGAGCAGCTGCTGGAAGTGACGGTGGGCATGGCCGACACCATGATGGTGTCCCGCTGCGGCGAGGCGGCCATCTCCGGCGTCAGTCTGGTGGATATGATCAATAACCTTATCATTGTGCTGTTTGCGGCGCTGGCTACCGGCGGCGCGGTGGTGGTAAGCCAGTATCTGGGGGCAAAGGACCGCCCGGATGCCGACAAAAGCGCCGGTCAGCTGCTGCTGCTCAGCGGCTTGTCCGGCATGGTGATCGGCGCGGTATGCTTTGTGCTGGCCCGCCCCATGATCCGGCTGTTCTACGGCTCCATTGAGCCTGACGTGCTGGATGCGGGCGTGAAATATTTGCAGATCATCGCCCTCAGCTATCCGTTTCTGGCGCTGTACAACGGCGGCGCGGCACTGTTCCGCAGCATCGGCAACTCCAAGATCTCCATGCAGATCAGCTTTCTGATGAACATTATCAATATTGTGGGCAACGCGGTGTGCATCTTCGGCTTCAAAATGGGGGTGGACGGTGTTGCGTGGCCCAGTGTGGTATCCCGCGTGGTGGCTGCGGCGCTGATTTTACGCAAGTGCTACCGGGAGGATGCGGTGCTTACCGTGCCCAAGACCCTGCGGCTGGACGGCGGCATGGCAAAGCGCATTCTGGGTATCGGTATCCCCTCGGCCTTTGAAAACAGCCTGTTCGAGGCCGGACGCATTCTGGTGGTGAGCATGATCTCCACCTTCGGCACGGTGCAGATCGCAGCCAACGCAGTGGCAAACAATCTGGACGGCATGGGGGTCATCCCGGGCAAGGCCATCAGTCTTGCCATGATCACGGTGGTGGGGCGCTGCATCGGTGCCGGCGACCACGAGCAGACCGTTTACTACACCCGCAAGCTGCTGCTGTGGGCTTATATCACGATGGGGCTTTCCAACGGCGCGATCCTGCTGTTCCTCCGGCAGCTGGTAGGCATCTACGCCCTTTCCGGCGAGACGATGGAGCTGGCCATCACGCTGGTCACCATCCACGCGGGCTGCGCCATTATCTTCTGGCCGCTGTCCTTCGTGCTGCCCAACGCCCTGCGCGCGGCAAACGACGTGAAATTTACCATGGTGGTGTCCATCCTCAGCATGGCATGCTGGCGGCTGGGCTTCAGCTATCTGCTGTGCGTCCGCATGGGCTGGGGCGCTGTGGGCGTGTGGGTGGCTATGGTCATCGACTGGACCTGCCGCGTGACCTGCTTTGTGCTGCGCTTCCGCAGCGGCGCATGGAAAACAAAATATCAGGCATAACAATAAGGAGAAAAGCATGAAACTGATCAGCTGGAACGTGAACGGTCTGCGCGCCTGCCTGACCCACGGCTTTGCCGAGAGCTTTGCCGTGCTGGACGCGGACATCTTCTCGGTGCAGGAGACCAAGATGCAGCCGGGACAGGCAGATTTTGCGCCGGAGGGCTACACCGAATACACCTATTCGGCCGAGAAAAAGGGATACTCCGGCACAGCCTGCTGGTGCAAAACGGCACCGCTGGCAGTGACCACCGGCATCGGGCTGGAACAGCACGACCACGAGGGGCGGGTGCTGACGCTGGAATACCCCGGCTTTTATCTGGTAAACTGCTACGCCCCCAACAGTCAGGACGGGCTGAAGCGGCTGGACTACCGCATGACCTGGGAGGACGCCTTCCGCGCCTACCTGCTGGGGCTGGACGCGAAAAAGCCGGTGATCCTGTGCGGCGACCTGAACGTAGCCCACACCGAAATGGACATCAAGAACGCAAAGACCAACCGGATGAGCGCAGGCTTTACCGACCAGGAGCGGGCCAAGATGACCGAGCTGCTGGCGGCCGGGTTTGCCGACAGCTTCCGGGTGGTGCACCCGGATGAGGTGAAGTACAGCTGGTGGAGCTACCGCTTCCACGCCCGGGAAAAGAACGCGGGCTGGCGCATTGATTATTTCATCGTTTCAAACCGCATCGCCGACAAGGTGACCGCTGCCGAGATCCACAACGAGGTGTTTGGCTCCGACCACTGCCCGGTGGAGCTGGACATTGACCTGTAAAGGAGAAGCTATGCTCAAGAATTATCTGCTGGTGTTTTTCATCTCCATGGTGCCCATCGTGGAGCTGCGCGGAGCCATTCCCATTGGGCTGGGTCTGGGGCTTCCGGCACTGCCCACCTACTTTTTGTGCGTGCTGGGCAACATGCT
>ERZ1106948.912-NODE-912-length-10437-cov-6.696301_pt1 | contig 10437 bp, 7 predicted proteins | sample MGYA00403673_ERZ1106948 | MGnify/ENA primary metagenome ERZ1106948 (study PRJEB35170, sample SAMEA104062409) | human gut metagenome | biome: human gut; feature: human-associated habitat; material: faeces | place: Denmark | collected 2012-05-07 ...
AATAGCAATGGAGATCAAGTTCAAACTCAAGGGAAAGTTACTACAATGGCAGGAATAAAAGGGAAATCAGTATTAAAAAGCTGCATGGATAGGGAAGAAAGGGAGGTGGGAGTGAACAGCGTTGGAGAATCACGGATGGACAAGACAGGGAGTGGGTGGAAGAAAGTCAAAGGGATTGGAAATGTAGTCTCAAACACGTGGAAGCTGCACTGGATCAGTGAAAGCAAGATGATGAACACCAGGAACAGTTACTACAATAAAAGGAAGAAGATGGACGAGAACTGGGAGGCGGCAAATTGGGCGAGAACCACGGGGGGAGGCAAATTGAACGAGAACCACGGATGGACAAGCGGGGCAAGTGGCAAGAAGTTGCGTGCAGTGAAGTGGAATGTTGGAGAGCTGGCAATGAACTGCCCGGCAAGTGATAGCAGGAGATAGGTGTGTATAGATTAAAATGGAACGCCGATTTTTGCAGTATCACGCGTAATCTTTAGGGACAAACCGGAGTCAAGGACAGCAGTTGGACATCGGAACATCAGAGAGCAGTGTAAGTCTTGATAGCAATGAGCCGTGTTGAAGTAGTATTTTAATCTAGTTTTACTCAAAAAAGGACAATGGAGATCTGGCAACGATAGCTGCGCAGTAATCGGTTCTAGACATAGACTAAGCCTGAAAGGGGGTACTACAGCTTGTTTTGAAAAGGTTTGCGTTGTATAGGCAGTTAAATGTGTGTTTTTTTGGGTTGATTTTACGAAAAAACTGGCAGAAAAAAAGACGAGAGTCAGGGTGGTTGTGGAAATAGTTAAACGCAAAAAGTCAAAAGACAGTAGAGAAGCCTCAGAATAGGCAGTGGGAGGTGTCTGAATTGAGTTTGCGTTGTATATTAGAGTTTTTGGAATGAAGGGTAAATTTTTTGGTCAGAATTTACGAAAAAACTGAGACAAAAGTTAGTTCTAGTTGGGGTGAAATGAAGTTTATACTGAGAATCAGACAATGAACAATAGAACAGCAAGGAGTAGAGTTTTAAGTATGAAACTTGGCAAGGGGGTAGAGTAAGGGTCGGAGAAGACAATGGGGAAGGTAGTTTGTCTGTTAGAGTTTTGGAAGTCTATTTTTGAGTTTTTGAGTGGAAAAGTCAAATTTAAAAAGAAGTAAACAAACCAGAACAACTATTAAAGTTGCGACTCTATTGTGAAGCTTATTAGATAGCGCAGTTGACAGTATTTGAGTAATTTAGTTGTGGATATCGGGGTGCCGGTTGGAACTGGAGTGTGACCGGGACACGTCAGCAAAAAAAGATGGCAGAAAAAAAGTTGACAAAAAAAACAAACTATTTGGGACAACTTTCTTCTTCAACGACAAATCAATCAACAATCAATCAACAACAAATCAGATAAAATGGATTTTGCAGATGTGAATGATACTTGAATTGGAAGTTAGACACCCGGGAGATAAAGAGTTTATGGAAAAGTCATTTTATTTGGAAAACTTATTTTGAAAAAGATGTCAAATCAGTGGGTACTAGCAAGATGGAAGTAAGTGAAGGATTTCAAGTCTATTGCCGAGAAGGAGCAACGCATTGGAGAGAATTCAAAAAGTTGATAGATAGGAGAGAGAATTGAAACTCAATGGAATCAGCACTGGAAAATCACGGATGGCGAAACTGTTGCCGGCCAAGCTAGTCAGGGATTTGTGGAAAATGGAGTTTAAGGACATGGAAAGTACTCTGGGAGACATGGAAGTCGACGTGGCAATGGAAGTTGTGTTGGATCAGTGAAAGAAAGAAGATCAGCCAAGATAGGATCAGGTGGAACATGAAAGAAGATCGAAGCAAAAGTCTAAGAGATTAAAATTGTACCCTCAGTGAACGGAAGCTAAGTTATTGGGATTGGAAGTGGCAAGGGAATTGGGAAGTACTGAGAGAATGAACAGCCAAGCCAATGGGAGTGGGAGTTGGATTTGGGAAAGAAAATCAGAGAATGAAAAATCACGCAAACTATTTTGAAAAAACCCTGGCCAAGTTAATCAAGAGACAATAGCAATGGAGATCAAGTTCAAACTCAAGGGAAAGTTACTACAATGAAACGAAGAACAAGGAAATCAGTATTAAAAAGTTGTTTGGGTACAGTCAAAGACAATTGGAAAACTTGACTTGTGTGGCATGTCAAGAAATATGGAGATCAAATGCTGCGTCTATTCATGATTGGAACTACCTAGCAAGTGATAGCAGGACATAGATCTATATACCTTTTAATGGAACGCCAATTTTTTTTTTCAGGGGTATTGCAGCATGACGCGTAAGTTTAAATTTTTTTTTTGAACCCTTTTTTTTTGTCAACAACAAACCACTAATCAACTATGAGCGACCACGAAAGTGACAACTACGATAGCGAGCCAGATATTTTTGAAATTATTGTCAGCGACTCTGAGGACGATCTGGATATGGAGGATCTTTTCAGTGCACCAGCAACAGGGACTCAGAACACCACTATGGATGAGGAGTGCCAAGTCGAGGAAGGGGTTTCGAGAAGACGAACTGTTGAAGGACACCATGTTAGTGAAGACAATGAGGACTACTTGCAGAGAACCTATGGTGTCAAGAGCACGCAGTACTGTTTTCGGCTTGGGAAGAAGCACATTTACTGTCGAAACTTTATTATTGAAGAGCGGTCAAGTGGCAATGTTGTCATCAACCCGACCGCGAGGTTTTACAAGCGGGCGTCGAGGAAAGTGAAGCTGGATCTTGAGAGTGTTCCGGTTCACCAGTTTACGCCGGACGAGAAGGAGATTCGGGTTGACGATGCAGATCTCTACGAGATGGTTGAGTCAAAGGAGGAGACTGTTCGGGGCATGCACTGTGTTAGTACTCAGGCGTGTGTTGGTATCAAGAAACATGTCAAGTTGTACATGCCGCGGGAAGTTGTTGAAGGGTCGAATTTCGACATGAAGGTTCGTGACGAAGGATATGCCCAGGTTACAAGATCTACTGCAGTTTTGGACCAGTTTTTCAGTGTCTATGAGTTTGACGACAAGATGAGCGAGCCAGACAGCACTGCAGGGTACATTGATGCTGGCCGCAAGATATACAAGGCGGTTTACGATGATGTTATTGCGCAGCACGATCTTGCGAATTTTCTTGGTAGTAGTCTCACGTATCATTTTCGGAACGAGCGGTTTGTCAGGGTTTTAGCGCCAGAGACGGTCAAGCAGTATGGCACGTGTTTTGGGAGGATGCTATCGTTGATTATGGCGAGCAAGGATTTTGATTTGTGCGAGAGAGTTGACACCAGCATTGCGAATGAGCTCAGCGGTGCGGCGTGGGAGCAGATGATCAACCCGTTGTTGGAATGGATTGTTTCGCAGACGGCGGACTCGGACACGTTGTGCACGATGTTGGTTAGGCCGTATTTGTATAACTTCAAGACGAAGGCATGGCAGTCTGTTGCGTGGTGCTTAAAGTACATTGATGCATTGAAGCTGATGTTTAAGATGGCGATGTTCTTGAAGAGCCGGGATGAGTTTTCTAGTTTTTGCTCGCAGCCGCAAGAGTATGGGTGCTACTTTTACCTTCAGACGATATACGCGCGGTTGGTACAGCAACGGAGGGAGGTTGTTGAGATGGAGGTGTCGGGGATTGACAAGCGCACGGTGTTTGTTCGCGAGATCAAGGTGACGACGGACTACATCAGCAAGTTGTATCACGATGGGGTCAAGTTGTATATGCTGGAGTATGGCAGTTTGTGCCGAGTTATGGGGCTTGAGTCTAGTATTGACAGGCCGTATAATGATTTTGTTGCGCATGCCAAGTTTGATCACCAGTCGTACGGGTTGACGATGAATATGGAGAACAATGCGTACTTGAAGTATGATGTGGCGAGACACGCGAGCCAGAAGCACGCGATTGTCGATTTGATAGACAGCATGACGCGGATATTGTATGTTTTGATTTTTACGGCGTCGGCAAACACGTTTAGGGCTACTGAGTTGAGTGAGGTTAATGTTGCTGCGAACGAGGTTTTGAACCGGAACTTGATATACCGGCACGGGGCGGTCGAGATAGTAACGAGCTACGGTAAGAACAGGAAATTCACCGCGAGGGAGCGGTTCTACCCGCTTCAGTTGCAGAAGCTTATAGTTAATCACTCGTTGTCTATGAAGCCGCTCTTGCTCAGGGCGATGACGGAGATTGGGGAGATGGATGCTATACATGTTAATTTTCACCGGTACCAGTTGTTTGCGTTGTCGAGCAACAAGCTCGTTGAGCGTGGGCACTACTACAGCACGTGCCGTACGATTATGAAAGATTTTGGTGGCGACATTGTTCGGATTCGAGAGATGCGGCAGGCGGTGTCGTACTTTATCAAGAACGCAGTGGTGGTTGACAGTAAGCTTGATGCGCTTGAGCTGGCGGTTGAGCGAGCACAGGGGTACACGATGCAGACATCGGACGAGTCGTATGCGATCGAGAATAGTTGGAGCTGTCATTTCTCAAGTAGCAACTCGCAGAGGATGTTGAAATTTTTCACCGAGTATCACAGGTTTATGAGGTTTGACCTGATCTACAGCGAGGTCGAGTACGAGAAGGAGGAGGTTGCAAGTAACAGCAGCAACTGGCGTGTATTGACTACGGAATATATAAGCCAGGCGAAGGAGATTTGTGGGTATCTGTTTCGAGACTTGGACCAGGAGACAGCTATCACTGATGTTGCGTTCACGCCGACGCGGTCGAGGGCGATTCTTGCGCACACGGGGTTTGGCAAGACGTTTGTGTTTTTGGTGCCGATGATTGCGTATAAGATTGGGGGAGGTGGCGAGCACTTTGTGCACTTGGTGTTGATGCCGTACCGGTTTTTGGCGGAGCAGATGAAGACGAGGTTGCGGCGGTACTTGCATGTGATTGACGCGTACGAGCACCGGCTGTTTAGCGATGGGGTTGATGTTATAGTTGGAGTTTTTGACTGTTTGAGGAACCGGGAGTTTGTGAATTTCATTCTTAATTTTCAGAATCTACCCTGTGGGCGAAACAGTCGTCTTGGGATGGTGGTTATTGATGAAGCGCAGGTGTTGAATGAGGAATACAAGTTTCGGAATTTCAGCAATCTCAGATATGAGTGTCTCAAGGTTTTCTTTAAGGTTGTGTGTTTGGGGGCTACGCTTGGCCGGGATTTCTGTCGCATGAACAGTCGCACATTACTTCTGCCGGTGATGATGAATTGCGTGCGTGAGTTGCCTAATTGCAATGTGTATATGGACCAGAGGGTTGGTGATAGTAGAGAGTTGATGTATGTGAAGTTGAAGCAGTATGTGAAGAATTTTGTAAACTATTACCCGGACGATTTGGTGTTGGTGTACTATGACTGGAAGGAGACGCTTTATGCGCACGAAGCTGAGTTGCGGCGGAGTTATGGAGATGGTGTTGTGACTGTTACTGCAGATATTGAGGATATGGAAGGTGTGCAAGACGTTGTTCGGACAGCAAAAGTTGTTTTAGCGACGAAAAGTTTTAGTTGTGGGATTGACTTGCCGAATATACGGGCGATTGTTTTTTTTGACACTGATGTGCCGGTGGCGGAGATGATTCAAGTGATTGGACGTGCACGTAACAAGGTCTCGCATATGGTGGAGCTATATTCAAATCGGGACCCCGATGAGGTGCGGTGTTTTAGACAGCAGATGGCGGCATTTTATGGGATTCGAGCAGCGTGTAATAACTGCTGTGGAGTGGTTGACGCCGAGCACGAGGATATGTTGAGGAAACTCTGGGAAGATGAGCCGGAGGAGACGAACCAGTATGATGAGATAGTTGTTGTTGCTGAGACTGAGGAGGAGAAGAATTGGTATGATGAGATAGTTGATGAGGCCGAGAGTATTATGCAGCAGATTGAGATGGGCAACCCGGTGATAGGCAGTACTTTCAAGTATTGCAAGATGGCGAAGTATATTCAGATGTTCAAGAGCCAGCCCACGTTTGAACATGTTGACATGTGCGGATACTGTTACATGCCGGTTGCGTACTGCACTCGCGGAAGACATGGGTGCCGGTATCAGAAGACGGTGAAGAATGTGATGATGGTGAGGTGGATCTTGGGAGACATTGATGTTGAGGGGATCAAAGAGATTATTGGTGGGGTGGAAGGGGTTGAACAGATTAACTGGATTCGTGAGAACGAGGAGTATGCGAGTGCTGGGATTCGGGAGTATTGTCGGCGGATGGTGTCGCACAGTTTTATCAATGTGGATGAGTTGCCTCGGGGGATGCCGACGACACAGCTGATGTTTTTGATGGTTGTGGAACAGTGGAAGGATAGGAGTGTGTTTGGGGAGGGCGAAGAGGATCAGGCGGTTGCTCGGAAGGCTGATGGGTACTTTGCAAGCAACTGGAGGAACGAGGTTGAGTATATGACGTTTAAGATGGAAGACAGGTGCAAGTGGTGTGGCGTTGGAGTCGGGCGGCATCAGTGCTGTGGGCGGTTTATCAAGAAGTTGTTGTATGCGATATTTGTTGACGAGAGGATGCGGGGGTATGTTGGGGATATGCGAATTTTCGAGCACTGGTTTGAGGCTGTGGGTGTTGGGGAAGTGTTTATGAGACTTGTGATTAGGTACTATGAAGTGGTGACAGAGTAAGAGGGAGAATTTGAGAAGCGGTAATTTTATTGCGTATATACTAGAGAAATAGACAAGCAAAGCGAGATGAGGGGGGGTTGTAGTAATTGTGTATTGTGTATCTCGATAATCAAGGTGTTCGTTGTGATTGCTGTTGTGTACGTAAGCCGGAGATGCAACACGAAATGAGGAGGGTGTAGTCAGTGCAGTTGTGCTTGCTAGTTGATGGCAGTGGGAAATGCAACATGAAATGCGAATGCCCGTTGTGTAAGCTTATTGTAAATTATCTGAGGAGTTGTGAATGCCCAGTGTGTATCTTGTGATTGCTGTTGTGCAAGTAAGCCGGAGATGCAACACGAGTTGTGGAAGCAGTTTTGAGCTGTTGTGTTTGCTGGGTGAACAGCATGTAATCAGTGGTGGTGTAATTGTGGGAATATGAGTAGTGCAAGCAGTTGTCAATGCCCGTTGCGGTTGTGTTTGCTGGTTGGATGATGGGTGGTGGGCAGATTGCATGGCAGATGCAAAATGATGAGTAGAAGCTATTGTAAATGCCCAGACAAGTATCTCGTTGTGTTTGCTGGTTGGAGAAGGGACGATAGAACAACTTGTAGTTTGAGTAGTCAATGGCGGTGGGAAATGTGAACCTAGTGGCAATGGGAATTGCAACACGAAATGAAGAGGGTGTAGTCAATGCAGTTGTGGTTGTGTTTGCTGGCTGAACAATCAAAAGTAGAACAACCCGTGGATGATTGATGACAACTGGTGGAATGCAACACGAAATGAAGAGGGTGTAGTCAATGCAGTTGTGTTTGCTGGTTGTAGCAGTTCAAAGGCAAGTGCAAATAAACTATTTCAATGGGAATTGCAACACGAACTGTGGAGGGTGTTGTGCAAGGTGTTGTATTTGTGTGTTAAACAGTAGTGAACTAATGGTAGTGGGAAATGCAACATAAATTGTGAATGCCGTTGTGTTTGCTGGTTGAACAATCAATAGTCAATCGTAGTTGTAGAAATTGTTGCAGCATGAATTGTGTTTGCTAGTTGTGGCAGTTCAATGGCAGCTGGCAAAATTGAACAACTCGTGGGAAATGGCAGTTGCAGATTCGAGGATTGAACATGAAATGTGAATGCCCAGTTTGTAACTCATTGAGTAAGCTGGTTAAAAAATGAGTGATCATTGGCAGTTGTAGAAATTGTGGCAACATGAATTGTGTTTGCTAGTTGTGGCAGTGTGAATGCTAGACGTCAATTATGGTGAATTTGCAGGATGAACAACTAGTGGGAAATGATTTGTGAATGCTGGTTGAAAATTCAATAGTCAATGGCAGTTGTAGAAATCGTGGCAGCAAGAACTGTGGAAGACCGTTGTGCTGCTGTGCTTGGTGGTTGAAAAATCAATTGAAGAACAGTACTCAACTAATGGCAGTTGTAGAATTTGTGGCAGCATGAATTGTGTTTGCTAGTTGTGGCAGTGTGAATGCTAGACGTCAATTATAGTGAATTTGCAGGTTGAAAATTCATTTGTAGAACAACATCTCGTAGAAATCATGGCAGCATGAAATAGAATGGTGATGTGATTGCAGACTGAACAGCAGTTGTGTATGCCCGGTTTTTAAGCTGATGTCAATTGTGTTGTTTTTGGAGGATGCACAAGATGGCAGTGTGAACAGTAGTCAACATTAGTTGGCGAATTTGAACAGCTAAACTTTGCAGTTGGTGCAGACACTGGTGGTGGCACAGTCGATAGACTAAATGAATTTGAGGAGTTTCAAGAATTGAAGAATTTGCTGGCAAAAGGTAGGGGTGGCAGAACTGGTGGTGGGAAAGTTTATAGTTTCAGCAAACACTCAATGGTAGAACAATAAAGATTTCTGAAGAGCTAGGAAATCGGAACATATGTAGAACTGGCACTCTGGCAGGTAGAACATGATTGATGGTGTTGGCGGTGGGAAGAAAAGTGGTGAAAAAAAATTTTTTTTTTCTGACGTGGCAAAAAAAATTAGGGAAAACGTGGTAGAAAAGTGTGGAGAAGTCATCGAAAAAAAGCTGGCAGAAAAAAAGCTGGTCAAAAAATTTCACTTTTCTTCAACGACAACAAATCAATCAATTAGATGAGATGAAGAACGCAGTTATAACTGTTACAATAAGAAGTTTGAAATCTGGATAGCAGAGGAAGTCAATAGAGCTAGAAACTGGGTTTGTGAAAAGTAATGAAATCAAGTCAATGATCAGTGTTGTCAAAGCAGAAGGAAGCAAGTGAAGAAAAGCAGATGTAATGGCAAGAAGGAGACACAGCAAGCTGAGAATTCAAGAGAGGAGTTTGAGAACAGAAAAATGTGAGCAAAAGCAGGGGAACAAAGTCGGTGAAATTGGAAATGTCAATCAACAGCGGGGACGTGGGAGTGAACAGCGCTGGAAAATCACGGATGGGTAGCAGGGCAAGACAGGGATTTGTGGAAGATGAAAGCAGATCGAAAACAAAGTCGAAGGAAGTGGGAGATGGAATGGAAGGAAAAATCGATCACAGAGACAGTAGAAACTGAAATGAAAGATCATCAAGTCAGAAATTTAGAGCCAGGGACTGGCGAATCACGGGTGGACAAGGGAAGAGGGAGGCGGTAGTTGAACTCACGGATGGACAAGCGCAGGGAGGACGTGAGGTGAAGTGATAGCAGGAGATGGGTGTGTATAGGATTTAATGGAGAGCAATTTTAAGTTCTTTTGGAGCGTAACTGCACTTGGAAACAGACAAGAGCAGAATCAGTGAGCCTGGTCTGATTTTGAGCACTTTGTTGGTCAAATGTAGTAGATTTTTAGATCAGTTTTACTCAAAAAAGAACAATAAGTCGAGTTCTAGCAACAGCAGCAGCACAATGATTGGTACTAGACGAAGACTAAGTCTCAAGGATGGTAGTAGCAGTTCTCTTAAGTAAGTAAGTGTTATAATTAGCAATGTTTTGGATAATCGAGATTCAATTTTTTGGTCAGAATTTGAGAAAAAGTTGGCCGAAAAAAATTCATTCAACGAGGTTATCATGAAAATAGCAACGCACAAAAAGTCAAAAGACAGTAGAGAAGCTTTAGAATAAGCAGTAGGAGTTGTCTGAATTGAGTTGGTATTGTTATTTTGAGTTTTGGCAATTTAAGTTGTGTTTTTTTTTGGTCTGAATTTGAGAAAAAATCAGCTGAAAAAAATTCACTCAACGGGGTCAACGTGAAAGTTGTGGCACACAAAAAACTTAGAAGACAGTAGATAAGCTTAAATTAGGATAGTAGAAGTTTTTTAAATAAAGTTTTCATGGTAACTTCGAGTTTTAAAAATTAGAGTTATAAATTTTTGAACTGAATTTGAGAAAAAGTTGGGCGAAAAAAATGTCACCCAGGGTGGGAGTTGTCACAATGGCAGAACAGAAACAGCTGATAGACAAGAAATAAGCTTAAATTAAGGCAGTAGAGGTTAATTAAAGTTCAGTTGAGTTGTAAATTAGAGATTTGGAGGGAAAGTGTATTTTTATGGGTAGAGATTACGAAAAAGTTAAAAAAAGACAATAGTAAGTAGGGTGTGTATTGGAGGGAGCTATGTAATTTACGTATGTCTAACTTCTTGGTGTACGGATGTCTAACTTCTTGGTGTACGGATGTCTAACTTCTTGGTGTACGGATGTCTAACTTCTTGGTGTACGGATGTCTAACTTCTTGGTGTACGGATGTCTAACTTCTTGGTGTACGGATGTCTAACTTCTTGGTGTACGGATGTCTAACTTCTTGGTGTACGGATGTCTAACTTCTTGGTGTACGGATGTCTAACTTCTTGGTGTACGGATGTCTAAC
>ERZ1106948.923-NODE-923-length-10353-cov-30.120120_pt1 | contig 10353 bp, 15 predicted proteins | sample MGYA00403673_ERZ1106948 | MGnify/ENA primary metagenome ERZ1106948 (study PRJEB35170, sample SAMEA104062409) | human gut metagenome | biome: human gut; feature: human-associated habitat; material: faeces | place: Denmark | collected 2012-05-07 ...
TCTGAGGAGAGGCACATCGTCACACACGAATAGGATCCATTCCCATCCATATTCGATACGTCACAGATTCAAATTGAGGCATTATGGAATAAGCAAGCCGAGTCACAGACAGCAAGGTCACAAGATCGACAACGAAGAGATATCCAGGGAAGCTATGCAATGACAGGGTAATAGGTCCCACTTGAAGCACGAAAGACTTGGCAATACTCAACCAGACTGCGTAATGAAGGAAGAAGGAGAATGCGCATCATCATCAGCCGATTCATGCATTTCACAGGGGATAATCCACACTGTAAATACTCTCATGGCCTCCGTTGGTTGAAATACGACCATTCTCAGATCCACCTCAGCCACGCACTTCTGCACATCAGCATCATCCTGACTGGTATGCCCATACTAGAGCTCATCCACACTGGCCTTTGCAGCCCCGAACTCGCTCGATTGTTCGCACGCTGTAAATCACCATAGACCGCCATGATCATCCCCGGATCCCACCCCGTCAGGTCATTTCCCGTCTATCCTACGTGTAACAGACACTACTCTCACCTGAAGTGTGTGGAATGCAGGTAACTGGGAGAATCGCGGTTATTCCTTGATTCTCCCAGTGATCTCCATACCATTTCTGTCAGGCTCTGTTGTTGTGATTGTGCATCCCATTTCATTCTGTGACATTGACTAATATCACATACAGCACATGAGCGACCAGGAGCAATCATCACAAATCATGCATAACTGTCTCAGATGGCACATGCAACCATCACAACGCACTCTATCCTATGTGAGCAACCTACTAATACCTTTGATAGTGATATGTAATGTGTGAAGTGACCCCTCCAGTGAGTAATCATGCACTTTCGGCGTCTTTGAGGGGTACCAAGTGGAATGCTGTGGGAAATGTGGATGTGGGATTGTTGTACTCTTCAATAGGAATAGGGAAACACAAATGGGAAGTGAATGAAGGTCGAAATGAGTGATGGAAGGGGTAGAGTAGGGTGATCATCTCTCTCATCCATCATCTCCGTCTTCTTTCAACAAACACGCCGTCTTCACTTACGTACTCATGTCAACTCGGTAGACATCAGGGATCATGGCTGTCACACTCTTGGTCGATAGGTCCTGGATCCTGAGGAGTCAGTGACATCATCATCACACCCTCCAATAACCACTCCTCTTCCATGCTTCAGTGCTCTCCTGTGATGGTTGCCACTACAGAAACAACGACATATCCCTCGATAGATCCTAAAGGTCAATGACGACATCCTCCTCCTACACTCCTTCAAAGCTTGGTTATGCCTCATGCTGGTACGCACATTCCATAGACGGAGTATCCCGATGACATCCATGATCATCATCAGCATGATCTTCACTCCACCGAATCACTCTCAGGATAGCTTCTACTACCAGCGTCCTTCATCTTGAGACCAACTTGTGTTTTGACCCCATCGAGAATCGCGCAATGTCCAAGCATCACTCTTCCCAATTCCACTACATTTGGGTCCCTTACACTATGTTATTCTCCAAAATGATAGTTCTATAGAGACAGAACAATGGAACTACACTTAAGTGACAACCGGCATGACTACAATACAGATCCCATTTTGCTGCACATTTAGCTTGCGTAATGCCAACAAGTTATCCTACAACAGGAAATACCGAGCAACGCTTCAAATCGCTATTCCTTCAGGGTATAGATGATTATCCATTAGGTAATACTTTGCAGAGACCCACCCTTGCTTGCATCTACTTCCTAATTGTGACAAAATGAGAAGACCCTTCGTACGCTCCAAGAGAAACGCTATACTGATATGACACAACACAACATTGCCAGTACTCCCCTTTCATAATGAACATCTTCAATGGGAGCATCACACGATCCATTCGTCATCAAATTGTACTAACAATACACATTCCGCCATATACGTTTCCATGGTACCCCAATACCAAAGAACTGTATTAGATAGTGTGGCAGCCCTCGGATTCTGGAGTGTGATGAAGACGGTAATCGCGGTTCTTCATCAATAGCTGGGGTTTCGGCATTCTATTATTCTACTGATAGAATGATACTGTAGCTATGCTGCTAATACTGGTATCAGCATGACATTTCATTGGCTGTAGTATAGAAGCGAGTAACCCCATTGTTGCTTAGAAGGATAGTTTTGAGAGTTTCATTGTATATAGTCAGATATACCGATGAAATACGACAATCAAACTGCTAATGATGGGATTTGCTGATCATGCGGCGTGTACTAGTTTTGCACGTGATATCGCTTACTACAGTTCAGTACATGGGATTACCAGAGGTATTATCCGTAGTTCACATGTCATGGTCAATTGTGTGAGCATAGCCGCTTTCCTTTAAGGGGATTTAGTACCACACTTCGAGTTAATGAACATTTCAGTAGCATTTGAATGACCCAGAGAACAACGCATTACTGGTGACATGGAGGCTTTCCTTTTATGTCATGTGACGTACTTGCGATGGCTAGCATGATTGGTATTTGACCCTTTTCAGTCTTGCGAGTGATGTGTCAATCAGTATCCAGGTCCTGTAACTACGCGAATTGAATAAACAGTGCATATCATATGTACCACTGCTATTCATCCTCCTTGAAAACGGCATTGCAATCATGTGTGCTTGTTCTCCGACTTCTCTTCAGTCTATGTCGTATGTTCCATCTGTATTTACAATTCATATGGATAACGACACGGAGTAGAATGCTATCTGTCTTTTTCACTCCTAGAATAGTTACCGGAGTATAGTATCCACCAGGATGTATAACACAGTGTGTCATAACTAGTGTAGTAGGGAATAGTTGAGATGGCTCATGATCATCATCCGTAACCATCTGTCCGGATGGACGTTCTAGTGTGCAGATCATTCCCTCTATGCTACAAGTAATGCAGCAATCCACATATAGTCCCGCTACTGAGCTTCTTCTTGAAGCTGATACTTGACCGTCTCTTCTCTCCACCACCCCTGACTTTTCTACTCTTTCGGTCTAATCATTGATACGTATGTTTGTTATACATTGCAATGGGGATACACATGAGTGGGCATTTGCGATTAGTTGATCATGACGCTCCCTGCGTCTATAGCGTATCCACAGTGTTCTTGCTGACATATATATTACCGTACATGTGTTGGTTTGCACTTTCGTGCACACAGCGTAATCACACGTCATGTACAGGCAATTCACTATACTGTATCTGTTTGTATCGGTCTTCAAAAATGGATGCCCATAGTTAGAACCGTATGTCTTTCGTCGTTGCTGTTATTCCTAACTGCAAGGGTTCTCAGGCTGTTCTGTATCCTATTTCATTATATGGAAGGGATGATAGTCTGTAGAACCATGGTATACCTGGTCTGCGGAGATTACCGCGATGTCAATCGGCCTCAATCACAGCCCGATTAGCACTCATTCCCATATCTCCGTCATGTGTATTGACAAACGGCAGTTCTCTATGGAACAATGGTGAGGGTGAGGGAACATCTCCCCAGGTGTTGTGACTTATGTACTTTCGGCGGTCCAAGCGTGCTATGTAGGTGATAGCAAATAACTTTGGTGAAATTGAGAGAAAGCTACTGAATAATAAAGAAGTCGATAGAAATCCGGCTTCCCGGTGATAGTGTTTCGCAAGAGCATTAATCCACCACCCTCGATAACCAGTACCTTCATCTTTTCAAAGCCAATTATCTCCAAAGGCTCTCCCTTCTTTTCATCAAAAACATGTAAACGCAGTGTTACAACCTCGTTCTTTAGAGACTTGTTCTTGCAAAGATTCACCCACATCTCCCAACTTGTAATCACAGCCTCACCATTCTCACTTATGGCAATAGGCTCCTCCCCGTTCTCATGAGCATCATTCTCATCAATCATCTTGATCTTTCAAAAACAGAATAAAAACCTGAAATAACAAACTGAGTCATCATGAAACACCCTAACAATTGTGGGATCCTAGCAATTATCGACCTGCGTTCTATTATTGTCATTCCAGTCCAGAGCGAATCGATGCCCTTATTACTGAGCATCCCCTCCTCACCGGGGAATAGCCTAACATGAGATAGAGTACGGCTTGTTTTCTTCAGTATCCACGTTTCACCGAAACACAAGTACATATAGAAACAGGACGCTAAGGAGTGTCCAGATAGAGAATAAATGAGTTCACAGTCAATCACGAGACTGGACGTGCAAGCAAAGGTCTGTTTCCATTGGTTATTTGGTGTCATCCAATACCCCCTCATACGAGTACAGATCGGTTTAATGGAATATAGTCTAACCCGCCCATTTCAGTATCCGCGTTTCTCCAAAACACCCATTCATATAGCAATAACACAATGTGTAGTGTTCAACAAGAGCATCAGACAGGTACACTCGATGATTGAAGATCGGACATATCGGTCTGTGTTAGTTTCCTATACAATCCTACGTGACATCCGTAACTCATATCGCGAGTGCGCCCCTGTCTGATGCTCTTGTTGAACACTACTCTTCGTGTCGTTGCCACATGTATTACTGCAATCTAGGAATACGACAGATGAAATGAGCGGGTTAGGGTGTATCCCGATTGTTGGGAATCTATGGGGCGGTGAGTGTCTGTTTAACAAATACACCAAACTCCACAAGAAGAGCGTACAAATCCGCTCAATTGATATTGTTGCATTTGGAACAAAAACGAATTAGGTCAAATGGGATTATTGAACAATCCATTTGTGTTGTTGGTATTCCCTAATCGTGTTTTCAACAGATAATGACTATGAGATTATCCAGACTATAGGTTAGTATCGTTTCCTCTTTCATTAGAGGATCAATCCATGCTTAAAGGGATTTGAAGCATATTTTACCATCATATGCTGCGATATCTGTTCGTTTTGAGTGAATACGATACTGTCTCCACATATAGCAATGGAGTAGGACATTCTTGTCTCTTCTTAGGGATCTTCCAAATGCGAGTCTTTGTATTGTTGGCTGATGAGGAATGTCAATACAAAACTCGGAACGAAGGAGAAAGAAATGAAAGCCTATGATAATGGCAACAACACATCCGTACTGTCATCCATTCGTAGTCTCCAGTACAACTCCACTTTATTCCTTCCATAATCCAAAAAGAACGGATGGTATAGAGGGTTCAATGCAGATCGCCGAAACACTCCATACGGTTCCTTCTCTCCTGACAATTGCACAGGCATTATCGTTTCATTTGTATCTTGGGACCACATGGAGTTAGATATGAGATTCTACATAGAATACTCTCGACCACACACTACTTGATTCGGTATCCACTGTACAGTCATTGTCTTCTTTGCAATCCTAGCCTTGAGACTATCTCTGGTCATAGGCATTTCATCCCAACTACTGTTCAAATGGTTTTCATCACAGTTACATATGAGAGCAGTTGTTCCCTTTGAAGCAATCATCAGCTGACCTCCTTTCTGGAATGAACAACTGTAGTAACAGGACATTATGATAGTCTTTTAGGATGTTGGACGTGCTCTCTATTGTTTCCCGTAATGACGAGGAAATGAACACATCGCCATCAATGCTAAGATAGTGTGTTGTTGTTATGCACTCAATTGCGAGTAGACGCAGAAAGTTGATAGGGAATAATCCACTATCCCGATATACTCTCTTCCCATCCTCTTGAAGATAGTAAGGAGTGTTTAGCTTTGTGATTGTCTTCCTAACATAGAAGGAAAAGACTATTCCACTTCTGTTTGTATAGTCTTCCAGAAGAGAAGCAACTAAGGGCATTTCACTTTCGTCACACATTATCGCCACACTCATATTACCTTTCCATCTTTTCATGTGATACGGGAGCCTGTTCATTCGATTTGCCCTAATGAAAACACATTTGAAGTGACATCTACGTCAAATGAACGGTTTCCGTTACTCCATTATAGCCGATGTCATTATCTACGAATATAGCATAAGGAATGAATAAACATGCGGCTCTCACATATCTGCGGCACTGCCTGCTGCTTGTATCCAGCGAAAACAGATAGAATTCTTGATAGAATGAGAAGGGATGGGATGCTGTCGTGTTCACAAGCAGACAATCTCTGTGCATTTCGAAATAATTGGCAATATCTATTCCTTATCACATCCGTTCTTCACGACCGTGTTCACTCTTACACTCTGCTAACTCCTCGTTTTGAGAGTAGTACCGAATCATTTCCGTGAATAGGTTCTTTTCATTTCCAATACTACTGTGGTCCTCAGCAGCATTAACTCGGCTGGCAAAAGGCGACATGGAATACTCTCTGTCATAACACTCCATATCCTACCAGTAATGGAATCGACACAACAGAACAATGCCACATTTCATACGAACTGCTTTGAGTTCTCTAATCCCTGGCACAGCACTGGACTCCGTTTTGTAGATAATGCTCACTTGTTCCATTGGCTGCTTTATGAGCATGAGAGAGAGATGGCTCCCTGCACTTGCGAGTAGGAGAGGGAGCAACACGATCAATCACAGTTTCATGAATAGTTATTTGTATTTCCTGCTTAAGAGTTTCATAATGGTAGAAACCCGATCCCTTCTTCGTCATATGATTTATGAACACACATCAAGAGATACTTGCACTCTCCTATGGGACACATTTCAATAGAACAGAATGATATTGGCCACTATGCTATTGCTATTCATAACCGGTTTTTACTGTGGAGAAGAGTGGCAGGTACATCGAAAATGTGGTATACTACACTAGTAATCACAGCTACAATAATGCTATTCATGTACTGACAATTGTTGAACTATTACACTGTTCACTGAAGGGGAAGCGTGTTATCATTTTGGTTACAGCATTCCCTGTTGAGACACACCCCCATTGCTTGAGTGATTACAGTGAGTCTCAATCCTATCATCATATACGACAAGTGGATGCTTTTCAGTACAAAAGCAACCCAATATAGCATTGGTACTACTTAGGAACTACCACATTGCATCTCTCCTTTGCTGATTGGTGGAATGCCCTAACCCGCTCATTTCATCTGTCGAATTCCTAGATTGTAGCAATACACGTGGTAACTACACGATGTGTAGTGTTCAGTAAGAGCATCAGACAGGGGCGCACTCGCGACATGCGGGAGTTACAGACGACACATTAGTTTATATAGGAAACTAACACAGACTGGTATGTCCGATCTCCAATCATCGAGTGCGCCCCTGTCTGATGCTCTTACTGAACACTACACATCGTGTAGTTGTCGCATGTGTTGTTACAAATGAGGAATTCGATAGATGAAATGAGCGGGTTAGGGTGTATCCCAGTAACCAGTATCTAAAACCCAACCCCATTATGTGAACAGTGTGAATTCAATAATAGTCCTATGAAGGCTTCCTACTACATTCTTGTGCTGCTCTTGATCGTTCTTTGTGTACTGCACTATCAAAGGAGAAAGGAGAATAGACGAGTACAGTTCATGGAGTTCATTGAGTTAAACGGTTTGTAATCTTTTAGTGACTGATCGAATAGATGAAAAGAGGATGTGTGAGAAACTGCTGAGCGTCACTGGAAACAAATCGGAAACGTTCGTTGTGGTGAATGGAGTGGGAGGAGGATTGGGACACAAGTATCGATCCACTGGATTGGAAGTCACGTATGCGCTCATCGCCAGAAAGAGACTCTATTGTGTGTGTCAGTGGTGGGAGTCACTTCTAGTCCTAACACCGCCTGGCATTCTCAACGTCACGGACACCTGCTTTAAACGGCGAGAGTTCAAGAAGTGTAACAAGCATTCCGATTCACTGACGACTAGCCATCACATCCATGAGAGTCTGTAACAACACTGGTGCCTGCTTTCCCATCGTCAACAACACTATCGACATCGAGAAAAGTCTCAGTGAAGATTCCGTCATGAGGGATGCTCGATTACCCTCTAATTACATCTACAACGAACACAATCGCAGACTCCTTGTCGATAGCGGGATCATGACAGCGAACGAAACATGGGAGGAGTATCGACGCATGATTCTCAGAACCCTTCTCAGACCCAACAAGGAGGTACGAAACGCCATTCGAGAGATAAACAGCGTCGTCCATCAACGCCTCTTCTCCATCGGTGTTCACATTCGGACAGGAGGGTTGTTGGCGAATGACTGTGAGGGTATGTCCATGATCGATAACAAGACGCTGGAAACCGTCCCCATTCGAATCGATGCTCTTCGTAGAAGACTCACGGAGAAGCCGAAGGACGTGGTGGTGTTCGTTTCGAGTGATTCGGACAAGGCAATCGCCTATCTGAAGAGACATCTCCATCCAGACTATCGCATCGTCACTTCCTCCAAGTACGCAAGAGGACGCACAACAAGTATCAGGGCATCTTCAGACAAGGTGAAAGGAGCGTTGTTGGATGTGTTTGTGTTAGCTGACTGTGACGCTCTTCTCACAACAAGGGGAAGCGGTTTCAGCGGCATTGCTAACGATATGTCCTCATCCTCTGTCAGGGCGGTCATCCCTGTGAACAGAACAATTGTGAATTGCCCATTTCTCTCATCAGTTGTTTTCAATAAGAAACTGCATGTGAACTTGCTATGTAGGAGTCATTTCAACAAACACACAACGAGTACTTCCTCAACTCCTTCATTCCGTGAGCAAACTGACAAACTCTCCCATACTTACATCTCCCAGTCTCCATGTAGTTGCGACACATCTTGGTTTTGTACATGTTACTCTTCGCAATAGGAGGCAGCTTCTTCCTTTTCGACGAGTCATCAGTTGAAGTCGTAGTTGCTACCATTTCTTCATTGCTACTGTGTATGTGTTTGTTGAATGTACGTTATCCTTCGGCATTCGCTTCTGTCTTTGTTGGTTCTCTGGTTCATTCTCTAGCGAAGGATTGGCATTTGGGACGTCTTCCGCTATCCAATCACACTCCTCGTTTGAAGAATCATTTTGAATCGATAACTGCACGTCTTTCAATATGTGTATCGCCTCACTTCATAATTGTGTCCCTATTACTGTTCCTATGTGCTCTATTCCTGTTAGTACAAATCACACGTCAATCTCCTATCCGATGGAAGGAAAACACGTTGTCCATCTGCATACCAAGCAGAAGCCACGCCCTTGTGTTCATTACGCTCCATTCAGTATTTCATCTCATGAACTATTAGTTACGATAAGAAGTGCAATACTCATAGTTGCACGAACCCAAAGGGATTCAATACACGATTGCCTGGCTAACAGAGACACAAATGATAGTGTTCTCTGTGATTCATAACCGAAATTGAGAACGGTAACTGTGAGAAAGCGCAATTCCACATTTCGTATTTCGTACTCTTTTGTGTTTTGGTTTGTTTCATATCTTTTCGGGTTATCGCTGTGTAATGAGGCAATTGTGCAGATAGACGCTTTCTAGGGATATACCCAACCAGCTCATTTCATCTATCAAATTCCTCAATTGTAACAATACACGCAGCAACGATACGATGCGTAGTGTTCAACAACGGTATCAGACGGGGAATGCTCTAACCCGCCCATTTCGACATCCGAGTTTCTCCAAAACACCCATTCATGTGGCAACGACATGATGTGTAGTGTTCAAGAGCATCAGACAGGGGCGCGCTCGATGATTGGAGATCGGATGTCGGCCTGTGTTGCTTTCCTATATAATCCTACGTGTCATCCGTAACTCCCTCATATCGCGAGTACATCCCTCTCTGATGCTCTTGAACATTAGGTATCGTGTAGTTGTCGCGTGTATTGCTACAATCTAGGAATACGACAGATGAAATAAACGGGTTAGGGCATTCCCCAAATGAAGCCTTCTGGTCACAACAGAACATACATTCCGCGCACATTACAATGCAAAGCTGTGCGATTATCTGTGAATAACGACTCATTAGTAAATGGAACAATTGAGTTGGTCTTTGATGAAACGGGAAGCTGTATCTATGCATATCGCGTTCTTCTATTCGAGTTCTTTACTCAAAACAAACTAGGTTGTCATGACGGCTGTTTACGGATTATGCGATGTAAATACTCACCGCAACCCTAAGGAATCACCGTAACACTTAGTACTAAAACACCTATGTACCGAAGAATTCACAACCCTGGTAATAAGGGACAAATGACTGTTACTATTACCATCAGCATTCTCTAATGCAGTTGGGTTTCAGTGTGGTATTCCTATGTCTCTATCTATGGAGTATTTGGATTAAATCGAGTATGCGAATTGTACCCCTTATGGAGGTTTCCAGTGACATTCGTTTGTATCCATATGCAAATGAAGAACTGCCGAGAAAACGTTATCACAGCAACTCCAGCATTATTGATGAGTGGATGCGGTTGATGGGACCTCCCACCAAGTTTCATTCCAATGACTCCACCTTCATCAACGAGGATCCATTTCC
>ERZ1106948.925-NODE-925-length-10328-cov-32.524190_pt1 | contig 10328 bp, 11 predicted proteins | sample MGYA00403673_ERZ1106948 | MGnify/ENA primary metagenome ERZ1106948 (study PRJEB35170, sample SAMEA104062409) | human gut metagenome | biome: human gut; feature: human-associated habitat; material: faeces | place: Denmark | collected 2012-05-07 ...
TGATGAAGCTGTTCGGCGTGCTGATCTTCTTCATCATCTTCTTCCTTATCTTCCTAGCGTAGTTTTTGTAGTCTATTGTTCTTTGTTGTCCACGCGTGAAGTGATCCTCCCAGTTGCCTTTTGTCAGAGTTACTCTCATTCAGAGTTGCCCCTTTCATTCTTATTCAGAGCTAATCCTTTTCCAACCCATGGAAATGCGTTTCAACAAACAAAACCACTGAATGGACCGGTAAAAGTACGGGGAGAGGTACTCCTCTCTCCTACAGAACCGCTCTCTCTGCCTGCGGTTCCTCACCCACGTTCTATTGTACAGGAAATCGATATAGAGTTGTCTCGTCTCGTTGTTCTGACTGCGATACCGCAGCTTGTACCCCGATTCCTTGTGCGGCATGTCCACGGCGTAGCAATTCGCCAGGAGATAGAATGAGTACCCTTCATAGAGGAGATGGCGCATGTGCTGCATCTTGTTGTAACCGTAGTCAATGAACCGGTCGTCGAATCGCGGGGTCCTCTCCGTCTTCTTCAGCACGTAGTACGGCTCCTGCTCGTAGTTCGGGATGCACTCCACCTTCACCACCGTCGCGTTGGGCGACAGGCGGAACCACGAGGGATTCACGAACATCTGCCATCAAGCGAACACACAAGCCCTACGTGCGTGAACAGGGAGCCCTTCTGCATAAAGCACCTCCTCTCGTCAACACATCGCTCCAGACTCTGCTTCGTCGAGGGGTACATGTCGTATCCTCTAGCCCTGAGGAGGGATGTGCGCGATTACCTCAAGATCGAGGATGCGAAGGAGTCGTTGGACTGCACGAAGGACGGTGCGTAAAAGAACACGGGAAGGATGATGGCCGTGCGGTCGTCGGCGAGGAGACGCGGTGGCACGGAATGGAGCTCAGAGTAGAAGTTCTCTTTCGATTAGGAACGAGAAGGAAGGGTACGGGATGGCCACAGATCCATGTCCGTCACGATGAAGTGGGAGGTGTGGACGTTGGCGATGCCGAGATTACGCATTTTGTTCACAGGGAAATGACCTGGAGCATCTCTTGGCGTTGGTTCCGTGTACATTACGACGGCCATTCGACTCGGAAAGGACTGGTGGGCAAAGAACCGCCGAATCGTAGGTTCCTCATGCGAATAGCAGAACAGCACGAAGGTGAACCGCCCTGTCCATAAGCGGAGAAGGTGATCAAAGAAGAAGAGACGATTCTGTCTGTGGATGACACGGCACAAGGACACGCACGTCAAAACAGCAACGATCGTGAAATCGGTAGTGTTTGCATCTTCCTCCATGCCCATCACCTTCCGAATGGTGGTCTCATTTGAAAACACGTCTCTGCTTTCTATTATCGACGCGAAGGAATGCACTGCTGTTGTCTGCCGTCGCAATTCCGTTTGGTACTGAGCCACATGTCTACCTGATCACGAAAAACGACAGGAGGGACGCAACAACGAGTAGAGTGACGAGAACTGCTTCGACCCCTCTTTGCAAGGAATACAGACGCATTTGTGCATGATAGGGAAGACTGCTTCGTTTTCAGCATTTCAAACCCCTGCGTCCAAACAAACAGTGAAACGCTACATAGAAAACGTGATGCTCCCTCCATCGAAGAGATTGTTGATACCCTCCTTCTTGAGTCGGTTGATCACGTAGATTCGAACAGGCGACACGAAATTCTTTCTACCCATGAGTCGTGAACGCAGTGTTTTACGAATGGTTCCCGACTCCGGTGACAATCGTAATCCTCTTCTTCGTCGGTTGCGCGCGAGCGCACGCGATGATGCGGTCCATGTAGTTCGCGACTTCCGCGACCTGCAGTCCGTGGAAGTCAATGGGCACGCCCCTACAGCATCGCCCCTCCACTCCACGTCTACCTCTTAATGAGCGCCTCGACCGAGTTGTTTCCGTTGTGCGCTTCAAAAATGCGGCTTCCCGACTCCTGGTTGATCGCGTCGTACCGATCGTACTCGTGGTTCATCTACACCTCACTCCGTCCACCGTCTCCCACTGCAGTCTTTGTGGCTGTCAAGAACTTGCCGTAGCCGCGCGCTTCCTCCGAGCGCTTCAGGTTCAGCAGGCGCACGTTCGTCAAGCAGTCGGCAGCCTGCTGTCGCTCGCTCAGCACCTTCAGATAGTCCACTACGCATGAGGGAACGGACGCGCGCGAACCCGAAGTGTTCTTCACGGGGTTGTACACCTCCTCCTCCTTCACGGGCGAGTACAGACAGTGACTCTCCTTCTCCTTGAACTGTTTCACCACCCAGCTGTGCTTGTACCCGCCGTAGGTGTGCTTGAACTGCATATAGGTGCTCCAGTGCTCTCGTATTTCCCTCTTGTACTCTTCTTCGAGGTAGGCGACGCACTCCACATAGTCCGCCTTTGATACCATAAACGCCTACGGATGATTCTTCTTGATAACGGCAACAGCAACAACCTTCTCTGCCGGCAAGAACGAGTACGCCAGCTTCAGATACTCCACTTCCGTGTTGTTGTCTTCCTGGTTGTATTCTGCACATCATTTCAATCCAAGAACACGACTTCCGTTACTCCCAACGATGCGATTCACCGTTTTATCCACATTGTTCTCCGTATCCCAATAGATGGCTGCGAGACACTCCTTCTTGTACTGGGGGAAGAACTCGCACAGTTTCTTAATGTCCGGACTACGCTGAAGCACACTACGTATCTGTACGTGTCATAGGGGTCCGTTGCCGAGCTTCTTGCAGCAGCCACAGACGGAACGACTTCTTTTTTCCTTTTCCGTGTTGACCCCATGCTCCGCGCGACAATACCGAACTCCTTGCACATCTGGCAGGCGGTGAAATAGTCCAGATTGCAATTGATCAGAATCTACTCGTAACAGAGTGCCAGGGAACCGACATCACGCAGTCCATCCTTGGGGTAGTCGAAAGTGTTGTAGAGAGACGCAACCTTTGCTTCCAGCGAGTCGAAATCGTTTGACATGAGACGGAACACAAAACAATGAATAGTGTTTGATCGTTGGTGTTAGGCAGTCTTTTCTTCGTTCCTAACAACGATGTACCGTTTCAAATTCGCCCCTTCTGAAGAGGTTTCTGGCATTCGGTATGGCGTAATGCAAGCGGAAGCACTCGCATCGGGACTGCTCCCGAACTCTGTCTATTTCGCGTCAGGAAACAAACTCCATCTCGTTACTGTAAGCACTCCTGAGATTTCATTCCCGACTAGTTGCCCGCTTTCGATGAAAGCACGCTCTCTCAAGCAGACAGGGAGTCGCCCATTTCCTCGACGCAGACACGGTGTGTAGCAGAGTTCCCCTTTGCTATTCAGTCCGTTTGCTCAGGCTGGAATAAACAAGCGAACGTCTGTAACTTTCCTTTATTATATGTGACGCATAGTTTATGTATGCGGAATGGATGAGCGTGGGAATGTGAAGGTGTATTCTGTGGGAGATGAGGGAGAACTTTGCGAGTTGGCGCATCACAACGCTGCAGACAGAAGCGAGGAGAGTTGGTGCCAGCTGAGCATGTCTCCATCTGGAGAACGCGTAGTGTCGCGTATTCCGCTTCACACGTAGCTTTTGGCGATGCACGGTCTTTCAAACACAATTCACGTATACAGCATTGACAAGGAGACGGAGTCTAGAGTGGTGCACACATATGGTCATCCTCAGGCTGTGTGTTGGCGCGATGACGAAACAATTGTCGTCGCAGAGAATAAGCAGCTGAGCCAGTTTTATATCCCGACGGGCAGAGACACTGTTCTGATGAATCACGTGAATGTCGCCACCAGCAACATAAGCGCGCTCACGTGCTTTGCTTCCAACGGAGATGTTGTCGTATGCACGGAGTCGGATCGCGGTGTGTTCCTCTTGAGCGCTCGCGAGTTGCGCATCGTGAAGCGGTGGAGAGCGCCGATTCGCAGCACGGTGGTGAAGTGCGTTGGAGAGAGTGTGAAGGGGGCGGACAAGGAGGTGCAGAACATCGCATATCTGTGTGGCGATGATAATGAGCTGCTGATGTTCAATTGCAGTGGGAAGGAAGAAAAGGATTCTGCGCTGAGGGAGCGCCACTCGTTGAACGTCCGGAGTCGCAGCCGCATTATCGGCATCTGCCTGGAGAAGAACGTGTTGTATATGCTGGGACAGAACGGAGATCTGGACGCGATCACGAGTCCGTATGATTTCTTCACGGAGCGAAGAAAGAGGAGGAACGGTTCTGAGGAGAATGAGCAGAAGCGAATGATGATGGACGATTAGAGTTGCAGTTGTTTGTTGGTGATGCTATTTGGTGGGAGAGATGTGTTGTGGTGTATTTGGGGGAATGAGCATAGTGTTTCGTTGAAGGGGGGTTTTGAGAGTGCCCGAATGACTGGATGGTTGAGGACAGTTGTGTTTTCCCGTCTTACAGTGATACTCAGAATGATGGTGTTTTAGATTCTGTTGTGAGAGGTGTTGCCTGAAATGGGGGTGGAGAGTAAGGTGATCAGGTGTTATTCCTCTGATTCTTAATCCGTGTTCATGAACCCGTATTACTCTGCAATACATTACTAGAGGATGGAGAACGGATTAACGATGGAGTACGAGCGACGTCCAAACCCATGTGCATCCATCACCAGATGATACGCTCTCCACCCATTCTAACAGGGATACGGAGATTGAATGCGATGCTATGAATAGCTATTCTATCTATGCCTGAAAACAGTCACCCTTTCATGCATTTGCTATTCCTGATACGATTAGCGGTTTTTCTTATTCATTTGGATGAGAGGAACCACGCCTATCATGTAATGACACTCCATGCGTTGGGTCCAGCATCAAGAGAAACGCGGGCAATTCCGTCACGGATCAACTAGTACTGCAGTACAGTAATTACATGCGAAGTATTAAGGTGATCAGATAGGACATGGCTCGAGAGTAGAGTGGCGTCGCTTGTCAAACTCGCCATCTGGTTTTCGCTACTCTCTCCTATGCAAAAATCGTGCTATGTGGAAGAAAGAATGGTAGAATTGGGACCTACGGTGAGATTAGGAATGAAACCGTCTCTATATCATGATTATGCAGCGAGATATTAATCGGAGAACCCAATTAAGACTCTGGTTATCATTTAGGGTCGTCCCAACTCCGTCTAATCATCGCTACCACCAGTTTATATCTTTAACGGATGATCGTTTTTGCTGTATTATTGTGTAGGCGTCTTCCTGTTTTCTGTTAGTGAGTAGTGTCGTTGGCATGTATTGTCGAAGCTACAAACGTCATGGAGTTCACCCCTGCTTCGTTTTCTGCTTTTGTTGACTATGAGATCGTGCCCATTCATCCCGATGACGCATTCACTGCGTGTACTTTGAGTGGTGCTCTTCCCAATGGACTGAGTTTCGACGCCACAACGTGCACGATTTCTGGTATTCCGACTGATCCTTTGTCGGAGACGCAGTACACGATGACATCAACGAAGGATGGTCAGACCTACGAGGGATCGTTCCATCTTACTGTGGTATCGTGCTCCGGAACGGTGGTGAAGGTGATTCGTACGTACAAGTTGAACGCGTACAAGGAGTGGTTCACGATCAAGGACAAGGCGACGCAGCAGGTGGTAATGAGTGTGGAGGTCAACTCGGGTCAGGAAAACAACAAGGAGTGGTCGCAGGCGCTGTGTCTGAGCGGGTCGCGATACGTGGTGGAGATGGCTACGGAGGGCACGTACAACCGCTGGGAGCGATACTCCTACCTGTACATACGCGCCATGCTGAGTACGACCGAGTACGATACTGTCGCGCGTCTGCACTCCTATTCGGACTGGGACTTCCCCACCTCGGGCGAAGTGAACGTGCAGTGGTCGGTGGCGCCGCAGTCGCAGTGGTCCTACAAGATGAGTGAGGTGCCCAGCAACTGGCTGGAGGCGTCGGACTGGACGGAGAGCGCGATGGGCTCGTTCCCCGCTGCCACCAACCAGATCCAGCTGTACAAGAAGACGTTCACCATCGACGATTTGAGCGACGTGTCTGGCTTCGTGCTCTCGCTGCGTTACCGCTACGGTTGTGTGATCTATGTGAACAGACATGAAGTGTTCCGCAACGGCGTGAGTGGCGAGCTGAGCACCTCCAGCTCGAGCTCGAACGACTACACGAGCATTAACTACCACCAGATCTCGCTGCCGGCGAAGACGGTTGCTACCGACGACACGGCCTCCGTGAACTACTTGGTGGCGGGCTCGAACACGATCGCCATCGCCATCGTGGCGCAGACGGCTTCGCAGACCACTTCGGTGTTCGATTGTGCCGTGCGTCTGATGAGCGCCTTGAACTCGCGCGTGTTCGACTACACGGTCAGCTACAAGGGCATTAATGGAAACCCGCAGAATATGCTGGACCAGCACGACGGCTTCACGATGTACAACAACAACGGAGACAACTACTACACCATCACCTTCAAGAACGACCGTCGCGAGTGGATTTCGGGTGTGACGATGTACATGACCACCACGGAGACCCAGAATGTGGGCGAGTTTGTGCTAAAGGCGCGCAACTCGGACTCGGAGGAGTGGACGACGCTGAAGACGGTGACCGGGTTGACGTATTTTGTCAAGGGCGACTACAGGAAGGTTTGGCTAGACAACAACAAGCCGTGGAACCAGTACCAGTTCACGAACTTCACGAGCGGTAATCCTGCAAGCCCGTACTGGAGACTCGGCACAGTGGACCTGACGTGCGACATGATTCCCGTGATTCCCGAGTTGGCGTACGCGACGCCTCTGACCATCACCAAGGACATCGCGATGACCGATCTGTACCCGAGTGTGGACGTCAGCCACTACTACGACTTCACCGTTTCGCCTGAACTCCCTGAGGGTCTTTCGTTAGATAAATGGAAAGGAAGAATCTCGGGCACACCGACAGAGTCGCAGAGCGCGAAGACGTACACGATCACGGCAAAGAAGTATGGAGGCGGCAGCTCGACCACGACGATCGAGATCACGGTGGATACTTGCTCCGGCGACAAGTCGCTGATCACGCTGGGGGTCTTCATGAACAACTGGCTTACCATGTCCTCGTTCAAGCTGTACCGCGGCAAGACGGCGAGCGGCGACGTTGTTGAATCCAACGAGACGTTTGAGCAGAACGTGATCAATTATGGCTACTTCTGTCTGACTCCTGACCTCTACACGGTGGCACTGAACGGCAAGGGCCAGAGCCAGGAAACGACGACGTGGTATTTGATGATTGATGGCGGTGATATGGTGTTCGAGATGGGCGAGATCCCGAACGGCGCATTCTCCATGTCCACCACGTTCTCCTCGCTCCTTCCCTTCCAAATCGACTACTCTGATTGGAAGGTGTTCAACAATGCGGAGGCGGTGGCTGAGGACTGGAACGGCGTGGACTTCGATGACTCTGACTGGACTTCAGTGAAAGCGGCTGCGATGGGCAACCACGCGAGCACCACTGCGTACGTGAGACACGAGGTGAGCATTCCGTCTATCGACGATTACCACGTGCTGAACGTGCGTATGAAGTACACGGGCGGTGTGGTCGTCTACTTCAACGGTCACATTGTGGCACGCTTCAACCTGATGGATCGCTTCGACGCGACGACGGAGGCGACCGCGGCTCACGACGCCACCGCCTTCTCCAAGTTCCACATCGTTCTTCCCCTCGTGGAGGCTGTGACCGGCAAGAACATGATGGCTTTCGAGATCCACCGCGCTGCTGGAGGGAACGCGATCGTGTTCGACGCGACGGGTGTGTTCGGCGTGAACGACTGTTCGATCACCGTGGACTCGTACTCTTCGTCTGAAATCGACCCCACCAGCAGTCTGTTCCGTACGACCGTGGATAATCTGCTGAGTCTGAACCCGACGGACGGTTTTGTGTGGGTGACGACTGGCATGTCCCTGTCGTGGGTGGTGGAGAACCAGGAGGGCTCGGTGTTCAACAGCTTCGCCTTCCAGGCGCATTCCGGATACAAGTATGATTTCACCGTTAACGGTCGTTGGGACGCGGAGGAGGAGTATACGACTCTTCTGACTGTTCCGGAGCAGTACATGACGGGCAAGGCACGTAACGTGTGGTCAGCGACAATGGGCTACGCTGGCTTCACGCAGTTCAAGTATGAAGTGGGTACTGTCTCTAGCTTGTCTGAGGTACTCTCCTACTTCACGCAGTACTGCGTTCCTCCTGCCAGCGGTGTTTGTCCCGCTGACGGCTACTATCCTTCTGTGAAGAACGGAGAGAAGTCGGTGGTGCAGTGTCCTCGGCTCACGCGCGGCTACAAGTACCGTCAGTGCACCAATGGAGTGTTGGGCAGCTACGTCACGGACCTGTGCGAGTACGACGCGCCCACGGATCTCGCCTACCCCGAGTCTTCCTACACCATCTACACCGGCGTGGACTTCAGCAGCGGCACTCCCACGTACGAGGGCTACATCGACTCCTTTGCCGTGACGGAGGGCACGTTGCCGGCGGGTCTGACGCTGGACGCCACGACAGGAGTGATCTCGGGCAAGGCGACGAGCACTGCCTGCGCGGATGGCTGCTCTGTGACGATCACCGGTTCCAATCCCGGCGGCTCCGCCACGGTCTCGCTGACCTTCACGGTGCTGCCTCCTTCCATCGAGTATCCCACCGTTGGCGCGGGTGTCCATGTGGTGATGGGAGTCCCCACCTCTCTCTCTCCTGTCATCACCCCCAGCCCTTCTCCCTTCACTTCCTTTGAGATCACGGGTCTTCCTGAGGGTCTGACGCCCGTTTCCGCGACCGGAATCATCACAGGCACGGCGAGTGGCGGCAAGCAGTCGGTCGAAGTGACGGTGAAGGGATTCCTCGACGACACCAACTTCCTCTCCTTCCCCTTCACCCTCTTCGTGCACGACCACAACTCTGCCTCTGCTCTGGTCCCTGAAGGCTCTTCTCCTTCGCACATTCTCCACCTCCGCGCGCGTGCGGCAATCGCGTCGGGCGCTCTCTATCTGGACTCGGCGTACTCCGCCGAGACGCTCGCCCTGACCGACCTGTCGATGGATGCGAAGGAGGTGAAGGGTGTGTACGCTGCTCTGCCTGACCCTATCTATTTCATCCAGGCGAGCAACCTGGACATCGTTGTGCTGAAGGACGTGAATCCCGTTGTTGCCTTCATCGGCGAAGATAACGTGGAAGCGCACTTCAACACCACGTCTGTGTGTGAGGAGTCGTTGGACGTGGAATGTGACATCGTGAAGGGCTCGAATGTGATCGTGAAGGAGGTGGATGCCGAGAGCGGTAACACGTTCTCCGAACCTGCTATTATTCCTCTGGACCGTGCCAAGTCCTACGAGATGTGAATGATAGTCACAGGCGTGAATCGTAGGTCGTGCGAAGGCGAGTGCGCGCTGTACAACACCATGTTCGAGGTCACCGCGTTCTTCAAGCAGCAGGAGGGAGGCGCTGCGTCCTGCAAGCCCATCCAGCGAGCTGTGGCATGTGGCGTGAACGAGAAGATGGTGCAGATGTACGTGGACGGTGTGTTGAGCATGATGCACTTCTGCGTGGCTGAGGACGAGTCGAGCATGGCGATGCCAGCCAACACCTTGTAGGCGAGGAAGATAGAATTGACGAATAGCCCTGCTGTGAGTGCCAACGTGAAGTTCACGATGGCGTTCAACTCGCAGGCGTTAACTTTAGCGAACGACGTGCTGAGCCTGCTGTCGATGAGTGACGAGGTGTAGGTGTGAAGCGGGCGGGTGAGGCGTAGGAAGGCGACGCGTCACAGTTTCATTCAGAGCATCACTTCGGGCGACAAGGTGATGTATGCCCACGCTGTTGTGGACGGCTATTACTCGGGCGTTGGGAACTTCTCTCCCTTCGTCCTCCGCGATCTCCCGATCGCGTTTGGAGGCTTGCGCTCTTCTATCGAATCCTTCTCCGCGGAATTCCCGTTTTTGTCTATTATTGATCTCCGCTCTTCTTCTCTCTCCGTGATGAACGCGCAGCTGATTTCCGAGAATGCCACTGCGTACAGCGACTACGTGCTGCAGGCGGTGCTGAGCGCGATGAACGTGATCGCGCTGAAGAAGGGAAAGAGTCTGGCTGATGGAGTGGGTGTGTGGAAGGGAGGTGACGGATAGAATCTGTTTAAGGCGCACGAAGCCATGAAGGAGGAGATGAGCGGAACGAACGCGCACAATTTGAAGTCGGTTGTGAACTACGTGACGTCGATGGGTGTGTGCTTGGATAGCGAGTGGAGCGAGACCTGCCAGCGTGTAAGTGAGCATGAGGGGGATGACGCGTAGTACAAGCCCGTCGTGGAGTATCCCGACGTGAGAGAGCGCAACATGAAGTGGCTGTACGAGAAGGTGAACGCGGGCAACCCCGTGGT